>VMHT01112777.1_pt1 | contig 91556 bp, 155 predicted proteins | sample 4693611 | NCBI WGS metagenome assembly VMHT01 (sample SAMN12280063, study PRJNA550983) | marine metagenome | isolation source: seawater sampled from same location over 5 years 0.02-0.2 micron viral filtrate | place: USA: collected off the coast of southern California halfway between the port... ...
TGTTACAGGTACTGCTGCTGTTGATGCAACAGGGCAAGTTAGCCTAGACACATCTGATACATCAAATGGTATCAAGGTTGGTGTAACTTCTGGTGTTCCTGTCGTTCTTGGTCACTCTACCTCAGAGGTTACAGTTAGTGACAACCTTACAGTTGTTGGTGACTTGACAGTTCAGGGTGCAACAACTACTCTTGACACCACTAACTTGCTTGTTGAAGATCCGATCGCTCTATTTGGATCCGGATCTACGTCAGCTAACGCAAACGGTGGTATTGCAATAGCTTCAGGTTCATCAACTACAGATCAGGCTCTCGTTTTTGGTCGTGTTGCCAACGACGTTTGGGGTTTTGGTAGAAAAGATGTTGAGAACGGTGTAGTTACAACTCTCGCTGACATGACACTTGTCACAGCAAGAGCAAGCAAGTTTGAAGTTGATGGTTCTGGAAACCACATCGATGTTGCTTCTGACGTTCTTACCTTGACAGCTGGAACCAGCTTTGAGGTTGCATCAGCAGGTGATATCGTTCTTGACGGCGGTGACGTTGTTATTGACGGAACAAGCTCAAAGCTTGAATTCGGTGCTGCAGCTTCTGGTGAGCATATCGTCGGCGACGGAACTGACCTTACGGTTGCTTCTGGTGGAGCAATTAATCTTACAGCAACTACAGACGTTGTTGTTCCGGTCAATGTTGGGATAACTTTTGGTACTCACGAAAAGATAGAGTCTGATGATACAGACTTGAATATCACAGTTGGCTCTGGCGGAGATGTAAATCTTCCAGCTAGCATCGGACTCACCTTCGGTGACGACGGTGAAAAGATTGAAGGTGATGGATCTCAAATGACAATTTCAGGTGGTAATATTACACTTGATTCTGAGGGTGACATCAATCTTGATGCTGCAGGGGACGACATCATTCTCAAGACCGACGGTACTGAGATGGTTAGATTCACCAGTGGTGCTGACTCAGTTATTGTCAAGCCAGGCTCGAGCCACGAAGACATCATCTTCCAGGAAGATGGCGGAAATGAAGTTTTCCGTATGGATTCATCAGCTGAGTCACTATTGATGGCTGGCGATCAGAAGATTGAAATTAGAGATTCAGGTCTCTTCATGCACTCTTCTGGCGATGGAAAGCTTGATATTGGCAACTCTGACGGAACTGCGGCTGATTCAATCGACCTCGCTTCGTCAGCTGGTGGTATTAAGCTAGATGCCGGCTTGGATGGTAATGCTGCGGCAATTCACCTTGACTCAGCGTCGGGCATTACAATTGCTGGTGGCGATCAAAATGACTCTGTTTATTTTGAGAACAGCCCGTTGAAGCTGGAACAAATATCAGCACCGTCGACTACGGACGACAAGCTATATAACGTTTCAGGTGAGCTATTCTTCTCAGGTGACCGCTTAAATGGTCGTCAGCAGAAGCTTAGCTTGATAATTACGGGCGCGCATGCTGCAAATGAGCATTTTACAGTCTCGGGACTTGCTCATGACAAGGGTGCATCAAAATATAAGACGGACGTTTTCTTGAACGGTCAGCTTATGCTTACTGGATCATCCAGTGCTAATGGAGACTATGCACTTCATGGTACAACTGCGACAGACTTGAAGTTCTTCTTTCAGCTTGAAGTAGATGATGTTGTCCAGGTTGTTCGTGTGAGCTAAAACAACAAAAACACTTAGGTGTTTTGAAGGCCGGCATTATGCCGGCCTTTTTTTTTAAAAAAATCATCTCTCACATAGTATTGTTTTCAAACGTTTTTAATGCCAGGAGACTGTAAGAAATGTCAAAAGTTTTTGAAGAGAAAGTGACAGATGCTGCTGTTGAGCATAAGCAGAAAGCCGATGCTCTAAGAGTCGCTTACCCATATGTAAAAAATGTCTGTGAGTATGTTGTAAGCTCTGTGGAAAATTGCCTTAGGGAGGCTCCCCTTAGAGAAGACAACACAGTGCCGAGACATGTCCAGGCGATTTTAGAGGTTTTAAAATCTGTGAGGTCAGAGCCTACCAACATGCTGATGCAAATTGCTGAATCTCAAGGTTACATAAAAGCATCAGAAAATGCAATAAGCGCTCTCAAAGAAGCTGAAGAAGCTCAAAAAGTTCACGAAGAACAAGTTGAGAAAGTTGCTGAGTCAATAAAATCAGGAGAGCTTGCCCCGGACGCCAGGCGAAAAGTAGGAGAAAAACCGCCTTCTCTCAAGAACATTCGCATTGCACAAGAAAAGATAAAAAGTGAACAGGAAGAGGAAGATAGTTAGACTACATGGCTATCACACTTCTTAAAAGCGTAAACTTTGGACCGGGAAGAAAAGGCCTGGGGACTGTTGGGTTTACACTTATAGACAATACGGGAAACGTATCTTCAGCAAGATCGACAGTTGGTGTTCACGAAGTAGGAACTGAGACAGGAATATACGCAGCACCTATTACTTTTGATAATTTTATCGGGTCTATCTTGTGGGATACAGGTGATGCCGACCCTGTTTATGCCACTGAAGAATATAATGCAACTGAAGAGCATGTAGACTTCATCAAGGATATTGAGGGTGGCAGATGGACTATTGATCCTGGCACCAATCAAATGATTTTTTACAAATCTGACAATAATACAGAAGTAGCAAGATTTGATCTGAAAGGATCAGATGGTAATCCTAACTCTACAACTGTCTTCACACGAAGGCGTTCTTAGTTGAACAATATAGTCTTAAGAGGCTTCGGTGAAGACTCTAGAATTGTCACCAGAGGATATGGTGGAATCTTCGAAAAAGCAGTTGAAGCTGCAAGAGACCTAGTTCGGAAGACAGGTAGTGCTGCCAAAGACGCTAAAGAAAACTTAGAAAAGATATATGTTGTTGTTCGAGCTGCTGTCAAGGAAGTCAATGGTCAAACAGTTAGAGGATCTAGGGGTGTCGACTCCGGTATTATTAAAGCATCAGGCATGACAGTAGTTGCCAAAGTTTTATTTTCTCGTGTATATAAAGGACTTAGAGAAATATTTATACGTGCAACTAATGCAACTTCTAAAAGACATAGGAGAGACTAATGTCCCATTTTGAACTTTTTCTTGACGATGATAACGAAGTCAAGTTTGACGTAACTATCGAAGGTGTTGGTGGAGGATCAATATCTTCTAAGCTTGTGTTTGAATCAAATGCAGGTTTTGAAGTAGGATTTGAAGCTTCTAAGATCCTTTCTGACGAGATCCAATTTGTTATTCCAAGTCTTAAGAAATTTATGACAGAAGGTTCAACTCCAGCTCGTCTAGAAGTCTTTATTGATGACAGAAGATTTGTTCCACTGGACCTTGTAGTTGATTTGAAAAAGTCTGTTAAGGTTGAAGCAGCAATAAGAACATCGCGCATTCAAAAGTCCCCAATGGTTTCAGCAGTTTTAAATGAAACAAAAGCTGCAAAACCCACCAGTATCGTGACATCCAAGAGGATTCAATCCCCTACAACGAAGAATGCTCTTGATGACCTAATTTCAGAAATAGAGGAGAAATAATGTTACTTCTAGATATCTACCTAGTTTCCTTGATGGTGTACTTTGCATGTGTTTCTACAGTATATATTTGTTCCAGAGCAGTATCTGAATACACTCGGAACAAAGATATTAAAAACACATGTTCTTTTTTGATTAAAAATGTAAAGTCACAGGCACTTCCTTGGGGTATAGTTTGGCCTGTCTGGTTAGCTAAGCTTGCGTTGAAAAAGTAAACAAAAGTGAATCAGTCTGAGCGAATAGTTGCTAGAAGACTTAAACTTTTTAAGGATCAAGTGGTTGACAATTTGATCTTAATGGATAGCGCTCAAAACGATTTCAATAAAATTCTAAGTCTTATCTTTGACAATGCTGGTGATGTAAAGCAAAAGCAACCATCCCCGGACATGACGGACAACTCAAAAAAAGAAAAACCCACAGAGCAAATCAAAGATGAAGAGGCTAGGTCCGAAAGTCCAAAAAGCGAACCGGAATCTGAACAACAGCCACCCAGCCTAGATCGAAACACACAGCTTCCAAGAAAAATAAAAAAACTGTATAGAGAAGTAGTCAAAAGAGTTCATCCTGATCGATATGAGTTTTTAGGGATAGAGACAGAATATCAAAAAAAACGAGCTGAAAAGATATTTCAGTCAGCTAAAAACAGTGCACTTTCTGGTGATATCGAAGGAATTATCCAGGTGTGTGCACAGCTTGAAATAGACCTAGAAGTTCCTGATGATATTGACTCGATAGAAGTTTTAGAAAAGGGAGAAATAGCAGCAAAAAAACAAATCCAGGATCAAGAAAAATCTTTGCAAATGCTGTGGTATTACAGTAGAGACAGTATTGACCAGAAAGTAGCTATTATTTTTGCGTACCTGAATTACCTGGGAAAAAGAGGAAAGAAAATCACTGAAACACTTGTAAAAGACGTTGTGACGTCGTATAATAAGGATGGAACAAGGAAAAAAAGAAAGGTAGGCCAGAGGCCTGCCAAACTAAAAAGGTGAGCAAGTGAAAACCTGGAAACCACCCCGATCTCCTATCGGCATGCTGCAAGAAGATATGTGGCCCGATGAGTGGAAGATCCTTGTTGTGTGTTCACTTCACAACCAAACTTCACGCAAGCAAGTAGACAAGGTTTACGAAGAACTATTCGAAACATATCCGAATCCCACAGCGATGTCCGAGGCGGCTCATGAAGAACTAGTCCAGATCATTCGCCCGCTAGGATTCTATAATCGTAGGGCGCGAGCCCTCGTTCGCATGTCCAAAGATTTCCTGGAAAAAGATTGGAACCGCGCTTCTGATCTTTACGGATGCGGAAAGTACGCGGATGATTGTTACCGAGTTTTTTGTACAGGTGAGTGGCAAGATGTTGTGCCGACCGATCATGCCCTCAATGATTATGTTGATTGGTTGGCAAAGGAGAAAGAAGTTGCCTGAAGGCGCTGAAGTAAAAATCATAGGGGAGACCTTAGCAAAATGGACTTCTTCTAAACAGATAACAGAAATCAATGTTTTGTCCGGAAGATATCTCAAGAAGCCTATTTCTGGAATTGATTTTGCGCTATCTAATACTCCTCTAGATATTGTGGGGATTGGTGTTCATGGGAAGTTTATCTACTGGATTACAAGGAATGACATATTTCTTTACAATACTTTGGGTATGACGGGCACATGGACTAGAATCAAGACGAAGCATTCTAGGGTTGAGATTAAACTAGACGATGAGTCAGTCTACTTTACCGATCAAAGAAATTTTGGAACTTTAAAGTTTGTCGAAGGCCGATCTGCTTTGATAGAAAAACTTAAGTCTCTAGGGCCTGATCTTTTGTCACAAAGCGTCGAAGACGGTCTTTTTATATCAAGACTAAGAAGTAAAAACAAGTGGACGATTGCAAAAGCCCTGATGGATCAGTCAGTCGTATCAGGTGTGGGAAACTATGTCAAGGCAGAAGCGTTATGGAGAGCCAGAATATCTCCACACAGAAAGATAGAAGATCTACAGGATGACAAGCTAGGCCTCCTTAAAAAGTGTTGTCAAGAAGTCTTGTTGTCAAGTTACTCAGATGGTGGTGCTTCTATCAGAAATTACGTTAGACCAGACGGCACTTTAGGTGAATACACTTCTAGGTTCGCGGTTTATAATCAAGACGAAGACCCAGACGGAAACAAGGTCATAAAAGAATCAACTGCAGACGGCAGGACAACCCATTGGGTACCTGCTGTTCAGTTCTAAAATAAGGAGACATGATGAAGCTAAATGATGAAGCTATTGGACAAATCGCGAAAATCTTACAAGTTGCAATACTGACAGGCACTGACATTGTAGACAATCTAAGAACGCTAGAGCTAGAAGTTCAAGGAGAAACTTTGACTTTAACAAGTGAGTATAAGACAAATTTCGACAAGAATCTTCAAGACATGCTGCAAGAAAAAGACTCATTAGTGTAATAAGGAGTATCATGAATTCAAGTGACAAGCTAGATCAGATGCTTTTTCTTCGAGAAAGATTCATGTCAGCCCTTAAAGAAAAAAACAACAGTGTCTTGCCTGAATGGCCTGTGGACGTAACGTCTAAAGAGTCTCAGCAAGTTCTAAGGGAAACTGTCCTCAAAGGTGTAGAGGAAATGTTTGAAGCGCTTGGGCATTTAAAAAACTGGAAGCCTCACAGAGAGACAGAAATTACTGACTTTGACCACGAAGAGTTTTTAGAAGAATTCGTCGACGGCATGAATTATTTCTTGTCGGTTTTGGTATTGTTAGGGCACAATTCAGAAGATCTATTTAGGGTCTACAAGAAAAAAGATCAAATTATACATGACAGGATCAGGAGAGGTTACTGATCAAATGTAAGTACATAAAGTAGGATCCAGCGCTGCAAGCTACGTGCCATCCGGTATGGAAAAACTTAATGTGATCGTTTATGTACAGAAAGAATCCCGCTATATAAGTAGCCAAACTCATCAACAACTCCCATGTCAAAGAATCTGCGCCTAACATAACACAGTAAGCAGCGATCAATCCGTTCAAAAGATATAGTACAGGAATTGAATACCCTTCCGGTATCTCTAGGAACCCTCTGATTCCATGATGGAGTGCTGAAAGAGAAAGAATACTTGTCATGAACACGATGGCTCTAATGTCTATGTTGTTCGGGACAATTAGCCCAGTTGCTCCGATCACCACATAGATAAAAAACATGTCGATGTTTCTAAATACATGTTTCAGACGTGTCTGTGCATGATACAAAAAAGATGAAAAGAACATGCACGCAAATATAAGGCAATATGTCGTGGGTCTAGGCGATACGTTTTGTGTGCTCAGAAACAGAAAAAATAGCGATGAAATCAGGTGAGTACCTGCGTTGGAAGCTTCTTCAGCCAGAGTTTGAGGTTTGTTGTTCTGCATGTTGTACTTTTTGTCAATACAGTGGATAATTCTAGTATGGTTAGCGTTGGTTCTCTTGTGAAACTAAAATACAAAACTTTGTCAACTGTCTTTGACCCCAGCAAAGGTCTAATAGATTGTTGGGTTGAGACTCAAAACCCAGGAGTTGTCGTAGGTGTAAATAGTCAATCACCTGTGATTGTGTGTGACATAGCATTTGGAGACTCTATATTTTACGGTATCCAGTGTGAAAATTTAGAAATTTTGGAGGGCGGCTCATGAGTAGTAATCTTACATTCTTGCAAATGATGAAGATACAGAAAAAGTTTTCGGATATTTTTTTTGATAGTGAAAAATTGTCTGACAAAGAAAAGACAGAGTTAACAAAGACATTTTGTTTGTCACTACATTCAGAAGTGTCTCAACTAATAAATGCTGTAAATTACAAGCAGCACACAGAAGACACAGCTGATCCTGACATGTCTAGAATACTTTTTGAGTCTGTTGACTGCGTCAGGTATGTCATGTCTCTTTTGAATCTTTGGGGTCTGACTTCTGAAGATTTTGAAAAGGCCTTTGAAAGCAAGGATAATTTTCTTCACAAGCGAAATTTCTTAAAGTCTAGGGAAAGAAAACCAAATCAACCAGTGATTGTATGTGATATAGATGACGTGATTGCTCAGTTTAGAGTTCCTTATGCTGAGTTTGTAAAAGACGAATTCAAAGTTGAGATAGACCCATTTTCTTCTGAGTACTACAACATCGAACCTATAACCAAGGCAGGCATTGATCCTGAGCATGTGTTTAGTAAGTTTGTTGCTTCTGGAATGTTTTCTAAGGTGCCTGCTTGTCCTGGAATGGTTGAGTTTCTAGAAGATCTTTCTTCTCAAGGTTACTGGATTCAGCTGTTGACAGCTCGACCGGGCCATGACGCCAGGTGCAAATATGACACATATGACTGGCTCGTAAAAAACAACGTACCTTTTGACGGGATTGACTTTACACCTGAAAAATATGTATGGCTTGCAGACAAAGACTATTACACAGACGGTGACCTAGTCTGTGCTATTGATGACTCCTTGAAGCATGCCAGTGAATATGCACGTCACGGTGTTTATGTGGTTGTCCCAGCGACAACTTACAACAAGGACTTTGCCAAAGAGTTGTCAAAAAAATTAAAAAGAGTTAAACATACAAATGTAAAAATGACATCTGCGATTGATAATATTGTACGGACACAAAAAGGAGAAATTCATGCCGATTAACAGAGACTTACCCCCGGTTACTTTGCCGATGGACTTAAAGTTCGGTCAAAAGCCAGCGACTCGGTTTTTAAATAATTTAGACGCTTTAAAGATCGAATTGGTTGACGCACCAACTTCAAATCAAGCACGTGATGTCGCGTGGCACTATGTAAAAGCTACTTGGGCAGATACACCAGATGAAATTAATCCTGCAAACGCATCCGGTGCGGAAAGAAGCAAGAACCTTCTGGATGTTCTACAGTTTCGGGCATTACCAACTCCGATGGAATGTTTAGGTTTCACGTTCAGGCTGTCAGGTCTTTCCTTTCAGGAAGTAACACACGTCATTCGACATCGTGCAGGCTCTTTCGCTGCACAATGTACAGGTGACCGTGACCTTCGTGACGATGATGCTGTGATTCCAGAATCTGTTGAAAACTCACCTGACTTTTTGGAGCGCTACAAGAAGCTTGTTGAGGATTCAAAGCAGCTTTACGCAGACATGACTGACTCTAAGACTGTTTCGATGATGGATGCTAGAATGATTCTTCCTAAAGCGATGACCTCGTTTTATTACATGCGGTTGAATCTCAAGGATCTCATAGGTTTTGTTCGACAGCGTCAGGATAGACAAATTCAGCCTGCTGCTGATAACATTCTAGCTGCAAGAATGGCAATCGAGGCGTGCAAAGCTGTCCCTGAATTGACACACGTATTTAATTTTAGCAAGCCAGACTTTCACTATATCAATACGTTTCGTTTTAAGGATGGCGACAAGTGGATTTCACGAGGCACGAATCTTTATTATCCTGAACCTAAGAACGACACGTTTGAGTTTCACCCAGATGACACAATTTATCAGTGTCGAAGAGAAGAAATGAACGGTACTCATGGTGCTGGTGAAAAGATCTTTACTACCATGTGGAACCGACTTATGAATGATTTTGACACTCTAAAGAGTGAATATGACAAAACAATGGAGCAATAAAAATGAAAAAGATTTATCTAGCATCAGGTTGGTTTAATCCAACTCAGGCAGAAGAGTTGACTCGTCTAGAGGCAATTTGTGACGATCGAGAATGGATCGACTTGGCATCCCCTCGTCGAATTTTTGTGTGTCCTCCCAACGCTCCAAAGGAGACCCAGGATGCCACCTTTGACGGAAACCTTCATCACATCAAGACAGCTGATTTCTTGATCGTGAATACACGAGACAAAGATATCGGTACTATTTGGGAGGCAGGCTTTGCCTTTGCCAACGAGGTTCCGATCGTCTATTTCTGTGCAGGTCTTCCTGCTGGAGCCAAGTTCAATTTAATGCTTGCACGAAGCGGCATTAAGGTTTGTACTTCTTTTGAAGATCTTGAAGACTATCTAGATAGATGCTTCGAAGCAGAAACGCTTATCAATGAACCGTACGATCAGGCAATTGAGTAGGGGCAGATGAGAGTTTTCATTACAGGTGAGGCAGGTTTTATTGGAAGAAATCTGCCCGCTTCTTTTCGAAAATTAGGGCACAGTGTTGTCTCAGGAATAAATGCAAACATGCAGTCAACTCCAAAGGGAGAACCATGTGTGCATAAAAACTCCAGAGAGCAATGGTCTTCTTTTTTTAAAGACAAGGAAGTCGACCTTGTTGTTCACAATGCTGCAGTTGTCGGTACCGACGTGGTTGCTCTTAATCAGAAAGAGTCGACATTGACAAATGTTGCAGGAACTCATAATATCTGTCAGTCAGCAAAAGATGTTAATATCCCGGTGTGCTACATGGGAACTTCGGTCATATATGACACACCAAGATATCAGTCTGAGGCAATAACAGAAACAAGTATCTTGTCACCCAGCACGTTCTATGGATCTCAAAAGTTATCAGGCGAATATGTAGTCAGGTCTACAGTTAAAGACTGGCTAATTATGCGCCCACTTTTTGCATACGGTGGAGTGGGTGACATGAACTCTCTGATAGCAAAGACCTTTTACGCTCACAAGAACAAAAAGACAAACTTAAAAATGTTCCTTGATCCTAGCAAAAAGAAGGACTACATGCACGTTGAAGACTTTTGTGACGCTGTTGCACTGGCATGTCATAAGGGCATGTGGGGCAATGACTTCAACGTTTCTGCAGAAGAACCTATCAGGACCATTGACATAATAGAAAAAATGTCTGAGACGTGTGGTACAGATTTAGGCTACATACTCGAGTGGCATCCAGATACCGACTATCTAGGGAATCATGTGTTGTCTTCTAAGAAGTTCAGAGACGCATCCGGCTGGACTCCTTCTTATACTTTTGACAAAGGCATTACCAAGTCATGGAGAAGCATCCTTTCTTCACGAGCTTCCTATAACCCACTAGCACACCTAGAAGAGGCATCTTCCAAAGGGATTGATCTAAACCAATTCTTTCCTAAAAAAGTGTAAATTCCATCCACTTAGATTACAATATTACTACAGGCTAAACTGTCCATAAAAACAGGAGACACATGTCTATTGATATCATTAGACCTCCAGAGAGGTTTGTCGGGCTTCATGCTCATTCTGGTTTTTCAACGTTCGATGGCTTAGGCTATCCTGCCGACCACATCAACTTTGTGCTGTCTGAAGGTCAAGGTATGGATGCGTGGGCCCTTACTGATCACGGTAATGGGTCAGGGCTGGCTCACGCAAGATCGCATGCAGTAAAAATGCAGAAAGCAGGTCGAAAGTATCGTCAGCTTTATGGTGTGGAGTTTTACTTTGTGCCGTCACTTTCAGACTGGCAAGATGCTTATGATGATCACCGTCAGGCCGTCAAAGATGCAAAGACAGCACGTGAACAAGAAAAGCTTTCAAAGACTAAAGTAGTCGTAGACAACGAAGAGGTTTTAGAACAGGGTGGTCACGTCATCGAGGACGAGGATTCAACAAAATCTTCCCGTCGATCAAAACCTTTGTGGCAGAGATATTATCATCTTGTTGTTATTGCAAAAAATCAAGTCGGCCTAGGAAATCTATTCACTCTGGTCAAAAAGTCTTACAAGCATGGATTTTATAGGTTTCCTCGAATCGACTTCAAGATGCTGAAGGAACATAGCGAAGGCCTGGTTGTTTCAACAGCTTGTGTCGGCGGATTGGCCTCAAGCATGGTGTTTAGAGAGTTTCCCGATTTCACCTTCAACGAGTTTAAGCCTGATCTGGTTGATGATCCGAAAGTTGCGCAAAGAATAATGCAGCGACTAGAAAACATGACAGACCAATTCGTCGACGCAGTTGGAGTAGACAACTTTTTTCTAGAGCTTCAGTTTAACAATTTGCCTGCTCAGCATCTCGCAAACAGGTGCCTGATAGATCTTTCTAAAAAGACTGGTGTCCCTCTAGTTGCGACTGCTGACTCTCACTTTCCGGATCCTACAAAGTGGCAAGCAAGAGAGCTTTACAAAAAGCTGGGATGGATGGGTTCTAAAATTGACGAACAAATGCTGCCCAAGAAAGAAGAAATGAAGTGCATGTTATACCCTAAGAACGCTTCTCAGATGTGGGAAGAGTTTAAAGTCGGCTATGACATGTACGATTTCTATAAAGGCAGCGAAGAACTAGTTCGAGATGCTATTGAAAGAACGCACGACATCGCTTGGGATAAGTGCGAGGATACTTGGATCGATACTTCAGCAAAGCTGCCTGTTCATGACACACCTGAAAAGTCTGCATTCGATCAACTTCGTGATCTTGTAAAAGAAAAGTTTGTTGAATCAGGATTGCACGTCAAACCAGAATATGTGCAAAGAGTAAAAGATGAGCTTTCAGATATTCAGTATCTCGGTCACGAATCTTATTTTCTCACAATGTACGAAATATTCAATATTTCAAAAGAGAGGACCCTTCTAGGTCCTGGACGTGGTTCTGGTGCAGGCAGTCTGGTAAACTTCTTACTAGGTATTACACAAATAGATCCGATTCCGCACGGTCTTTTGTGGTCTAGATTTCTAGGAAGACATCGCGTTTCTTGGCCTGATATTGATACGGACGCCGGGGACCGTGATGTGATGATTGATGCAGCTCGTGAGCTCTACGGAGATGACGCAGTCATACCGGTGTCGAATTTCAACACCCTTAAGCTTAAGTCTCTTATTAAAGATATTTCCAAGTTTTATGGTGTTCCTTTCGATGAAGTAAACAAGTTGACAGGGCCACTTCAAGATGAAGTGATGCCTCACGCACGAGATGAAAATCAAGAAAAGTCTGTATTTGTCTTGAAGCACGAAGACTGCATGAAGCATTCACAGAAATATCGGGACTTCATGGAAAAGTATCCTGAAGTCGGAGCCCACGTCAGCACTCTTTTCATGCAAAATCGAGCAATCGGTCGCCACGCCGGTGGGGTTATTGTGGCACCGCCTGATGAGTTAGCAAAGTCAATGCCTATCATTTCTGTAAGAGGTGACTTGCAGACACCGTGGACGGAAGGCATGAACTTTCGTAATCTTGAAGACAACGGTTTTCTCAAATTTGATTTCTTAGGACTCACGCTCCTCAAGGATGTGGAAAACTGTATTAGAAGAATACTGAGAAGAAAGAACAGTACAGATCCAAAGTTTTCCGAGATCAAAGACTTTTTTGATGAACATTTAAATTGTCGAACTGTAGCACAAGATGACCCTGAGGTCTGGAAGCATGTTTATCATGACGGCCGATTTGTAGGTGTATTTCAGTTTACAGCTCAGGGTGCACGACAATTTTGCTTAGATGCCCAGCCTACGACTATCACAGAGCTTGCAGCCTTAACAGCAATTTATAGGCCTGGTCCTCTGAAAGCCAATGTCCATAGGAAATATGTAAAAGCTAAAAAGAATGCTTCAGAGATCAAGTATGATCACCCTGTGATTGAAAAGGTCTTGAGCCCTACGTTCAACTTCGTCGTATTTCAAGAGCAGTTTATGACACTTGCGGTCGAGCTTTCTGGCTTCACACCAGGCGAATCTGACAAGCTTAGAAAGACTTTGGTCAAAAAGTCGCTGGATACGCTAGGAAGCAAGGGCTCCGAAAGAGAAAAGGCACGCAAGAAGTTTGTCGAAGGTGCAAAAGACCTGCATGGAATTCCAGAACACATCACGCAGGCATTATGGGAAACTATCGAAGCATTCTCAGTGTACGGTTTCAATAAGTCACACGCTGTTTCTTACGCAATCGACTCTTACTACGCAGCCTGGTTACACACACATTATGAAACAGACTGGCTGGCCACAATACTTCAGTCTGAAAACAATAGCCCAAAAGGTCTTGCAAAGGCAATCTCTGAGGTCAAGTCCCACGGATATAAGTTTGCTGCAGCTGACATAAACTACTCTGGAAACGAATGGATATATAGCGAGGATCTCAAGGCATTTGTTCCTCCTCTTAGTTCCATCAAGGGTGTTGGAAATACAGCTATGCAAGAAATACTTGACGAAAGACCTTTTAGGAATTTTGATGACTTCTTGTATGACGCGGAAGGATCTTGGGCTAGATCTAAAGTCAACAAAACCGCGTTGACAGCCTTATGCAAAATCGAAGCTTTTAATTCGTTTGAAGACATGCAACAAGGCAGAGTTGAAAACCATCGCCAACTTCTGTGTGCACTTACACATGAAAAGAATTATGAAACACTTAGAAAAGGTCGTTTTGGTCTTACGAAAACTGCCACTAAGCGAGCTCTAAAAAACGGTGAATCCTTAGAGCCTATTCTTGATAAAAAGTATGAAGAGTTCGAAGGCTTGCCTGACTGGAACAGGGTCGAAAAGCTTGGTCACTACATGGAGTACACATCTGGTGTAAATAATGCGCTTCTTTTCCCTGAGGAGATGTTGCGACGTATAACCGAAAAAGGTGTGCAGTCTGTGTTTGATATCGAGAAAGGCACAAAAGGCGTTGGTTGGTGTTGCGTCTTGGAGGCACACGAAAAGAAAACAAAGAACAACAAGTCTTACTACAGAATGAAAATCACTGACAACGAAAATAATTCTGCATGGCTTAGGGTTTGGGGTAAGTTTGAAGAACCTCCCAAGCCATTTTCTTTATGGGTAGCTCAAGTAGCTTCAGACCCGCAGTGGGGAATGTCTACCAGTTCATATAAGATGAAGCAGGTGACCGCATATGACTAAGATGTTTAAAGTAAGAGATATCACGCTTGAGGGCCCAGACCTGTCAGGAAAAACGACACTTTATGGAAAGCTTCATTCTGCCTCTGGGTACAGATGGAATATTCAAGATAGATCTGAAATAAGCATGGCGATCTATGCAGAACTCTATGACAGGCCTGATGCTCCTGTCTGGTGGGAAAAGGTATATCGAAAAATCAAGGACTTGAATCACAGATACGTGATACTTTTGCCCGATGATGAACTTCTACTTGAAAGATACAATCAACGAGGAGATGAAATTCAAGATGAAAGCTCTCTACTTGTGCTGGCAAAAAAATTTAGAGAAGCTGCTTCTAAGCTTTCTAAATTTCCTACATGTATAATTGTTAATGTAGACAAGGGAAATCAATTCAGCGTTGCACAGAGAGCTCTAGGGAAGCTCAGAGACATCGAAGGGTACAATACTCGGGATCTTTGTTTTGAAATAACAAGAATGGCAGCAGCTTCAGATGGAAAAGAAGTTCAGGGAATGAACTTTGATCTAGATCTCACAGGATTTGAAGAGTTTGAGAGGTCAGTTCTAAAGTACGACAAAGAAGAGGCGTACTATAAGAGAATAACGAACAAGATGCTTTCTACTGTAAAAGATGAGATCGAAGGAAAGAACGAATACAGCAAGAAACAAGATCCGTCTACAACAAGAAGGTTTATCTACACAGACGATACATGCATATCTTATATCAATGTTCAAGTTAGAAACAAGAAAATGACTACGTGGATTGTGTGCAGATCGTCAGACGTTTCCAAGACTTTTTTCTACGACCTGTGTTTTTTGCAGATATTGTCTGACGAGGTCAGGAAAATTTTATTAAAAAACACAGAGATATGTCGTAGTATAATCTCCGTAAGGTTAGATTCTGCTCATATACCGGAGGTTGATTAGTTTGAAGGTTTTAGTCACGGGTGGTTGTGGATTTATTGGGTCCAATCTTGTCCATGAACTCTCACGTAAAGGATGGGTAGTTGACGTCGTTGATGACCTCTCTAACGGAAGTCCCTACTTTCTAAGAGGCTTGCCTACAAGGTATGTACCGGATTTTAGCATGGCAGCCAGCGTTGTTAAGCAAAGGACCCCGGGCCAGGTTTTAGTCTTTACTGTAGACTTTGCAAACCCTGGGATTCTATCTCTAGTGAGGCAGGGGGAGTATGATTACGTCTTTCATCTTGCAGCAAACCCTAGAGTGGAATATTCAGTCAAGTTTCCAACTTTGACTACTGAGCAAAATCTTTTAAGGACTGTAGGGCTGTTTGAGTGTGCTTCGAAAGGAAGTGTCAAGAAAGTAATATTTTCATCAACCTGCGCTGTGTACGGAGACGCCATTCATCTGCCCACTAGTGAAGACACGCCCACAAACCCAAATTCTCCATACGGTTTGCAAAAGATTACATGTGAAAAATTTGCAAGAATGATGGCAAATTCTCATGGGCTAGAGTCAGTCTGCCTTAGATACTTTAACGTTTACGGTCCGAGACAGTTTGGTGGGTCTCCGTATTCCACTGCGATTACTTCATGGACTCACAACGCGTATGCTGGGAAACCACTAAGATCGGACGGTGATGGCACACAGTCCAGAGATCTTGTCTATGTGGGTGACGTAGTGGACGCAAACATAAAAGCAGCACTTTCTCAGAAAAAATTTGGAGGGTGCGCTTATAATATAGGCACTGGAGTTCGCCTAACCAACAACGATCTTTTGTCTAAGTTCAAGAAGAAGTTTTTAGATGTAGAGGTTGAGGACGCTCCGTGGCGTCCCGGTGATGTAAGGCACACAGAAGCTTGTGTTGCAACCGCGAAAAAAGATTTTAGTTTTTCTGCGAAAACAACCATCGATGAAGGTCTAAGGCGAACTTGGGAATGGTGGGAGAAGGCAAAAGTTGACAATGAGCTTTAGAGATCCAGTTTTTAAAATATTTACAGGTCCCATGTTTGGATCGAAGACTACGCAGATGCTTGCTTGTATAGACAGGTATAGATATCAAAATAAAACATGCGTTGCTTTCAAGCCTGCCATGGATGACAGATATGATGTCGATAAGATCCAGACACATTCAGGACTTTCCATAGAGGCCAATTGTGTCAAGACCGGTCAAGAAATACTAGAAATAGTTGATAAAATTACAAAAGATCAGAACAAGCCTGTCGATGTCGTTGCTGTTGATGAAGCCTTTATGATAAAAGGCTCTGCAGAAGCCCTCATAAATTTGTATAGATCGGGAATCAATGTTTGTGTAGCGTCCATTCAAATGAGCTTTCTAGGCAATCCATTTGACGAAATTAAAGATATGATGCCATGGGCAACCCACATAAGCGTCTGCCCAGCAGTATGTCCAAAGACAGGTTCTGACGCATATTATACTTATAAGAAAATGACTGACGACAATGAAGTCGCAGTTGGAGGGTCAGAGCTGTACGAACCCCGGTGTTTGTCACAGCATGACTTGATAAGAAAAGGGAGAACTTAAATGCTCGAACCTTCATCTGTTAATTGCGTGATCTATCACGCCAACTGTACCGATGGGTTTGGGGCGGCCTATTCCGCCTGGAAGCTTTTGGGCAACCGCGCAGAATATCATGCCTGCAAACACGGGACACCTCCCCCAGATGTCAAGGGAAAGACTGTAGTCATACTTGACTTTGCTTTTAACAATGCAACTACAAAGAAAATGATAGAGGAGTCCGAATCTCTTCTTGTCATCGACCACCACAAGTCTGCAATGGTTGAGCTTCACGACATATCTAATACTCATTTCGATATGACAAAATCAGGAGCAATGCTCTCTTGGGAATTCTTCCATCCAGGCAAAGAGCCACCGAAGTTTATAAAGTACATCCAAGACAGAGACCTGTGGACATGGGAGCTTGAGTACTCTAAAGAGTTTAGTGCCGCTTTCGACATGGTGCCTTTCGAGTTTGAAGAGTTTGAAAAGTTTGAAGACGACTCAGTTTTCGACGATGCTGTAAAAAGAGGTAGCTATATTCTTGCTTACTCAAAGACAGTCGTAAAGAAGGTGTGCGAGAAAGCTCAGCTTAGAAAGCTTGATGGAAAGGAAGTATTAGTTGTCAATGCTTCTCATTGGATGTCCGAGATTGGTAGCCGACTGGCACCCGATTGCGACTTTGCCATGATATGGTATTGGGATCATGAAGCTCGTGAAACAAAAGTCAGTCTTCGAGCGTTTCATGAAACTGTCGATGTCTCTGAAATAGCCAAGAAGTTCGGAGGCGGAGGTCACAAAAAGGCAGCAGGGTTTCAATTGCCTAAAGACACTCACGTAGAAGACATTTTTGACAAGCCTAAGAGAAGAGTTAGAAAAAAAACATCCACTGACACTTAAGGATTCACATGAAAAATTCCGATAGACCCACGTGGGACGAGGTTTGGATCACAGTTGCACAAAAAATATCAGAACGGTCTATCGACGATAGGCTGAAGGTCGGCGCCGTAGTTGTCACTGAAGATAATACACAGGTGCTTTCTGTCGGCTACAATGGCAACTACGCCGGAGGCCCAAACGATGTTGAGTCTACTGAGCCAGGTTGTTCGGGCCTAATACACGCGGAGATTAACGCTCTTCTCAAACTTGATTACAATAATCCTAAACCCAAAAAGATGTATGTTACTCATTTTCCGTGCAGAATGTGTGCCAAGTCTATCGTCAATGCTGGAATAAAATGCGTGGTGTACGGTCAAGAGTACAGAGATATGTCTTCTTTGAGCATATTTAAAGATGCAGGGATTGTAGTGAGAAAATTATGAACGCAGCAAAAACAAAAAGTAGTGCTCTTTTGACTCCTCATGAGATATTTGAGTACGCTCTTAGATTTGATCAGATAGGTTCTTCTTTGAACGAAGCTGTTCTGTTAGAAAAGATTGAAGGCGACGATATTGGAAAAATAAACGATGCTAACAACGAACTAATCAAGACCCTAGACAGCCTAGATAAAGCTTTCAAAGGAAGGGTTAAGACCGTAGACGAAGAAATAAAGAAACTTCTTGATGGTGCAAAAAGAGCTCAAAAAGTTTTACAGAAGGCGACCGCCGGCGGAGATGGACTTTCCTCTCAAAAGCTCATGGCGAAAATAGCTGCTTTTTTTAAAAGAGAAGACGACCCAAAATCTACGATTAATGCTGTGTTGTTGTTACAGTCTCGAGCTCAAGAGCTAACTGAGATTCTTAAGTTCGTCATACCGAAGATGATCACTACTCTGGAAAAGCAAGGGATTGACAAGTCTTCAACAGATCCAGTTCCTGACGCTCTAGGGTGGTCAAAGGATGAGGCTCTTAACGCGATGAAGTCGCTTGTCAAAGAAGCCCGACCCGGAATGTTTAAGAAGATTGGCAACTTTTTCAAGACTCTAAACGTCAATCAAGCCATTTTAAATGTCGATGAAAAGATAGATTATACAAATATCGCACTTGATATACTCGAGCTTAAAGTTTCTGAGCTTTTTGACATCCGTAACGGAGTAGAGTCTATCCGGACTGACAAGGGTGGAGAACTCAAAGGAATCTTAAAAGATACACAGGCTGATCTAAAACCGGCAGGATCTGGTGAAGCAGCAACGGGAGAAGCACCTTCAGCTGAAGAACTTGGCACAGAGGTCGAGATACCCAAAGAAGCAGAAGCTGAAGCAGAAGTAGCAACTTCAGACGAAAAAATAAAGGCAGCCGCTCAGGAAACAGCGAAGACTGCAGACCCACCTGCTGTTGCACTTTCCAAAATGATTGATGCATGGGCAGATGGTTTGTCACCTTCTGCGCAAAAACCTGTGCGCGCCAAGAACAGACTAGGTGACCTCAAGGATATCGTGGGAGTCGCTCTTGACGATTCTGCAAAAGCCGTCGAAGATGAAGTTGCTGCAGCAGTTCAGGCGTGGAGAGATGATCACGAAGAAATCTTGATACGAAGCAAAAGGTTTGCTAAGAAGAATTTTGATGAGCTTCAAAGTCTGATTCCTAGAATTGCCGGAATAATGCTGAAGAAAAAGAACGAATCTGGACAGCGAATGACTGCTAAGATGATCAAGGATTCTGTTTACATGTTTTTAGATGCTCGATTTAGAAGAGGTGGAGTTCTTGCTGAATCACCGAGATGGCAAACGCTTGCAGGAATCTTAAAATGATAAAAGAAATTGTTGCGATCAGTAAAATTATCAAGGAAATGAGAGAAGCTGACGTTAAAGATAGTCAAGGAAACACTGTAATCCAAAAAGGTTTGAAGGTCAGGCACAAAAAGTCAGGCTTAGAATACACAGTCCAGGACGTCCAAAAAGACGGTGATAAAGTAAAACTCTCTCTTGCAGTTCCTGAAATGCCTAGAGTAGATGTCACCAAGACGACGAAAACAGTCATGACTGAAAAAGACAACGAACCTTCCTTGGACGACTTGATCGGTGCACTCGACACCGAAAAAGAAGTCCCTCCTGAACAGGAAACCATATTCGTTGTTGATGAAAAAGATTTTGAAAGAGAGTATGAGGTTAAATAATGTCAATTATAGATGATGCTGTACTAAAGTCAATCGAGAAAAACTTAGGTCAAATAGTTGAAAATTACGACGTAAGATCAAAGCCGTTTGACTTAAAGACTGAGCTGCTTTCTACTTCAGCAAAGAAAATTATCAAAGAGACATATGAAAAATCTGTAAAGGACTTGAACGAGGTTAGTACTTTACTGGAAGGAGCTGCCAGAAATCCAGACCAGTCAGGTAGATCATCTTACAGAGATCTTAAAAAGGATGAACAGCGCCTCATAACACAATCATTTTTGATGGCGAGTTTCTTAGAAAATGTTGACGACCAGAACAGCACTCTTACAATGGACTCTCTTTCCTACATGCGTTTGTCACGTGACTGGGGAACTTTTGATGAGTGGCAACAAGACTTCCTGGCGTGTGCCCTTAACGCAAGATCAGGATTTGTGGTAACATGCTATTCTTCTCTCCTCAAGAAATATATGAACTTCTGTGTGGACTCTGACATGGGAGGAATTCCACCCGGTTGTGAGACAGTAATTTCAGTTTGCACATTTGATTCTTTTTACACCAAGGACTACGTAAGCAAGAAGGATCAGTACGTTCGAGCAATGATGAAGGAAATATCTTGGGATACTGTCGAAGATAGAATAAAGTCTATAGAAAAGAAGGTCAAGAAGGATTAAAGATGTCTGGAGATTCAATGCTTAAAATAGAGGAGTGGCTTAAGATTGCAGGGCTCTTAAACGAAGCTGAAGAAGAAGATGAAGATCTTTTTGGCGAAGAGGGCGATACTGAAGAAGAGACAGCCGAAGACGACACTGAAGACGAAGGTGAAGACGAGGAAGAATCTGAATCAGATGACGATGAAGAAGAAAAAGAAGACGAAGAAGATAAAAGCGAAGACAAAGAAGAAGATCCTCCTGAGCCTACTGATGTTGAAACTTTTGACTCTGAGCTTGACGCTATGCTTTCTTCCTTCGAAACCAGCGCTATTACTCAAACTGAATCAAATAGTTTGACCAAAACTCTGCTTGAGCAGGAGAAAAGATTCGATGTTGTCAAGTTTGCAGATGAGGTCGCCCGAGTAATTAAGAACTTTACTAGCTTAGTAGACTATGAAAAAATGGTAATCAACAAGGCTAAATCATTCTTAATTGACAAGCACTCTGAAGAAGTCGCTGATATCTTTACAGACATGCTAGACGATCGGCATGGAATATCTCTAGAGCCGAAAGAGCCGGACCAGCCTGCTTATGCTCAAGGAGCAATGAGTGCAGAATAATTATGAGCGATTTTGAAACTAAAAAGTCAGTTCACATAAACTTAACAAAATCTACCCATTCATCTTTGAGAGTCGCCTTAATAAAGCGAGGACTCTCAATGCAAGAAACTTTTGACTATTTAGCTTCTCTTATTTGTGAAAACGATCCAGACTTGATTGAGAAGCTTGATGAAATAGAGATGCTCAAGAGAAACAAGAAAATAAAGCAAGTAAGAAACTCTGATGCAGACTCAGTCTATCGAATGATCAACCAGGACTCCCCTATAGATTAACATTTTAGTCAGACCTTTGCCGACCAGGATATTTAGTATCAGATATGTCAGGAGGTATACTATGACTACAGCAATAAAGTCGTTTGCAGACAAGCACGTCGAAAGATTCATATCTAGAAAGTTTCTCGCCTGGATCACAGCTACAGGATTGGCACTGTCTGGATCACTAACATCCGGTGACTGGGTCGCAGTTACGTTAGCTTACATTGGATCTCAAGCGCTCGTCGATCTGGCTGTTCAATGGAAGCACGGCCGTAAGGGTTAATCATGATCTCCTTTTGGGAAACTCTTAAGAAGTATTGGCAAGTAGTAGCCGGAGTAGCAATTGCAGTTTTAGGTATGTTGGCTCTGAGAAGGCGGAAAGATCCGACTGAAATTCTAGAGAATCAAAGAGAGGCACACCAAAAAGAGATTGAAGCTATTAAAAAATCTGAACAAATACTTGAAAACAAGTCCAAAGAAGCAGAGTACATTTACAATCGTGCGATCAAAGAGATAGAAAAGAATCACGAGGAAAAACAACAAGCCTTGACAGAGAACATGAAAAAACAAGTCAAAAGGATTGTTGAAGAAAATAAAGAAAATCCCTCAGAGATTACAGATCGTATCTCAGAATTAACAGGATACACGGTTTATGTTGAGAAAGAATAGAGGACTTCGGGCTCTTATAGCACTTTTTTTGATTGTGTCCCTTCCTTTGCCTTCTTTTGCGAAAGGAAAGGTTTTCAACATCACGAAAGGCACCAAGGCACCGTTCAGTGGAACTCTTTTTGATATCAATGCAGCTGCCGACTTAACTGTAAAGCTTGAGAGTCAAGAAGCCCAGTGCAAACTGAGAGTAGAAAAGGCTGAAGAGATATGCAAGAACGAGAGAGTCTATCAGATTAGCCTCAAGATTGCTGAGATTAAAGCACTCCAATCTAGGCATGATGACATTCTTAAGATCAAAAATGACCAAATAGAATTTTTGCAAAAAAAGTCGCTTGATATTCAGCCATGGTACAAAAACAATACGTTCTGGGTTTCAGTCGGAATAGTCATCGGTATGGGAATAGCATATGGGTCCGCCGCAGCATGGGGACAAGTCGCAGACTGAGTCATATTTAACACAGTAAGGACGGTAACTTTATTATGAAAGCAATCACTGAAAAAAGTCTAAGAGAGCGAGTCAGGCTAGCTATAAAAAGCCTCATGAGTGAAGATGACATCAAAAACTTCAAACCACCCAACATGGGGATTTATGATCAGCCGATCGGGTCTCTAGATTCAGAAGAGATGAAACCAGAGGACCCAGAAGATGTTCCAGTTGGCCCTTCTCCTGAAGCCAACATGCAGTTGTCTAAGAAAATTCCTAACATAGAAAATCCTGATTATGTGCCGGCAAGCGTAAAAGAGCTTCAGAGTGCTTTACATGCATTGGGAGACAGGGTTCCAAATGATCAAGTTCGAACCTTCTATAGGGACGTTGTTGATGCACTCACTAGGTCAATAGACAAAGATCACGAAGAGAGCTTGACCGTGAAGGAATCGCTGGATCTACCCCACTCTTACTATAAGGGAGAGCCTGCACCAGGCACGGCATCGCTTCAGCAGACTGCTGATCGAACAGGAATGGGATCAGTTGCCAAAATGGCTCAGTTTGAAAATCGTCTCTTAAAAAAGATAAAGTCTTTACTTGTTACATCGAAAGGAAGGCACATCGAAGCACTCTTGGATGCATCCCTTGAAGCATACATGCAGGTCATGAAAGAAGCTGGCAACATGTCCCAAGATGATATCGACTTCTTTAATAAAAGTCCAGAAAGACTAAGTCAGCTCAAATCAAGCGACTTGTTTCGTCAATTCATAGGGCAAGCTATTCTTCAAGAAGGTATGAGAAGAATTAGGCTTGACACTCAAAAAGCAATTGAGTCTGAGCTTGAAACTCTCGACATCCCAGCTGGGTCCGATTTGACTATCTTGAATTATGTGATGGGAAACACTAATCTGACTTACCAGAAGATGCTAGATCTTATAGGAAAAAAAGCAGCAAAAAGTAACTTTCCTGATGAGAAAATGTTTGAGCTTTCCAAGATGATGCCAGCAATTCTTAAAAGACTTAAGGCAAAAATTGAAGATCTTAGCAATACAAAGTTGATACCTCTTGCAATTAAGCAATGGATTGATGCTCCTAAATCTAAGAAGATTAAGCTTCTCAAGAAAGCAGCACAAAGTCTATCAGACACTTATGACGCCGAGGCTTCTGTCTAATATGAATACTCTCATGGAAGTAATGAGTGGCTACTTTGAAGGCTCGGAAAAGCCTGGAGTAGGCTTGCTGCATGAAAAAAAGCTGCCAGTTAGTCCACGAGAAAAGAAATGGAAATACACCAAGGAGCCTGATCCAAGTTTATCTAGAGAGTTCGTCTTTTCTAATCCGGATTCTTATAGCTTCTTTTTGGCAGGAATTGCAGAGCTCGAAAAGAAGATGGCTCATCATGCTGAAATTTCGTGTTCCTATCCAAGAATTCTTGTTTCTGTCGGCACTCATGACCTCAAAATGGTTACAGATCAAGATATCAAATACTCAAAGAAAGTTACTCAAATTTTTCGAGATGCCAGAAGGCTTGAAGAGGTATAAATGAAACAGAGAGAAATTGACAGATTGGTTTTAAGTGAAACACTCAAAGCTGTGAAATCCATCTTGGGAGAATCTGAGAGAGATACCCAGAAAGAAACAGCAAAAAAAGTGGCTGATCTTAAATCTGAGGCGGAAGATCAGGCAGGAAAAGAAGAGAAGAAACCCGCTGTATCTCCCGAAAACACCAAGAAGGAACTTGTTGACGTAACCTTAGACAAAGTTGTTGACAAGCTCAACATGATGAGAAGCGGAAAGTCAGCCAACTCCAAAGACGTCAAGGATAACTTAGACGCTTATTTTAAGAGCTTGAACATGGGGGAAAGGCAGTCACTCTATGTCTTCTTGGACGCACTGAATCAAATCTTAACTGGTGGAGTCGACGGCAAAAAAGCTCCTGAACCAGATGAACAAGGTATTGACACTGATCCGGTTAGAACTTCAGTTCAGCCAAAAAAGGAAGACAGCGATGACAGCATAATTGTTGTAGGTGAAGCCCAAGACCTATCAGAAATCAAAAACTTACTAAAAGAGCTGTCAGACCAAGCTTAGGCAGTGGCTAATGCTGTTTTCAAAAAAGAAAAAGACTATCTTTGACGAGACATGGAATTCTTTGTTTGAAAAGATAACCAGCGGAAAAATAGACTTAGTGCCCGGATATGACGGTCATACAATTCTTGTTGATGCTCAGAGAAACATAAAAGTAAAAAATACACACTGCGGTCAAAAAACAAAAATACCTCACAACGTAGAATTATTTGTTGAAAAGATAGTTAAAAACGCTACACAAGACTTTTTTCCTGCTATATTCTATCACACTTCACCTGGTGTATCACATGAATTTAGACACACAAAAACACACTTAATTGTTCAGAAGATGTGGAAAACATTTGCGGAAAGCTTGCGAGATCCGACTGACACATTTGAAGTTTTAGAAAACGTCACACTGAGCACTTATGACAGAGATTTGATGATTGTCACCATGAAATCCTCTATCAATAGTCACAAGAGCTTGAACCTGAATCAAAAAGTCTCTACCAGTCTCAAAAAGCTGATAAAAGAAAAAGGGATGCTCAGGAGTCTAGGAGAAAAAACTTTAATGGACTTGTGCTCTTTGCGTGCTTCTTCATTGAAAATAGAATACGATCCACTTTTAGGTGCAAGCCCGGGCCTAAGAAATAATATGCAGGAGAGGCAATCAGTGAGGTCTGTTGTTGAAAGATTTGAGAAGTGCATAAAAACACAAGCATCAGACCTTTACAGCCCTCTTATGAAAACAATAATTCAAGATGCAAATTCTACACATCCTCACTTTGTAAGAGACAAAGTTGCAGAGACTAGCGCAAGAAATTGTAGAACTTTGCAGCTTATGAATAATAGGAATTCTAGTAAGTCTGCAAGAGAATCAATATGCAGCCAATTTTTAATAGACGCCCAAGAAAAAAGAGTGATCAGAACTTTGCACCACAGCATAGGAATAATAGGAAGACAAAATGGCTTTGTCGCAAATTTATCTATACTTAGATGTTTGTGGGACAGCTTTTATGATCTAGAAGGGATTACACCATGACATCTATAGAAAAAATCATACATCAGCAGGTAGACAAAGTCCTGAAAGAAGACACACAGGAGGAAGAAAAAAAGTCTCCTCTTGAGAGGCTGGACAGCGTCTTGAAGGAGTTGTCTAACGCTAGTGAGGATCAAGCCGGAGTTCTTGAAGCACTTTTTGCCCCTTACATAATCTTGAGAGACCTTTTCAAGCTTGCAGTCACAGGCCTTAAACTTATAGCAAATGACATTGTGTTTATGGTCAAGAAGACGTTAGCTGTCAGGCCAAGCTCATGGGCCAAGGCAGTTGAAGGTCACGAGAAAAGATTAGCGAAACTCAACAAGGACTGGAATGAGTCTTTGAAGGCAACCGGTGCTGATTCAAAAGGAGCCTCTGTACTTGCATTCTTGGCGCTTCCTGGTCCAATGATTGCTGGGTCGATGATAAGTCAGGGCGTAAAGACAGCTGCAAGCATCAATCACGGCCTGATTGACGTAGGTATAAGGTTGCCACTAATCCAAACCATTATCCCGGGATCTACTCCTCCCGAAGAGCTTGAAATGACGCAGGACCAGATTAAAGACAAGAAGAGAGGTGAACTCACAACCAAAGATGCTGTCAAGGCAGCACTTCTGTCTCTCTTCTTTGCGCATCATCAGAAACAAGGCGAAGTAATTCTAGAAAAGGAAGACAGCAAAATACCGGAAATTAAAATAACGCCCAATGCTGTTACTCAGCACCTTGACGACATGGGTGTTCTAGAGAAAATTAACCAAGATCTTCGAGATATCTTTGAAAAGAAGGAAAAAGCCATAAGAGGTTTCATAGAAAAAGAAAACATAGCACAGAAGTTTTTAGAAATCGGAATGATCATGAAGATACAAAGCCCAAAAGAGCTAGACGAAGTTTCTAGAAAGATACAAGATGGCGACTTAAAAAAGATCATGAGTAACTACAAAAAGTCTTTGGACGATCAGGCTGTCAAGATGTCAAAAGACAAAGAGTTCGTCGCAAAAGTAAAAGAGAAGATGTCAGACGGAAAAATCACAGAAGCGAAAGAAGTGACGGAAGACACAATAAAGTCAGAAGCGCTTGGCGCGATATTTGGTGGTGTTCAGAAAAAAATAAATCAACAGGTCTCTGAGTCTTTTGCTGAATATTCCAGCTGGGTGTTTACATCATGCGAATCTATCTACAAGGTAAGCAAAGAAATGATGAAAAACCCAATAGTAGAAGAAGGTGTGAACAGAAAAAATAGGCTTTTAGAACAATTAATCAATAACATCCAGATGTAGATGATTATAATTGAATTGAACTGGAGGTCTTATGACTAGAGAGAAAAATCATTGGGTACCTGAAATATGCTACGAAGAGATGGACAGTGGCGTAACCAGCAACATACCCTTCATAAATGTTCCTGCTAATCAGAAAATGCCAGGTGTTCTTTTTATTTTTGAATCAAAAGAGACAGGAGAGATAGAACCGGGTGAAGATGGTTCAGATTTGCCTGTATATGAAATGAACCTGCATCAGTACGCTGATATGGAGACCCTCAAGACAAATCTGACTCCACTAGAGTACGACCGAGTTCGAGAAGCTTTAGGGCTCGAGCCACTACAAGTAGCAACTGAGAAGGGCAAAAAAATTACTGATACGATTAGATCTCGAGTGACCTAGTCTATCTTGACTGTGTATACTTTTGACCTTTTGTCGTAGTAGTAACACTCTTCCTGAACTTTTTCTGAGTCAGTTTTCTTGCTTTTAGGCATTATTGTCTTTGTGTCTTTGAGAAGAATTTTTGCTGTAGACCAAAATATAAACGGTTCTGTGTCATAAATCTCACCATCTTCACATTCATATGTTACATGTTCTTCTGTTACTTTTTTTACCAATACTTTTCCGATTGATTGTACATGATATGACTGGCCGGGTACTATTCTACTAACTTTTCTTTTTTTATTTTCTTCATACACAAAGACATAAATGCAAAAAAATACAAAGTACAAGAGTGATGCACTCAAAAATCCCAAGGCGAATTGCATATTTTGTCTCCTTTCGTGTAAAACTTCACACCATATTATATAATAAGAATGTAGAAGGAGTTAATTCGAATGAACACAGAATATCAGGTAGGCCAAGTTTTGTTTGCCATAGACAAGGCTAGATTTAAGATTATTCCTATGCAAATTGTTGAACACCACGTAAGAACAAACTTAGACGGAACTCAGAACAGCTATTTTGCAATCACAGCTGATAGGCAGGAAAAAATTGAGGTTGGAAGCATAGTAGGCCCAATTTTTAACACAGGGCGAGATGCAGGCGATCACTTGCTGTCAATTGCGTCAGAAAAGATTGACAACCTAGTATCAGAGGCTGAATCTCAAGCTAGAGGATTTGAGCCTAAAACAGTGCCGCTTAAGGAAGACAGTGCCCATCAAGAAAAGCAAGTCGGTAATGAAAATACCGACTCAGATTCAAACAAAGAAATGTATGTAGAGCTTCCAGACGGAACACGTGCAAAGCTTTCAGGAGGAGATGTTTTTGAAGATTTTAATAGCTGACGGATATAATCTGCTCTACAGAGCACGCACAGGCTTTGGAAGAGGAGAGCATCCCATAATTTTTAACTTTATAAGATCTTTTAAGCCACTTGTAGAAAAGTTCGACCCTGATGTGACTTATTTTGTCCTTGAAGGAGCACCGAAGAAAAGAAAGTCTCTGCTTCCGGAGTACAAGGCGCAAAGAAAATACTCAGACCATGATGACTTCTATAGGCAGCGAAAAGTCTGTATAGACCTGGTCTCGAATTATTTGCCTGTTTCTGTAGTGAAGCACGAAGATCACGAGTGTGATGATGTGATTGGCCACTTAGCCAATGTAAGACACAAAGACGATGAGTGTGTGGTAATATCTTCAGACACAGACTTTATACAGCTCCTCGACAGGGACGACGAAAGAATCAAGCTTTACAACCCTGTCAAGAAAAAACTGATCAGTGCACCGGAATATGACTACGTAAGCTGGAAAGCACTTGTTGGAGACAAGTCTGACAACATTGAAGGTTTTCCTAGGGTCGGTCCAAAAACTGCAGAAAAACTACTCCAAGATCCTCACAAATTAACAGAATTCCTATCTGCGAACGACAGATTAACAAAATTCAATCTGAACATAGAATTAATACAGTTTGAAGAAGTAGAAGACCGAACCATAAGCTCAACTCAAGGAGCTTATGATGGGAAAAAGCTTAGGAGTCTTTTTGAGGAAATGGAATTTGACTCTATGCTTAACGAAAAATATTGGAAAAACTTTGAAAGAGTGTTTGGGAATGGAACAGAATTTACCTGATAGCGTCAACTTAGACCTGAGGTCAAAGGGCTTAATTACAGAAAACGAAGTAGTACTAAAGACAGGAGATATTTACTTCGCTTACGATGTAATCAGTCAGAACCGCCGGAGAATTGACGTTGCACACCTTCTGATAAACGAAGGTTCGAAAAGGTTGCTTAAAGGATGAAAAAAGAGACAGCTTCAGTTTATTTCGAAGACGTCGCCTTATCTGAGATCCTAAAGGGTGTCGATATCTTGGCAAACGCAGTCAAAACTACGATGGGTCCTTCCGGGGGAACTGTAATTATAGACAAACCCGGTCATTCTCCTCACTTAACCAAGGACGGCGTAACAGTCGCAAAATCAATTAGTCTGAGTAACAGGCTTCAAAACATAGGCGCTAGCATAATAAAAGAAGCAGCGCAAAGAACTGCAGAAACTGCAGGAGATGGAACTACAACTTCGACTGTAATAGCTCAAGAACTTGCACGTCAAGTAATTAAGATGTCTCATGCAGGGTTCGATCCTAGAGAAATGCACAAAGCAATCTCAGAAGGGTCTCAAGATATCGCGGATGAATTACTCAACATCAGCAGGACGATTGAGACAGACAAGGAGCTTCATGACATCGCGATGGTAAGTGCCAATGGAGAACAGGTCGTTGCTGACTCTGTTGCTAAGGCGTTTAGTCATGTAGGCCCAAATGGAACTGTCACTGTCGAAGAAGCAAAGGGCTTTGAAACATCAATAGACTTAGTTGACGGCACTGCCCTGGACAAAGGATATTTGTCACACTACTTTGCGAACGATAGTAACGGTGCAGAGTGCCATTTTGAGTCTGCTGAGGTTCTTCTTTTAGATAGTCCTGTAAAGACGTTTCAGCAAATAATTCCTTTTGTCTCTAGATCGCACGAGATTGGAACTCCTTTGGTCATCATTGGTCCGGAGTTTGATCCTGACGTGATCCAGACCCTAGTGGTTAATAAAATGAAGGCAGGCTTAAAAATCTGCGCATTAAAAGCACCTGAATTTGGTCAGGCAAGGTCTACGACTATTTCTGATCTTTCTATTCTCTTTGGAGGACGCCCGGTTGTAAGCTTCGAAGGAGTAGAAGATTCTTCATTAGAAACCTATCTAGGGACTGTCAAAACTGCAAGGATTAGTCGAACAGGCTCTTTGTTTGTAGGGGTTGGCGGAGACTTGGGACAGATTAAAACGCTGGTAAAGGAAATATCAGAGTCTCTAGATAGTCCGGCCAACTCTGATAGCGAAAGAAAATTTTTGCATAGAAGAAAGATTAGAGTGTCAAGCGGCATTGCTGTGATAAAGGTCGGGGGAGATACTTCAGCTGAAGTTACAGAGCGTCTGGACAGAGTAGACGACGCAGTTCAGGCAACTAAAGCAGCACTTTTAGAGGGGTTTGTCCCTGGAGGCGGAATTACGCTTGCAAGAATTTCAGACTCTATCTTGAAAGAAAAGAGATCTAATAGCGACTCTTACAACGTCGGCCTAAGATGTCTTAAATCAGCTTGTCATGCTCCAATAAAGCAGATTCTAGGAGAGTTTCCTGACGCTGAAACACTAGTCAAGAATGCAAAAAAGAAATCAGCCAGTCACACAATCAATGCGCTGACAGGAGAGATTGAAACAGCAGAGACAGCTGGGATTATTGATCCAACTAAAGTTGTGAGGCAATCTATTTTAAACGCGACTTCAGCAGCACTAAATCTTCTAAGGGTTAAGTGCGCAGCAATTATTGAGTCTGAAGAAAAAGAAATTCATCCAGAAATTTTTATTGATCAAAATGTGTAAAAAGTACCCAGAAAGGGTATAATTTAAAAGCTAGGCAACAACGTTCAAGGAGGTATAATGTCTAGACTTACTAATTTGACAGTGGACGATATTAGATCGATGTCAAACAGCGATCTTATTTCAACATTGGAAGTTGTCAAACATAGAATTGGAAGCAGTCGGAAGTCTCAAAAGTCTTCTAAAGAATTTGAGATGACTCACTGCTATCTAGATGATGAGCGCCAGCGGCGTGTAAAGTGGGGAATGATTTCTTCAAAAGAGCGACGGGAGAGAAAATGACAGAAACTTTGCAAGCATACTTTAAGCAAGTTGGCAAAACTAAACTTTTAACTAGAGAGGATGAAGTAAGCCTCTCTCAAAGAATTGAGAAAGGTGATCAGCGCGCTCGGGATAGAATGATAAGAGCAAATCTTAGGTTGGCAATCAGCATTGCCAAAAAGTATCAAAACCGCGGGTGTGATTTAGAAGATTTAATTCAGGAGTCTTCAATCGGTCTTGTCAAGGCTGTCGATCGATTCGATTGGCGAAAAGGATTTAAGTTCAGCACGTATGCTTGCTGGTGGATCAAGCAGGCAGTGAGGCGACATATTGCTTCTCATTCAAGCGCAATTCGCCTACCGTCTTATGCAAAATCTATCATGTGGAAGATTAAGCAGGCTAGGACTGACTACGAAGAAGAGTTCGGTTGTATGCCTACAAATGCAGAGCTTGCAGATCTTCTCGGTGTTTCAGAGGACACTCTGGAATCAGTCATAAGGTGTTCCTCTACACCAGTTTCTCTAGATAAGTCTTTGAGGTATAAGTCCTCGGAGATTGGAAGAACATTGGCTGAAATTGTGCCTGATGAAAACTATCGAATGCCTGATGATGTTCTTGATGAACAAAAGGTTGTTGAGATTGTCAGAAGGTCACTTATGTCTTTGTCTGCAAGAGAAGAAAAGATTATGCGAATGAGGTTTGGAATTACTGAAAGCGAAAAAGATCACGTCAGATTTCCAATCACAGAGCAAGAATTTAAAAAGATGAGGAGAAAATAACATGTCAATGCCAAAAGGTCATAAGAGTCCACACGGATATGCTACAGTCAAGTCCTTGCCAGGAGCGATGGATTATCGGTCTATCGCTGAAAAAATGACTGAATCCGGCGACAAGATGAATCACGCCACAGCGCGAAACGTCTTTTTGGGTGCCATGAAGAAGTTTGCAGAGCCGATTTTGAAGATGTACGATTTGCAGGCTGACACTGACTCTGTTGTGAGGACTGCAAAAGATCCTCGGTTTCAAGAGTCAATTGTTAATATTTTAGATGAATCAAGGAGTGAAAACGATGGCGAAATTTCAATTTGAGCTGTGGCTTCAGGGAAAAAATAAAACAGAAAAAGATATTGTCGACGAAGGAGTTTGTGATGAAAACGCTCTTTTGCAATTTGTCAATGAGCGCAATCTGACAATGCCTAGAGAAATGCAGTACTTCGAAGAGGCTTGGAAAAAGCTGAAGGTTGCCGAAGCTCCTCTCAAGGCACCTGTCAAGGAAGATGAGCCTGCGCCTGATGTCAAAAAAGAATCTACAAAAACAGCAAGGACTAGAAGGTCACCTCGAAAAAAGTCTCACGTAAAAGAAACAGAAAAAACCAAGTAAACTATGAAGATTCCAATCTGGGTATTGCATACTGGGATCGCTTTAAACACGGTGATGTTCATAGGTTTTTACGTTGGCAAAAACTATCAAATGTCATTGATTAGCTTTCTGAGCGCATGCGCATTTTGGCTTCATTTAATTTTAAGACAAAAGGAAGAAGAAAATGAATGACACAGATTTAAACGATTTGATTGACAGGCTCCTGACAATTGAAGGAGAGATGAACGTCCTCCGAGATGATCGAAAAAACTTGCTTGCCGAGTTCAAGGACAAGCTTGATATTAGGTCGGTTCAGGCTGCAATGAGAATCGCAAAAATCAAGGCGAAGCTTACAGAAACATCAGACGAGACATTGGACGAAATTGTAAGTAACGTTGAGAAGAAGATTACAATTTGACTTATCAAGAAGCACTCCGCCTCTTAGGCTTGACAAAAGGTTTTTCCATGAAGGATCTTAAGAAGGCTTACAGGACGGAGGCTTTGAAGACCCACCCAGACCTAACAGGTCAAGATTTCAAATTTACGTTGGTCAAAAAGGCCTACGAACATCTCCAAGAGAATTTTCGAGATCACACACATCAAACTATGTTCAGAAAGCATCTTGTCCTAGATGTGTATCAGAAATGCTCTTTGACTTTTGAAGAGGCATGTGCAGGATGCATTAAGACAATAAAGTATAACTTTTTTGTATCGGAGACAGATCATTTGAAGTGTGAATTGTGCAAAGGGAGGGGCGTGATTTTTCGAGAAAGACAAGAGGCAGAGGCGTGCAATGTCTGTTCATCAGCGAGGTCTAGGAATGCACAAAAAACTATAAGAATTCCGCCAGGAGCTCATCAAGGGTCTGTTGTTGGGGTTGAAGGAAGTGGTCACGTTCTAGATGACAGAGTCGGAAACCTAAAGATTAAAGTTTTAGTTGGCAAACACAAGAATCTAAAAAGATCGGGCCTAGACATAGTGCAAAATATTGGAGTCACCTATTCAGACTTTCTGCTGTGTGGGTCTGTGATTGCCAAGACTATACACGGAGACGTCAAGGTGGACATACCTTTTGGGACTTTTGACGGAGATAAAATCGTCGTTGAGGGCAGAGGCATTCGAAATTCAAAAAAATCAGGAAATCATGTGATCAAGCTTAAACTCAAAGCGCCTAAGTCTTTGACGAGAAAACAAGTAGATGCGTTAAAATCTTTAAAGCAGGCAGGGTTATGATATCATCGATCAAGACAGGAACGCTGTGGCTTCACAATGCAACACGAGATGCTGTTGTTATTGTCGGATCTCGAAGAACAGGACATCAATATGATAGATATTTTCAGATTGAAGCAGTCAATTCAGAGGGTCAGTTTTTAAGTCTAGAAGACTATGTCTTCGTGTCTGAGTATTCACAGATTAAAGAGAAAAAAGATGATTAGAGCTTTATACAAGCTGCCTGAAAGATACACTATAGCAGCTAGCGGTGGCAAAGACTCTATGGCTGTTCTTGATTTTTTAAATGCTGGCAACAAAGTAGAAAAAGTCCTGTATTTTGATCACAAAACAGAACAGTCTACTGATTTCTTAAAAACAGTTAAAGAATATTGTGAATTAAACCGTCTTCCTTTAGACGTAGGCACCATTCAAGAAAAGAAAAAAGGTGGATCTTGGGAGTCTTTTTGGAGTGAGAATCGGAACAAGTTTTATAGAAGTCAAAAAGGCAAAGTGGTTACAGGTCATAATTTAGATGATGCCGTTGAGTGGTGGGTCTTTACTTCTCTGAGAGGAGAAGGAAAACTGATGCCTTCTAAAAACCACAACGTCTTGAGGCCTTTTTTGTCGACTACAAAAGCTACTCTCGAGCAGTGGGTGTCTAAAAACAATGTGCCATTCTGCGAAGATGTTTCAAACAGAGACACAAAGTTTACTAGAAATTTTATACGTCATGAGCTTATGCCGTATTGTTTAAGAGTAAACCCGGGCATAAGAAAGACTATTTTCAAAAAGCTAAAAGAGAGGGAAGATGTTTTTAAGAGTAGGTGATATAGTTCGACATGTGTTTGACGCCAGGATATCAGGTAAAATCTTAGAGATAAGACATGTCAAGTCAAACACAATGTCAACAGGCGGGTCTTTTGAGGATAAAAGATATGCGCTGATAGAAGTGAAGAACTCAGATCCTAAGTGGGTCCTTTTCGACGATATCATGAAGGACCCATAAGGGGTCAAGTTACATATAGGCTTGTATCAAGATTATTGCAATAGAAAGTGAAATACACAGAATGGTTTTGAAATGAAACATTGACTCACCTAACAAAAACCAGGTCAAAACTGGAAAGACCAGATAAGAAGTTCCAAACGCTATAAATCTAACTGACCACATGCTTTCTGTGTAGGAGTAGCCAGTGCGGGTAGCGTATAATCCTAGAACTGATATGGGTATTGCCAGGATGATGTTGATTGCCAAAGCATTTTTTGACAGTGCTTCTATCGAGGTAAATTGAGAATTTGTGCCAAACCATATTAGAACATGAACTAGAGTAAAGAGAATGAATGTGCTAACTAGTGAATTCAACAACTTCTCCAGATTAATACTTAACAGATGTAAGTATTGGTGTTGTTTATGAGATCTAAAAAACTTTTAAGTGAAATTGTAAAGTCTGCAGTGTCAGACGCCGCTCTTCATGTGATTGAAGAGAGTCCGAAGAGGACATGGTCAGAGTCTGATGTTACGTTGAGGTCTGGAAGGTGTGTTCCGTTTGGCTGCAAGGCACACATCAAAGATATACAAAAACTTATAGATGATCTGATGAGAACTCGTGATAGACAGTCTTTAGGGTCTGTTACTAGAGCCAGGCTCACCGACGCGATCAGGGCGCTTCGAAAAGAGCTTAAGTCAGCACAGAAAAAATATGGCCTTAAAAACCCAACTCAAGAAGAGGTCTAACATTAGAGTCGCATTTCTAGTCTTGATTGTTTTGACTTGCATAAATTCAGACTCTGTTTACTTTGAGGAAAAAGAGAGAAAGCCTCAACTGACCACTGACCAATTTGTTAGTACTTGTTCACCTTCCAAGATAATTCAACTAGAGAACGTAGCGATTTCAAGAGGTAGCAGCTGGAAATTTTTTTATTCCAACCATTGCCAAGGTCATAAGCATGTCGTTGCCACTATGAACGTAGTAGGAATCAAAGAAGCAGACATACATATCAGCAAAGCACTTGCAATCACTTATGTAAGATTTATGCAAGATTCAAAAATTACTTCATGCAGAGACACTATACAGACACTTAAGCCTGAAGTATTCAAATCAGAAGACCGGTCTCTCTTGATCTCTGTTCATGTCTTGGACTGTGATGATTTTGAGTGATTGTCTAAAGCAGGTGTAGAGATCTCCCTCGACGGATATGGTTAAAATATCGTAAGAAGACCATTCAGGCCCAAGCTGAAAAGAATTGGGTCGCCCTTGAAATCCAACAATTAAACATATGCTATCTTTGTTGATGGCGTCTTTGCTTTTAGTTAGAGTGCCGAGAACAGGATAGTGCTTGTCTATTGAGATGCAAAGATTCAAATTGCCATCTGCTGTCTGTTTAACCCCTGTAGGCAAGCTTTCGGGTGTAAATTCATCGGGTATGATTTTTGCAATTTTTCCAATGTCGTTCATTAGATGATAATTATGCATGTGAATGGAGGTTAGCTGTGGAAAAATTACAGGCAGAAAACGATGTTTACGAAGGAATAAACAAGGCTTTAGACAAAACCAGTTGGCTAGACTTAGACGGAAATCCTAGAAAAATAAAAATACAAGAAACTTCTACGGAAGTTGTGACCAACATTATGAACCACTACAGATCAGCAGGGTGGATAGTTAAGGCATCACTCGAAATAACAACATCAGGTAGAGACTTTACGCTTGAATTCATAAACCCATATCATCAGTGACACGTATATTTAAAGAATAGGTGCTGGCCTAGGAGGAAATATGACCACCTTATTTCTTCTGGATCGAGGATCACATAGTATTGGATTTGCTAAGTGTCCTGATCCTTCTTTGGTGTACTGGTTTGATTTTGACATGCTTGAGCTTCCAGTCAAGAAGTTCGGTTGTATAAAATCAATACCTGATGATGAACTTTTCTATTACATTAAGAAAGAGTTTCACGATGCCCTCCGCGCGATAGAAGACGCGAACCCTTCTGTTGTCGTGAGTACAGGTAGAGCGTGCCTTGTGCATGCCGAACTCATAAACACAAAGTCATGGAGAGGCAAGAACGTGTTTGTTGACGTTAAGCCTCAGGAATGCAAAATACCCAAATATGTCCTGAAGAAGCACACACTGTTTGTTGCGTCAGGCGACGATGCCATCAATGGAAACATATCATCTTCACCTGTTCCTTCTTTGTTTTCTTATCCTATAGAGGCAACAAAGATTGATATGCAAGCTCACGATCACTTTTTTTAAAACTGTGGCTTATAAAAATTTACTTTGCGAGTTAATATTCTAATTGACTAGACAACATGAGGAGATTTTTAATGTCGAGAGTTATCGGTATAGATCTAGGCACAACTAACACATGCGCTGCATACTATGATGGTGACAGAGCAATTATAATTGAGAACGAAGAAGGAAGAAGGACAACTCCATCTGTAGTTGCTTACACTAAAGACGAGACTTACGTTGGAGATCATGCCAAGCGCCAAGCAGTCACAAATGCTAAAAATACAATTTATTCTGCAAAGAGATTTATAGGATCACTGTATGAAGAAGTCTCTTCTGACGCAGAAAGAGTTCCCTATGAAGTTGTTACAGATACTCAAGGGCGTGCTGTTATAACTGTTGACGGAAATAAATTTTCTCCAGCACAAATAAGCGCACAAGTTTTGCGTAGAATAAAAGAAGTTGCTGAAAAGAAGCTGGGGGAATCGATCACGGGTGCTGTGATTACAGTCCCGGCGTATTTTAACGATACACAGAGGCAAGCGACAAAGGATGCGGGAAAGATCGCAGGCCTAGACGTTAAGAGGATAATTAACGAGCCAACTGCAGCCGCCTTGGCATATGGGTTTGATCAGAAAAAAGATCAAACAATTGTGGTTTACGACTTAGGCGGAGGTACGTTTGACGTTTCAGTGCTCGAAGTGGGTGACAGTGTTGTTGAGGTAATTTCTACAAATGGAGACACACACTTGGGAGGAGACGACTTTGACGAAGTCCTAGTTGATCTTCTCAAGAAAGAATACAAGAAACAAAATGGAAACGATCTGGCTGTGGATGCCATGGTTGGACAGCGTCTTAAAGAGTCTGCTGAGAGGGCGAAAATTGAACTGAGCTCTGCGTCAGTAACTTCTATCAATCTTCCGTTTCTCACTGCAGACTCCACTGGCCCGAAACATCTGCAGACTGAGATTAGTAGAGCACAGTTTGAGGCAGCAATCAGCACCCTTGTTGACAAGACTATCGATCCGTGCACTAACGCTCTAAAAGATGCAGGGCTTTCGGTTGAAGATATCGATGAAGTTATTTTAGTAGGAGGGTCGACAAGAATCCCATTGGTTCAAAATAAAGTATCAACATTCTTCAAGAAGGACGTTAATTTTTCTGTGAATCCGGATGAGGTAGTGGCATCAGGTGCTGCACTTCAGGCAGGAGTTTTGTCTGGTGACGTCAAGGATCTGCTTCTTTTGGATGTCACCCCCTTGACGCTGGGCATTGAAACTATGGGAGGTGTGTGCACCCCTTTGATAAAGAGAAACACTACAATTCCTACCACAGCATCAGAAACATTTACTACTGCTGCAGACAACCAAACTTCTGTTACAGTTCACGTCCTGCAAGGCGAGAGAAAGATGTCCTCTGACAATCGAACCCTAGGCAAGTTCAACTTGAGCGGAATCCCATCAGCTTCCAGAGGTGTACCTCAAATTGAGGTCAAGTTTGATCTTGATGCTAACGGCATACTAATAGTCACTGCCTCAGATAAGGGCACAGGAAAGAATCAAACAATCACAATTGACAATTCAGGAAACCTGTCTGACTCTGAAATCGAGACCATGATTCAGGACGCAGAAAAAAATGCAGAAGCTGACTCATTAAAGAAAGAGAGGGTCGAAACATACGTCGGCCTTGAGTCTATGATCCATTCAGCAAACTCTCTAATTGCTGAGAGCAGAGAAAAGATTGATGATAGTCTTTTGCAAGAGCTTGAAGCTACAATTGAAACTTCTACGCCTGCAGAAGATGACGTCCTAGATGTGCTCAAGGAGAAGCAAGAGGCATTGAGATCAGTGATGTCTAAAGTTGCAGAAGGTTTGTACGCTCAGCCTGAAGAGTCATCAAGTCCTGAAGAAGAGAACTCAGTTGATGACGACGACGTTATAGACGCAGATTTTGTCGAAGAGTAAGCCTGATGAAAGAAAAGAAAGATTCCATCATAGTGGACAAGCCCTGGGGGTTTGAGTCGATCTGGGCCCAAACTGACGACTATGTCGGTAAGATGCTCCACATTGTCAAGTCAAACAGGCTTTCTAGACAGTACCATGAGATCAAAGAAGAAACCATTCATGTTCTTGAAGGCTTGTTGACGCTAGAGATCGGACACCCAGACGCAGATACCTTTCAAGTGCTGAAAATGAGTCCAGGTGAGACTTTTCACATAACACCTGGGTTGATACATAGGTTCTGCGCTTATGACTCTGACGTTAAAATCTGTGAAGTTAGCACCCCTCACTTGAGTGATGTCGTTCGACTCGAAGACGATTACTCAAGGTAGAAAACTCCCTTAAACTGACATCGTATTGCGTGTAGAATTTTTGCATGTCAGCGCTTGCACCTTTATACAAGTCTCCTATGCTAGAAGTATATGCTTTTCATATTTCCTCTAGCAAGTCTTTCAAGATCATATGGGTTAAGTCTGATACTAGCACCTTTAGTATATCGTTCGAAAGAGTAAACAGCGCAGGATTTGACAGGCTTGGGTTTAGTGATTTCTGGGAGCTTCTAAATCAAATCAAATCAGTGTTAGTTCGCAAAGCATTGGAAGTGTGCAGAGAAGAAAAGGAGTGCAAAATCACCATGAACATCCTGGGTGATTCACAAAAAGAGAGTATCAGAAGAGTTCAATTTTACAAGAAGGTTGTCAGTAGAATGATGAAAAAAGAAATTGAAAATCACAAAGGAAGAGTTATTGTATCTAAAACAGATGTAATAAACAGCACAATCCGAATATTTATTGAGCGTGCACAAGAGTGCTTATCTGTCAGTCGAGAGGTTAAAAATTGAGTAGTTCAAAAAAAGATCAAAATAAAGACGGTGAAAATAACTTCGAAGATGTCAAAATAGCTCGAATGAAAGCTAGTGGAATGTCTGATGCCGAAATCAAAAAGAAACACCCGGAGCTTTTTGAAAACAAAAAGTCAAATCATGACCCCAACTACAAAGCGCCCGAAGGTAGCAAGCGTGATAAGCAGCTGGACGCCACTAAAGAAGATTTAAAAAGTGGTGATCCTAAGAGGGTTGCACGTGCTTACAAGCGCAGAGAGCGCATGGAAAAGAAAGAGAGAAATAAGTCGGGCTACAAAAACAAGCCGAGGAGCGACACAAAAAAGGAGTCATATATGCGTATATCAGAAAAGGCTTTGAGAGAATCAATAAGAGAAGTCCTAGCGGAAGAGCTTAGCAAAGCAACAAAAGCTACTCTGAAAAAGAAAGCTGAGAAGAGAGGTTTGACTCCAGGGTCTGTCTACGCTGAATTTAGGAAAGGCTTAGCAGCTTGGGCTTCTTCCGGATCTAGAAAAGGAATGTCTCAGCATCAATGGGCACATGCAAGAGTAAATTCCGCGACCCCTTCTAAGCCTTGGGCAGTTGTCAAGAAATCCAAAGCAAAGAAAAAGAAGAAGAAATGACAAAAAAGAGCCTCAGAACAGTTATTAGATCGGCTAAGATAACGAAGTCTGTATATTCAGAAAGCCTGCAGTATCACACAAATGTTGGGCTCGGAGTAGACAACAACGTGTTTCGTCCTGGGTCTGATTCTTTTTTTGCTCTGTTTAGAGAGGCTAGAGCACTGTACCTAGAGGATCTATATGTTCCTGTTTCTTACGAAGAAAAAGAACTTCTTGAGTCTGATATCGGTGAGTTTGCTTTTTACGAAGGTCGCCTTGTTCCTCTTGACTATCCGATTATGGAAGGAAATGAAGAGCACTTAAATGAGGCAGAATACAAAGGCAAGAAGGTCAAACTTAATAAGCCAGTTCGTGGCGGTGACAAAGGAAAAGCTTACGTTTACGTCAACACAGGTAAAAAAACAAAAGACAACAAGATAAAAGTAAAAAAGGTAACGTTCGGATCTTCTATGCCTGACGCTATGGGAGACAGCGAAGCCCACAGAAAGAGGCGTAAGAGTTTTGGCAATAGACACAATTGCGCAGACAAAGAAGACAAAACAAAGCCCGGATACTGGTCGTGTAGATTGACCAAGTTTTTCGGCAGAGACATAGCAGGATGGTGGTAAGACATGTTGCCGTTTACGCAAAAAAGACTAAGATCAGGTGCATTGCTTAGAGAGTTCAAAGAAGATGTGGATGTTGCTAGCTTGGTTTGGCACAGAGACAAGCACGATAGAAACATAAGAGTTGTAAGGTCAGACAGCTGGAAGATTCAAGTTGAAAATCAGCTTCCCGTAGAGATGAAGTCAGGAGATTTGTACTTTATACCCGAAAGAACTTACCATCGCATAATCAAAGGAAAAGGTAGTCTAGTCGTAGAGATTGATGAGGTTTTTGAAAAACTCAGCTTGATGGAAATGATAGGCCCCAACGCGGCACAAGATTCTGTGTTGCCAAAAGGAGAATGGGTTCTTTTGCAAAAAGGTGATCCTAGGCGAGAAGCCATAAAGAACAGCTTGTATGACATGGTGTGTCAAACATACGCACCCATTGGAGGTCACTTTAAGATATGTGATTCTCAAAGCCTGGACAGATATGTGTACTGGGTGGTAAAAGATCTAGATAACGACGCAGACCCAGACGTCGCGCTTCTTGGGAAACCAGATATCGCAGGGCAAAAAATGGGAGCCGCTGCTAATGATGGCTCTCCTGCAGCTTCTGTTGCGTACAAAGAGAAGTCCGCGGAGCTAAGATCAGGCGGCTCTATCGACGGGGTAGCAAACTGGTGGGGCGAGGTCAGCGGAAAGCCTGCTTACGCAATGCTCAAGAGAGGAGCACTAGCAGTTGAAGATGAAGCTAAGGTTGCACAGCTTCTTGCAGGAGATGATTATGTTTTTCATGGCGAGCATCCAGACCCAAATGCTCCACCACTTTTCAAGAGTGTGAGGGGCTGGTACACAAAGAAGTTCGGCGGCAAATCTTCAACAAAGATTATTTTAGGAAATCCTGCGTGATGAAAAGATCTGACGTGCTGCATGACTTAGCTGTTGAGAATGGAAAAGACTATTATGTAGACCCAGACACAGGAAACATAGTCTTTACGGAAAGATATCTGCAGGAAAGAGGATGGTGCTGTGCATCAGGTTGCCGTCACTGCCCTTATATCGATTCAATGTGAACAAACAAGCAAGGGCGAGAAGTGAAGTTGTTACGCGAGTACATAAGAGAGTTGCTGAAGGAAGAGGGTATTCTCGGCAAGTACGCTTGGCCAACGGCAGCAAAGGGTTTAGAGTTAATTGACGAGCCCGATACCGAGATAGAGAGGAAACTGTATCAGCAGCTGCACAGACATTTCGCAGCTTCAAGCTACATGATCAAAAAAGGAGATTCTCCACTTGACGCAGAGTCAGTTGCTGCAATCAAACAGATCATAGCTTCTGGAGATTACCCAACTACTTTTCGTCGCGTTGAAGGAACCACTTGCATAAGGGGGATGAGAGTATCTTACAAGTGGTTAAAGCGGAACGCTCCTCAAGCGCTCGAACAACTACCTGATGATGTCACTGGCAACAGGTCAGCATACGATTGGAACGAGCCCGTACCCGCATCTTTCACATACAAGCCAAAGGGAAAGTACGGTCAAGTCAGTTCCTGGACAAATGACTTTAAAGTGGCCAGAAGTTTCACTACACAATATCAAAAAGACACGCTGCCAATAATACTTCATGCTGACACTTCCTCAGGCTTCTTTGTAGACTCTTGGGGGTTCTCAAACTACAAGGGCGGTTACTACAAAGATGAGCTTGGCATCAAGAAGTTAAACCCACAAGGCAGAGGAGAAAGAGAGATCATGCTTCTCGGAGATTGCCAGGTGGTTGCAGTTCAGATAAACGGTACCAAAGAAACACACGGTGCTGGAATAGCAGGGTATATCTAATGAAACTACTACGTGAGTACATAAGAGAGTTGCTGAAAGAAGCTGCCATGAGAGTGGATTCGCTCATTGCAAATGACGTGTATATCACTATAGATAAGGAAGGACTTACTGACTATAATGTATATTACTCAGACGCAAAAGGCAACCCAAAAGATGGCCGTGTTAGTGATGTTCACGGTGAGGTCACCATAATGCGTCCGGACAAAGGTACTGGACCTTGCGGTGAAGCGCTGAATGTTGTGTATGCTGGTGCAGCATCAGGTTGGGGTCCCATGCTTTATGATGTTGCGATGGAAGTAGCCACAGAAGTTGGTGGTGGATTAACTCCAGACAGAAGTTCAGTTTCAAATTCTGCTCAAAATGTTTGGAGTTATTACTTTAACGACAGGGGTGACGTCCAGTCTCACCAGCTAGATTTGACAGACAGAGAAGTCGAGTATTATACTGACCTGAATGTTCAAAAGCTTACACCAGACATTGAAGAGGATGACTGTCTACAGTCGAAAGCGATTAGGGCGCACGAAGACAAATGGGATCAGTCACCACTCAGTAAAAGATATACTAAGCCACCAACGACCATGAATGCTTTGCGTGCAGCAGGAAGGCTTATAGAAAAATGAAGCTACTACGCGAGTACATAAGAGAATTAGTAGAATCTGAGTATCGTCGTATTCAAGACGATTCGGATCAATGTACAAATGCCACTGTACTCGCTATAGCTCATTACTTCGGAGATGAGGTTCCACCTGACGCTTGCATCGGTCATATCACTGGCATCGATATGCACATGTATCTTAAACGAGACATGGGCTACAAACTAGAGAACGAATATGATTGGTTAAGTAAAGCCACGTGGCCAAAAAGTCAGGGCGGCGGTTACAAGACAACACTCAAGAAATTTATAGAAGACCACCCAACAGGTGTTTATTATATTTCATCGAATCGACACGCCATGGCTTTGATAGATGGCGAGTTGGTAGACACTGCAGGATTTCGACGTCTAGGTAGAGTTAAGGTGATCAACGCAGTGAGGGTCGAGAAATGAAACTATTACGAGAGTACATAAGGGAGTTGCTGACTGAGTCTACTGTCCATCCTAAAATCATGTCGATGATCGATAGGCTAGAAGACGAAGAGGGCGGCAAAGTTAAAATCAATAGATATCAAGTACTAGTAAGGGACCGTCAAGGAAAGCTATTAGCCACAGTTAGCTTCGATCCTAGTGATGGTATGTATGGTAAATGTTTGGGATCAGACATCGTAAGTTTTTCTGAAGCTGAAGGTGGATACGGTCCGCTGGCCTATGACATTGCTATTGAAGCTACTGGTGGTCTAGCCCCTGACAGAACTCAAGTTTCTAATGCCGCAAGAGATGTGTGGAAGTATTATAATGATCAAAGGGACGATGTGAAAAAAGTCCAACTTGATGATTTGCAAAACTCTCTAACGCCTGAAGAGAAAGATAACTGTGAGCAATTATCAGCCGCTAAAGACGATTCTACTGGTGATTTAGATGCAGGTGATTGGGCATGGGGCGAGTCCCCTTTAAGTAAGGTGTATATCAAATTAGGCACCCCGGTTATAGATGAACTTCGCAAACGAGGGATGATAAAAGAATGAAACTACTACGCGAGTACATAAGGGAGTTGCTGAAGGAAAAGAAAAGAAGGCCTCGAAAAAAAGGACAGCACAGGAACAGCCCGAATCACGATGATTTGTTTACAGACGAAAATCCTAAAGGCACCATTCCAGGATTAAAGTTTGCAACAGTCAAAGACGCTGAAACCAGCGTCAATAAAATTAAAAAGTCTGGCAAGCCTCACAATCACAAAACCCAGGCAGCTATAGCTATGGAGCAAAGAGCCAAATCCATGGGTAAGAAGTCAGCTGCTGCAGTTTACAGAAAGTTTATAGAGAATCAGAAAGAAAAGACAGAGAAAAAGAACGAAAAATGAAACTACTACGCGAATACATAAGAGAGATCCTCAAAGAAGCACCTGAGACCTCTAGCATTGAAACTGTGGGTGATCTCAAAAAGCTTATAAAGTATGCCCAGTCGGCAAAAAGAGCTGAGCTCGGAAAAGAGGCGGCTAAAGATTGGGCTAAGGACTCTTTTTTCGACGAGACACTTGGAAAGATACCAGGTGTTGCCGCCGCAAAAAACGCTGCTGAAGCCTTGAAAGCGATGTATAATTTACCCGATGAATCCCGAACAGGGACAGCCTTGGATTACTTGGATGTAGACGATGACGTCTCAGCAATCGTGGATGACCCTATCGAAAACGCTTTTCTTAAATCTTTGTCAAAAAGTCTGGAAAGCAAGGCTGACGATAAACCACTCTCAGACCTCAGCGTGACAAAACTTCTTAACAAGCACATAGAAAGGGAGTTCAACAGCAGGAAACTTGTGGGTTTTGAAGAATGAACCTGTTGCGCGAGTACATAAGAGAAGTAGTTGCCAAAGGCTATAAGCCTGTTGGGTATCATGAAGTTTCAATGTTTTATGGTACAGCACCGTTAAAGACAGGATCCCCTGCAACTGCGCAGGAACAAGATGAGTTTCATAGGTTGCTTGACATAGATGAAGACCAGGCATACGAATACTTAAATAGGTGGCTTGAAAGTCGTGGAATGAATAGGTTGGATGTTTATGATGACTAAAAAACTAAGAGAGTATGTGCGTGTCGTACTAGAAGAAGAATTTCAAAGCCACACCTATGAACCTGTGCCTGGAGATTATGTTAAGAACACTAACGCAAATTGCACTCATCACGGAAGTATGGGAAAAGTTTTGAGTGTTGACGCAATGCCTGGAGATGCAGGAAAAATTGCTAAGTATGTGTGTGTCAATTCTGGAGAGGCGTGGAGCCTAGGTGATGTTTTGCAAAAAACACTGGATCAGCTTTCTCCGTGCGCCAGACCTTACGATAGCAGAGAAAAAGTCTAGTCAGTCGATGAACACAGAAACTCAAAAACTGCTGGTAGATTTAATCCAGGAGACAATTTCTCCTGACGGCTTATATTCATCTTATGTTTTCGAAAAAGATTACATAGAGGGTGTTCTGGGAATCCAGATACCGCTTAACGAGTCGCATCCCTATTCAGACGATTTAAGAATTAGAATTCTTGAGGAAGAAGGCAAGATACGAGGATTTTTTAGTTCGCTTAAGCAGACTGCAAAAGATGGTTGGGATCTTGCGATGACGATGCGAGAAGCGTGTAAAGACAAGGCATCAATAGAAAAGTACACCAACATGGCAGTCACACGCATGAGACCTAAGATGAAGCTATGCTTGTCTTGGCTAAGATACGTGGAAGAGATTGACAAGAAAGTAGAGCCTCCCGCTGAGCTGAAGAAAAAAGTAGGGGCAGGAGGAGGCACATCTGGTCTCTCTGCAATCTACAAACCTCTCCTTAAATCTCTTCCAGTCCTAGACAAAAAAGTAGACAGCGCTGAAGGCTGGAGAAGGGTCATCTGGTCTACGATGGCGTTAGTCTCTGTAGAGTTTGTGCATGAAAAAATTCAAGGTGTTGGGCTAGATGTCTTAGAAACTGCCATTGACGAATTCAACGTCATAGCAAAGGAACAGGGTGTCGAACCAATAAAGAAGGGCCAAAAGAATGAATCAATTTTTCTAGGCAAGAAGAAGCTTGTTCTGGAAGCTGCAGGAGAGGCAGCTAAAAAAGCTTGGATATCACTTTATGGTCTGGTTAAAAAGTGGAGTGGAGGGGTTCTGAAGTGGCTTGCACAAGTTGTTGCTGCAGAGTTTGCAAGAGCCAAACTGTCAGCCGGAATTGCCAATGTCATTTCTTGGATGGATACAGCTTTTGATGGAATGAAATTTGTTATAGATACTCTACGTCCTCTAATGGGGCAATTCAATGATTGGGTTAAAAACAAAAAGAGCGAAATTTCTGACGCGCTAAAGGGCGAAAATGATCCAACATCCGATGGAGCTCAAAAAGGCCAAAGCAAACCACAAAAAAAAGAGCCGAAATTTGAATCAGCGAATTTGCTGCGAGAATATGTAAGAGAAGTTCTAAATGAGAAAGCCCGAGTTCTCGGATATATCAAGCCGTCTTCTTCTTTCCAGTCTCTTCTGCAGTGGGAACTCGTGGTAGAAGAATTATTGGAACTTCAGAAGCAGGGTGTTGATACCCGCGGTGGGCAGAACCTAAATCAGAGGTTGCTTCAGATAATCGATGAATATTTTGGTTTTCAATACAACACCGAGGTAGAGAGGTACGATCTCCTAACTCAAAAGAACGTTTTGGACTTTATCGAAGACTTTGCTAACCACAGGTTCTGGGGATTGGAGCGAGAGTTCTCCAGCTATTTTCCTGACATGAGTAGGCTAAAGTTTGCATACTTCTATTCTCGAGGAGATCTAGAACCTTACGTGATGCTGAACGAAGAGTTTACAAAACAAATCTATGGAAGCTTGGATAATCGCAAGCGTCTCAATCATTACACAACGCAGGCAGGCCTAGAAAGAATCCAAGCTGCTATAGATTCAGGCCGCCCTTTTGACATATCATGCTTTACGGTGGCAGAGAGGCCTTTCTTTAGGCCTGAGTCCAATCTTGTTGTGGAGCTAGTCGGCAATGTCAGAGCCGGATTTAGAAGTGACATAAAGTCAGTCGCAGTAGATACGGGACGCAGAGCTTGTAACATGCATCGGCTAGAATATCCGGGGCGTGACAAAGATAATATATGCAGAGAGCTAGATTCGTGCGATGGAGAAGTAAGGACCTCTTTATGGAACGAATATATTGCTACTCCGGAGTCTATACTTAGTGTTCGGAAGGTAGAAAAATGAAAAACGTTCGCTTGGCAATTGTTATCAGTCTAGCTGCAGTTTCGGCTTACGGACAAACAAAGCCGACAAAGACTAAGTTTTATAATTTTGATGATCTTTTAATTAACGGCGAGTATAGAAAGCCGCAAGTTTTGTATACAGATGCCCGTCAAAAGGTAAAATTTGACAGGTTGTTGAAGCTTAAAAAAGACTTTCTTCCTAAGCTCAAAAGGACTCAAAAGGATCCTGCACTAAGATGAGTGATGACAAGATGAAATATGGCAATCCTACATCGGAACATCTAGTAATGATGAAGACAAAGCCGAGTAGAATTGTAAACTTAGATTTGACAGATCACTTGAAGGCAAATTATCCGGAAGAGAAATCAAAAGAGCATATAGAGGAAATCAAGAGAGTAAGAGACTGCTCGAAACAGCCGCAGCTCTCAGAAGAATATTGTGATGCTGTAGATGAGTCAGTGTCCGGACCGTTTAGAACTCTTTGCAAGAAGCACGGATTGAAGTATCCAGATTCCTTAATAAAGGAGCTTTCCGGAGATGCAGACTACTACATACTGACTTTAAAGTATCATTTCAACAGAAAAAGACCGTATCAGTCGGGACCTGCAAATGGAATCAAAATGATCAAAGGAGAGACTAAGACTTCTGCGACACCGGCTTATCCAAGTGGTCATTCTGCTCAGGCAAGGATGATTTCTACTGTCCTTTCTAGAATTTACCCATCTATAAGAAAGGAATGTGAGGTCGTTGCTGACTCTGTAGATAGAACCAGACTAGATCTAGGAGTACACTATCCTTCGGACTTGTCGGCGGGAAAAAAGCTAGGGAAGCACATGGGACTTGTTGCGAATCTAAATCAAGAAATCTCAGAGTCAACCCTAGTCGACCCAGACGACACTGAAATCGTTTCTAGAGTCGGATACCTTATTGTTACAGGAATTGACATTAATGTAACCAATCTTATGGACGCCGTGAAAGCAATGCCTGGAATTACTACTGCTAGGCAGGCTGGTCCTGCTATTGATCGGGAAGCTGCACGAGAAACCAGGATAAATTTGTTTGTCAACATCGTTGCAAATATTCACACACCCCAAACATTAAGACGAATGATATCAAACTTAGAAGGTGTTAAAAGAGTAGTAATAAAAAACGTCGATGGAGAAAGATACGCAGTCATGAATCGCAAAGAACAAACCGAAATAGAAGAAAGTTTAGTTCGAGATCTAGTTAGTGAAATTTTCAAAGCCCACATTTCACTAAATGAAGAACTTACTAAGTCAGATAAAAAAGAGATAGAGAGGATTTCAAAGAAGGCTGCTAAAAAAGAAATTGACACAGCACTTAGGTCATTTAAAAAGTCAGACTTAGAAAAAGAGATTGGTAAGGTTTTAGGTAGCAAGTCTACCAAAGAAGAATTATCAAACATCACAAAGGCTGTCATTAAGCGTCTCTATAGAGAGCTCTCCGTAAACTACCCGGCAATCATAGACAGAATTAAGACATAATCACGAATTGTGTAAATCTAGTGCTCCAGTGGTATAATTGTATCACAAAAAGAAAAGGAGCAAAAATGTCGTATCTAACAAAACAAATGGCAGTCAATGCCATCGAAAAGATGAAGACTTTTCATCAAGGTGCTGTCAGCCTGTACCAGAACTTTGATATGAACCTGCTAGACAACTTAGGCAGAAGGAATATCATAATGTCTCAGACACAAGAAAAGTTTTTTGCTGCTGAGCTCGCAAAGAAGTTTAAAGGAGTGTCAGAGGATGGACGAACAGGTGAGCCTGATATCGTTATTGGTGAACTCGATAAAGAGCTTGAGTGTAAACTGACAAGCCGGCATAAATCAGGAAGTATAAGCTTTCAGTCAGACTTCGAAACGCTTCAGAAAAAAGGAGCACTAGATTATTTGTACGTCATTTCAGATCATTCTTTTGAAAAGTTTGCAGTTCTTCTTTTCGAAGGGCTCACTATTGAAGACTTTCGTCCATTGTCTTCAGGCGCTCGAGGAAAAGTTGCGATGTTCAAGCACAAAGGTATGAAAAAGTGTCGCCCATTGTTAGGTAGATGTATCGACTTAAATGAAATCAACATAGAAAAGTGTAGGCAAAAAATCGAGGATCCTAAGACACCTCCCTATCTCAAACGAAAAGCTCGAGCTTCTATGGAATACTGGTCCAACACTCCTACAAAATTTAAGTTTGACTTAGAATCCGTCTAGGCTTAACGCCAGCGCCCGGGGCATCCAGGAAACCTAGTCTCTTTAGGTAAGAACGACCTACTTAGTAAGGGGTCCGGATGTCCTATTTTATATCTAGAACAGATTTTTTAGCCCTTCCAGCTGTCTGCAGCATTCCTGTCTGTCACAGAGACCTCATTCTATTAGACATAGTCAAGATCAAGCCATCCGGGCCGGTGGGAGGTTTGCGTCAATACGCAGACATTTCTTCTTATAGGCCCACTCATTTGTATGAGTATGATCCAGTTGCACTGTTTCGAATGGGAATAAGAGACAAAGACACGCTCAAGGAAGAAGTGAGGCGACTCAAGTTTGAAAACAAGACAGATGATGCATTGAGAGATTGCAACAGGCTAGGAATAATGACAAAGTGCATCAATAGAGCTTGGCCTATGATAAGGTCAGCCGTTCTAGGCGTCAAATCAGCAGGATCAACGGGTGTCTATGAAGTCTACAATTATGACCTAGGCATGATTTCCACAGGAGTACTCGGGTATGTCTACGCTCAAAGTCCGGAAACTGCATCAATAATAGGCAGAGCAATGTTTGGGTTTATGACAGAGAGATCAGAAGTTAAGGTAAGATACATTGAGTGGGAAGATCAAGATTATGCAGACATGCTAAACACCCGGTTTATAGCAGCATTGTCCGAGAGTCGAAACAAGATTTCAGAAAAGCAGGAAAAAATGCAAAAACACCTAGAAACCATCGAGGTGCACTTAGGCACCTTGACCAACATCATAAATACACCGGGTGAATAGAGTGTGCCTCAAAACCGGTGACACGATGTCCGTTGTAGATCAGTTTGGAAATTTTGAAAAAGCTTTTATTTTGTTGCAAACAAGTTGTGACAAAGCAATCACAGTCTACATCCCCCGGACGGGAGAAGTTCGAATGATAAAGAAGGCGACGTTTGCAAATGTTGTTCAACAATACTTACCAGGCCTTGAGAAATTAAGCGTGTGCTTTTAACACTCATGACTTGTAAATTACTATAGATGATAGTAAACTTGTAACACACAGAAAAGAAGGTCAATAAATGGTTGTTGAGATTATATCGGGGGCAATTTTCCTTGCAGGTATGTTTTTAGGCGGTGCTTCAATACGAAGCTTATCTAAAGAGAAAGAAGATCTTTTGAGAAGAGTTGTTGCTCTAGAGAATGCTCTGGATCTCGTCGAAAAATCGTGTACGATTTCCTCCGAGTCCATCACTCACCTCGATCAAAACGTCACCGGAAAGCTCGACAAGATGGATGCAAAAATAGTCGATGCAAGGAGTGATGCTCTTCGATCTGTTTCTCAAGTTGACCACCTCGCCCGAGATCTCCGAGAAATTCGCCTAGCTCTCGCCCGTCACGACTTCTCTCAAGCGACTCAAGTTCCCCTTCACTTAAAGAATCGTATTGCCGAAAGACAAAAAGGAGAAGAGAAATGATTCATCCACCCCGTCGAGGAAAAGCGGTCAACTTCCATCACCCCCTAGTCGGCTGGACCAGAGGTGTGGTCGAGCGTGTCGTACACGACGCTCAAGATCTCGAAGATGTGCCCCACTGGGGTGCATGGGTTCATCACACGATGCTGGGAAGCGTCTGGGTAATGGGGGGCGAAGTGTGCGAAGATAATACTTATGTACACTAGGAGAAATTGGAATGCCTTGGGACGTCAAAAAGAGAGATTGCAAGCAGAAGAGCACGGGCAAAAAAGGGACACACGTTGTGGTGAAGAAGAACCGAGACGGTAGCACCGAGCAAGAGTCCTGCCACACAAGTGACTCGAAAGCGCAGGGGGCCCGTCGAGCTCGCTACGCGAGCAAGAACGAAGCCGCTCTGAGAGAGTGGATCCGCGCTTCGTTGAGCCCGGGTTTTCTGGCTGAGACCGGAAGCCGAGGGTTCGCTTACGAAGACACTATCGTGAACGCTCTCAAAGATGTTCCGGGTTTGCAATTAGGCGCGCCCGCAGGAAACAACAACGCAATTTCAGACTTAGGCTTTACTTTTTATGGTGTTGACGTTGCCTCTGAAGTGAAACTAAATCACGACGCCAACTTGGGCGCCATAAGCAAGGACACGATCGAGACTTTCACTTTCGATCCTGAGGATGGTAGATTTAATCACACTGTCAAATCTGATCCTACTGCTCAAGCAATGAAGGACGTCATCGACACTGCAATGGAAGCTCTAAATGCAGGTAATGGGCCTGATCAGATTAGAAAGTTGACTGATGCAGTCCGAAAGCCGGCACAGCCAATTGACCTTACAGATGAAATCGTACTAATGGGCCAGATCAGCAGGATCGGAAGTCTCGATTCTTCCGGGCGCACTCCTGTTGTTGATGAGTTTGCCAGAGAGTGGGAAAGAGATCCTGCAGGAATGGCCAGCTGGATCACGCCCGCGATGAAGACAGACATATTCTTTAGAGTGATCAAGGACGAGCAAGCAAAAGGTACAGCTTCTGCAGAAAGAGTGGCTCAAATCGGCCTGAGTCCTGAGCATGTCGCCGCCGGATTTAAGACTCTGTCGCAGGTGTCTTCTGGGCTGAACAAGACTCTGATGAACGCACCTGTGCTCAACCCAGAACAGATTCGAAAGATCATGACCCGCAAAAAAGGGCCTAACGGTGCTGATACCGACTATCTCATCACGGGTCGAAACGACGAGAACAGCGTGTCTGGAGAGATTCATCGCATCGGCAAAGACGTGCTAGGGTTAGGTGCACCTCTATTTGAGCCTGCCTCGGGCAACCTCGAAGTCCGACTTAAAGGGGGCGGCAGCGCTACAAAAGGTAAAGGTACTTACGGAGTTCAGTTTAGTACGAAGGCGGAGAAAGGTTCTTCTGGCTTGAGATTCAACAACGCCGAAGAGCTAGCTGCCATCTTCGCCAATTCACGCATCGCACAAACAGCACAACCAGCACAGAGTGTTGTGCAGGAATCGAGACTCAAACGTGCTGTTCTTAAGCGCCTCCTGCAAGAAGCCCAAAAAAATCAACATTAGATCACATTAGAGTGCACTTTTCCGCCAGACGTGTTATATTTAAAACACGTAGGTGGGATATTGTAGGTCTGAGCCCACCATAAAACAAAATGAGACTGGCACATCGTGATCTTGGGCTAATTTCTGCCCGTTCTCCCGCGCCAGCTCTCCATGCAAGAAAGGCGCGAAAATGAATAACTCAAACCAGAACATCGATAACGTCAAGAACTCCAACCCATGCTGTGATTGCTGCGGTTGCCAGTGCCCATGTGCCTGCGAATCTTGCGGATGTTGCTAAGGAAAGTAAATGAGAATCCGTAAAAACACACTGAAGCAGATTATCGCCGAGGCTATGGATTACTCTTCGGCAATGCAAAGAGTGGACGACATCCTCGACGCAGTTCGAGCATCGGGCCAGATCAGCTACGATCAAACTGACGCGCTGCTTGACATCGTAGGTGACGACGGATCCTTTGACACTGAAGAAGCTCGAAACGCTATCTACGCGATTGACGACCGGATTCGGGACGGCGAAGATCCTGATGAAGCTACATACGATGCAGAGAACTACATAAGAGACTCACTTAGAGAACAAGGAAGATAAAATGAGAATTCGTAAAAGCACACTGAAGAAGATTATCGCAGAGTCCGTTGCATCACAGGCACCTTCATTTATGATGAAGGGTGACCGGTATACTGAAGACGAGCGACGACCTCACAATCGACCTGGAGTAAACGGTAAACCTATGGATTTCGTGCTATACAGCACACTCAATCCAAAGACAGGCACTCCAGGTAGCGGATCGCTTACAGTGCCTCAAGGTATGTCCTTAGAAGATTTTTATGCAGCAGGCGGTACCGCCGGCTTCCCGGACTATTATAGAAAACCTGAGACTGGTGCAGACATGAATCGTGCCATCAAGGCTGCTGAAGATCGTGGTGACTGGGACAACTGGTCACAAAACGAAGGTACCAAATTAGAAGATATGCCAGCTTCTTGGCAACAAATATTGGGGGATGTCCTGAAGGATAAATGATGAGAATTCGTAAAAATACACTAAAGAAGATTATTGCAGAGGCTACTAAGTCGCTTAACGAGAATCACCCGTATGACAAAGGCCTTATGGGGGCAATGGATGCGGGATACTATTCTGACAGCGATGCTCTCGACGAAATCGAAGGTGACTTGAGAAGAGTCGACACAGCAGGCTTAAGTCCTGCGGCGATGCAGGAGCTGGAAGAGCTTAAGTACGACATCGACGGCGGCTATAACGATGACGCCTACAGATTGTTGCGCAGCATTTCAAAAGAAATCAAAGACAGGCTTCCGGTTCAAGAGTTTGATGACGGTATGGACAACTACTAGGATAAATGATGAGAATTCGTAAAAATACACTAAAGAAGATTATTGCAGAGGCTTCACATCTCACCGAAAACCGACCCGCTCCTGGGGTTCCTGACTACTACTCCGGCAAAGGTGCCGGTGGGATAGGCATGGACGATATTGAGACTCAAATGGGTACAGACTTTAGTCTCTATGACGAAGATGCTATGGATCTCGAGCTTGACGGAAACCTTCTAGATCCAGCTGATCTTAGAGCTCTGGCAGATATGCTTGAAAAAATTTATAACGGCTCGATGCCGGTAACGGGTCGAGTCGCATTTGATATGGACTAGAGGACTGATATGAAGATTACAAAAAAACAATTAAAAAGAATCATTCAGGAAGAGACAGCTCGTCTTGTTAAAGAAATGCACCCACGTGCTGTAGCTGATAATGCATACATGGATGTGCTTGAAGCAACCGACGAGCTTGTTGCTGCACTCAAAAGCACAAACCTAGGTGTTGATATGGGGCGCGAAGATGATGAATTATATATCATGACCGGTGCAGGTGAGGGTATAACAATCAAAATAATGAGAAGAGGAAGATGATGAAAATCACAAAGAACCAGCTTAAAAGAATTATCGCAGAAGAGAAGCAGAAGCTTCTGATGGAAATGAGTCCGCTAGCAGACGCCGAAAGAACATACGGTAGTGTTGCAACGGAAACATCGAAAGATCAGATAGGATCTTCATTGCGCAACTTCTTGAACGATACAGCTACTAGGCTCGAAGTAGAAGAAGAGCTTGATGAAGATGAGGCTGATGAGAAGGCTCACGCAGCACTAGTTCTTGCACTTGCATATGAGCTCCAGTCTCTCGGACTAGTCAATCCTTATAATGTTCTTTACACTCTTGTCCGCAACGGGGAGGCATAGAATGAGAATCACGAAGCACCAACTTAGAAAAATCATTCAAGAAGAGAAGCAAAAGCTTTTGCAAGAAGCGCCTGCTGGACAGTACGATCGTCCTCTGTACGAAAAGATTAAGTCAGCTGTCTCAGAGCTGGTTTATCAAATCACTATAGACGAGGGTGAGGTGGAACCTGGAGGCATGCACATTACTGAAAAAGCTGTCCAAGCTGCAGGAGCCGCTCTCTCTGACGCCGCCCGCGAGTTCTACAGTGAGCAAGGTATGTAGTATGATATGTCGGATGTAAAGACAGGAAGGCCTCGATGAAAATCACAAAGAACCAACTAAAAAGAATTATCAAAGAAGAGAAGGCGAAGCTTGTATCAGAAATGGGATTTCGTCACCCTAAGACAGGTGAAGACATGCTACTTATGCTTAACGACATTGTTGACAAGCTGCTTGATAAGGGAATGGACACAGCTGAGCTAGCAGGCGAACTTCGTGGCCTGGCTGATGATGTTGAAGATAGTAAATATGTCAATATGCAAAACAGCGCATATAGCAACGAGGGTGTATAATGAAAATTACAAAAAGACAACTCAGAAGAATTATCAAGGAAGAAAAAGCAACTGTCAATGATGACACAATCAAAGATGTTGTGATGAAGGTGCTAAGCGACGAAGGCGGTGCTGCAGGAGAAGAACCTATCGAAGTCGAGCTAAAAGACCTCGAGGATGAGGAAATCAGCTTGCCTGATGAGGCTATCGAAGACATTATTAAAAGTGTCCCAGGCGTCAAACGTCACGCTGACGGTGATTATATTGACACCACTCAGCTCGAAGCAAATCTACGCATGATCGTTCGAGAAGTCTCTGCTGGGAATAATTTTACTGTTGGCAAAGCAGATTCTCGCGGTACAGATCATCTGTTTCCGGGCGATCCTGAACACCCACTAAATAAAAGAGATGAGTTAGCCACTCAGATTCGCCACACTTCAAAAGACATACATGGAAGAAAAGATGTGTATGATCTAGAGGGTAAATCAATTGAAGAGCTAGAGGATATCCTATATGATCTTGCTAATTCTCAAGAGCAGCTAGCCATGGACGACATGGATAGAGATGAGATGGAAGACCGAATGGGAAGAGACCAAGAGTTGTCTCGAGCTGAAATGGCTCCTCGTCGTCAAGGAATGAGTCGGCGCCCGGGCGGTAGTAAGTCTCAGAGGCGGATGGAATCTTTGAAAATTTCAAAGAAGCAACTACAAAGAATCATTCGCGAAGAGAGAGCTCGCATACTAAGAGAAACTTCAGCAGGAGGCAGCGGACACAAACTCTATGGTCGTCATCCTTCTTCCTATGGCCCGGGCGAGTCAGCATTAACAGATATAGCAGCTCAGGTCGAGGATATCATGCAAAGCTATGTCGGTCAGGTCGATCTAGACTTCAGCGACGATCCATTAACGTACAAGGACATTGTGGACTTCGTTGCTAGAATGCTTCATGAGCAGAGGTAAAAATGAAAATATCAAAAACACAACTGAGAAGAATCATCAAAGAAGAGAAAGCACGCCTTCTCGAGGTTTCTTCATCGGCACCACCGGGATCTGAAGAAAGAGCTATTATAGACCAGCTCGCTGGCGCCGCGAGTCTTTTCGAGGCGTACGCTGACAGTTATGGTTCGGAAGAATGGGAGGAGGAAGATGATGACTCCGAAGAAAAATACATTCTAGACCAGATTGCCGGCGCCATCAGCCTCCTCGAGTCATACTTTGACCAGTTTGGTCCACAGGCTTTCGGATAAGAGAGGAATGCTACGAGAATGAAAATCACCAAGAGACAACTTAGAAGAATTATTCGGGAAGCAATGACGCCCGATATTCCAGACGTAATGGGAGCAATCGGTGGGGGTAAGTTTCAAGTCACACCTTACGACCAGGGCAGAGAAGATTCGCTTGCTGGGATCCGTCCACAGTTTCCTGATGAAGATTACATGATGGGTTACAACGAGGCACAGGCGGATGCGGGTTTACCTAAAATGCAGGCACCGAGTGATAGTGGTCGAGGTAAGAAGCTTGATCCGAGTAAACTAAAAGGTGCATTCGCTGGAAAGCATTACGGGAGTAGATAGATGAGAATTACAAAGAACCAACTCAGAAGAATCATCAAAGAAGAGAGCGCGAAGTTGATCACTGAGCAAGCTGTCAGAAACCTTGTTCGTAGAAGGCTGCTAGAACAAGCAGCCAACAATCAAAACGGCGGTTCTATCGTAGACACCAGGTCGTTTTATGATAACGTTAGCGCTAAGCTTGGCGCGGCAGCGCAGCCTCCGCTAGAAGCAGAATCTTCCGAGTTCGATGTGAATTTTGGAAACGGTTTGATCGTCTCGCAGCAAGGTACGGGAAAGGGAGTCCGCCGGTTTCGTATATTCTTAGACGGCGCCGATAGTCAAGGGCTAGCTCCCGCGGATCATCTTACACCTGAACAAATAAAAGAAGTTGGTCTTACGAAGTTTGGAACGGCTCGAAAGTGGTCACTAGTTCCGCAAGCACTAAGCCCCCTGGAGCCTATGTTCGCGTATACGGACTTTCAACGAACTAACGGTGAGGTCCTACCAAGACGTTTACAAAAAGCCTGGCAACTTGTTGTGGGTAAGCAGCGGCGCCAGTTTGAGCGCATGTTAAAAATGGTCCAAGCTCGCGAGCAGAAATTCGCAGGTACAGCTTCGCCAGAAGCGCTAGAAGGTCTGGCTCGATACGGTCAAGCTTTAGAAGCCTTCCTCATGGATACAACGCTTGGTCTACCCGCAATGTGGACGCCGATCGAATCAATATAGATAAAGAATAGGGACAGCTAAAATGAAAATCACAAAGAGGCAACTAAAAAGAATTATTAAAGAAGAGAAGGCAAAGATCCAAGAAATTGGAGTTGGAGGATATAATCTAGGTGATGATGAAGCATACAATGAGGCAATATTAGAATTCTCCGATAAGTTTTCTGCCCTTATGGGAGAAATGCTGCGGATGGGTATGTTGCCTGAAGATGTTGAAGAAGCCATCAGTGTAGCCCGTGGCGATAATAATATGGATATGCAATAATGAAGATTACAAAGAGACAACTGCGAAGAATCATCAAGGAAGAGAAGTCGAAGATCCTCAAGGAATACGGCGCAATGAGCAAAGAGGTTATGAACCCAATGGTCGCATTCGCGCAAGCTTGGTCTGGTCTTGGGGATGCGATCCAAGAGCAAATGATTGATCTTATTAATGCACACGTGGAGGGTCGCCTTGAAGACGCCGCGTACGAGATTAATCCCAACGCGTTTGATCGCGCTGTAGAGCGTCTCACTTCTCCATTACGGATGATGGACGGCGAGGACGCTGATGATCTTAGAGATATGATGGAACAAGTTCAGACATTGATGAGGGATATGGGATGAAAATTAAGAAGTCAGTTTTGAGAAAGATAATTTCTGAGTCAATTGCAGGATCGCCTAAGAAAAGTTCTGCAGTTATCATAAACGATATGTCCCTGTCTAAAGCTTATAAGGCTGGGTACTTCGACGGTGCAGGAGAATATAGGCCTGCAGAAAAATCGATTGGATTCAATGCTAGATCTCTTGAGCTGGGCGTCGATGATCCCGACTATCTAAAAGGGTTCGAAGATGCTTCAGGCTTAGATTCCAAAAAACTAGCTGTCGATTACAAAAAGCGCAAAGCCGAAGAAGCGGCGGAGCGGGCACGCAAAGACGCAGAAAGAGCAGAAAAGAATAGAGCAGAAATGGAGCTGTTCAAGAACAGAAAGAAGTCAAGTGATCTTTCTGATAGCGAGCAGGCTCGACTTAAGAAAGAGTACGAGGCAGACAAAGGAAACACTGCCCGATATGAGAGAGTCACCACTCCAACAATGGTAGACGCAATGTACGGTCGTAGAGGCTCAAACGCGACTTCTGTTGTGCTAGACAAGAAAGAAAACGTTACGCTAACTTTCACGACACGATCTGGACGCGGCGGAAGCCTTGGATCTTAATTGACGACAGCAGCTATTAGTTTGATTAGACATGTTACTAATCCGGATTTTGACGTATATTTAGCTATGTTATGAGGAGATTGATGTTATGAGCTTGAGACAGTTGATAAGAGAAGCTTTAGAAGAGGGTGGATGTGGATCTGTTTCGCATGCTGATCCCGAAGGAAGAACAATGGGGCACGGTGGCGGAGCAAGAATGGCAAGAGGCCACCTGTTTCAAATGGCTTCAAAAGCACAAAGCTTGCACGATAGACTTCAAGATGAAGACGAGCTTCCTGAGTGGGTTCAGTCAAAACTCGCAGTAGCAGAAGCAATGCTCGACGCAGTTGAAGACCACTTAGAATATAAAATGCACAGACATTCGATGGGAGACCACCAGTGAAAATTACAAAAACCCAGCTAAGACAGATCATTAGAGAAGAGACTACAAGGCTGATGAAAGAAGAAGCAGTTGACCCTGAAGGCATTTCAGGTCTTTCAGCTATAGCAAGAAGGGTCACTGATCCTGAGAATAATCCTCAAAGGTTTGCCAAGCTTGACCAAATGTTGATGCAGAAGGGGTCGACGAAGCAGCAAGCTGAAGCTATCGCCATGTTCATAGCAAACTATGCACAGGGTAAGCCCGAAATAGCAGGTGAAATTTTTGACAAATTAAAAGTGATCTTGAACACAAAGGTCATACCTCACCTCGAAAAAGGCAAAGGCGGCGGCGACACCGGTGGCGGTGGCGGTGGCGCTGTGAAGTTCGGTTAAGGCACACCTATGAGATTAAGAACAGCCACAATAAGAAGAATTATCAGAGAAGCTCTAGAGAATGAAGAGCAGCTTCATTTCAATGTGAAGTCCGCGGCAGAAAGAGCAAAAGAGAGAGGCTGCTCTGACGCCGAGATTGAATCTGTGATGGCATCTTCGAACAACCCTGATGAGTTAATCATGTTTCTTGATGATCTAGGCAGAGAAGATTATCCAGCTCCTCCCGCAGAATTAGAAGAAAGTGACTGATTAGATGTAAAATCTCTTCAATGCGTGTATTCTTTAATACACGTAGCCTTGGAGAATTTTATGTCACGAAGAAGATTTCACAGAATAAGTCATCCTCAACAGAATGTATACTACAGCTTTAATCCTGACAAAATAGAGAGTGTAGTCCTAAATCCAGAAAATCAGCCCGAATCTAACGTCTTTAAGATCACTGTAACAATGACAAGCGGTTCTGAGCATCACATAGTCAAATCAGATATCGAAGAAGCTTTATCGATTTTCTGCAGCCTAACAAATGCCCCCCCTCCTACCACATCCTTTGATGATGTAACACGGTCTTATTTTCCGGGGAATTAACGAAAGTAAAATCAGACTTACAATGACAACTAGGAGTACACATGAACGTAACAAAATATCATGCACCAAGAAACTTTAGAGATCTGAGCAGTGCTCTTTCCTATAAGATTTACGGGTTTCTTAAGAACTCAAAGATGACCTGGGTTCCTTTGACTTACTGTAATGACTACATTGTGACAGGAGGGAACAGCTTGTCGAGTGCAGGCCACAAAGCACACGTGTGGTGTGCAGGTTATGACAAGGCTTATGGAAAAACTAATAGACCGCAAAAGATCCATGCTGTAAGAGGACCGCTAAGCCAGCAAAGAGCAAAACAGCATATGAACCTTAGTCCTCCATGCGCAGGTGATCCTTTAATTCTAATCAGAGAGGTTTACGACACACAAGAGGCAGATCTCAAGCCTTGTATTTTTGAAGATCCTAAGCAGCCAATTCCTTTGCAAAAGACGGATCAGAAGGTTAGAAAGATCACCACCAACGACTCTTTAGACACAATTCTTACATCAGTAAGAAATGCCAGCATCGTCATAACAAACCTTCTAGAAGGGCTAGCCATTGCAGATTCATTTAAAGTACCCTCTTCATTCTACTGCAAAGGATCTATACCTTTTGAAGTGAGAGATTATGTAGCAAACTTTAGCAACTCTAGCTATGATGTTGTTGAAGATGTGCCTGATTTTGAATCTATCAATTTGCACAACTTCAGATACAGAAACATTGAGCCTCTAAAGAGTACTCTGCTTAAGACAATACCAGAAGTGTAGGTTTATGGTAAGCCTACCATCTTACACACTACTGCGTGTTAGAGGAATTCCTGTCAAAGTTCATATAACTTACATACTTTTTGTAGTAGGTTTACTGTGCAGTTTTCAACTTGCTCAAGACACTGAGTGGGCTGCGAGATCTTTGCGGACAATTTTCTATTTATTTGTGTCTATACTCGCCCATGAGTTTGGTCATGCAATATGCGCTGTTAGTATAGGGCACAAAGTCAACCAGATTACAGTGTACCCGATAGGCGGATTAGCTGATATTCATATGGTAAATCGTGATCCTGTTGACAAGCTCAAGATAGCACTGGCTGGACCGTTCATGAATTTTCTCTTATTTGCAGTGTTCGTGTTTTTTGAGAATCTAACTCTTGACTCTTTTTGTATTCTTAATCTCCTCCTGGGCTCTTTGAACCTTTTACCTATTACGTCGTTCGACGGAGGGGTTGCTCTCAATGCTGCCATGTCAAAAGTTTCAGATGAAGAGACAGCGACAGCTTGGTCCCTTAGGATCTCAATTGGCATCGTCATAGCAGTGGCGATACTTGCGGTATACATGAAGTCTTTTTTGTTAGGGATAGCTGCACTTTTCATGCTTATTTATAGTCTGGAATGACAGGAATAGGATGCATGATACATTTAGAATTGGAGACATCGTATCATTTACAACATCAGAACATTTAAGTTTATTTGCTATTGTTGTAGGAGGATCATTTCTAGGTCCACCAGGATTTACAGGAGTTTTGCATGTTTACACTAATCAACAAGTTTTGGCAATTCTACCTGAATCTATTTACAAGGTTCATTCCGAAGGAGCCGGAAAAGAAGTCGAATACATCTAACCCAATAATAGAATTGCGACCTGAAGACTTTGCAATAGTCTTTAGGGATTCTAAACTTGAAGCTGTAGTTCCCCTCCTCGAAGACTCAGGAGATAGTGATGAAGAAATCGCAGAAAAAAGAGAGTATATTGACAACACGATTTCTTACGTTGTTCACTGTCTATTAAGAGAAGACTGGCAAGAAGAATTTTTTGATGCAGTTGACGAATATTTAGAAAAAGCTTCTGAAATTGAAGCCGAAGAAAGAAGAGCGAAATTCAAGCTTATCGTAAACAATGAGGACGAAGATAACGATGAAAGTTGCTGATTTAGTAGCGTGGAAAGTCGATTCAGCTGAGCTTGAAACACCAGAAGAAATTGCAATAGTGCTTGCTTTGAACACAGAGGTCGCTCAGAAAAACCCGGGCAAAGCTATTAAATTTATAAGAGTAGCATGGAACTCAGGGCAAGTTGTAAATGTGCCTAGAGATGCTGTTATAAAAATATGATGGGATTAGTAAAATGAAATCAGTGTGGACCGTAATTTTAGAAAACGCAGGCAGAGTAATACATACTCTAGAGGTAGCTAGTCAAGATCCTGACACTGCGAAGAAAACTATAGAAGAAAGACATGCGGGATCTAAAGTGATAGCTTTGATCTTAGGGCGTCACGAGACACACACATACGATAGTCTGTCTGCAAAGGACGGCAAAGGTTATGAGGTATATCAGCATGGTGCCAATGAGCCAACAGGAGGTTCTGATTAGCTAATGAAGAAAAAGAAGTTTTCGACTAGGTTTTGGGAAATTGAATACACTGATAGTGAAGGTAATGTCAAAAAGCGTCTTGCGCAAGGACCAAAGCAATACAAGGTCAGCAAAGTAAAGAAAGACTTGAGAGAATGCTGTCCTGAAATGAATATCTTAAAAGTAACAAGAGTCTCAAGGCCTGAATGGTCTGTTATTTTCGAGGAACGGGATGAATAAAAAGAGTAACAAAAATCAAATAGTTGGATTTACTTGCGGAGCTTTTGATCTAATGCACGCAGGACATGCCATAATGCTCGAGCAGTGCAAAGAAAATTGTGACTATCTAGTTGTAGGAGTTCAGTCAGACCCGAGCATTGATAGGCCCAGCAAAAACAAGCCGGTCATGTCTTACGAGGAGAGGATAATACTGGTCAAATCTAACAAATGGGTAGATGAAATAGTGACTTATGATACTGAGCAAGATCTTGTAAAGCTCTTGACAAAGATGCGCCCTGACATTCGTTTTCTTGGTGAAGACTGGAAAAGCAGGCCTTTCACCGGAAGCACTCTACCCGTACGGATAAAATTTCTGGACAGAAAACACACGTACTCTTCTACAGCAATCAGGACTAGGGTCACCATGGCAGAAGCACGTAAGCGAAATTCAACTCTTTATCTCACGCTTTTGCACGAGATGCAGGAGCTTGAACAAGAAAAAAGTTAGTCCTGATCCAAACATTTTATTGTAAAATGTCAGCTAATGCAGTAATATATCATCATGGCAAAAGGAACATTGGTCAGAATGATTGAGCAAGACACTGACGATGGTTGGCTGAATCAAATGACAATCAAAGATGGAATAGGTATTATTCTAGACACCCAAGTAGAAGATACTTGGGTGTCTGGTCATGGCCCCTATTCTTATGAAACTTGCCTTGTTGCTTGGGATTGTGGATCTGTTAAGTGGGTCAACAGTGAATGTTTGACTTCTTATGGTTTGTAGATAGCGTGTATCAAAACTTAGGGGCCTCTAGCTCAATTGGTTAGAGCACCCGGCTCATAACCGGACGGTTCGCGGTTCAAGCCCGCGGAGGCCCACCATTTTACATACCATCTGATAGACTAAATAATGTAGCATGTTAAAATTGACTTTCATGCTGTTGATGTTTTTGTGTGTCGCTTCTTGTGGATCTGAAACAGACCCAATCTCTGAGGGCGCTCACATAATTAAAAAGGAGTCATCTCGAGACGTGGTTTGGGTGTGTCACCATCCTGGGTCCAGATACCACGACCTTGAGTGTGTTGAAAAAATTTACCCTAATGGGTGTTATGTTGAGGGAGATAGGCACAAGTTTTGTTGGCTGCTTCAAAGAAGTGACTGTTCAAAACAGTCTTCCCTGAGTGCTTGCAAGATCTTTGATGAATCAGATTGGTAATCATGAAGAAAACACTTACATTTGACGACGTTTTATTAGTCCCGAAGTATTCAGAAATTGAATCGAGATCGCAGATTAACTTAGATGTAGATCTCCCAAAGACAAATAATCTGTTGATTCCGATTGTCTCAAGTCCTATGGACACAGTCACAGAGCTAGAAATGATAGTGGCAATGGGAATTTCAGGCGGCTTAGGCGTCGTTCACAGATACAACACAATAGAAGAGCAGATGAAGATAGTTGGAACAGCACGAAAAATGCTGCCTGACGATGCTTGTGTTGGAGCTGCTATAGGAGTCACCGGAGATTTTGTTAATCGAGCTGAAGCTTTGTACGATGAAGGCGCGGATGTCTTGTGTCTAGACATAGCACACGGTCATCATGTGCTAATGCAAAAAGCAATCAAGGCGCTAAGAGGCTCTCTAGGAGAATCTGTTCACATCATGGCTGGGAACGTTGCAACCCTTCAGGCATTCAATGACCTTGCCGACTGGGGTGCTGACAGCATACGTGTAGGTGTCGGTGGAGGTTCAATCTGCTCTACTAGAGTCATGACGGGCCACGGTGTGCCAACCCTTCAGTCTGTTATTGAGTGTGCACAGTCAGACCGAGACTCTCTTTTGATCGCAGATGGTGGAATCAAGCAGACAGGAGACGTTGTGAAAGCTCTTGCAGCAGGGGCTGATCTTGTAATGCTGGGATCTATGCTTGCTGGCACGGACGAATCACCCGGTGAATCGTTCACAGTTCCGGAACTTGTAGATGGAAAGCAAGAATATACGGAATACAAACGCTACAGAGGAATGGCTTCAGCAGACGCTCAGATTGACTGGCGAGGTCATGTTTCAAGCGAAGAAGGTGTTACGTACAGGGTCAAGCCGAAAGGTCCTGTTAACAAAACATTGGAAAGAATCGAAAAAGCTCTTAGAAGTGGAATGTCTTATTCTGGAGCAATGAATTTGATGGAGCTTAGAGCTAAGTCAGAAATGATAACAATTACACAAGCCTCTCTCGTTGAGAGCAAACCTCACATTTTCCAGAAATAGAAATGGAATACTATCAACTGCTAGGTCTTCAAAAAGACGCTTCAGAAAAAGATATCAAGAAGGCTTACAGAGAGAAGGCCAAAGAGCTTCATCCGGACAGAAACCCAGGTGACAAAAACGCTGAGGAGCTTTTTAAGAGAGTCAGCGAAGCTTACAATGTCCTGTCAGATCCCGAAAAGCGCTCCTCTTACGATATGTACGGAAAAGACGGGCTTAGTTCTGGAGCACATCATGATCCTTTTGCGGGATTCACCGGTGGGTTTACGAACTTTTCTGATATCTTTGAGTCATTTTTTGGAGGAGGGCAACAAGGTGCAAGCCTAGACATTTTCGAAGAAGTTACACTTTCAGTAAAAGAGCTCATTCATGGTGCTGTCAAAAGTGTGACAAATTTGAACAGGTCTGTAGAATGTCAACCCTGTCAAGGGAAAGGTGCATCACCGGGCACAAAGGCTTCCATCTGTCCGGACTGTCATGGCCATGGAACTATTACTAGGAACATGGGGATGATGACTTTTGCACAGACATGCACCACATGTGGAGGCGTTGGGTCTTACATAAAACACCCATGTGAATCGTGCAAAGGGAGAGGGATCGTAGTAGATAGAACACCTGCATCTGTTAAGATTCCGTACGGTCTCAGGCCAGGTCAGTCGATTAGAGTGCCTCAAGGAGGTCACAGAACTCTAAATGCAGAGGGTGACCTCTACCTTAAAATCAACGTCAATACATCAGAATACAAGATATCGGGTGACAATTTGCACACAGTTACAGCAGTAAATTGTTTAGTAGCTTGTGCAGGAGGGTCAGCTACAGTCAACACAGTGGATGGCGAGAAAACATTTAACGTACCATCCGGTGTTCAGCAGGGGTCGAAGATAAGACTTAAGAAGCTCGGTCTTCCAAAGAGTCCGACTAATCCGGATAGAGGTGACCTTATAGTAACACTCAACTTGACAGTACCAGAGCTTACAGACAAACAAAAAGTATCAATAGAGAATATCCTTTCGGGTCAATAAAACAGGAAAACAATGAAATACATCGACTTACATGGCAAAAGACATAAAGAAGTGTTTGAAGTAATCGCTGACGCTTGCTCAAAGTTTGAAACACCTTTTGAAGTGATCACTGGCCGTTCTATTTTGATGAAGGCAGAAGTTGCTGAAGCTGTCTCTGAGTTTGGATTGCGAATCAGGGATCATATCCACAACCCAGGAAGAGTTGTCGTGTATGAATAAAATTTCAATTTAAATCAAAAATGTCTTGTAAAACCTTATGAAGCGAGTTATTATATAGACACGTTCAAGGGGAACGTGGTATCTAAAAAGAAACAAAGGAGAAAAAGATACATGAGTAACGGAAACTACTTCAACGAGAAGAGCACTGCCCGATTTGATTTCGGTGTTTATCGTAACCGCACTGCCAAGAAGGCAGGAAGCAACATGCTTACGATTAGCACGCGTGCTGTCGAAGATCAGCAGTACTCGGTCGGCACCACAACAATCAGCATGTCGATTCGAGAGGCACAAGCTCTTCAGAGTTTCCTCAATGAGTCTCTTACCACTGTCGATTCGTCCAACGTTTAATTTAACGAAACCAACGTGGTAAGAAAACCGGGAGTGATATCACTCCCGGTTTTTTTTATTTAGATGTCGATCTAGACGTAGCCCAAATTTATCTCTAAAGTCCTATTTACATGTAGAGGTAAATATGGCGCGAACAAAACCCTACATCATAGGCGTGTCAGGTGGATCTGGAGTCGGAAAGTCCGTTCTTTCAAAGGTCCTAGCCAGGCACATTGGAGAACATCAGACCACTGTGATCAGCACAGATGACTTGCACAAGTGGGAAAGGCACGATCCTAGCTGGTCTAAGTTTACACACTTAAACCCAGATGCTAATGACATCTCCCGAGGAGTCAAAAATCTAGCTGATCTCAAGTCAGGAAAAGTCATCTACAGAAAAATGTACGATCATAGTACAGGCAAGCATACACAGCCCATGGAGGTTAAGCCAACTCGGTACATAATCCACGAAGGACTGCACGCTTTTTACGGGAAAAAACTGAGCAGTGTGTGTGACTTTAAGATTTTTATTGAGACAACTGACAGTTTAAAGCGACACTGGAAAATTGCTAGAGACACACAGAAGAGAGGATATACACCAGAGCAAGTCGAAAAAGCTATGCGGAAAAGAGCAGCAGACTACGAAAAATACTTGCTTGGCCAAAAGAAAGATGCTGATTTGGTGATTTTTCTTTCTGAATCAAAGAAGATCAAGAATATCGGTGACCCTAGCGAAATAATAAAAGTCAACACTAAGATATTCTCTGACACAGAAAAGACTGACGACAGGTTTGCATTATCAGTCATCAGTTTTCTCAAGAACGACATGGCTGACTTAAAAGAGTTTGTGTCAGTTTCAAAAATGGTCGGTGTAGATCCGGAGCTTGTGACGAACTCTGGAGGGAACACTTCACTCAAAACGAGTGGAGACAAGATACTGATAAAAGCGTCAGGTTCTGCACTGAGTAAAATGTCTTATTTAGACGGATATTGTCATATGAACGACTCAGACTTGCATAGCAAGATCACGACAATCATAGATGAATCAGACCCGTCTAGCGGAGATTCTGACATGTACAGATGCTTGCAGACTCAGTCAGGAACTGCTTCGATGGAATCTGGTTTTCACTCATTGATCAGAGAAACAGCTATAGTTCATACACACCCAGCATATATTCTCGTGTTGCTGTGCTGCAAAAACGCTGACACCCTACTTGCGAAAATATTTTCAGATTTTGACTACACGCTTATCGATGCATGTGCGCCCGGCTATCATCTGACAAAAAAGATTTCAGATGCCTCACCTCTTTCTAACATTATATTTCTCAAGAATCATGGGCTAATAGTAGGCGCGAACTCTATGAGAAAAGCGATGAGCATTACTAAGAAACTAAATCAAATTGCACGAAAGTTTTTAGAAGGTTTAGGTTGTCCGACATTGGGAGATTTTGTCTGTGATGAACTTAAAGTTGACGGCCACCTATTTCCAGATAGCGCAGTTTTGAATGACTTAGACAGACACAGAGACACTCTAGAATTATCTATGTACGTCGATTTCGCGACACGTATTGTTGACAAGCCTGACTATTTGCCTGATGAACTCATAAGCTACATAGTCAATACACAAATAGAAAAAGACAGGAGAAACAAGTGAAGATCGTAATACCAATGTCTGGCATGGGTCAGCGTTTTGTTGATGTCGGTTACATAGCTCCTAAGCCTCTCTTAGTTGTCGGAGGCAAAATGATAATTGAGCACATCCTAGACATGTTCGACAGAGAAAACGATGACTTTGTCTTTATTGTAAACAAAAAGCATGTATGGGAACATAACATAGATAAAGTTGTCGAAAAGCTTGTAAAGAACTCAAAGGTCATATCTATAGACCCACACAAGTATGGGCCAGTCTATGCAGTTCAGGCTGCTTATGATCACATCAAAGACCACGAACAAGTGATAGTAAGCTATTGCGACAACCCTTACCTTTGGGACTATTCTCATTTTAAGCAGTATGTCAAGGAAGAGAAGTTGGATGGCTGCATCATGACTCATACAGGATTTCATCCACACAGATTAGCTACAACTAGAATGGCATACCTGAAGCTGGGTGACGACGGCCTTATGCAAGAGATAAAAGAGAAAGAAAGCTATACAGACGATCACTGGAGCGAGCACGGGTCTACCGGCACATATTACTTTAAGACGGGAAACCATGTCAAGCACTACTTTGACATGTGTGTAGAAAAAAACATCAACTACAATGGTGAATATTACGTCACGCTGGTTTACAACTTACTAGTAAATGACGGTCTGAGAGTCAAAAAATACGACACAGACTTTGCTATGGTGTTCGGAACCCCCAGAGAAGTTGAACATTTCAATGCATGGGAGACACTAATACTAGGTGCCCAGGTGAAGGATGAAGATTCTCTCCTGAAATCTTATCGATACTGGAAGGAATACAATGAAAAACAAGGTAATCTTTGTTGACATAGACGAAACTATATGTTTTTATAGTGATACAGATGCATCGACCCCTGCTGGTGGTAGAAAATATGAAACTGCAGTCCCTGATTATGAAAATATCATGAAAGTCAACGAGCTTTACGAAAGCGGAAACACTATAGTTTACTGGACAGCAAGAGGGTCCAGGACCGGTATTGACTGGAGAGAATTGACTCAACAGCAGCTTAATGAGTGGGGAGCAAAGTTTCATGAGCTCAGACTAGACAAGCCGTATTATGACCTGTTCATAGAAGACAAAAGCAAAAGAATTGAGGAGATCAAATGAGATACATAGCACACAGAGGAAATGTGGACGGAATAGACTTGGAGAGAGAGAATCAGCCGGGATATATTGATACTGCTATTTCATTGGGATATGATGTAGAAATAGATTTGCGAACTAAGGGGAATACTTTGTATCTAGGTCATGACGACCCACAATATCCGATCAGCTTAGATTGGCTGCTTGACAGGCGAAATAATCTGTGGATTCACGCAAAAGACTACGAATCTCTCAAGACTCTAAGCAGAACAAACTTGCAGTACTTTTATCACACCTCTGAGGCCTACACACTCACAAGCAACGGCTATATATGGTCACACGACTTCACAAACAAGATGAACAATATGTGTATTGTACCGCTTTTGTCCAAAGAAGAAGTTGAGAAATATGATCAGGTAGAGTTTTTTGCTGTGTGTAGTGATTTCATCTTAGACTGTGAAAAGAAGTTTGGCACTGTAGCATGACTGATATCACGTTTGTTGTTCAAGGGGTAATGCACCCACATTGTGTCGCAAACTTGTTCAATTACTTGAGGCACGGTGACGTCGTTTTTTCTGTCTGGAAAGACGCACCGAGGATAATGTCAAGAGGAGCTTTTAAGGATCGGTCTAAGATGATTCCCGATTATGTTGAAAAGTTTTATAAAGCATATTCTCCAGTCAAAAAAAACAAAGTAACATTTCGCTTGCACGATACAATTAGTCTAAGAGAGTTGCATAGAAAAGGCATTTACAATTACAATAACGTGTTCTATCAGATGTACACCACACTACATGGAATGAAAAACGTAGACACAAAATATGTTGTTAAAGTTCGCGCTGACGAATACTATACAGACATGGATGCCCTTGTTGAAAAGATTAAAACCCAGGACGCAAAAAAGATTGTCACAACCAACACATTCTTCAGGAAGCTCTCAGAGTTTCCATGGCATCCAAGCGATCATGTCGTTGGGGGTGAAACACAAAACATGAAAAAATTGTTCAAGAAGGGTTTAGAGTTTTGTGAAAGAGGTGGCTATTTTTTGCCCGAGGATGCTTCCAGGTTTGTAGGGGATGATGACAACAAAAGTCATAGCAAGTATGGTTTTGACTTAACAAGCGATGGCAATGGTCCAAGGTGGGACAAGACTGGAGATGCTTTTCCGACTCCTGTTCCGGAGCAAGTGATTGGTACATCTCATCTTCTTTTAAACCACGAAGGTGATATTGATTTCAATAACAGAAAATCTTTAATGGCTGAGTACTTTAGCGTAGTTCCCGTGGACGACTTAGGGTGGTACAACCTAGGCCAAAAGAAAAAAGTTGAATGGAGAGAAGGGCACGTAGGTGACCCAGGTAGATGGCAATGGGCAGAGCAGAAAATGTCTGTTGTCAAATCAATCGGAGAGATAGAGTAGAGATATGAAGAATCCTAGAATAAAAGTTTTTATTTGCACTTACAATGACGATCCTGTCTTGCACGACAATTTAGACTCAATAGTCAATAGTGATCTGTTGACTTATGATTACGAAGTCAGGATTCTTAATAATTATGGAAGAATGACACTGCCAGAGCGGTATTCTAGTTACAACATCAACGTAATCAACAACGAAGCTCGACCTGACTTTTCTAGAGGTCACCTGTCTAGATCATGGAATCAAGGAATACTTCACGGGTTTAGAAGCTTGAAAGATCCTGTTGCTGATATCGTAGTGTTGCTTCAGAACGACGTTCAGGTAGCCAAGAGTTGGATGAGCAATCTTCTCAAGTATCACGAAAAATATAGTTTTATTCTTTTGGGCGATGGCGACGCGTTGCAAAGTATGACCATAGAGTCTGTAAAAGCTGTAGGCTTGTTCGATGAAAGATTCTGCAACATAGCTTATCATGAGTCTGATTATCAAATCAGGCAGATGGCACTTAATAGAGAAAAGTCCTCTATCAACGACTTCGGTCGAGGGAATTTGCACAACCAGCTTTATCCCTGCAGAGATGAATTAGAGTGGGACGACAAGACTGACCCTAAGTACGAGTTTTACAAAGGTGGTGAAGATATTCTCGTATGGACTCCGAGCGGAGCTCAGCGCGAAACAGAGCATCACTTAAAGTCGTACGCTTATCATGGTCTGGCAAGCTCTTTCATCAGAAGAAAGTGGGTTTCTAATGATTCCAGATTTTTGGACTTGTACAACAGAGACCACTTCGATGATCCTGTGAACTTAGGCAAGAAGCTTGAGGCAATTAAGTGGAGAGTTAAAGGCTATGGAGAAGGTTGGGCTCCTTCTTTTTTCGAAGATGCTGTAGGTGATCCAGATGGGTGGTTTGCTGAGGCTGTTTCGAAAGAATCCGGTTTGAGTTGTGTAGATCCGCAACCTGTCCTTTATCCTTATTTTGAACTTGATATTCCTGATCTTCACACAAAAGGATATAGAATGTACCCAACTGCCATGTTTAGAAATCAGCAGCAGCTCAATGATGAAGAGATAGGTAAAGTCCACAGAGCAATGCTTAAAGACAAAACTTACTGGAACTATCCTCCCAACATCTGCATGACTTCAGAAGAAAACGAGACCATCAAAAAAGGTCTTGGGTTCGTAGATACAAAAAAATCAGGCACAGGAGGGCCAACTGGACAGATCATAAAGACTGCGAATAATTACACGAAGAGTCCAAAGGCGGGATACGCTTTGATCTTAGGTCACAACCAGGCAGGCCTAGCAGAGATTGTATCCCAGAAATATGCAGGTGTCCATGTAGTCGTCGGATCCCAAGAAGCACACCAGCAGGCAAGTGAAGCACTGGCAGGCCAAAACGTTTCAGTCGCATGCTTGAACAATCTCCCTCTTCTAAAAGGCATTAAGTCCAACGCGTACAGTTGTGTGTACATCACATGTGACTACTTGATGTCTGCACCTACTCACAATATAAGAAACTTGATGTTGCTTGAAGCTAACAGGGTACTCGCACTAGACGGATGTCTCGCAGGATCCTACGGACATGGAAAGCGTAAGGACAATGCAGAGGCGGTTCATTTTTTTGAAAAGGCCCTCAAAGAAAACACAGTCTGGAAAACATCAGACCCTGTCAACATGGTCAATGATCTGCTCTACTGCGGTTACTCAGACGTCACAATGCTGTCAGGTATAGCGCTTAGCGAGGATCCGTATTCAGCATACATGGTTTTCACTGGGGTCAAGAAATGGCCTCAAATAACGAGTGATGCGTCAAAGAAATATTCTCCGTCAAATAAGCGCCTGAGGACGTATGCTGAGATTCTTTCTCAAATTTACGAAGACGCGTTAGACTTAAAAGTTCAAGTAAAAAGAAGTTCATCATGAAGTTTAAAGTCTTTATAATAACCTACAAGAACCCAGACCGCCTTAGTAGTTGTCTAGATGCTCTTGCTAAGAGTGACATAAGAGATTATGATCATGAAATATACGTCTTAAACAACCACGACAAAATACCGGAGATTAACATAGATGAAGGTATTAGCATTAGAGTGTTGAACAATGAAGCTCGGCCAGATTTTTCTACTGGTCACTTGTCAAGAAGCTGGAATCAAGCAATTATCAGAGGATTTAGAGACTTAGAATCACCTGACTGCGAACACGTAGTCACTATTCAAGACGACGTCGAAGTAGCAACTCAGGGATTCAGCAATCTGCTTCAGTATCACGAAAAATACAACTTCATCTCTGTGGGTACAGGTGACGATTTCATGAGTTTCACACCAGAGTCCGTCATGACTGTAGGGTTGTTTGACGAGAGGTTTTGTAACATAGGATTTCAGCATGAGGAATACTTTATAAGGCAGGTTGCATTCAATCGCAACAAATCCTCTATCAACGATTTCTATCACAACTGCCTTCACAATCAGCTCTACTTGCCTAGGTGCAAAGCCATACCAGTTGCTGAAGCCGATGACAGCTATGCCTACTACAATGGACTTAACGACATTATTAAGTTTAAGACGTGTGGATATTTGAACGGAGACGAGGGTCACATGGCATCACTGAGATATCACTCGTATGTCAGTGAGTTTATGAGATCGAAATGGGAGTTTAAAGACTTGGATCTTCTCAACATGTACACGAGAGACGCCTGTTTTGGAGAAACGAGTTTTCTAAAAAACAAGATGTATACTAGCAAGACTTTCCGAGCAAGAGGCGTAGGAAAGGAAGCGTATTCTCCGTTTACTTCTGGGCCGTTTGATGACTGGATAGGAGATCCTGACGGCAATATCGCCAAGATCTTGTCGACCGAGGGTGGGTTCACTTGCTTAGACCCGCAGCCCATTTTTTATCCTGAATTTGAATCCAAAATAAAAAATAGAAAAAGGGTAGGTTATTCTGTCTAAGTTTCCTTTTTGAGATTATTTATACACAAAAAAGGAGTCTTAGTTGCTTATAATATTTGATCTAGACGGAGTTCTTGTTGATGCATGTGAATGGCATAGAATAGCGCTCAATGAAGCCCTAAAAGATGTAGGCAGCCAAGAAATAAGTCTGTCAGATCACTATGGCATTTTTAATGGGATACCTACCCGCGTTAAGCTTGAAAAGCTAACTAAGCTAGGTCTTCTTGATGAAGAGCTTCATCAAGAAGTTTACGACCTCAAGCAGTCAAAGACAGTTGAAATAATAGAAAAGCATGCTCACAAGAGAGAAGAAAAGATTCAAATGATTCAAGGCTTAAAAAAACAGGGTCATACAGTGGCATGCTTTACAAATAGTATTAGGATGACTGCTGAGATGATGCTCAAGAAAACAGGAATACTTGACATGTTTGATAAAGTTATAACAAATCAAGATGTTGAAGTTCCCAAGCCTAATCCCGAAGGATATCTTGCATGCATGGATTTCTTCAACAAGGACACTCTAGAGACGTTAATTGTTGAAGACTCCCCAAAAGGAATAGAAGCAGCAAATCGATCTGGAGCTAATGTGCTAGTAGTAAAAAACCCAGACGAGGTAAATTTAGAACGAGTTCAGAATGAACTAGAAAGGATCAATCAAGGATGAAAATATTGATACCCATGGCAGGCGAAGGTAGTCGATTCGCTAAAGAAGGATATACTTTCCCGAAACCACTGATTGACGTGAACGGCAAGCCAATGATTCAAACTGTTATTGAAAACCTAGATTTTAATAACGAATACATTTTTCTAGTCAGAAAATCTCACTTGGACAAGTATGAAGGATTGCTTGATACTCTCAACAGGATCACAAACGGTAGATGTTCTATTGTAGAAGTTGACGGATTGACAGAGGGAGCAGCGTGCACTGCACTTTTAGCAGAGCACCTGATAGATTGTAACGAAGATTTGCTCATAGCAAACTCAGATCAGATTATAGATTATGAGCCACAAAACTTTAGAATGCTGAAAGCACTTTCCGGGTGCGAAGGAATTGTCTTTACATTCAATGCTGTTCATCCTAAGTGGTCTTTTGTCAAGACCAACTCTAGAGGGTTCATAACTGAAGTCGCAGAAAAGAGACCCATATCTGATATTGCGACCTGCGGAATATACTGGTATAGCAAAGGATCTGACTTTGTCAAGTACGCCAAGCAAATGATAGAAAAAGACATTAGAGTTAACAATGAGTTCTACATTGCACCAGTTTATAATGAGCTGATTCAAGATGGCAAAAAGCTCATTCCTTTCTACGTAAGCAAAATGTGGGGAATTGGAACTCCAGAAGACCTCAACACATATCTTAAGCGGTAACCCCATTGATCTTGATATCACATAGAGGGAATATTTCTGGCAAAATCCCAAAGCTAGAAAACAACCCGGCCTACATCGATCGTGCAATTCAAGAAGGGTATGACGTAGAAGTGGACGTCTGGTTGAAGGGTGATAGATGGTATTTGGGACATGACAATCCTGAACACTTGATAGACATCACCTATCTCATGAATCCTAGGCTTTGGTGTCATGCCAAGAATCTTGAAGCACTTTCAGAAATGCTCTCTTATCAAAGCATTCGATGTTTTTGGCACCAAGAAGATGACGTAACTCTGACAACTGACAACTACATATGGGTGTATCCCGGGAAGCCCATGACAGGTAGATCAATTTGTGTAATGCCTGAATCTGTCGGGGTTTCAAAAGGTGATCCTTACCTCAATGACTGCGTAGGAATATGCAGTGATGTCATTAAAAGCTACAAGTAATAAATTTCACTTTAAAATAAAAATCTACATACAGCTGGGTATAATTTAATTGTCTTAAATTTAGAGGACGATTATGCAAAAAGGGGACTTGGTTAATTTCTACACATCGCACGGTGCATGGCAATCTCAGTATAGAGACAGAAATCCCGGCCTAGTGATAGCATCACGAGAACCTACTGACGATCCTTACGATAAAGGTCATGCGTACGTGTTGTGGGCAAACGGTGACATGTCTAGAGAACACATGACATTCTTGGAAAAGGTTAGCTCATGAAAGAAGGCGACATGGTAAGGTTTGCTAAGTGGGAAGAAGTATGGGATTCTCCCTACAAAGACAGCAGCAGATGGCACGCTGCTCCAAAACGGCATGTAGGTGTTCTTGTAAAACATGACAAGCTGATGGGAAATGCACATGTCCTGTTCGAAGGAGAACTGATAAGGGTTAGGTCAGTCTTCGTCCAGAAAGCAGGCAGAAAGGATTTTGAAAAATAATGTACCAGATCGGAGACTTAGTCAAGATAAGTTCAAGAAATATTTTTCTTGATCCAGACAAAAAAGAAACGATAGTCGGGGTCGTCACAGAAAAGTGGGTTGACGAAGACGACACGTATGCACTGATAGTAGATTTTGCTGAGACACCTATGGTGTTCAGAGACCCGGATTTACACATGCTGGAGGTTGTTTGATTGAAACTCTCGTTAGGTGAGCTTGTAAGAATAGACGGGTACGATGAAGACAAATATGGTGTAGTAATCTCAGGTCCAATACAAACCCCTTTAGGCTACACAGTGAGAGTAGCCACAAAAAATAAAGTAATAACTACATATGCATGGAACCTAAAACCGATGGGATCAAATAAACAAGTTGAACTTACCACGTAATGTTTGACAATGATGTATGTGTCGACTAAATCTGCTTATTGTCTGTTCATTTCGATACTTGTGGTCGTTCTGTTCGCAACATTCCAGTCAGGTGTAGATTACGGAAAGTCAAGCCAGAAGTATATAATTGAGATAGTAAAATCTTATGCAGGCCTTTTAGAAAAACAAAATCACAATCTTAGAAAACAAATGAAAGACGGAAAAAAGACAGATGACAAAATTTGCAAGAAAGCTTCGACGCAAGAAACTCAAAGAAAAAAAGAAAGAATGGGACAATAGACTTCGAGGAATTGAAGATGCATTGTCTAACATGCCAAAGAACTGTACATTTTGTGATGCAGAATTTAAGAATGAAAATTCAGAGGAGTGGATAATTAAGGTAGGCTTAGAAGGTGCGCAGCTTACTTGCCCTGAATGCAGAGAGGACACCGACAATGAAAGCTAAGATTAAACTCTTGAGAGAAGAAGCTAAGATGCCTGTCCGAGCACACGCTGAAGACGCGGGATTAGATTTCTTCTTTTGCCCGGAAGATGGCAAGGCTATGGAATTAAAACCTTCAGGAAATGGCGTTATGGCAACAGGGATCTCAATCGAGGTTCCTGAGGGCCACATGCTTGAAATCAAAAATAAGTCAGGTGTTGCTGCAAAAAGACAGCTTCTTGTTGGGTCTTGTGTAATAGATCGAGGCTATACAGGTGAGCTATTTATAAACTTAAACAACGTCGGGACAAATAGTCAGACTATACAGCCCGGACAAAAACTAGCTCAAGGAGTCTTTGTAAAGATAAGCTATCCGGAGCTAGTCGCCATAGAGATTGATGAACCTCTTTACGTGTATTCTGATAGAGGAGATGGATCTCTTGGCTCAACAGGTGATTTTTAAAAGGAGAAGACATGGCTAGGATCACAGGTGCTAAGGCAGAAATTCTTGTAGACAAATTTAAAGCTGCATGCAATTCAAAAGGATACGCTTTTTTTGAAAGCAAAGATTACAACTTGAACATTATCGGTGTCCGAAACGACTCAGGAAAAGCTGACAAGTTTGATGATAACATAAACGTTCTATATAGAGTCGACGATGAGTGGGTGGTTGACGTGTATCCAGCGACCACAGAGCCCGGTACAAGCATTCTTCAGAAGCCTATCGTAAAGGGAGGTGCAGCAATCTTAGTGCCGGGACAGTATCGAGGAGTGTACAAGATTGATACACACGGCGGAAAGAGAAGATACAAGGCTGTGTGCCAGAGAGCAGGAAAAGTTAAGATCTGGAGAGACGACAATCGCGATCGAACCCCAGACTATACTGGACCGATTCACGAAGGAATGTATGGGATAAACATTCACAGGCAGTGGGGTCCCGATGATCGTGAATATACGGGCGGAGTTTCTGCAGGATGCCAGGTTTTCCAGAGCAGCAAGGATTTCTATGAGTTTATGGAGACATGCCAGATAGCTGCCGACGACTGGGGAAATAAGTTTACCTACACCCTTCTAGACGAAAGAGATATCTAGTGGGTTTAGTCGCTGCCCTATGCATGGCAGTAGCCTCTTTAGGTGTGTCAAAATCAGAACATCGGACAGCTTGCAGGCATATGCCCTACATTGTGGAGCAATCTGCCAAACAGAATATAGATCCGTCACTAATTGTTTCCATGATGTTCGTTGAGAGTTCCTTTCAAAAAAAGGTTGTGTCCCATGCTAATGCGTGTGGTTTAATGCAGCTTATTCCTAAGTGGAATTACGTCAAGATACGCGGAAAGAAGAAGTTCTACACATGTGAACAGCTGTTCGAGCCCAGGCTTAATATTCGCTTGGGTGTGAAAGCTTTAAAAAAATGGATAAGAATAACAGAGGCTGAATCACTACCGGGTGTACCGGAGGGCGATGCCTTATACCGATCAGTATGTGCTTATAATGCTGGAAATGTGTGTAGGTCTAGAAAAAGAATCAAAGACCCTGCGAAGACCAGGTACGTCAAATCAGTACGAAAAGCACAGAGAAAGATTCACGATGCTATGGGATATAAACCGTTTGGGAGAGATGAGCTCATTCATTGCACAGTAGAAGTTTGCCCGGGTAAAGAATGTCCATGTAGTGTGGGCAATAACAATGTCCTGTATCTCAACGGTGAGTAATTAAGTAAAAACAACAGTTATAGTTATCTCTCTCTCGTCACCTGCTGTCTTGTTGACCTTGATCTGAAGTAGATCACCTTCAGACACAGACGTGTTTAATGATGAAAAGATTTTCTGATTGCAATCTATAGTTCCGCCTGCCATGTTTGAAACTTTCTGAGTAAAATCATCACACCCAACTGTTTGACTTATGGAAGTGCTGTCAAAGTTAGGCTGGTTGATGTAAGCTTCTACAGTAAAGTTGCCATCAGTAGCTGTATCAAAACTGTTTCCCTTGACTGTTGCGATGATCTTATCGATCTTACAGTCGAATGGCACAATAAACCAAGACTTGATGCTTGTCGAGGGTGAAATATTTGAAGCGTTTATCCAGTTGACGGGCTTGTTGTTGCTATTAAGATCAGCTGATCCGTAGACGAAATGTTTAATTGCATCATCATGGATATCATCTTCAGTAATAGTGTTATCTTTTATCTGTTCACCTCTAATGTTTCCTTTTGGCATGATACCTCCTTGTGTATAATTATTTGTAAATGGTACTAGACACAAATATTATAGGATTAAGATTATGGCATATTCAAAAAAAGTTTTGGACCACTATGAAAACCCAAGAAATGTAGGTACTCTTGACAAGACGAATGTTAAAGTTGGCACCGGCCTGGTCGGAGCACCTGCATGTGGGGATGTTATGCGTTTGCAAATCAAAGTATCAGATGACGGCCGTATCGAAGATGCGAAATTTAAAACTTACGGATGCGGATCTGCCATTGCATCTTCTTCTTTGGTTACTGAGTGGGTCAAGGGAAGAACAATAGATGAGGCTTTAGAGATAAAAAACGCCGACATTGCTGAGCACCTAAGTCTTCCACCTGTAAAAATACACTGCTCAGTTCTCGCTGAAGACGCAATTCGGTCTGCAATAGAAGATTACAAAAAAAAGAGAGCAAAACATGATAGCTCTAACTGAGCCTGCTGCATTAAAAATTAAAACAATGCTTGAAGATCGAGATGACATTGGTGTTCGTCCAGCAGTGCGGGGAGGAGGGTGCTCTGGGTTTACCTACAAGCTGGAATTTGTCAGCGTGAAGGACACAAACGATAGGGAAATAGAAAGCAATGGGGTCATGCTCTACGTTGATCCTAAAAGCTTTTTATACTTAATGGGAACTCAGATAGATTATATAGACGATCTAAATCAATCTGGCTTTAAGTTCGTCAATCCTAACGCAAAGAGAACGTGCGGTTGCGGAGAAAGCTTTAGCGTTTGATAAAAAGGTGTACACCTGGTTTTGCATGTATACCTTTTTATACATAGTGGAGAGGTGACAGAGCGGCCGAATGTACCGGTCTTGAAAACCGGCGTAGTGAGAGCTACCGTGGGTTCGAATCCCACCCTCTCCGCCACTTACGGGATGTAGCGCAGCCTGGTAGCGCATCTGGTTTGGGACCAGAGGGTCGCAGGTTCGAATCCTGCCATCCCGACCATCTTAGGAGTTTAGGATGCCAATTTATTCATATGTTTGTGATAATTGCAGCGAGCAGTTTGAGAAGATTGTGTCTATGAAAGAAAGAGAGTTAGATCACTGCTGTCCTGTGTGTGGTTCTGAGGCAGTTCGACGGACCGTAGGCAGGACGAGCTTTAAGCTAAACGGCAAGGGGTGGTACAAAGACGGCTATCAAGGGGGTGGTCCAATTGAAACTGATTAGAGATAAGATCCCAATGATCATGAATCAGCAGGGAGTCAGCTTTGACGCTCGCATTGCGGACAACGATGAGTACAAGCAGCTGATCGTTGAAAAAATGCACGAAGAAGTTGAAGAGCTAATGACTGACAAGAACATAGAAGAAGCTGCTGACGTATACGAAGTTTTTCTTTCTCTAGTCAAGTTATGGGGTCACGAACTTCACGAAGTGATAGAATACGCTGACATGAAGAGAGAGAATCTGGGTGGCTTTGACGAAAGAGTAATTCTGTTAAAGTCTGAAACATACAGACCCAAGCCTAGCAAAAGTAAACAAGTAAGCAAACTCTTCGGAAAGCCTAATTAGCACAGAGGCTAATGATTTGATTGAAGATTACGAAAGCAGTATCAGTGAAAAAGAGCGCAAGAAACTTATCGAAGAGTTTCAAAATTGGGTTCGCTATCGATACAAGGGATTGTGGTTTGAGAAGGTGGGTATTTCGATGCTTCTAGAGATAGATAGGCTTCAAAAAGAAATAGACACCCTTAGATCTCGAGATCAATAAGCCTAAGCTTAAATTTCTTAAGAAAGTCTGTGTGCTTGGAAGTCCACCCACTAAACTGTTTTCCTTCGTGGTCAGGATCTCCATGAACACCCTGTGTTCTCCAGATTATTATATGAACCAGCTCATGCGCAAGTGACGAAGACCAGATTTGGCTAGTCTTGACTTCGACCCAGATTGAGTTGGGGTTTAATGCCAGGCCTGAGACTAAGACGTCTTTTTTAAGAAAGTTTCCTTTTACATCAAAGACACCGTCAACTGTTCGAGGAAGAATGCTGACCTCTATAGAAAGATTAGATATCAAGTTCCACACTTCTAATTCCGGAATATTAAATTCTTCTGAATAGTCTTCCACAAATAGCATGATTGCTTTTCGGATTTTTGCCTCTTTGAATCTGTAATCTTGACAGTTTGAAGTTGACATAGTTATTCCAGGTGTACCCTTGATGGTCGTAAAAGAACGACTAGAAAGGCATGAAGTTTTTTCTATGCTTACTTCGGTTCCTTGCTTGCCTGCACAGCTAGTAAAAGATGTAGCGACAAGTGTAACCCACGTCATAAGTAAAAGTTTGCGCATGTCAATGACCTCCACTATTAAGTATGGAAAAAAGTGCAGAGTGTGACGAAGTTAGGTATAATATAAATGTCAGGAGGATGCTATGATTGTAGTCCTAATTATAATTGTTCTTCTCTTTTTTGTCGACGTCAAGTTGGCCCTAGGGATTTTGAACGTGACAGTTGGCTTCATTGCAGGTTTAGGCCTCAGTGTTGTTTTAGTTTATTCATTAATTGAGTATCTATTCAACCTGCTATAAGAAGGAAGTAATATTTTGAGCAAAGATTTCAAACCTATAGGTCCACTTGAAACTGCGAGAGAAAACCTAGAGGAGTTTGCAGACTCTCTCATACGTCAGGAGATGCTAAGGGCTGTTGCTGATGCCTACATAGTAGGAAAACTCCTTGACGACACTGATTACGATACAGCTAGTTCAATGGCAGAAATTGAGTCAGTTTGGACTGCTATAGCAGATGAGCTTTATACCAAGGGGATATCAGCATGAATAGCACAGAATTTTATTTGATTATGGGAATGTTCATACTGGCATCTCTATCGATGAGAATCACTCTGTTTTCTCTGAAGCAAAGCAGAGAACAGCACGAAAAAGCCCGAAAAAAAATACAGGAAAGAAAGATCAACAGTCTTTACGGAAGAGAAGATTAGTGAAGCTTCTCGCTGGAGACCTGGTTGAAGTGAGATGTCTTCAGAAAATAGTCACTGACAACATGCGGGTCATGAAAGCGTGTGTAGCTCTAGTTGTAGAAAGCTCTTCTGAAAAAGGTTCAGGCAAAGTGCTTGCAGATGGTTGTGTTGTCACGGACTTTATTGTGATTGATATTCTGCATCGACGTCATCAACACTCTGATTAGTACGACCGTAGATAATTAGAGGTTCAAATTTATCATACGTCTCAAAAGGTATTTCTCCTGACACAGTGCTTTCTTGTGCTGGTTGCACTGTCACCGGTGCTTCTTTAGAAAGAGCGTAAAAAAGCGCGCTTGAAATTATTAAAAGGCTCATTGTAGAACGAAATGTCATGTTGTCTCCTTATGAAATCGTCGGTAAGTATACTCAACTTAATTTTGATGTATAATATAAATCATGAAAATTGTTGCTTCAATAGATCTGAATCTTTCTGGTAATACATCCAGCGCTCACCATGACTTAGACAGGCTTGTACAAAGGTTGAGAAGTTGTATAATTCATGCATTGATAGATGAAAAAAATGAGATACTAGAGAGTTTGTCTCATAGCGAAGATAAAAAACAAGCTGGAATAGCCTTAGTAAAGGTGTACGATGAAATTATCGATTCGATCGAAGTGCGAACATGGGGAAAGTAGATGACTCAACGACGAAGCAAATTATCTGCACTAGGACAAAAGCTCACGCCTACGCTGTACGCAAAAAGAGTGTTGACTAGCCCAAGAATAAGCCTAGGAGAGCTAAAAGGAAAACCCCTATTTGTATGCTGGATGCCTTCTCAGTTCGAACAAAATTGTAGAACCCTGCTAGTAAACGGCGAAGACAAAATGACTTCTGTAAAAGTCTTGAGTGTCTTGAGTCCTGACACTCTTAAAGCTGGTTTGGAAGCAGTTCAGTCCGACCATCTTTGCGAAAATGTAGTCGAGAATGCAGGGAATGATCAAAAATTAGTTTTTTGTGTGTTTACTCACGACCTGAATAGGATAATAGGAGGTCTTAAAAAATAATGAAATGCCTGATAGATGTAGGTGCATGTAAAGGTCAGTTCACACAATCTTGGCTTCAAAAGAATTCTGATTCTCATGCAGAGTGCATCGAGCCTTTGCAAGATAATGTCGTCCTCCTTTTAGAAAAATTCAAGAACCAGAACGTTTCTGTGAAAAAGTTTGCAATATGGACTTCTGAGTGCACAAAAGATTTTATGCTAGGAACGACTCGCGAAAATGGATCATTGACTTTTTATAACGAAGCACAAGCAATACACGGAGATCTAGGCACAGAAAGTGTCGAGTGTAAAACACTGTCAGGCTTAGTAAGTCAGGCAAAAAACTCAGGTGACTATAGCGAAGTGGTGCTTAAGCTTGACATAGAAGGAATAGAGTTTCGATGCCTCAATGAGATGCTTGATAATGATACCTTTCCAGACGTCTTGTATTTTGAGGACAGCTGTAGAAAGTGCTTTGATCCTGATGAGTGGACTTCTCGAATGACTTTTTTTGATAGAGTGACAGCTTTGGGATATGAAAGCAGAGTTTATGTAGAGGCTAAAACTTCAAATGAGGGTGATTATCTAGACAATTATGTCTCTATTGAAGAGCATGCTCCGTTCATGTCACACAAAACGGGCGAAGCGATTATCGCGCCCTTGGTGGAAAATCTAGCAAATGTGTGTCAGCAAATTCTACTGCCTCATGAGTCAATTACTAGTTCAGGACATCGTCCTGTTGCAGTTGCTTTCCTTTTTGACTGGATGTTGACAAGCACAGCTGTTGTCCGCTTAGACAATAACGACGAAGTAAGCTTCAGAAGCGAAGATCCTTTCAATTCGTCCAAAGATGCAGACATAACACACTCTCAAATTGACTCCATAGTGCTTGATCTAACTCAGCCGAGACTTGCAGTCAAAGTCGAGACAAGACCCTTCGATGAATTTTTTAAAAATATCAAAGAAGAGGTGTGTAAAAAGTTCAACAAAGATCTATAATTATTAAGAACAACTAGTTCAACTTGCAAACTGGCCGGCATGGGCGAGTATTTTAGGAAAAGGTGAAATAGGCATAGCCAGTTTTGTCTAAAGTAACCGTTATATGTAGGCGTAGAGAGTAGGCATGATTGACATACTTTTCGATATCAAGTGCCTGGAACTAGGTATTGCTCCCATAAGGGTTGGAGTACCTCCTGATTTTAGCAGCCTAAGCCCAGCCCAACAAAAAGCCTGCAAGCGAAAGTTTCGAAAAATCAAGAGAAGACTTGCGAAGAAGACAGGAAGAAGAGTGTTTGTGTCTGACATACGTGCTCACATCAGAGCAAAAGCTTGGCGTGAATATTTTAGCGCCATTTAGTGCAGACTTCTTTTCCGTGTGTTATAATAGAAACATAAGGACAAAGGAAAAGGAAAAATCTCATGGCTCGCAAATCACGTCAAGTTCGGTTAGCTCAAGCACAAGAGATTCTTTCTAAGCTAGAAGAAGCCAACGTGAGTCACCCGACTTCTTTCGTCCGAGACATGGTGCGCCGACTTTCGAACGGCAAAGGCTTGTCACCCAAGATGCGTAGCTGGCTTGATCAGATTATTGAAGAGGGTGTGCCTCAAGCCAAAAATGAAGAGCTTTACAATGAAATCTGCTCTCTGGTTGGTATTCCCGGCCAGACTGAGAGGGCTGCAAATACTCTTAGGGACTTTGCCAACAAAGCCTTCAAAGGGTGGAAAATGTCCGACAAGCAGAAAGACTTCTTGGGTAAGCTTCTTCAAGAAGCTCGCGAGCTTAAGGCGAACGGACCATGGATTCCATGCTCTGACACTATTAGGCAGCTTGTGATTGCTGTTGAGGTGGGTGCTTGTCGAGCTTCGGGATATTACTTTGCAAACCGTCCGGGCGAAGGAAAAGCTTATCGACACTGCTCTGAGTGGCTTGCTGTCACTCAAGAAGGTGCTATCAATCTAGACACCCACGTTCTTCCAAAGTGGGCCTGTGAAAAAATGTTGCACAGCGCTCGGGTGGCGCTGAGGGAGATGAATAATCCCACAATTCAGATAGGTGATATCAAGGGATACGAGCCTACAGGAGCGTTTGGTACTAATGTAATCGTTGTTGATGGTCCTAAGATTCACAAGGGTGAAGCAAGTTACGACGTTCTGAAAGATGGGAATGTCGTCACAATTTCAGCAAAGAAACTAAGAAAGCGACTTAAGAAATAATGAGAGACAGGCTCAACTTTTTGGTCAAAGAAAGCATCCCGTTTCCGGGAAAGAGAGTGCTGATCACAGACCTGGTCAGGCAAGTGAACCATGACGCGAGGTCCCTAGGCATGGAATCTGACGAAAGAGACGTCTTGGGTATTTTAAAAGAGATGCACGACAAGCAATGGATATTCATGTTCGGCTCCGGATTCATGGAAATGACTGAGTACGGAAAGGCTTGTTTGCAGCTTAAACATATCTAGCTTTTAGTATATGTTAGAGACTGAGGATTTACATCTGAGATCCCTAGGAGAATTCTTTGTATAAACAGGCACGTCGCGTAATTTTCGTTCTTGTGTGCTGCATCTTCGCATTAAGCTGTGCAAGCGCTCCAGCAACAAACAAGTCAAAACAGAACCAGATATGTGAAGATGTTGGCTACATTAAGAAGATACTGCAAAGAATTTCTGACAACTTTGAAGAATCAAGTGACAAGAAGCTTTATTTCGTGGTGACGGGATCGATGTGTAGGTCGTGCCCAAAGCTTAAAAAAGACATCAGCAAGCTTGCATTAGATGGTGAGCTGTACTATTTAAACGTGGACTTTACTTGGTCGTTTCTCTTGACAAAACAGTGGGGAGTTAGAGGAGCACCTACCTTGATTGTTGTGACAAAAGGAATGCCTAGGTTCGGCAAAGAAGGCCATGTTGACATTGTTGAATATTTGCACGCAAATCAGCGCGGTCGGAAATGAGTGTTGTTGCACTTTTTGTTACAACACTCCACTTGATGGAGAAGTGTTCAGACCTCGCGATGATGATGGTCATTTTTGACGCTTTGTTTGTGGGCACTGTTTACGCAATTGCCAATCTTTCTTTTTCGACTGTGTTTTCTTTTTTGCCTTTTTTAAATAAAAAAAGTGCAGATTACTCATTCTAATACTATAATAGAAACATAAAGAACAACAACCACAACCCTCAAAAGGAGGAATTTATATGAGCGATATCTTAAACAGAGACATGAAGATTCTTGTCGCGATGATCACTAGTGAAATTCGATCACGTGAAGAAAAGAAACAGAAGTGGGCTCAATTTAAAAAGGACCATCGAGAAGATCTTCGAATCTTACTTGATCTTCCTGATCGCGAAGATGTCAATCCAGGAACTCTTATGGGGTTCGATATTGACGAAGAAAATCAGCACATTCTGCTTAACTACAGCTCTGAAGCACACAACGTTCTGCATGATATTCCCGGTGGTTGGAGCCCCATGCTTCGACAAATGCGCGGCTTGATCTATTCGTTCGGCGAACCTGGAGACGGATCAGCTATCAAGCTTATCAGCCGAGGATTCGAGAAGTTCTTCAACGCAAACGAGCTTCCGGAAAACACTTATGACGCTCTTCGAGAGAAACACGGAACCGGCAAGTTCCTGGCACGGTACAAAGCTGATGGTCATATGATCGAATACTTCGTTGATAAAGGCAAGCTCTTTGCCACGACTCGAGGCAAGCTTGGCACTGCGAGCGCAGTTGAAGCCCTTACCATGTTCGATATTCGAGAGTTTAATCAAATCAACTCTCATTTCGGCGGTGAGTTAATGTCTCTAATTGTGGAGCTGGTAACTCCCAACACTGAGGTTCATGTTGACTATGCAGGAGAAGAAAAACTCTATCTGCTTGCAGCGTACGATGTTCACGGCAATAAGCTGTCCCTAGATCAGGTGAAATATATTGCTGAGGTATGTAGTCAAAAGTTCACTATTCCGGCTGCACGAGAGTTCACATTGGATGACATGATTGCTGAGATCAACGATCGGTCTGTTCAAAACAACGAAGGATGGGTCATGGACTTTGACGGAGAGCTAATTAAGTTCAAGTACATTAGCTACATCGGCAAGATGGTAGAGTCAAAGCTAAGCTATAAGTACATCATGAATTGTATCAGGAACGATAGGCTTGACAAGATGTTGTTCACCCTTCCTGAAGAAATCCGTGAGCACGCCTATAAGATGGTCGACGAAGTGCAAAGTCTGTGTCAGAATTCTACTTCCTACAAGCCTTTGTACGGACTCTATTCTGAGCGCGAAGGTGGTGAATCTTACTTTCGAACTGTCTGTAGACAATTTTGGAAAGAAATTTATAATACAACCCAAGCTATGCAGGTTATGTTGGTGGCATGATGACTCAATCAGCAGGAATAATTGTCATAGACCCAGGTCACGTCACCCCTACAGTGTTGTGCGTGAGGGCATACGCAAACTGGGATTTTCCAAAGGGGCACCTTGAAGACGAAGAAACCCATGTTGAGGCAGCTGTAAGAGAACTTGAAGAAGAAACGACGCTAACCCTTTCAGATATATCTCTGGTTGGGTTAAAAGCGCCAACAGTAACCTATGGTTCTAGGGGCGGCAAGAAACAAGCCACTTATTTTCTTGCTGACAGAGTTTCAATGAAAGACCCTTTTCTTCCTGTAAATCCTGAGCTTGGAAAGCCTGAGAATGATGAGTATCGATGGGTTCCCGTTGACAAGCTGGCTGAACTGATGCCTGCCAGGTTGCAACCTGTTGTTGACTATGTCATGGGCTGGATTGAATAATGACTGCAGTGGTCTTGCCAAGGATTCAACTAAGCGAAGGCGACAGAGTAATTTATCACAACCCAGTCAGCAAAGCCTGGTCAGTTCGAGGTGTTGTAGTTGGGTTTTATGAAGATGACAGAGCTATTGTTGAAACCGACGGCGGCCACATTTGGGCACTCAAAATCGTTGACCTAGAGTCTGGAAGCTTACAAAATGTTTAAAACGGTTGTGATTGACCCTCCCTGGAAGAAGTCAACAGGAGGCGTGGGTCATGCAAGCCTTCAGCCATCGACTCACTACGAAGTTCAGACTAAGGGCGATATCATTCGAACGATACAGCACTGGTTCGAAGAATACGGAGTAGCACCTGAATCTCACATGTATATGTGGGCAGTCAATTCTTTCACAGCAGGAAAGGACCAGGGAATACTGCCTGCTGTAGAAGTTTGTGAAGCTTTAGGGTACAAACCTATCACAATGGTTCCGTGGATTAAATCAAATGTAGGAAGCCCTACGCCCTACGGGATGAGATATACTGAAATGTGTATTTTCGCTGTCAGGTATGACAAAGGTATGGGCAGACATACAAGATATTCAGGATCGGGAGACCCTGAGTGTGTCGTTAACGGCAAGGGGTTGTGCTCTTCTCGTGACTATATAACAGCACCTAGAAGACAACATTCTAGAAAGCCTGCAGAGTTTTATCGATGGGTCATGGCCAGAAGCAAAGGCCCTTATTTGGATCTTTATTCTAGAACATCTCGGCCCGGGTGGACTGACGTAGGTTTTGAAGCGGGCAAGTGGACTCTGAATAGCACAAAAGAAAGCAACAAAACGCTGGCGTAGCTCAATTGGCAGAGCAGCTGATTTGTAATCAGCAGGTTGGGAGTTCAAGTCTCCCCGTCAGCTTAATAAGACGGAGAAGTTAAATGATAGAAGTTGGATCACTCGTCTACAACACCAAGTCTCAGGAGTTCAGACAGGGAGTTGTTTACAAGAAAACGATTAGCAATAATGGATGGGCGCATTGTACAGTTCTATGGATGTCGGGAAAAAGATCTGAAGAGAGAGTGGACAGACTTAAGCTGTCACCCACGCTCTCAACACAGAAAAATGACCTTGTTGCCCTGGAAGACCTTCAGGCTTCTATAAAAGCGGGAGCAACTTACTAGAAATGAAAGTCGACCTGTACAATGATGGAATTGGGTGTGTTGAATACATACAGCACACAGGAAACGATCTAACTGTAGTCAACGCTGCGAGAGTTTCTTTCGGAGCTGCAAAGGAAGAATTAGATGACAAAGATTCTAAGCTCATTAACTACCTTATGGCTCACAGCCATACTAGCCCTTTTGAGCATTGTAACATTACGTTCCGTTTCGTGGTTCCTCTTTTCATAAGGAGTCAACATCACAGGCACAGGACCTGGTCGTATAATGAGATCAGTCGAAGGTACACCAGTATTGATATGCAGTTCTATGAACCTGAAACATTTAGGACTCAGCACAAATCAAACAGGCAAGCAAGCAACGATACTCTAATCAATCCTGACATCAACGAGTATTCGGATCGTCCTTTACCTGTGCCTCCTTACCTGGCATCTGATGCCGTGAAGGCTCACAACACGAGAAGCTTAGGGTTGTATAATACACTCATAGGCAAAGGAGTGTGCAGAGAGCAGGCGCGAGGTGTGTTGCCACAAAATCTATACACACAGTACTATGGGACTGTAGACCTTCACAACCTTCTAAAGTTTGTTGAGCTAAGAGTTCATGAAGGCGCTCAGTGGGAAATTCAAGAAGTTGCTAAAGCCTGTCTTGAAATAGTAGAGCCTTTGTTTCCAGTATCTGTACAATCTTGGAAAAACAACTTGAACATTTGATAGAGGCATGTTAGATTTAATAAATCAAATAAGTTAATTCAGAAACAGCTTAGAAGATATTATGAAGGAATTTACAGTACATCAAATACACGTTCTTGAAAAGCGAGGGTGTGTCACAGTTGAAGCGGAGAACAAACAAGAGGCTATAAAGAGAGCAAGGTCTATGCAGTGGGAGGAGTTTGAGCAAAGAGAAGTGCTAGATCAGACTCAGTGGAAGCTTGGCAATCCTTGCTCTATGTCTTTCTTGGAAAGACTATCGTTTCTATTTACAGGTGAAAAGAATTAAGCGGGTGTAGCTCAATTGGTAGAGCATCAGCCTTCCAAGCTGAATGTTGTCGGTTCGACCCCGATCACCCGCTCAAGTTTGATTTAAAAACCTTAATGAAAGGAGGGTAATATGTTGAGATTAGTTACTATTTGGATCGTAACTTTATTCATGGCTGTCGGTCTATCTGCTTGCGGAGATGATGAGGAGAAGACTGATGCTCCAGTAGAATCAACTGATACTGGCGCAGCGGGAGAAGAAGCCGCTGATGCGGGTGCTGGTGGTGAAGGTGGAGAATCTGGCGAGGGTGGCGAACAGGCCGCTGACGCTGGAGAGCAGGCATCTGATGCAGGTGAAAGTGCTGAAGATGCTGACGGTGAAGAGGCTGCAGCTGAAGCTGATGCTGCTGGTTCTGAATCAGAATAAAGTTATAGGTTTTCGGATCCTCAAAACCGAATTGTGCCTCGGTAGCTCAGCTGGATAGAGCAACGGCCTTCTAAGCCGTGGGTCACAGGTTCGAATCCTGTCCGGGGTGCTATTTTTTTTATTTGAAAGGAGAAACTATGAAGAAGATTAATTTATCACGATGGTGTTTTTTAGCATCCCTGGCTTCGGTTGGGATGTCAATTTTAACTTGGGTGACTGTAGGAGACGCGGACCCTGGACACGCTGAGAGGTTTGCAATCTTTATTGGTCTTTGGGCACCAACGCTTATGGGGTTATCCAACTACTATAAGGAGTAGTTATGAGTGCAAACTTAGTAGAGTTCTTAAAAGTCTTAACAATTGTTGTTACTTGGTCAACTTTGATATTAGCAGGAAGACGTGCTATGTTATCTATCGACGATTCACGAGAAGAAGAGTCAGAAGTTCTAGACAACTTAGAGGATCAGAAAGCTGCCTAATCTATCGAGGCTGATAGAGAACGTATCAGCCTCTGGCCCGGGCCGTTAGCTCAATTGGTAGAGCATCGGACTTTTAATCCGCAGGTTCAGGGTTCGAGACCCTGACGGCCCACAAAAAACAGGAGAGCGGCATGAGACACATAGCACTGATAGTTCTTAGTATCTTTTGTAGCACATCTGGGTTTGCTCAGTCTGTAAGTCATACGATTCAATGGGAATCCGGTGTAAACAAAAGGGTTGTGAAAGAATGGGCTTTTTCTCTGAACAAGTCAAGCAATGTCAGTTCAACAACGTACATCAGAAAAAAACAAGGCGGAAGGGATAAGCTCCATCGCAATGGCCATAGGGACGTAATCGTCTGGATTCCAAAGACAACAGACTTGTCAAAAGATTTCGTCGTTGTTGTGTGGTTTCACGGTCACTGGGGATACGTCCCTAAGAGAACTTTTGAAGATCGAACTCTTGAGCAACTCGTTCCTCTGGCAACCAAAAAGAATTTTGTCCTCGTCTTGCCTGAAATGCCATGGTCCGTTCACACTTCAACGCCCACTAAGAGAAACAGTCAGCTTTGGCTTAAGCCGGGTTCATTTTTACATTTCATTGACCAGGTGTACTCCATTCTGCATGTTCACAATGACAGCAACACTTTAGGTGAAATAGACTATAGAATCGTAGGGCACTCAGCAGGAG
>VMHT01009045.1_pt1 | contig 91044 bp, 126 predicted proteins | sample 4693611 | NCBI WGS metagenome assembly VMHT01 (sample SAMN12280063, study PRJNA550983) | marine metagenome | isolation source: seawater sampled from same location over 5 years 0.02-0.2 micron viral filtrate | place: USA: collected off the coast of southern California halfway between the port... ...
AGACGTACTAAGAACACAATTAGAAAGTTCTATTAAAAGTGATTTTACTTTTATGCGTCCAAGTAAACGAAGTGGTGATGTTTTATTTCCAGGCATGAACAAAGATGAGATGTTGAATATTGCAGTTGCACTTGATACATCAGGTAGTATTAGTCAAGATATGTTACGTGACTTTTTAAGTGAAGTACAAGGCATTATGGATCAATACCAAAGTTACAAAGTACACATCTTTCAATTTGATACAGGTGTATACGGTGTAGAAGAATTTACCAGCGATGATGGTAGAACAATGGCAGACTATGAACTAAAAGGTGGTGGCGGAACTGACTTTGATGTAGTATTTAATTACATGGAACAATACAATATTGAACCAGATCAATTAGTTATGTTCACAGATGGTTACCCTTGGGGTTCATGGGGCAATGCAGATTACTGTGATACATTATTTTGTATACACGGTGACAAAGAAAGAAGAATTACTGCACCATTTGGTGTAACAGTACATTATGAGGCGGCATAAAAATAAGATGAAAAATCAAATTAAAATTGTAAACAATGGCGGAAGCCTAAGTGAGACAGACTTGCAATTAATGCAAGGCACAGAATTAGTAGTACAGATGATGAGAAATAGAATCATTGTCGTTACTAATAACAATGATATAGCATGGCAAGATCTGATGACAGATGTTAACGGGTTGTATCATATTAGACATTTAGATAAGTCTAAGCAAATTTATCAACTATGGTTTGAGCTTGAAGTAGATATTAAGCAATTTGAGCGAAACCTTTATGTAAGCAAATTAAGTAATACCGCACACGAGCCGGCATAAATAAACATAGTAGTTAATTAATAACTCAATAGGAGAATATAACATGGCTAAAGAAGAAGCTAAAAATACTGAAGTTGCATTGTCAATTCAAGACATTGTTCTTTCAGCTAACATTATTGATCTCGCTACACAACGTGGAGCCTTTAAAGCGGCAGAAGCAGGTCAAGTTGGTGCATGTTTTGAAAAGCTAGTTGCTTTTATCAAAGCTAATACACCAGAATCAGAAGAAAATAAAGAGGCGACAGCAACTAAAGCTGAGTCTCCAAAGGAGTAAACTTATGTCATCAATGAATACTAAACATGTTGGAAAACTATCCAACACAGGAAAAAAATGTGTAGTTGTCTTTAGAGAACTACCAGACGATCCTAGCAATTGTCTAGTTGTAGATACGGATGCACTTCCAGATTGGATGCATGATGATATCATTAATGCAGTAGAAGCACCAGGTGCTCAAGCATCACATAACTTCTACGAGTATGCAGAACGTACTGTTCTTTCAGATGGTACTAACATGCTACAATCTCTTCATTCAACAGGTAAGCTACAAAAACAGCCTACAAATAATGTTGTACTAACACCTAACAACGAAGTTGCAGTAGGTCTTGAAGAAATTAATAAACTTGTTAGAGAGCAAACTGATGGTAAAGACGTAGTAGCACCACCAGCAGACGAACGTCCAATGGTAGGTAAAGATACTACATCAGCTGAAGCACCAGTTATTACTGAAGCATCAGCACCAACATCAACACCAGATACACTTGACCCAGATACTATGGCCAAGAATCTATTAGCTCAAGCTAAAACGTTTGAACAAGAAGCGAAAAACCTAAAGTCGCAAGCATACGAAATGGCTCCAGGTTTAAAACCAGGACCAAAAAAAGCTAGTAAAAAAGAAGCTATAGCTTCAGAGTAAAGTAAGGGGCTATAATGCCAATTGAGAGAAAAGACAGGTCCTTCGATCTGATCTTTGATCAAGTATCAATGGACCATATTCCGGCTGAATACATAAAGGAGATTATGGTTGATTTAGGTACTGGAGAAAGGATCACGTTGACTAAAGATGATTTATTAATGATTAAAAATAAGTCAGCAGATGATATCATTGCCGCACTAACGGTTGACTCAATGTCTAACATTAGTTTGAAGCTTGACTATAGTGCAATTAAATCTGATGTACTACGTGGAGTGACAGGATTTTTAGGACAACATTTTGACAAATAGTAATAGTAATATCTGGCTATGCGGTATACCAGGATCTAGATGGAGCGGAATTGATATACAATTGCGTTCTGTCTTACCTTCTGATCGTTCAGATGAAACACCAGATAGAACACAATACCACAGAGCGTTTGATCCAAATGACCCTAACAATGGGCATCGTGGTAGCTATTGGGGCCCTGGTATGGGCTGTGGCGAAGACTGGGTAGACTTTAACTTTTTAACAAAACATAAATTACAAGACGATATCAACAATGTATTTTCTGGAGAAGGTTATCGTATTATTAAAAGTCATTTCTTTGCAAGGCATTTTAACTTAGATTTTATATGGAATAACTTTCCAGGTGATAAAATCATACTAGTTTATAGAGAACCACAAAAAAGTTTTGCTTGGTGGAGTGAAGTTATGTGCTTTGATGAAACACATTATCCAGATTACCGTCCAGGCTATAAAAACTACGATAGAATGTGGGAAATACTATGGCAAGAAAGTTCTAAGATTACAGACTTTGCACTTAGAAAGAATTTAAATTTCCACACCTTTGATCTTAATCTATTTAACGAATGGGAAGGATTTGACTTTGACACCGCACAACATTTCAATGGGATAAATACTGATAAGCATAAAGATGTTTATATAGCATCTGCTACAATCCCGGAGAAGTAAATGACATCACCCTTTAAAACGCCTTGGCACTTTGACAAATTTAGAAAAGATGAAGAAGGCGAATACGTAAAGATTGTAGGAATCTTAGATGTAGATACAGTTTCAGACATTGTTAAGGCTCGTAGCAAGACTATGCAAAATCAACCTTACAATGAACAAAGATATGAACATGCCGCTAATAAGAAAAGCGATAATCATATTGAAGAAGATAAAGAAAACCCAGATGGCAAACCAGATGCTACAATGTTTAGAAAAATAAACTTTGATAAGTATCCAGGAGAGTTTCCACAATTCACAAAAATAGTAGACTTTTTAGCATTTGATACAAGTGAAAAATTAACTTGTAAATTTAATGATCAATATCCTAATGACCAGCTGATGTGGCATATTGATAATTTACCAGGTAACCCACGTATGGATCGTGTTATTGGCAATCCAGAATTTAAGAAAGCAAGTGGGAATAAAATTAGATTTTTAATTACATTAGAAGATTGGGAACCTGGACAGGTATTTCAGTTTGGTAATAGAGTATACACACAATGGAAAGCTGGTACAATATTTACATGGGAATGGAGTACACTACCTCACCTAACATGGAATGGTAGTTGGACTAAAAGACCATGCTTACAATTAACAGGAACTGCAACAGACAAGACTTGGGAAATAGTAAGAAACGGATCAGCTGATCACACATACAAATTTTAATGCAGATAAATAACATTATAAGGAATAAACATGGCAGATAATAAACTACCAAGCGATACTTTTTGTATCCTACCTTGGATTCACCTTTCAACAAGACCAGACGGCAGTATGCGTGTATGTTGTACGGCTAACGCATCAAGTGTTGGAGCAACCAACGACAAAGAACATGGCGGCAGAGTTGGTATTGTTAGAACAGAAGATGGAAGACCAGCAAACTTAAATAACAGCGATCTAAATAGTTCGTGGAATAATAGCTATATGAGAAGTGTCAGACAAATGATGCTTAAAGGCGATAAGCCTGCTAGTTGTTTAAAATGTTATAAAGAAGAAGATGCAGGACACAGATCAAAAAGACAATGGGAAACAGATTACTGGATTAAAGACGGTATTGATGTAGAACAATTAGTAAAGGAAACTTACGAAGATGGAAGTACTGATAGTAAATTACGGTATATTGATATCCGTATGGGGACGAAATGTCAGTTGGGGTGCGTTATGTGTTCTCCACATGATAGTTCCGGCTGGGTAAAAGATTGGAATAAATTATATCCACAAATTACAAACGAGTCATTAAAAGAAACTATGACTTGGGAAAACAAAGGTAAAGAATTTGGTGCTAGTTATAATTGGCACAAAGACAATCCTGTATTTTGGGAACAATTTTATGCACAGATTCCATATATTAGACAATTATATTTTGCTGGTGGTGAATCAACTGTTATTGAAGAACATTACGATATCTTAGATAAAGTTATTGAAATGGGATATGCACATCAAATCGAAGTGCGTTATAATAGTAATGGTATTGAAATTCCAGATAGACTATTAGAGCAGTGGAAACATTTTCAAAAAGTAAGATTCCATTATAGTGTAGATAGCATTGAAGGTATGAATGATTATATTAGATACCCAAGTGAATGGGAACATAATCTAAAACAGTTTGAACTACTAGATACTAGAACAAGTAATAATGTAGAAATTACTATTGCTTGTGCAGTTAATGCATTAAACATTCATTATATTCCAGACTTCCTTAAATGGAAACTACAACATGGATTTAAGAAAACAAACATGTGGCCTTTTGGTGCAGGTGGTATTAACTATCATTTTGTATATTGGCCAGGACACTTAAATGTTAAAGTGCTACCAGATGAATTCCTAGATAAGACTGAAGCTAAGTACGAAGAATTTATTGAATGGTGGAAAGAAAATTGGGAACTAGGTGTTCCTAGTTGGCACAAAGGCAAAGTATCATACGAGAAATGGCTAGATGCTAGTTACGGAATTAAACGACTCAGAGGCATGATTAGTTTTGCCCGTAGTGAAGATTGGAGCAGAAGACTTCCTGAATTCAGAGAATACATTAATAAATTAGATGAATTAAGAGGCACAGACTTCCGTGCTACCTTCCCTGAAATGGCATATCTTCTCGATGAGCCAGATGAAAAGCTATAGCAATATAATACCAAACGTATCCTGGAAAGAAGTAAACTTTTTGTTCTTTTGTGTTAAAGGACATTTAATTCCAACAGAATATACAAACGAAGATATTAGAAGTATGTACGATAGTTACTTTAAAAGACTATGGGGCAACAACGAAAGAATGATTTATTGCAGAGATGAGTTTGAAGAATTATGGGGTATGAAAAACTAAACATATGGAACTTAGACCCAAAACTGTTAGAGAAAAAATAGAAGAACTTCCAACAAAAAGTTATTGTGCATATGCATGGTCAGGTGCAGCAATAGGACCAACCGGTGATGTATTTCCATGTTGTAGATGGCAAGGACCTCACACTCAAGGTGACCCTAACGTTCCAAACATTAAAGATGGGTTAGTAGCAGCCAGAGAAGGAAAATATTTTTCTAGAATAAGAGAGCAAATGATCAATGGAGAATATCCTTCTGGTTGTGCTAAATGCTGGAGAATAGAAAAGAAAAGATTAGAAGAAGAAGATGCAGGAATTCCTAGCCCACAGGATAGTGTACCTAGAGTACAAATTGGTCACAGAATAAAAGTAACATCAACTAAACCTCAAACTGAAAAGATTAGATACTTAGAAACAGGTGTTAGTAACTTGTGTAATATGGCATGTGTAATGTGTGGACCATTAGCAAGTAGTACAATATTTTCAATAAAAAATCCAGGTGTAAAAGTTCCCAAAGGCTTTCACCAAGATAATACTAACATTGATGATGACTTATCAGAATTACGTTATTTAAAATTTGTAGGTGGTGAGCCTATGTTAGAAAAGAAACATGATGACTTACTAGAAATGGTTATTAACCAAAACGCTGATCCTTCTCAACTAGAAATGGAATACCATACTAATGCAAGTGTATTTCCTAGTGAACGTGTTATAGCATGTTGGAAGAAAATAAAACTAGTAAGAATTATTTTTAGTTTAGATGGAGTAGGTGACAAAGTTAAACTTCAAAGGCCAGGAAAATATGTTTGGCAAGATTTAGAAGATACTGTAGATAAGTATGTAGCTATAACTAATGAAGTCAATATAGAATTTTCATCCAATACAGTATTAACTTCATTGAATATAGGACAAGGAATTGATACAGTAAAATGGCTTTATAAAAAAGTAGGTAAATGTACGTTAGGTTGGTTTAATGTTAACCCAGAAGTTATGCCAAAGGTATCATCAAAGTATTTAAATCATAGAAACCTAAGTAAAGAAACTAAAGAAAGAATTAAAAAAGAAATAGCTGATTTTAAACAATCAGAACACCCGGCATTAAAGACACCAATTGCTAAAATTTTAGATATTATTCTACATCACATAGATGAGCATGGTGACTTAGACGAAGACTTGACCAGAGAATTGATTTTAGAAAAACATACTAATAAAGATAGATGGAAACACTTTGGTGAAGAATTAAAAAATTTAGATATATAGGAAAGAACATGAAATACATTTTAGTTGCTCTCAAAGAAGAGCTACCAGACCATGATTTACCTTCATCAGAATTCCAAGTATGGTATACTGGTGTTGGAAAAGTAAACGCATCTATATTTGCTACGTTAGCATGTATACAAAAAGACTGTGAAGCTGTTATTAATTACGGAACAGCAGGTACATTAAAACCTGAACTAGCCGGACAGTTACTACAAATAGGTACAGTTAGACAACGTGATATGGATGCAAGACCACAAGCAGAATTAGGTGTTACACCTTTTGATAATTCAGGATTTGATGGTGATATAGAACTTAGTAACAGTGCATACATATTAAGCACAGGTGATAACTTTGTAACGTCAGCACCAGAACTTGAAAGTGATTGTGTTGATATGGAAGCATATGCAATTGCCAAAGTATGTAAACACTTTCAAAAGCCATTTATATGTTATAAATATATTAGTGATTTAGCTGATGAGAATGCAGCAAAGACTTGGGTCGAAAATCAATCTAAAGGAGCTGATGCTTTTATAGCAATGACATAATATGAGTGGATTCTGTGCATTACCATTTGTTCAATATAGTACATACAACGGAGGTCGTTTTAGATTATGTTGTATGGCTAAAGAACCTACTGAACTTGTTAATCAAGAGAAGCTAGGTATTGATGGTACATGGAATCACAAATATATAAAAGAAGTAAGACGTAAAATGACTGCTGGTGAGAAACTACCAGAGTGTATTGAATGTCATCATTTAGAGCGTAATGGAATAATGAGTTCACGCCAATGGGAAAACAAAGTATGGGCAGATGTTATTGATGATATAGTAGCAGATGCATCAGCTAATGATTGGAAAGTTGATCAGCCATTACAATTTGATTTTAGACTTGGTAACTTATGCAATTTGCAATGCCAGATGTGCAACAAAGAAGCATCTCATTTAGTGAGTGTGGAACGTGCGGCAATGGTACAAAGCGGACTCGGAGCGAACCATCCTGATTGGGACGGCAATATTGCAAATAAAAAAGAAGCATTACTTCAACCAGGGATTGAATGGGAAAGTTTTGAAAGAATGTTACCTTATGCTCGTAAGATAAAACTGATAGGTGGCGAACCAACAGTAGCACAAGATATGTTTAAGTTGTTAGATATTGCAACAGAAAGTGGACATGCTGAACATATTGAATTAAGTTTTTACACAAACATAACTAACATGCAAGACAAATGGCTTAATCAACTAGCTAAGTTTGAGAAAGTAATTGTTAACTGTTCGTTAGAAGGAATGGGAGATATGAATGATTATTTACGTCCTCCATCTAAATGGGCAAGTGTTTGGAAGAATTTTGATAAATTAGTACAGTTTGCTGATACTAAAGCAGGTAAGCGTATTAAGGTACGTGTTACTACAGTAAACCAAATGACCAACGCATTGCATATAACTAAGTTTTGGAAGTATATGCATGATTACCAGATGACTAGTAATAGAGGCATTGGCATGAGTACCAATCAGTTAGTAGAGCCGGCATACTATAGCATGGCAAATGCTCCTGAATGGTTAAAGAAAGAACAACGTGAACAGATTTTGGAATTTCTCAAAAGCATTGGCAATAGTCCGCATTTTGAGCAATATGAAGAACCTCTTATGGAGGTTGTTAATTTTAGTTTGGATACTGAGCATAAGTATGATGCTGACATCATGCAACAGTATGTTCAAATCACAGAAAACTACGACAGATTCAGACAACACGATATTACCAAAGTGTCGCCCGAATTTGAAAGAATTAAAAGAGACCTCTGATATAACTGAAGCAGAAACTTATCGTCAGTGGGATTGTAAATGGAGTATTGATTTTTAATGAAGTATGGATTTAACAGTTGGAATAGTTGGGATAGACTAAAAGAATGCATGGTTGGCAATGTATATCCTACAGATTTCTTTTCAGTATATAAAGATAAAAGAATAGGTGATGCATTAGAAAAAGTAAATGAAGATTCTAGACAAGATATTGCCAACCTTATTAATATTTTAAAAAGTGCAAGTGTCAAAGTAATACAAACGCCTAGTAAGTTTATAGACAAACGAGGCAATACAATTGATGATGTAAATAAAAACATTGAATATAGTAATACAATTCAAAAACCAATGCTTAGTCCTAGAGATGATTTTATTGTAATGGGTGATACACTAGTTAATACAAGTGCTAATCATGCATATAACACATGGGGACCGTGGCAAGGTTGTGATGACTATATTAATCTTACTCGTGATTTTGATGAAAAGTGGAATGATCCAGAAATGACTAAGTTCAAGGAAACATTAATGACGGATGAGTTTGATGTAGATGCACCTTGTATTATGCGAGCAGGTAAAGATATACAAGTTGATATAAGCCATCATAACAAAGGAACTATGGAATTTGCTAATACTTGGTTACCTAAACATATGCCTAATTTTAGAGTAAACACAATAGAAATGGGTGGACACAGTGATGCAGTTATTTGTTTAGTTAAGCCAGGATTAATTATAAGTCATAGAAAAGTTAATAATTATGATGAACTATATCCTGGATGGGAAGTAATATATGTAGACAGACCAATGGACGAATATATAGATGCATATTGGGAACAAAAGAATAATATACCTAGTGTAATTAATTACTGGATAGATGGTCAAGAAAGTAATAATGTATTACATGAATTTATAGGCAAGTGGATGCAAGTAGGACATGTTTACGAAACACATTTTAATGTTAATTGTTTAAGCATAGACGAAAGTACACTTGTATGTAATTATTATGATAAAGAACTAGCACAGAAATTAAAAAAACATAATGTTGAATTAGTAGAAGCACCAATGAGACACAGACATTTTTGGGATTGTGGAGTACATTGTGCAACAGTTGATTTGATAAGAGAAGGTGAATGTAAGGATTATTTTCCAACTAGAAAACAAGGACAATTTTTTGGAAAGCCGTGGGGAAATAATGAGACAAGAAGATAAATTTGGATTTAAAAGTTACAACAGTTGGGATCCATTAAAAAAAGTATTAATAGGAAGTACATTACCTAAAGACTTTTTTGCAGATTTTCCAGATAAAAAAGTAGCAGATGCTATGACCAAAGTAAATGAAGAAACACGTGAAGACTTGGATTACTTTGCAAAAGTTTTAGAAGAATCGTATGGTGTGCAAGTTTACAGAATGCCTGAAGCTTGTGTACTAAAAGACAGAAGATATAACAGTGTAGCAGAATTTATAGACTCTAATGGATATATTCCTAAACCATTTAATGCACCTAGAGACGATCAAATTATATTTGGTGAACATATGATTACAGGAACTACAAATCCTGTACATAGAATATTTCACGGAACAAAAGAAGATACACATAATATATTCGACAACTATGCACCTTGGGCTGGCTGTAGTGATTTAATTGATATTGCTGATCCTCAACAAGAATTAAACATATTTGATGCAGTAGGTAAACCAGGCTTTACAATGAGTTGGCCTAGTATTATGAGAGCTGGCAAAGACATTATAATTGACATACACGACTTCAACGGTCCTACAAGACATTTAGCAGAAGCATGGGTAGATAAATTTAATGAGAAGTTTGGATATGATTTTAGAATAAACACAACAACAATGGGTGGTCATACTGATGCAGTTATGGCACTTGTAAAACCTGGACTTATAATAAGTCATACTAACGTAAACAAATATGAACAAACATTTCCTGGGTGGGATGTTATTAAAATACAACGAGCTCACAATGATCATACAACAGCATGGAATGACTTTCGTATATCTGAAAAAGATAAATGGAGAGGATCTAAAAAAAGACCTGTAGCAGATTATTGGATTGCTGGAGAAGAACATAATGTTGCATTAAATAAGTTTATTGATTTATATATGCATCCAAGCGTAGGTAGTTGCTTTGAAACTAACTTTGATGTTAATTGTTTAAGCATAGATGAGAATACAGTAGTTGCTAGTGGTCCTAGTAAAGTATTAGAGGACAAACTTGGCGAGCATAAGGTAGATGTAATTACTTGCAATATGCGTCATAGATTTTTCTGGGATGGCGGATTACATTGTGCAACTGTAGACTTATATCGCGAAGGCGATTGTGAAGATTATTTTCCAGAACGTACTACTGGTATTGATTTTGGAAAACTATGGGGCAATAACGAACTACGCAGGTAAAACTAATAGTTAATCATTACATTCTCTGAAATAAATATAATAAAGACAAATTCTATAGGAGATTAATTATGGCACAAAAAGCGTTTATGGCAGATGCTGGAGTTCGTTTAAACGATTGGACTATCGTAGAATTAGCAAATGGCGATCTGCAAGTTTCAAATATGCATACAATATCAGGCTCACAACGAATGTTTAGAGTTGATAAAGGATTACGTATTGGTGATTGGAGAATGACTATTGACGGTAACGGAGATATGTTATTATCAGAGACTGCAATAACAGGATCGCAAAGACCTTTTATAGCAGATGGCGGAGTTAAGATTGGTGATTGGACATTACATCAAACACCAGACGGTGATCTACATGCAGAAAAAGATGCAGTATCAATAAACTATAGCTTATCGTGCGATTATTCAACAGTTAATGAAGGTGGTACAGTTACCATAACGTTAACAACAACAGGCGTAGCCAATGGAACTACCTTGCCATATACAATTACAGGAGTTGCTAGTGCAGATATTGATAATGCTAGCCTTACAGGAAACTTTGTAACTGGAACAACTGATTCCATAACTTTAAACATTACAGCTGATACTACTACAGAAGGAACAGAAACTTTACAAATAGCATTAGATAATGGCAACGCAAGTAAGAGTGTTACAATTAATGATACATCAACAACACCAGCTACTCAAGACGCTTCTGATTTTAATTGGAGCGTAACAACAACAATTGATCATTCTACTAATGGTGCTAATACTATCAGCAGTAGTAATTATGACGATGCAAATTATCAGGCGCAATTAGCAGAAGGTGATACTATGACATGGACAGCAACAACAAATGCACCAAATGGAACTACAGTATATTTCACTACTGTTTCAACATATTATGGTAGCTATGATTCAGCTGGTGATCCAAATTGGAATGACATATCAGGTAATCCTGGAACAAGTGGAACTCTAACAGTTTCAAACGGACAAGTTAGTGCTACTATAACTGCGATAAGTGATAACACCGCAGAAGATGGCGAACTGAGACAAGTTTGGTTAATGAAACAAGCAGGTGATTATAGTAATGTTCTTTCTAAATCACAATGGTTCCATATTGCTGATCCATCACAAAACTGGACTGCTCCATCGTCAGGTGAAACATTTACAGGTGGTGAATACTACATGGACTCAGGCTCATCACAAGCACAATGGTATACAGCAGCTGACGGTTCAAATGGAAACGCACAAGTCCGTATTAGAATAGATGAAGGACACGATCATGACTTACGCCGTGATATTAACTATGTTCTAGATAACTTATCAACAGGTGATACATTCTATGTTGGTACAACATCAGGAACTTCAATGACAGTAACAGGTAATATTACTAAGACTCAAATCAGTGGCGATTATTATGATTATTACTTTGACGTAAGTGTAGCACCATCAAGTACAACATACTTTTACGAATATACAGTAGTAGCATAATAAATAGATTATAGATTTATAATTCTTTTAGCCATGCATAGGTCAGGCTTAACCAAGCTCTCATTTAATATATCAGCTTCAAAACATTGTAGCTTTGTACCAAACACAATTTGATGTGTTATCCATTGTGCATTAAAGAACCAAATGTCACCTGGATTAAAAGTAATATAATGTAATGGGTGGTGAAATTGATCCCATTGTTGTTCATTCCAAACACATCTATTACGCATTTCAGTAATAAATGTATGTATATCGTTTTTGTTTAACTCACCTAAATTAAATTCATCTTTATAATCATAGTACATTTTTTCTAAGTCAGGTCCAAAAGATAACACTCTAGGACGTTTCTTATCTAGTTGTACAAACATACGTATCTGTTGTTCATTGCCTGTATGTTGTTCATCTAGTTCGTCTAGGTGTAGTTTATTTTCTACTAATGTATTGTATCTGTGACTGAGCATACGTTCGGTTGTTTTGTAATGTGGGAATAGCATATCAAATACTTCGTTCCAACCTTGTTGTGATTGTTTATGCTTCTTATGAAACAAGTCTATTTGTTCCTCAGACCAATTACGTTCATCTCTTAATCTATTACGTTTTTTGATATGGCTGTTATACCATGGCATAATCCATTTATTATCGGGGATAGTCCAATCTGGTAAGTCGTTATAATAATCATAATCAAGTTGTGGAATAGTTAAGTTCTTAATAACCACTGGCCATCCGCTCTCAAATGCTTCGTATACCTTATAATTATCTGTTAAATCTTCTTTCTTTGCGTCAAACACATTGACAACAAAGTCGTCTCCTGCTATAATATCTTTAGCGATTCGGGTCATATGTACTCCATTATATATGTAGATAAATATATTTATGACAGTTGATAATGGTACATATGCTGGTTTAAATATAAATTTTATGCGAGTTGGCAGAAGATTTAATGTTGATGCTAGTACCAGATGTAATTTATTATGCCCAGGTTGTACAAGAACACAAGACATGGCGGCTGGAAATCGTAATTGGGATATAACAGATTTAAAACTTGAATACTTACAAGCATTGTTACATCCTAGAAATAGAATTAGTTGTGTTACTTATAATGGTGCTCTTAGCGATCCAATATACAGTGGTACAATGACAGAACAATTGGAATATATTAATACTTTAGAATTTAGACCCAGAGTAATTATTTCAACTAATGGCAGTGGACGTAATGAAAAGTGGTGGAAACATTTTTCTAGTTTATTAAGAAAACAAGATTGGCTACAATTTAGCATTGACGGATTAGAAGATACTAATCACATATATAGAGTCAATGCAAGATGGAATAGTATTATGGCAGGAGTAAAAACTGTCAGAGAAAATTGGAATGGAAGTCTATGGTGGAGATACGTAGTGTTTGAACACAATTATCATCAAGTAGGTAAAGCTAAACAATTAGCTGAGGAGTTGGGATTTGATAAATTTCAACCAATGGTTGGTGATAGAAGAACTCCGGCACATATGTTATTAAAAAGTGCAACATGGCAAGAGATATTAAATGATATATCCTAGATGCAAAGTAGTAGGACCAAACGCTAACTCAGAAGCAATGTCAATGAGATTTGACGGCTATGTTGTTCCATGTTGTCATATGAATAGTCAACATGCAATGGATAAGTTATCATTGTTCTTGGGTAAAGATGTAAAAAATATACACATTACAAGTGGACATAGTATAGATGAAATAAATACTAGCAAAGAATATAAACGTATTGAAGATAGTTGGAACACACCTACACCTTTTTCAATTTGTAAAAGTGCATGTGGTAGACCAGGTGAAATAGGTCCAGACATACATCGCACAGGAACACAATTCGTTCAAAAGACTTTAAACAAGGATACACATGAATAAATCAGTAAATGCATGGAGCGAGTTTCAACCGCTAAAAAAAGTAGTGCTTGGCGCTCCGTTTCCACCTGAAACATTTGATTGGCATAAGGACAAAGAGACTCGTGATGTTATGCGTCAGATCTTTACAGAAACAGCAGAGGACTTACAAGTGCTGGAGGGGATATTAAAGGGCAAAGGTATTGAAGTAATACGTCCAAAGAATATATTTACAATCACAGGTGAAGAACAGATTCAATTACCATGGATGCATTGTGGTTTTCCAAACCACCCATTAATGCCACGTGATACATTAATGCCATATGGTAATAGTATTTTTGAACTGTTTACAGGTAGCGATAATCGCTACTTTGAAAATCTCGCATATTACGATCATTGTAGTAAATGGTTTCGTGAAGGTGCAGATTGGGTTAGTATGCCAGGAGTACTAGTAGAGAGTGGTAAAAAATACGACCACTTTGTAAAAAACGATCGACTGCTTTATCATGCGGCTAATATGATAAAGTGTGGACGCCACGTTTTGTTTAGCCAACCTTACGAGGGAGACAATAAACGAGGCAGAGGAACGGCACTGGGCCGCGAATGGATTCAACGTGAAATAAAGTTGCGATATCCAGACACCCAATTTTTGGACATACCAGTAGGAGGACACATCGACGGAAAAATAGCTCTACTAAAACCTGGCGTACTGATGACCTGGAATAAAAACTGGGTACCAGAAGAAATGAAAAACTGGACTATTATTGAAGTAGATGATGACTTTGATATGCCCGAAGACTTTCAACAAACTCGTAAGCGTAGATTTCATAAAGAATATGTAAGCAAGTGGTTAGAGCATTGGGTAGGTTGTCCAGATGAAAGTGTGTTTGATGTTAATGTATTATCATTAGATGAAAGCACAGTTATTTGTACAGGAAAAAACGAACAAGCATTTGCTGAAATGGAAGCACACGGCATTGAACCAATTTACTGGAATTTTAGACATCAGTATTTTTGGGATGGTGGCATTCACTGTTTAACAAGTGATATAGTTAGAGAAGGAGATTGTGAGAGTTATGTATAATCATTTAAAAAATTACATTGGAATATATCTATTAGCAATGGTATGTTTTCTAATATATGCATCTGAACCAACAGATGAAATACCAGTTTGGATATGGTATCTTTTCATTCCAGTAGTTTTATGGAAAACGCCACCGTTTAATATTGGTGATTGGTTTTGGGGTAAAGTAGCAAGTTTTTGGATGTGGATATTGAAACCATTTACAAGATGGCAAAACACTTGGCCTACATGGGTAAAGTATGTGTTTGGTATTGTACTTATTATATTGTTTGAAGAATATATTTTAAAGCCAGCAGGCTACACAATGTATCCTTGGAGAATAGATTTTAATGGCTGATATAATGGAATGGCATAAAAATGTTACTTCATTGCAGTTTGACATTAGTAGTCATTGCAATGCACGTTGCGGTGCATGTGTAAGAAACAAAGATGGCGGGGAAACTGAATCAAATTTAGAACTAGCACATTTTGATTTTGACTTATGGAAACGTATAGCATATGAAGATACTAAACGTTGGTATATACATAGACTAAATCTAAATGGAAATTGGGGCGATCCAATGATGCATCCAAAATTAGTAGAAATGATGGAAGTATGGTTAGATGCACACCCAAGAAGTACACCATCAATTGCAACAAATGGAAGTATGAGAGGACCAAAGTTTTGGCATGACTTAGCTAGTGTAATGCATCACTTTCCAAATCATAAAGTAGACTTCTCAATTGATGGAATGGGAGACACACATAGCATATATCGTAGACGTACAGACTTTAATAAAATTTGTGAAAATGTAAAATCGTTTTCCGAAGCAGGCGGGCATGCTACAATACAATTTACAATGTTTGAACATAACGAACATCAGCATAAAGAAGTTGAAGATTTAGCAAGGTCGTTAGGAGCAATGCAACTTGTTAAACGTAGAAGTCATTCTTCAAATATGGTTATAAAAGATAAAGATGAAGAATATAAAATAACAGCAACTGAAGGTATTCCAGAAGAAAGAATAAAATTAAAAGATGATAGAATTGAAAGTACAAATCCACACAAAGTACATATATTAGAAGCAAGTGATATGTATGATACTTATTTGAACACTTCAGAAAAACAAAAAACAAAATGTCCTTGGTACAATGCACAAGAGATTCAAATTGATCCTTGGGGTACAGTTTGGCCATGTTGTCATGTTAGTCTATTTGGAGTTCATTTAGAAAAGCATAATATTGCTAATGAAGTAGATGAAACATTTGTACAGGCTAGAAAAGATAATAATTTAAAAGATAGTTCTTTGTATGATATATTAAAGTCTGATTGGTATAACGAACATGTTAAGTTAAGCGTCAAAGGCGCAAAATGGAAAACATGTCAACGAACATGTGGAGTTGAAGCATAATGTATAAAAATCCTATGTTAGATGATCATAGATTCCCTACATGTTTAGCACCATGGAACGCATTAACTATTAAGTGGGGCGGTGCAGTATTGCCTGACATTATTTACAATGGCAAGTTTGGAAACATTACAAGACAAACATTACCAGAGATATTAAACAGTGAAGAAGCAGTAGCATTGCGTAAGTCGCATGCAAGTAGAATAGTTCCAGAAGCATGTTTAGCATGTACCAAAAAAGAACAAAGCGGTAAAAGTCGTAGAATGTATTTTTGGGATAAACTTGATGTCGATGTTAAAAAAGGAAGTATTAAGAACACAGCAAACAGTAAGCCTGACATACGTTATTTAGATTTTACAATCAGTAATAAATGTAATTTAGCATGCATACATTGTAATCCTTTTGTAAGTACAGGGTGGACCAAAGATGGAAAGAAACTAAACAAAGAAAAGCCAGACTATTGGAAACAAGCACAAATAGGATATCACGGTGTAGAAGATATGACATTCCTTGATAACTTGTTTGCTGATCCAGACTATTTTCGTAACCTACAGTGGGTAGCATTAAGAGGCGGAGAGCCATTGTATGATGAGAGTTGTAAAGCAATATTACAGTGGTTTATTGATCAAGGACTAGCAAAGAATATTATGCTAGACATTAGTACAAATGCTACAGTTTTCGATGATGACTTTCAGGAGATATTTAAACACTTTAAGCATATTGAATTGCTTATCAGTATTGAAGCAGTAGATGAATTATACAGTGTAGTACGAGGAGGATCGTATACATTTAAAGAATTAGAAGAAAACATAGAAAAGTTTTATACATATCCTAACATTGAAGTTGTGTTTGCAGTAACAGTTATGTTAACAAACGTATTTGGGTTAGACAAAGTATGGGACTGGTTTAAAGAAAAACACATGCATAGAGCAAGTATAAGCATGAGTAATGTTGTAGTTAATCCTACATATTTAAATATTGCATACATGCCAGATGTGTTAAAATATATTATGTATGATAAGCTATTGTCTATTCCAGATCAAAGCATTTGGCCTAAAGGCAGTTATCATGTAGACGAAATACATTACCAAACTGGAATACATGCTATCAGAGATGGATTACAAGTTGAGGTAAACGAAAAAGAACAAGAAAAGCAATGGGATTGGTTTGTCAAGTATACAAAAGACTTAGACAGATTACGTGGAACAAACACGTTTGAATTAATAAAGGAGTTAAAATTATATGAACAGTAACCCAGATTTTGGTACCAGTGGCAACAGCGTCTGGAATCAACAATATTTTGATTTTTTAAATGAAACATTCTTTCCTAAAATTGATATCACTACAATTGCTGATGAATCAAATATTATGCTTGATAGATATCAAGGATGGATAGAAAGTAGTACATTAAATAAATTTAAAGGACTAGACGCATTTCCAATGCGTTATGCAAGCGTTGGTACTACGCAAGCGTTAGATTGGTGGCATTATTATTGTGCAGTTAACAACATGGATCTAAAAATGTTTAGAGGAGAGTACCCATATCATAGAGATGCATACTTACAAACTCATTTGGGTTGGGATGATTGTATTGAAGATTGTGGATTAATTGCAGGTGATGCAGTTGTAGTAAGTGTTCCATTTAGTGCAACAGGCAGACTTCCAATACAATGGGAAGACTTAATGAAAACATGTAACAGACTAAAGATTCCAGTGTTTGTTGATTGTGCATGGTTTGGAACTTGCTTTGGTATTACTGTTAACTTAGATGAACCATGTATTAAAATGGTTGCATTTAGTACAACAAAAGGACTTAGTTGTGGTAACTGGCGTGCAGGTATTGTGTTTAGTAAAGTAAACGAAAAAGACTTTAAACGTGCTACTGATGGTAGCTTAGAAACACAAACAGATTGGAATCATGGTAATCATCTTAATACTGCTATTGCTAACAGATTAATGGCAGAGTTTTCACCAGATACTATTCCTAAAAAATATATGGCATCGCACATGGCAGTATGTAAACATTATGGATTAATTCCTACACAAACTGTACATATTGCAGAAGGTGCTCGTGGAACTGAATGGGACGTATTTCATAGAGATGAAACATACAATAGAATTAATATTTCAAAAGCATTGAAGCGACACAAGAACAAGGGAAACTTTTATGACAACATATGATGATCCTATTAACATAACAACTAAAGGACAATATCCAATTAGAGCCCATATGGTATTTAATAACATGGGTCCAGAAAACTGTGAAGATATCCTTTGGCAGAATGTAATAGATTCAACAAGTAATCTTGAAGGAAACGAAATAGGTGTAAGTGTAACACAGAGTTATCAATATACAAAGTTAAATGACGATCCAACTATTATGGTTAGATGGCAAGGTATTAAGACTACAAATGGTAATGAATTTAGAATTGGTCTAGGAAAAGGAATACCAGCAGATAAAAGAACACCACCTATAATGTCTGGCAATATGAAAACCGGAGTGCAAGTCAATAGTACACTATCTATACAATCAGTAAAACTAGGTTGTGTAAATGGAGAGTTTGCAATTGAAAAAGATGGCAAATGGTATGCTATTCAAATAGGAGAAGCTATTGAATAAACTTCCTAGTAATGCTTGTGTGTATCCATTCAAAGCTGAAATGCTTATGCATGGACAACCTGCGACTCCTTGTTGTAGGTTTCATACTAGATTTTTAAAAGGAAAAGGTTTTAACGAAATACGTGAAACTATGATGCGTAATGAATGGCACCCAGGTTGTTATAAATGTAAATCAGATGAAGAAGTTAAAGGTAGCAGTATGAGAACTGAGGCTGACGAATTCTTTGATGACTTTACAGACACTGTACGTTTAGAGTACTTAGAAATAACAGTGGGTAGACTTTGCAATTTAGCATGTTTAAGTTGTGGAAGTGAATTCAGTCATACATGGGACAAAGACGAAATAGCATTGGGAATAAGTAGCGAAGACAAAATTAAAAAATTAAAAGAAGTACAAGAATATGATTTAGATAATTTAGATTTAAATAATTTAAAGCATGTTAAATTTATTAAAGTAACAGGTGGTGAACCATTTTTACACAAACAGTTTTTAAATCTTATAGTTAGGTTAGCGGACAGTGAACTAGCAGGACAAATTAGCTTAGAGATATTTACAAATTGTACATGGTATCCAGCCAAACTTGAACTAGATGCATTAATGAAATTTAAACATATACAACTAAGTCCTAGCATAGATGGTGTAGGTAGTACAAATGACTTACTACGTTACCCATCTAAGTGGGAAAAAATAGAAGCTACACTTGACAAGTGGATTGAACTTAGAGACGCTACAGGACGCTTAAATATAGCTACAGCCACCACTGTAAGCGTTATTAACGCTCCACAGCTACATGAGTTTATACATTGGGCAAGAGTGCATAAAGGAATAGGAGTTATACTACAGACGGTATATGAGCCACACTATATGAGTGTAGAGCATTGGCCAGATTGGTATAAACAAACATTAGATATGATTGTTGAACAGCAATTTTCAGGGTTCAACAAAAATGCAGGTAAATTTAAGACTGCATATAAACTTTTAAAGAAGCTATGCAAATCGCATAGTAAAAAAGACAATAGTATTATGTATAAGACAGAACTAAAACATATACTGAAACACCGAGGCCAAGACATTAGTATGGCACCAAAATTTAAGAATATATTAGAGTATCATGATAAACAAGGATAAACTAAAGAAAAGCAAAACATTCTGCATGCTACCGTTTATGCATATTTACGGAACAGCAGGCGGAGACATTGTGCCGTGTTGTGAGGCACAAGAAATCCCATTGAATAAACCAGGGGAGACAGCTCTTGAAAGCTGGAATAACGAAAACTATAAAGAGCTAAGACGGGCTTTGGCAGAGGACGAAAGACCAGAACGTTGTAATGTGTGCTGGCACTTAGAGGATAGCGGCATTGTAAGCAACCGTCAACAATGGGAAAAAGACAACTGGAAAGACTTCAGTGACAAAGTTAAAGTCAATGATGATTTCAGTGTTGATAATAAACCTATGTGGGTAGAACTTAAAGTAAGTAACTTTTGCAATTTAAAATGTATTATGTGCAGTACACATAGTAGTTATAAACGTGTAAAAGACTTAGATATTATTAAGAAGTATACAAAAGATGGCTACGAAACTAGACTTTTACGACCTACGGATTTATTCGCAAGTTTAAATGAATGGCCTGATCTATGGGATAATGTTCACACACTACAATTTACAGGGGGTGAACCAATCATTAATCAAGAGCATTATGACTTACTAGAAGGAATACCCACAGAAGTTAAATCAAAAATTAAATTACGTTATGCAACAAATATAAGTCATATTAAATTTAAAAAATACGACTTAGTTGAAATGTGGAGACAATTTAAACATGTTAACATTAAAGTAAGCATGGATGGCGTTGAAGAAGTATACAATTATATTAGACAAGATGGTGATTGGGATACAGTATATAACAATATGCTTGTTCTTAATGCAGAACCAACAATAGATCTTGCTGTTGGTATAACAGTGCAATCTCATAACATTTATCATATGCCAGAGTTTTATCAATTTTGGAAAGAAAGTCCAATTGAATTAAAGTTTATTACAGCCAACGTATTACAAACGCCAAAGTATCTAAGACCAAACTTATGGCCTCAACCATATAGAACTAAAATAATTGATAGACTAAGAGAAGCATATGAATGGTATCCAGAAATGGAAAGGTTTATAACGTACATGGAAAATAATCCACCAGATGAATTAAACTATACCAAGATGAGAAAATATACTAGAGATCTTGAAAACAGGTATCCCAAAGATACTACACTAAAGTCAATGATAAAAGATCATTTAGGAATAAAACTGGAAGGAATGGACGAGGTCGATCAGCGAGTGAAAGATCAAGAAGCAGCATTTTTTAAAGGATTCAAACGATGAAAAATAAATTGCTAACAGAAATTAAAAATTTGGAACAAGTAATATATATTTCAGAACTAGAAAAAGTTTCAGATAAAACTATGACTAACCTTAGAAATAAATTAACAAAATTACAAAAACAGGCAGAGAATGATTAAAGGCCAAAAAGATTGGGATTATCAATTTGTAAGTGACTGTGAAATAGTAAATGTGTTTATACCAAAAAACACACATCTCAGCGAACACGAAGAATTGAAACAAAAGCTACTGTTATTGCAACAAGTAGAATGTGATAATCACTTGACATCAAGCATAGTTAACTTGTATAATACTAGTAGTATTGACTGGATTAACCATGTTAGAAAAATGGGACACAAATATGTTGCATTTTGGTTTGATGGCTGTTGGCCTAAAACAGAAGGTATTGAGAAAAAGATACTAACCTATATAACTAGATTAGAAAAGAAAGATTGGATAACCGCAGTACATCCAAAATACTTAGATAGTTTAATGTTACTGAATATAGACGAATTTATTGCATGGCCTGCTAAAGCACCTAACTTTGGAAACTATAAGTTTTGGGCAGAGAATTGGATAAGTGACTGTACAGTAGAATTAAGTAAAACCATAGAAAGAAACATAGTAGTGGGTGCACCACAAACAGATCCAGAGAACTTTTTAAATGGACTAATGAATGAGAAATATACAGATCATACTATTTCAAGAGGTGCAAGAGTAATTATAAAACGTAAAAATATACCAAGTAGTCCTGTATATTTTGTTAATACAGAGCCACTAGATGTTGACATTATTGAGCAAAATAAGGGTAAAATATACCAACAATATGTGGGTACAACTGCAGGTTTTAAACTGCTATATAACGCATATAACTACGGTTTTGATTTACACAGTACAAAGTTCGTCTGGTACGATTTCGACGCACACAGCCTCAAATTTAAGCGTCTAATGGTGGAAAATTGGGACGGAATTGACTATCCAGCGTTTGTTGAACAGTTTTGTAGCAAGTATCCAGAAGCAAACTCATTATTGCTAAAAGATGCTAAAAAGCAATGGGCAAGTATTCTTGAACACTTTGGCGGAGAAAACAATTGGCTAGATTTTTGGTGTCAAGTTGGATGTATGGAACACGAATTTATTGAAGTAGATTTAATCAGCGGACACAAGCAAATAACAGACAAATTAGATAACGTTAGTACATTCTTTTGGACAAGCAACATATACAGTTATGTATTGCTAAAAGTAATGAGCGAACCATTTAAGTTAGAACGTAGTTTTGCTGACTTAGTAACAAGATTACAAGAGATTGATAACTGTTGGTTCTTTGGAACAGATCCAAATGATAATAACTTAAATTGCAATGTAAAATCTATATTAGGTTATAGTACAAACGAAAGTATAGGAACGTAATGAAAATATTTATAAGAAGAAAAGAAATATGTCATATATCAGTCAGTGGTGTATTATGTAAAGAGTTAGAAGAAAAAGCATCTGACGATTATATTTCTATCTTAAAAACAGCAACTAATATAAATCTAAACCTTAGTACTGAATCGTCTTATATACATGATATTGAAGTGGACGCAGTATGGGATGCGTTTGAAAATTTAAGAGATCTTGGATTTAAAGTAGCAGTGTTATGGGCTGAAGGTAGTTGGCCTTGTGATCCTGATATAGATGATCAAATATTAGAATCAGTTGAGGAATGGGACAAAGAAGAATGGGGTTGTGCAGGACATATTTTAGATAGACCTGGAAAACGCAAGCCTACATTCCATCATCAGTGTGTTATTGTTAATTTACAAAAACAAACAGAAAGTATTCAATGTAGGATTCGTGAGTATGAAGCAAGTACAGAACACTTTCACGATGACTACACACCTAAATGGATTAAACCAACAGGAGCTTCTAACTTATATGAATATGTTCCTTCTAGTAGTTGGAGTTACGAAGAAGCAAAGAAACCATATAACTTGTTTAATTGTATATTGAGAACATCTCTAAAAAAAGGTTTAAAAGTTTTTAATATAGGATATAATATACGTAATTGTAAAGTATGTACATACCCTGAAGATGATATTAAATGGACAGAAGAACAATTATTTAAAGAATACAGTGATCCAAAGATTATATATGATATAAAAGAAAACTATCCAGACAAGTTTTGTTTACTTGAAGCTAAGGTAATGTCTGAAACTTCTTTATATATTCTCAACACAGAATCAGTACCACATGTAATACAAGATGATATACAAGTAATGGTATGTCCGTGTAGTGGGTTACATCAATTTAAATTTATAGAAAATAGTTTAGAGGTAATGGAAAAAGTTATTTGGGCAGACTATAGTTCTTATGCAGTTAAGTGGATGGAAATACTAATCAACGAATGGAATGGGAAAGACTTTCATGACTTCTTTGAAACTAACAAACATAGACTTGATTATGATGGAATGTATGTATATGGACATGGTACATGGGAAAAGTTTTTAGATAGTTTTGATAGCAAAGAACAGTGGTTAAGTGTGTGGAATAAGATAAGAAATTTAGAGCATGATTTTAATGTAATAAATATTGTTAATGAAAGTAATAAAATAATAGAACTAATCCCACATGATAAGAATGTGTTATTACAATGTAGTAATATCTTCATGTATGAATCAAATTATTTTAACAAAGGATTAGATACAACATTTAATTCTATATCATATGTAAGAAGTGTACAAAACATTTCAAACAAAGTTTACTTGAATGGTGATTTTAATGGAAATTTTTATGATATGGTAAACATAGGTAGGAGAAAATTTATATGACAATGGTAGATATACGAGAGTATAGAAAATTACATATGTTTAAGCCAGTTGATGAAAGAACACAAGAACATTTCTCAGCATGGGAAGATGTTAAAAAGAATCCAGCATTGGCTGACGAAATACAATTACAACCAAAAGAAGACGATGCAGATTTTATTAGAGATAATACTAAAGTGCCTTGGGTTGAAATTAAATCAAAAGTATTTTTTCCAGCACCTAGTATAAAAGCTGAAGCACAACAACTATTACGTACAGAATGTTTTACATCTCATAGAGCAGATAATTCAGGAGGCTGGATGAGCTTGTGTGTTTATGGAATGAGTAGTGTACATACAAATAGTACACACGATTATCAACTGCCAGAGTTTGCAGAAAGAGATCTAAGTGACTGGACAGACATTGCAAAGTTTTGCCCTATTACAAAAGACTGGCTAGAAAATAATGGACTGTATGATAGATATACACGTGTTCGTTTTGTAGTAGTATTGCCCGGCGGCTGGATAAGTCCACATGCAGATGTAGATAGTAAAGTAGGACTTGGTGCTACTAATGTATCATTAAACAATCCAGACGGATGTGGATTAGTAATGGAAGAATACGGAAAAATGCCATTTGAAGATGGTAACATATTTAAGATTAATACTGGATACGAACATGCAGTATACAATAACTCAGGGATGCCTAGATTTCATATGATATTAGATGGCGATGTGAGTGATTATCAAAGAAATGAAATAGACAAGAATTATGCCAAAATGTTTGATGTTTAAACACGGAGTAACAATAGGTCCTGTCGGAAACGTCAGACCTTGTTGTATGTACATGAATCAAGATTTAGACAAGCGTTATAATGACGAAGGCTGGCGAGAAGAGTTTGACCAACTATATGAAGAAAGTCTTACTAAATGGTTGCCCAATTGTTACGAGTGTAAAGCAGAAGAAGACAGAGGCGAAAATAGTTTACGTATGGATGCTAACAGATGGTTTGAAGGCACAGAAGGAATTCAGTATTGGGATTTAAAATTGCATAACACATGCAATTTAACTTGTGTTATGTGCAATCCTGTTAGCAGTAGTAAGTGGCAAACACTAGTAAACAATAACCCTGAAGAAGAATGGCTTGGTGTTGTTAAAAAAGAAGCACAAATGAAAACTGGTTGGCATAAAGATATATTGCCACTAATGATGGAACAACTTTATGATACAAAATATTTAAAATTTACAGGTGGCGAACCATTAATGATTCCACATGTAAGAAAGATTATTAAAAAATTATATGACGAGGAAGTATCACCAGCGGTGCGTCTAAGTATTATTACTAATGGAACAATTCCATTAGATGCTGAAATGCTTAAAATGCTATTAACATTTAAGCGTGTACTGTTTATTGTAAGTGTTGACGGACTAGGCGAGAGATTTGAATATATCAGACAAGGATCAAATTGGCAAGAAGTTGAAAAGAATCTTCAACAGTTTAAAAAAATTGAAACAATGCACAACAACTTTGGATTGAAAATTAACTTCCTTCCAATGGCAGTTAATGCTGCTCAGCATGATGAGGCAGAACAATGGGCTAAGAAGAATAAATATGAATTTAGTCATAGTGTTGAAATATATAGACCAAAGTATTTGACATATGCTAGTTTAAATGCTAAACTAAGAGATAGATATAATATAACTTCGCATTACGAATATGACGAAGAACAATACCAACAGCTATTAAAACATATGGCTATAAAAGATAAGTTATCAGGCACTAACTTTAAGAGTGCTTGTCCGGAGTTTTTTGAAGATGAGTAAAAAATTACCAAGTGATACATTTTGTGTATTACCATTCATGCATGCCGCGGTTAATCCTGGCGGCGGGTTTCGTGTTTGTTGTAACAGTAATCCTGCTAACAATAAAGTACTAAAGGATGATGGAAGTGGCAAAGCGTATAGAATATTTAAAGATGATATCAACGATGCATGGAATAGTAAATGGTATAAAAATATTCGTAAGCAGTTTATTAACGGAGAACGTCCTGAAACATGTCAAAGATGTTTCCGTGAAGAAGATGCAGGCATAAGAAGTCCACGTACAGGATATAATGAAAAATGGTATAAAGATGATGTTAATGTAGCTGAAGAAATACCATTGGATATACGTTATGTAGATTTGCGTTTAGGTAATTTATGTAATTTAAAATGTAGAATGTGTAATCCATGGAGTAGTAGTATGTGGGTTAAAGACTGGAACAAAGTAACAGGACTTGCAGAACTTACACCAAACGATCCATTAAGTGATGAAGAACTAGATTATATGGAAGTTATGAAAGTATGGCCTGATCGTAAACAAACAGGATTAAACTTTGTAGAGATTGCAGGAACTATTGAAGAAATTTATTTAACAGGCGGTGAACCTACGTTAGCAACAAGTCAATATGCATTATTTGATTATTGTATTGAAAACGATTTAGCAAGTGGTATTAAATTAAAGTATAACACAAACTTAACAAATATACCACAAAAGATGATTGACTATTGGAGTCACTTCAAAGGTGTACAACTTAATACAAGTATTGACGCAACAGGTGACAGAGATAGATATGTTAGATATCCAAGTAGTTGGCCAAAAATAGAACAAACATTTGACAAGCTGTTAGCATTACCAAATGTAGCAATTCAGGTACATTGTACAGTACAAGTATTAAATATGTGTGCTATGAGTGAATTGTTTGATTGGACTAGAAGTAAAGGCATACCTGACAAAGACATATATTTAAATATTCTTAATCATCCAGAAATGTACAACATTCGTACATTACCTAAAGAATTAAAACAACTAGCAGAACAGCGTTTACAACCATATTTAGACATACCAAAAGTAGCAGATACAATTAAGTATATGTGGGCTGAGGATTGGCACGAAAAACGTTGGAAGGAATTTGTTGATTTTAATATGAAAACAGATGAATTACAAAAAGGTGACTTACTAACAGTAGCCCCAGAATTTAAGAATTTTGTTTAGCCATAAATAGTGCTATAACAAGGAGACAATACAATGGATAAATGGAGTGATATAATTTCTGCGAGAAGTACAACCTTTAGTTGGACTGATGAATTAATACCAAAAGAAGTAATACAAGAAGTATGTGAGGAAGTACATTTATTTTGCCCTAGTAAAAATAGAAAGATACCTTACATTGTAAACGTAATTAGAAATACAGATTACGATCAGCGTAAAGCCCTACACACAGGCTGTCATAGAAATACTGATCGTACTATAGAAGAAGACGGTGGTAACCCACAAGTGCTTGCTCCAACATTATTGGTGTTTAGTAAGCGTGACGTAACTGAAGCTGAAACAAAGTTTCAAACTATAGAAAAAAGAGTTGAAGATGGCATTGCTAATACAGATAACATTGAAATTGGTATGGCAGCATTATCATTCTTATACGGCTTAACATCAAGAGGATGGGATACAGGTTTGTGTCAGTGTGTTAGAAGTCGTAGTGGAACAGCAAGATTACTTGGAACCAACGGCTCTACTGATTTAATTATTGGTGTAGGTAAACGTAACACAGTAGATTCAGAAACAGGTGAAACAACAACTTGGCCTAAGTATATGGATCCACGTAACGATAAGCATCGTAAAATTCCATACCCATATGGAATTAGTCCTTATCCTAAACCAAACTTTGACGATATATATAAAATAGAATTTTAAGTAAGTGAGATAAATGAAAATAATCGCAACCGGTAATCCAGAATTTGGTGTTGCAAAAGCAATTGCTGAACGGTTTCCTGAAACAACCTTTGTCAATAGAACTGACTGGGGATATGATTTATGTCAAGATTCATATAAAAAGAAACTAGCAGAAAAGGCTCTTAATTATGACGTCTTTATTAACTGTTCCGCACTATGGCAGTATCATCAAACTATGCTACTAGATGTAGTCTACAAAAATGCTTTAAAGAACCTTAAACGACTACATATCGTGTCTTTGGGTAGTACAACTGACAGAGCCACCAAAGGTAGCGACTGGCATTATCAACAAGAAAAGAAGGCATTGCGTAGTACAAGCAATGCATTGGGCTTAAAAAGCATATGGGCTGGTGGACCAAAAGTAAGTTATGTTACATTTGGAACACTGGAAAATAATGCACATAAGCATCCAGGAAGAACAGTAATGAAACTAAACGAAGCCGTAGATATGATAGAATATGTAATTAATATGCCTTATCATTTAAACGTTAACGAACTAAGCATTGACCCAATGCAAACGGATTGGCCAAATGAATAAATTTTGCTACATGCCTTGGCATGCAATCACGTTGAGTGCAAATGGTGATATTAAGCCATGCTGTCAATTTAGTAATAAAGGTCGTTTACCTAATACACAACATGAAACTATTATGGAAAACTTTAATAGTGAACGTATGCAAGAACTACGTAAAGACTTTCTAAAAGGTGTACAACCTAGTGCTTGCAATAGTTGTTGGGAGAGAGAAGATTTAGTAGGACAAAGTAGACGCCTGTGGTTTAATAAAAAGTTTATGAAGTTTGATGCTGATTTTATAAATGGCAATACACCTGATACATATGATGTACCAAATCCAAAGTTCTATCAAGCAGATATTAACTTATCAAATGTGTGTAATTTAAAATGCCGTATGTGTGGAAGTTGGGCAAGTAACAGTTGGTTCGAAGAAGAAATAGCGTTAGCTAAAATAGACAAGCGTTATGAAAAGAATGAAAGAGCAGTTCCATTACAACAATATGGATTAGAAGACTTACGCAATATGCTACCTCATTTAAAAGATGTAAAGCGTATAGACTTTAAAGGCGGAGAGCCTATGATGGCTAAACATCATAATCAATTCTTACAATGGTTGATTGATGAAGATATGACTAACATTGAATTATTTTACACAACAAACGGAACAGTACAAAATCCTAAAATACTGAACTTGTTAAAACAGTTTAAACGTGTTAGTATATGTTTTAGTATAGAAGGTACTGGAGAACTATATAGATATATTAGAGGTGGCAAATACGAACTAGAAGATTTTGAATTCACACTATCAGAATATGATAAGTTACCAAATGTACAAATTATGTTTAATGTAACATTACAAAATTATAATGTATTTAACTTACCAGACTTGCATTTTTTCTTGCATGAAATGGAAGATAAATACGAGAGAGTAAGTGCTAACAGTAGTTTCACTACTATCTGTAACAAACCAGCATATTTAAGTCCAATGAACTTGCCAGATGATTTACGAGATAAAGCAATTAAAAACTTATCCTTGTTTGAAGATTTTGACAAGTTAGTTGAGAGTATGAAAGCTAGAACATTTAATCCTGAACTATGGGATACATTTATTAACTTTACAAACGACTTAGATAAAATGCGAGGAGATAGTGTAGTTAAAGCTGTACCTCAACTAAAGGAATATTTTAAATGAGAAAACTTGTAGGTATTGAAGATAATCATGCACCTAAGGATGAGTTACTACGAGTAGAATGGAATTTAGGAAAACGTTGTAATTACAATTGTAGTTACTGTGGTAACGAACTACATAATAAAACAAGCGAGCATATGCCTTGGGAAGTTTATACTAATACAATAGATAAAATTGTAGAAGCAGCAATGGGCAAAAAGATTAAAATTAGTTTTACAGGCGGTGAGCCATTTGTACATCCAAAGTTTATTGATATGTTAAAGTATGCTAAAGAAAATGGTGTATATAGATGTAGTGTTACAACAAACGGAAGTCCACCACCTAAGATATATAAGAAAGCATTGCCATATTTACATTATGTTGTAATCAGTTATCATTTTGAATTTGCATATCATGAGAAAGTTATTAATAACATTACAGGTATGTGGAAAGAGATACAAGAATATAGAGCTAAAGATGATTACAAAGGCATGCATGTTCATATTATGGCTTTACCAGGACACTTGCCACAATGGAAAGAAATCATAGACGAATTAAAAGAATGTGGAGTTGAGTATACTATAAGAAAAATTAGACCACGTGTTAACATGGATCGTACAGGTTGGAATAAACCATATGCTGACGGTATGTTAGGGCAACATCCTAAACACGAAGAAACAGAAAAGTTTGCAGGACAATATTATAGTAATGAAGAAGAGGAGTGGTTAAAAGTAAATGCCTGATACTAATTATCATAGAGACATATACACCAGAAAACGAAAAGTTAAAGAATGGATGGCTGAACCTGGAAATAATTTTTGTGCATTGCCGTTTATTCATATGGCAATTGAAGCAGATGGGCAGGTAAGACCTTGTTGTATGGGAGATCCTTTTGACAATATTAATGTTTCAGGCGGTACAATAGAGAGTGCATATAATCACCCTGAAAGACAAGAATTTGTACAAGCATTTAAAGACAACAAACAACATCCAAAGTGTAATGTATGTTGGAATGCATCATATAGTATACGTAGTAGATATTCATCAAATGACATGTCTATAAAATTTACTGAATCAGTAATGGAAGGCAATACCCCAGAAGCATCATTAAAATGGTTAGAAATTAAACCCGGAAACAGATGTAATTTAAAATGTAGAATATGTGGGATACACAATAGCAGTACATGGACAAAAGATCATCATATTCTAAAAGAACACAAGAGCGTAAAATTTAAAGATTCATTTGCATTTAAATATACACAAAAATGTAATTGGGTCGATGATCCTAACTTCTGGAATGATATAAATCAGTTAGATGAAATACAAGATTTACACTTTATGGGTGGTGAACCTTTTATGGTATTAGAGCATTTTCAGTTACTTGAGAAATTAGTAGCTAGTCGAGATTGTAGTGATATCACTATTAGATATAATACAAATGGTACTTATTATCCAACAGCAGAACAATGGAAATTGTATGAGAATTTTAGACAAGTAAAATTTCAAGTAAGTATTGATGATATTGGTCCAAGATTTGAGTACGCTCGTAAAGAAGCAAAGTGGGATCTAGTAAAAGAAAATCTAAGAAAGTTTAGAGAAGCAAAACTATTATGCGAAGTTAAAGCAAAAAATGATCCCATCAATTATCCAGTAACAAAAGTTAGAGCAAATTTAGACCCAACAGTAAGTATGTTTAATATATTTTACTTAGATGTTATTGAAGAAGAATTTAATAACATGGGTTGGCCTTTGGGAAGTCATGCAGATCATTATGTCTATAATGGACCAAATAATATAAGAAACTTGCCAGATGAATATAAACATATAATAACTGAAAAATATAAAGACACTAAAAGTACTTGGATACCAATGGCAGTAGATTATATGTGGACAGCCAAAAGTGATTATGAACAGTGGATGATGTTTGTAAAACAGACTAAAGAAACAGACACAGTAAGAAATGAAAGTTTTAGTGATGTATATCCTGAATTTTATAATCTTATAAAAAGTGAATATGATAGGTATGAACCAATAGATGAATAATTTTAAAAATATAATAACACATTACAGTGATGGTACAAGTGAAGAAGATAATGTAAATAATGTAATGGCACGAGATGAAAATGATTTCCGTGGTTGGGAATGTTGGGCTGGTGTACAAAATATTACAATAAGCAATACAGGTGATGTGTATAGAGCAATATGCAAAGTAGGAGGCAAACTAGGAAACATATATGATGGATTTGAAATGCCACTTGAAACAATTATTTGTAACAAGCCTAGATGTATATGTGCCGCTGATGTACAACTATCAAAAGCACAACCAGAGCATGTTACAAAATTAAGAGTAGGAAAAGATTGGATGGACGATGTTTATAGTTCGGGTATAAAAGATGAGTAAACAAAGCAATTATGAAAAGTTCTACGAGAACGCTATAGGAAAAATTGGCAAACTGCCAGTGGATAAAGAATCATTTTGTCCATTGCCATTTGTACATGTAAGCACTATGCCGCATGGAGAAGTTAAACTATGTTGTAGAGCACAACCACCAAAGAATGGAAAAAATCCAAATGTTAAAGATGAAGATTTTAATCTAAAAGATTATTGGCACAGTGAGTATATGAATGAGATACGAGATTCCTTAATCACAGGTGAGAAACATCATCAGTGTAAAAATTGTTGGAAGATGGAAGATAATAACATTGTTAGTTTACGTATGAATAGATTAACAGATTTAATGGAAACTCCATCAACCAGAAATGCAGTTGAAAAATATTTAGTAGATAGAGAAGTAGATTTTAAAATTCCACTGATAGAACTTAAACTAAGCAACGTATGTAATTTTAAATGTCGTATGTGTTGGCCAAAAGACAGTTCAAAGTGGATGCAAGATTGGGATAAAGTAAAACAATTCTATAATAAAAATGACAGAGAATATGTAGATGAAATTGTAGACAGTAATGATTTACGTAAATCTAGAGTAATGAACTTGTATGAAAAAGATGAACATTTTGTTCCACAATTATTAGAAGTAATGGAAACTGTAGAAGAGATTGAATTTGCAGGCGGTGAGCCACTTATGGATCCTATTCATTATCGTGTATTAGACAGTATTCCACATCCAGAAAACGTTACATTAAAATACAGTACAAACCTAAGTATTATGAAAATGGGTAAACATAGTGTTATTGACTTATGGAAAAAATTTAAAAGCATTAAACTAACAATCAGTATTGATGGACACAAAGAGCTTAATGCTAAAATAAGAAGAGGGTCTGATTGGGAACTATTAAAAAGTAACATTAACTTAGTTAAGAAAGAATTAACTAATATTGATGTTATCAAAGGAACTACATGTATTAGCGGAATGAATGCAAAAGAACTAGGCGAAACAGCTGAAGCTATTGTATTCGAATTAGGTATACACTGGCATACAAGCCGTGTACAATGGCCTGATTTCTTACATGCTAACGTATTACGCCCAACGGAGCTTCAAGGTGGAATAGACGGCTTAAAACGGGTATTTGATAGCTTAAACCTACCAGAAAGACGTATGGTAGGTAGACGCTTTATGTTTGAAACACATTTAAATGGTGCTATGCATTGGCTACAATCTTGTATTGACAATAACAAGCACGAAGAAAAATACGAAGCATTTTGTAAGTTTAATCAGACAATTACGGACATTGATGATGACTAAGAAGTTAGCAATATTTGGTAATAGCTTTGGAACGCAACTCGCAGACCCTGCAAAAAGAGTATGGGAGTTAATGCCAAGCAAAGAGAGAAAAATAGAATTTAGAAAAGCATGGTATAATGAAATGCCTAGCTGGATTAGAATGCTTAAAAATGAATATGATGTAGTGCATACATTTGCTGTTGGCAATACAGGTATAGATTATAGTTACTTACAATTTTTAAGATATCACAATGAGTATGATACTGTAATATTCATAACAACACGAGCATGGACTCATTCACATATACAATATGGTAATCAAGTAGAGGAATGGCGAGGCGAAGCTTCTATACATGATATTGATTTTATAAGACCCGAATGGATGTTAGATGAAAGACCAATTAATTGTTACAAAAAGTTCGCTGAAAAAATACTTAAATCAAATAATAAACCAACTGGTCCTGAAATGCCTATATATGATGAAGATGCAATAAACTTAATGAAAGTATATGTTGACTACGGTACACATGTTGTTCCCAAATTTCCATTTAGAGATCTGTTACAATGGGCATCAATGATTGATAATATAATTAGAACTAGACCAGATGTTAAAATGATAAACACTAGTCCAGAAGAGTTTAATGATCTTGGAATTAAAATACCAATTGGAAAAATACAAACTTTACATAGAATGGAAAATGATATTTTACTAGGCAAACATGCAGAGTATGAATTTAGAAAAGCTCAGGGTTTACCGTTAGATGAAGATGGGAAACTTGTTGCTGGATTAGATGATGCATTGCAACAGATGCCTGTTTTAAAATTGTACAGTGATGCTAGAGTAGGACACTTATCAACAGAAGCACATAGGTTAATATATGCTGAAGTAAAAGATTTATTAGCATCCAACAATACTTGGTTAGATTTTGATTTAGATGCTATGGTTAAAAAACTTATGGAAATGAATTTAGATAAAAAGAGATATTTTGTTGCAGAACACAAAGACATTAAATCATGGGCTAAATATAATAACTTATGGATTGATGAGGAAGTAAAATGAGTATAGGAATTTTTGGCGATAGTTTTGCAAGGTGTAAAGTTCCATTAATGCATCCTTTAGACCCAAGTAATATTAAAACAGTAATACATACAAATGATGAATATATTAACTTCCAACAAAAAGTAGAAGCACTGATGCCAACTTGGGCTAAGTTATTACCAGATACTACAAATTTTGCAGCAGGCGGTACAGATTTATCTTGGAGTTTTTTAAAGTTTTTAGAACACCATGAAAAGTATGATAACATTATTTTTGTAGTTACATCGCCAAAAAGAATAACACTAAATGCTCCTCATATGTATGTGCCAAGTGACAGAGGAAGTAAATTTGGAGTAAATTTGATAACATCAGTAAGTGCTAATCAATCACTTCTTAAAAAAGAAAAGTTTTGTAATTTTGTAAATGAAGAACATCTATATGTACGTGATGCTTACGATGCAATTAACAAATGGCAGACTCATATTCAACCAGAGTTTCCTGAAAGAGATTTCTTACATTACGGAATATTAATTAATGAGTTGCAACGTATAAGACCAGATATTAAATTAATAAAAGCATTTTGTCACCCTACAGCAGATGATGAATGGAAGATGAAAGATTTTGGCAAAAAAAATTACTATCCATACAAGCATTTTGATAATATTCCACTTGACAATAAAGCTGAATACCTGCATAATATAGTAAAAGTTGAAGATTCTAATTATTTTGAAGAACAAATAGCACAACCTAATAAATGGCATGATTGCAGATCAGGACATATAAGTATTACTTCGCATGTAATATTATATAAAATAATAACAAAGTGGTTAAAAACTAATGATACATGGCTTAACTTTGATATAGAAGAATTTAAAAATAATAAAGTAGATGCAAATGATAGCTTTATGGATAAAAGTAAATCGTTACCAGAATGGCAAGATGCATTCCTACAAAGACGTATTAATGATGGAAAAATAAATGGAAGATAAAGATTTAAAATGGAGTGAATATGATTTCACTAAAACACCGTACGATAAACTAGTACGTGTTGGACAACGAAATATGTTGTATAGAGACATGTTTACTGTTAGCTGGTTAATAGGAAGATTTTGTAATTACAATTGTAGTTATTGTTGGCCTTATGCTAGAAGTAGTAGAAAAGATCATAGACCAACTGAACTTAATTTAAAAACAATTGATGAGATTAAGCGTCAAGCACGTGAAAGAGGATTCAATAGTTTTCACTTTAGTTTAAGTGGGGGTGAGCCTACATTCCATCCTGGCTATTTAGATATGTTAAAACATTTAAGTGATGATGCACATAATACAAATTATACAAGTGTGCATATGACTTCAAACTGTAGTCGTAATATGAAATGGTTTCAAACATATTGTGATTATGCTAGTAAGTTTCACAGAGCAAGTATAACAGCAAGTTTACATGTTGAACACGTAAACACACCTGAAAAAATGCAAGACCTTGCAGACAAATTAATACTATGTCAAGAGCATGATGTACAAGTAACAATTAATATGGTTATGGTACCTGCATTATTTGATGAATATTATGACAACGCATTATTCTTCCATAATCAAGGAATCAATGTTACACTAAAACCTCAATCAGATCCAACAGCAAGTAGAATTGTTGATGGTTATACAGATGAAATGAAAAGAAAATTACACAATGGTATGCCACAACGTAGTTACACTGAAGCTAAAGCACAACAAAAGCAATTAGTAACTAGACCTAAGCCTACATTTAAAATTGACCCTGATGATCATTTCCGTAAACAGACAGCATCAGTTCCGTGGAACATGCAGGTGGAATTTAGAGATGATAAAGGTGATCCGTGGTATATGGATCAAGCTGAAAGATTTAATGCATTTAATTTTAATCAATTTGAAGGTTGGGAATGTAGTAGTGGATATCGTAGTATAATTATACGTGAACCAGATGGATCAGTTAAAAGGTCTTACTCATGTCATGATCAACCTTTAGGTAATATTGAAACTGGATTTAAATTGTTTGATGGTCCAAAAGTATGTACTACAAAATCTTGTGTATCAAGTGCTGATAGTAAAATACCAAAACGAGCACCAGGAACAGCTATGCCCCTTTGGCCCGGTGATGATACTTTCTTTGAAGATTAATTATTTGATATTAGCCCAATGCTTTTTAGCATTTCCTGTATGATGAGCCCAACGTATAAACAGTCCTACTTCGCGACCGTTAGCCTCAATTTCCCAAGGTAGATCCCAATAGTCTGTTGTTTCTGGAACAAGTGTATCTTTCCATTTATAAAACTTTTTTTGTATTGCCGTATCACTCATTTCGTTACGAGCGTATTGCTTAACATGTACCATTTCGTGTGCAACAGTTTCAAGCATTCTACGCAACCCAACAGTATGATCAATTTCTAATTCATACTCGCGAGCAGATTCACGTAGACAATAACCGTCGGCATCTGATCCTAATTTTTTGAGTTTAACTACTATGTCAAGAGTTTGCATTCGCGGCATTAATTTCTTTATGCAGAATTCAACCATAGAACGTGCATATTCTTGTTTGGCTTTCGTGCCGCCTGTAATTTCAATGTCGTTCATGTTACTAACCTTTACTGGCCCAAATAATCTTTTTTCAGTACTTCTAACTGTTCTTCTGCATTTGGGTATTTTTGTAACAAATCAAGTTCTAACTGTTCTTTACTTTCAACTGCATTTTCAGATTCAATCTTATCAGCAATATCATTAAACGCTTCGTAAAAATCGTTGTTGCTACGATATAAATTGTGAACATCCATATATGCATCAGCATCAACAAAATTCCAGTTTATTGAACCGTCTTCGTTTTTGTTCTCATCTAACTCAATTGCTGATCTCATTGTTGACTCTAATATTGCATTAATCATAGTGTATACCTTTTTGTTAACTTATACATACATTATAGCAAGAACTCTTGGTAATGTCAACCTTTTTGTTCAACAAAAAACCCTTGTATTACAAGGGTTTATAAATTAAATGCATATTTATTTAGCTGATTATTTAAATTAAGTCGTTTTTAAGACAGTATATCCATGCCCTAGCTTGTTGTTTTGTGTATCCTTCTTTACGCATTAGTCTGTAAATACTTGGATAACACATTTTCTACTGAGGATTGTCTGGATCTGAGTGTATTTCGTTAATAATACGTTGATCAACCCCTTGCAATTTAAGTGCTTTTCGTTTGGGAGGTAAGCTATCTCGTCTAATATTATCAAATGTAAATTCTTGTATATTAGTTAATAACCCATTTTTTTGCTCTGTTTCTTTAAATACTCCAGTGGCTGGTTTTCCATTTTCTGCTTGTTCACCCATAGTTTGCATCTTACGTGCATTGCTCTTTGAATAAGGCATTGTATAGTACTGTGGTTGAGGCTCACCAACATGTCTAACTAGATAGTAAATGTGAGGCTTTTGAACTTCTGCCCATAGTACTTCTACTTCTCCTTTTGGTAAACTATTAACTGGAGTTCCTTGTAATGCATATATTGAATAACCTGTATATAAGCTACTTACTAGTACCAAAGGAATTAATAAAAATACAAGAATTCTGTTTTTGTTAGTTTGTATAATAGCATACGTTGTTAGTACTGCTAAACAAAAAAGTAAAATTGTGGCTATATAAATCATTATTGAACTGCTCCATTTGATGGCACTATATCTCTGAAGTGCTGAAATATTTCTGTAACTTTACCATCTTTATCTACATTGAAAGCTGGCAATCTTTGTACTTCTCTGAAACGAAGTAAGTTTCCAGTTATACTATAAACTTGTCTAAATGGGTTTACTTTCATTACAGTAACAGTATAATCAATTACATCTTCTTTCTTTGAATAAGCATGCACCGATACATAATAATCGCCCGGAACAATACCTCTTATTGTAGTCATTTCTCTGTTTGATTTTAAAGTACGTGTTACACCATCAATAAGAACTACATCATTTGTTGTACCTAAATCATCTCTGTCTAAGTGTAATGGCGTTAATTCTCTGTTTGCAAAACCTACAGGTTTGTTGCTATCGTGTTGTACCCATAAATCAACATCATCTACTGATTCTTGTTCCCATTCGAGTATAATAATAAACTCTGCTTTAACAGGTATATCTGCTTTTTTAGTAATAGGATTAATCAATAGAAAAGCAATAACGAATAGCATTACAAATCCAATAAGGACATTGAAAAGCAAGTCGTTGAATGCTAGGTTGGAAGTGGTTCTTCTGTTAGGCATTAGACTTTTGTTCTTGTACCATTACTTGAACTTTTACAAATAAACTTGCAACCAATCCACATAATGTTGTTAGTAGAGCGGTGCTCATGCCCGCCGCCATGTCAATAATGACTTGCCTCATACTTTCAATATCGCCTGGATCAATTTGTGAGAAGCTACTGCCTAGCATAAGCATGAAACCTATGACGGTTCCAACCATACCAACAGTCATGCACGACTCACCAATAAACCATGCCATATCGTTATCGTCTATTTGTTTGTAACTTCTATAACCAACTAAACCTGAGGCAATTGTAAACATACCTAGGATAGCAAAGCTAAGTTTTGTAGAATCATTTTCTATAAGAAATTGGATCGCTCCGAAGTAAAAAGCAATGCCGAGTGCGATAGTTTGCATCACTGCAACTAGCCACCAAATTAAGAATTTTTTATTCATGGAATACTTCCCTTTATATTTTAGTATTTATCTATATTAGAAGATAAACGTAGAAGCATTGCCTGTTTTGGTTCAAACAGTAAATATACCTCAACGAACGTAGAATCACATTCTTCTAATTTAGTTGCTTTGCTATTGTTAACAAAGATAGTTCTTTTTGGTTGATATTTCATTACTATTTGCTTTACGTCTTCAAGGGTTCCTGAGACTTTGAAAGATATTAATTCACCTATATACTCTAGGCCATGTTTAAATTTTGATTTCATTACATAATATCTCTGTTAAAAAGTCGCTTTTAGTAAGTGTCTTTAGTCTTACGTAATCGTCTTTGATTAACAAGTTATTATATAATTGCTCGTATAGTACATCATTACTTGTAATGTGTAACGAATTACACATGTATTTATAGTAATCAGTACTGGTCGTTTTATTAGTAGAAAATAAAGTTTTTAAATCAAACACAATATTTTCAATTGGTAATAATTCATCTTCTTGTAGATCTACAACATTAAGAAATTGTTCTGTAAACTTGTGTGTTCCTTCTTCTATTGCATATTCTAGCCCTTGTTCTCTTGCCATAGTTATTAGTGCCGCTGGTTTATCTTTCATCCATTCTATTACTGTAGATACATTTTTTGGATCAATTTCTTCTGCAAGTATATTAGTTAAATGTTCTATAGAACTAGCTTCTGGTAAGTTGAACCAATTTTTAAATCTCCCAATTTTCTTACCATCCATAACAGCAATGTTTCCATGTTGATATCGATGATTAGTATCAAATATTCTATATGCTTTTGGTTGATTAACAAAGTATATTTTTTGTTCAGTGTCTAATAAATTACCTATTGATATACTAGAAGGTAAACACCATTTAAAATCAGATTCTAATATTGGTTCGTTTTCAATATCTCTAAAATCTTGTAATGAGTTTTTTATATGATCTAAGTAGTTTGGAGATTTATGAAAGTTTCTAAAATCATCACTTATCTCAGGTAATCCACCAACTTCTCTTGTATAGTCAGCACCCTGTCTAATATAATAATTATTATAAGTTAGTTCATCAATTGGTTTAGGAAATATACCAGTGTCTGGTGAGTATGTTAGTATATGTTGAAATATACTTGACTGTCCAACATGGTCTTCAAAGTTGACGTTAAGTAATAAATTATTTAGCATTAAGTGTTCTTGCAATTTCTATCATTGTAGCACTTAGATTAATTTCTGGATCTGCTACCTGAGTATGTTTAATCATACCCTCTCTTATTGCTAGTACACAACTATCGTATGTAAAATCGTCGTTTGTATATAAATCTAAATTCTTGTATAACCAAGTAAAAATTTCATTGTATTCATCAGCTCTTGCACTCTTAACAATTAGTTTACGTGCATCTTGAATCTTGCCAGCCTTAAACAGTTCTACCATATTAATACGCCATTCGCTTGTACTACCGCCATCTTCTGGTAGTAACAATTTGTTATCTACAATAGTCATTTGTACTGTATTAATAGTCTTACGTAAATCAGGATAATTAGCACGAACCATTGCATCTAATGTATCAATGTCAAACTCTACTGCATTGTCTGCAAGTATTTCGCCTACTCTTACTGTAAAATCTGTTTGATCTAATTGTTCAATATGAAAACCTTGACATCTACTATGCAATGCAGGAATAATCATGTTAGGATAATTGCAAGTTAAAATAAATCTTACACTTGCATGATACTGTTCCATTACTCCACGTAATGCCGCTTGTCCTTCAGGACTAATATGATCTGCCTCATCAAGTAGAATAACTTTAAATTCACCCCAAGGCATAGTTTCACTAAACGCACTAATACGTTTGCGAATCATTTCAACGCCATTATCTCTTGATGCGTTAATGTATAAAACATCAGCATTCTCAACATTAAGTTCTTTGATTAATACTTTTGCTAGTGTAGTTTTACCTGTGCCAGGACTACCGCTGAATAACAAATGTGGAATACCACCATCGTCAATCCAGTTCTGCACTTGTTTACGTTGTGCATCATCTCTAAACACATAAGTACCAACCGTTTCAGGACGATACTTTTCTACCCATAATTCTTTAGCCATTAGTCTTCCTTATTAAAGTTATATTATACTTGGTTTTCATTAAAAAGTCAACTTGTTACTTGATAATGCCATTTTCCCAATTCTCTGCACAATCTTCTGCATAACGTTTACTGTGTCCAACAATTGGTCTCTCTTCAACCAATGTGTTGTCTTGATACATCTTAACAACGTAATGTGTCTCTTCAACAATCTCTGCATGTCTATTATTTGTTGTTTTTGAAAAACCTATTGTACTATCAGCCACTGCTTGTAGCTTACTAGCTCTTTTTCCTTTTCTTCCGGTTGCCACTTTGTTCTCCTTTTATTTCTTTTGGATTTAATAGATTAACTGCGTTTGGGAATATTTTATCCGTGAGGTCTAAAACTAATATTAGCATTAATACTCCCCAACCTAACGGACCTGCGAAAAACAGCCAGCATATAATATGCCAATCTTTAGCTTCCTTGCCAACTGTATATTTTGCTAATGCCATAACTGCTATAAACCATAGTAGCATTACTACTATAGAAACTGCGACATCAATAAAAAACATGTAATTCATATTTTACCACCATCCTAATGTTCTGCCATTTCCTGCAATAATTAGACAACATGTTAATACATGCAATACTATCCAGAACGTTCTGAAAGCTAGTGCCTTCACTACATCTGATTGTGTAATTGGCAAAAATTCAGGCTTATCATCATCATTGAGACCAATTGGCATTCCAACTGTTCTCGCCCAAACTTTTAAAAATCTTCTTTGTCCACTCATCAAATTTTATGTGTAAACAAACTGCTTACACTTTCTTCATTACTGACACGTCTAATAGCTTCACCAAACATAGTTGATACACTTACTACTCGTGTCTTTTTACAATCATCTGGACAAGAAAATTTAATGCTATCTGTAATAACAAGTTCTTCCAATACACTATTCTCAACTTTATGACATGCTTCGCCAGTTAGTACTCCATGTGTAATATATGCTCGTACACTTAATGCACCAGCGTCCATGATTGCTTTTGCGGCGTTACATAGTGTTCCACCACTGTCAATAATATCGTCAACTAGAATTGCATGACAACCTTTAACATCACCAATAAGTCCCATTACTTCACTTTCGCCTGCTTTGGGTCTACGTTTGTCCACAATAGCAATATCGCCTCCAAACATATCAGCAAATTTTCTAGCACGTACTGTACCACCTGCGTCTGGTGAAACAAATACTGTACCTTTTTCTATTTCTACATTATACTTAATATCTTTTGCAAACGCAATACGACTTGTTAAGTCATCAACAGGAATATCAAAAAAGCCTTGTATCTGTCCTGCATGTAAATCCATTGTAAGGATTCTATCTGCACCTGCTTGTGTAATAAGATTTGCAACTAGTTTTGCAGTAATTGGTGTACGGCTAGCACTCTTACGATCTTGTCGTGCATAACCAAAGTATGGAATAACTGCCGTAATACGACTGGCACTGCTACGCTTAGCCGCATCAATCATAATCATTAATTCCATTAAATTGTCGTTCACAGGTGTGCTTGTGCTTTGTATAATAAAAACATCTTCGCCACGTATATTTTCTAAAAATTCTACACTACATTCGCCATCAGCAAAAGTTTTAATTTCAGCAGGTACAATTGTAGCAAAACAATGAGAAGCAATTTTCTCTGCCATTTCAGTATTACTATTTCCTGCAATAATCTTCATCTTCATCTAGTCTCCAACTCTTGATTAATAATTATATATACTTAATATATATTAGAATTCATAAAAAGTCAACATTAAATTTTAAGCATTAATGCCATTATGTCAATAACATCGCTTGGTCTCGCATAGTACTCTTTTTCTATCCATCCTTGTTTAACACTTATTTCAGGACAGTCAAATGAGTGATCACCATTTCCGTTATTAAAAGTACAGTAATTCCATACTCTGCATACAACTGGTAAGTGTGTCATTCCCATTCGAGGTAAGAGATATATTCTATGATTGCCCGTGTCTAGTCTAACTTTACGACTGTAAACTCCTACGCCTAATATTATGGGTTCTAAAATTCCATTTTTCGAAATGTCTTCCATTAAAGCAAGATCATCATTTGGGCTAGGCGTAGGGTTTTTCCATTGTGTTAAGAGTTGTACAGGCATTTGCTGTATGAACTCTTTCATCTTAATATGTGTCTACGATTTGATCTGCAATGCCGTGCTTCACTGCTTCTTCGGCTGTTAACCAAACATCTTGTGCTGGTAACAATATTTCACGGATTTTCTTTTCTGTTAAACCAGTACATCTTTTATAATGTTCTAGCATACGTTCACTTGAAAGTTCAAACTCTTTAATACGAGCAAATAGTTCGTGTTCTTTACCACCTGATCCCCAACTGTATTGATGTGATAAGATACTTGTGTTTCTAGTTAGTACACGTTTACCTTTTTCACCTGCCATAAATGCAAGTACACCACATGAAGCAATCATACCAAGTCCTACTGTTCTAACTGGAATAGCAGAACCTTTCATAGTATCAATTAAACCAAATGCGGCATGTACACTTCCACCTGGACTGTTGATAATAAGTGTAAGTTCCTTTGGTCTTTCACTGTCTGGTAATAAATTCTTTTCAATAATCCAGTTGACAATTGGTTTTGTTGTTTCGTATGTAAAAGCTTCAGCAAAGTAATGTACACCTGCATCCCACATCATTTGTCCTGGTTGTTTTGGTGGGCCCATTGGTGGTCCCTTTGGTGATGCATTTTCTTCTAATGCGGCACCCATTTCTCCTATCGCCTTTTGTAATTTATCGATATTCATTTTAATTTATTTCCTTAATATTTAATTATAGTTTGTGTCTAGTCGTGTCATTGGATGGACGTTTTGGAATTGATTTAGCATATACTTCAAGACTTTTATCGTCTCTTGGATCAGTATCTGATAATGCTAAACAATCTTTATTGTCAAGTAGGTAAATTTTTTCTTCATTGCCTACATCCATACCATTGCTCCATCGTCCGTGATCAACAAGGACGAAATTGTCTTTTTGTATCCAATCGATTCCTTCACCAACACTGTACACTTTAAACCAACGTGGTCTAACTGCGGCTTCTGTTGCATCTTTTTCAGTAATAATAATTCCACCTGCTGTAGTTTTTTCAGTGCCAGGCTTATCAATCATTTCTGCCAGAATCTTATTTTTCATTGCTCTAATAGTTCTCATTATATTTCCTATTTTGCTTCGATGTCTTCCATACTTCCGTCACTATACTCAACTTCAAAATATTGAGTGCCGTCTTCTCTAGTACGAGCTTTACGACCAACTTCAGTTACTTTAGGCTTCTTGGGTTTTTCCTGTTTGTCAACAGGCTCTTTAGTTTCAATGTTGACATGTTGTTTCTCATCTTCTTTGATACTAATATTTTTGCTGTCTGCACCTGGTACATTATCTTTGTAGAATTCTTTTGCAATTTTTTCTCGAGGAATTGTTACTTGGTTTCTATTGTCAATAATATCACCACGAGCATTCAAGTTCATATTACTTACTGCTCTTGTTTTTTCGTGTTTTGCCGCAAGTGCCGCCATATCTAATGTACGCCCTTTGGCTGTTTTTACTGTTTTCATTTTAAAAACTCCTTGATATCAAGTTCATATTTAATGCTATCTATACGATGTATACCTAGCAAGTATAGACAGTAGCTAGCTACACTACTACCTCTTCCTACTCCTAGTACAATGTTATGTTGTTCACATATGTTTGCTAAGTAAAGCAAGAATTTCAGCACTATTATCATACCTCGCTTATCGTATTCAATAAGCTCTTTATATACCCTGTCACGTTGTTGTGCTGAACTACAACGTTCCATTAACCATTCATGGATATTTATGTCGTAATATTCTGACGGCATATTCCATTTATTTAGGCAATCTTCTACATATGTATCACTGTTACTTTCGTAACTAGCTTTGATTATTCTATCTAAATCGAATGTTTGACACCATTCGTTATATGTATTTATGGGCTCTATATCGTCCATTATTACATTATCAAATTGTTTGCCAGTTAATACCCCATGCACTAAGTCTTCTTCAGTCATAACGTATTGTTTATTTTTATTCATATGCATCCTACTATTATATTACTTTTTCTTGTAAAAGTCAAGCATTTCATCTATTGATTCCGTCGGAGGTGGTAAGTCTAAATCACCTATTTCTAATGATGTTCCATCTTCCTCCATTTTACCATCTTTTGATTTTAGTAATGCTGTCTGTGATAACTGCATTTTATGATCTCTAATCAAATCAATAAACAAATTAATCTGATCAAGTATTCCACCACTCATTTGAGCTTTACTAGCCGCTAGTACTTTTTTAAGCATTTGTTTTTCAAACTCAATAGTTTCTTCTAACGTAAGCTGTTCTAATGGTTTACCTTGATAGTCAATCATCTCAACATATCCACACGTTTTTGATGTCTACCACCTTCAAATTTAGTGGTAAAAAATTTAGTAATAATTTTTTTAGCTTTAGGCAAACTAGTGAAGTCTGCACCTAAACAAAGTATATTTGCATCGTTGTGTAGTCTAGACATTTCAGCTTCTTTTTCTGTTCTACATACAACAGCTCTACAACGTGGTACTCGGTTGGCTGCGATTGATACACCATAACCTGATCCACAAATTATTATTCCAGTATTCATCAATTTACTAGAAATATCTCTGGCTACAATTGATGCTATTTTTGGATAGTCAACTTTTTTATTTTCATATGGACCGCTATCAGCAAATACTGATATATCAAATCTTGGGTCCTTGTCAATTGGTGTTAACCATTTAGATATTTCATTTTTTAATTCATATCCTCTATGGTCTGATCCAATTACTAGATCGATCATATATCACCGTCTTTTCTATTCTCACTATAATGAGCATCAAATGATCCACCTGGGTAACGTTTTTCAAGTTTTTTAACATTTTCTGCAATAACTTCATTAGGGTCAATTCCTAATGCACTACAACTGTTCATCCAATACCACATAATATCGCCAAGCTCTCGCATAGCGTGATACTGTGTGTCTTCATCCATAGGCTTACCTTGGAATACACACTTCTTTACAATTTCCATAAACTCGCCACCTTCAGCACTGATGCCAATAGCACCTGTCATAAGTTGTGCCATGTTTACTTTCATTTTGCTTTCAGTTGTTTCAATCTCAACAATACGATTATACATCTGCATACTTGAGAGTGATTCATTGCTTGTTACTTCTCGTACAAAATCTTTGTACTTGTTTAGATCAATCTGCTTGGTCATTTTATTTCCTTAATTTTTTGTTGCGTCAGTTACTTCTGGTAATTTAAATGCGTTTGCATTTTCTTCTACTTTTTCCATGTCAAAGTTAATGCTTTCTCCACAACCACAACTACTTGCCGCTGATGGATTAACAATTTCTAACATAGTACCCATAAGGTCTTGTTTAAGTTCAAGTGTTGTGCCTACTAAAAACATAATACTTGAGCTGTCAACTGCCATCTTTTTTCCGTTATCCATAATTATAACATGATCTGCTTTCGTGTCAAGTTCTGATTCTTCTTTTAGTTTCCATTCGTAACTAAAACCTGCACACCCACCTCCACGTAAACCTAATACTGGAATCTTATTATCATTTGATTCACTTATACCTGTTAAGTGATTCATAGCTTTTTCTGTAATTTTAATCATTCTTTTGCTCCGTACAATTGGACCACGGGTAAATTATCGAGGCCCTTGTTGAGATATTCCAAGTTAACAAGTGTTACTGCCCCAATAACTTGGGCACCTGTTTGCTCAACCAATCTCTTAGTAGCTAACATGCTACCTCCGGTTGCTATTAGGTCATCTGCAATTAATACTCTGCTAGTATGACCAAGTATACCTTCTTGTAATGTTAGTGTATCACTTCCATATTCAAGTTCGTATGTTTCTTCTAATAGTACTCCTGGGTATTTAGCACCTTTTTTACGAACCATTGTAAAAGGTAATAACATTTCTTGAGCAAGTGCTGAACCTATTACAAATCCTCTACTCTCAATACCCACAATATGAGTAATGTACGACCCATCAAAATCTTCTTCGCATTGTGTTGCTAGAGATCTTACACAATCTCCCCATACGTTACTACTAAACAAACTATTTAAGTCGTAAAAGTTTATACCTTCGACAGGATAATCTGGTACTGTTCTTATAAAATTTTTAATCTGTTTCATCTATTGTATCCACATGTATTCCTTTTACCCAATGATACCACTCACGCCATTTACGTTTTGCACTTACATGGGTTGGGTCTTTTGCCCAGTCTGCGACATCTTCTCTACTCTTCCAAGTCGTAATTGTAATTTCAATGTCGCCAATTTCTTCACTTGTTAAACTAATAAAACCAGGATGCTTTTCACCCAAGTCTCTAACTCTAGTTACGTAGTCTTTATATTCGTCATTAAAGTTTTTAATTTTTGCTATAAAGAATACTTTTACTGCCATTACATTACATGCTTTTTAAGTTTATCCATAATAGCACTGAACTCAGAAATCTCTTCGTTTAGTTCAGCAATTTCTTCATTAAGATCAGCAATACGAATTTCGCTGTCTTCAATTTTACGCTGTCTATCACGTACCTTACGTTCTCTATCACGAATCTTTTTCTTATATGTATTTAACTCTGCCATAATTACTCCTGTTCCGGTGGATGAAAATCGTCTTCATTTGGAAAATCATAATACCCACTAGGGTCTGAAGTGTAGTATGGATCGTTATACATAGGATCGTCTTCACTTGTAACACCTTTAATTTCAGGAATGAAATGCATTAGTGTTGACTCAACACCTTGTTTAAGTGTTTCAGTACTACTAGCACAACCACTACAACTTCCACTCATCTGAGTGTGAAGAATTCCTGTTTCTTCATTAAAGTTAATTATATTAATTTGCCCACCATGTTGTGCTACATTTGGATTAATATATTCTTCCATAACTTTATCAATTTGTTCAAGCAACTCTTCTTTAGACTTACTCATATTTGTACCTCGTTTTTCTAATATCCATCATATGGATACTACGTTCAATTTTATCTTCTTTACGTCTAGCAAATTTGTAACCAGCAAAAAAAGATAGTGCCATTACTGCTCCAATAGCTAGCAAGTGCCATACTAAAAATGTCATACTGTTTCTCCTTTGGTTATCACCTCTTCAATTCGGTGATGTGGATATGCCTTCGGGCGTATCTCTTTAATCTTTTCTAAATATTTCTGTGCTTCTGTTTCTGAATGAAATCGTGCAACAGAAATTTCGTCGTGTATTCTAGGTGTATAAATTATATCGTACATATTATTTCCTTTATAAAACGTGTTCATGTTCAATGATATGCCAATACATTAATGCTTCATAGCCAAACCATAATCCAAATACTAAAAATGCAAAACGTGTAACTTTAAATAACACATGAGCTGATACTTTATTTTTAATTAATGGAAACATTCCAACGACTATTGCAATTGCAACTGATGCAGACATCCAACTGTATAGTGTATTGTTACTTGCCATAAACATAAACATAAATATCTCAGAACTTTCTCTAGCAAAAATAACAAAGATTGTAACTAATGCGGCGATACTAGTACCTGATCCCATTTTTTGAATACTATCAACAATTTGCTGTCCCATTGTGTGTGAAGTAAAATATAAGTAAATCATCATTGCTGATAAAAACCCATACATTAACCATTCATAAGGTTCTAGCAAGTTTCCTAGTTGCCAACCTAATACAAATCCTACAATAATTCCAGCAATAGCAGATGCATACATGCTCCAATTTAATTTGATGAATGTTGTAATCATCAATGTTATAAACATTATCTCTAATGCTTCTCTTCCTACTAATATAAACGGTGCAATAAGCATGTTAATCTCCTTCTCCTGGTTTTTCAGATAGTAATTCACGTTTGTTTGGTTTATCTTTCCATTCTGCAGCATCTGCAGGTGGATCTTTCATTGTAGTTATGTTTGGCCATTTTTCAGACATATCGGTATTGACTTTCATCCAATAGGCTAGTTCTGTGCCTTCGATAGCACCATCAGCAACAATTGCATCTACTGGACATTCGGGTTCACATACACCACAGTCAATACATTCATCTGGATTTATTACTAGAAAGTTTTCACCTTCATAGAAACAATCAACAGGACAAACTTCAACGCAGTCAGTATGTTTACATTTAATACAATTTTCTGTTACTAAATATGTCATTTATACTCCTAAAATTAATCTTGTATCTTCGCTCATTTTATCTGGTCCAAAAGGCGGATCAAATGTTATTTTAACATCGCATGTTTCGACGTTATCTACTTTTGTTACTGCTTCGTGGACTTCCGCTATGATCTCGTCTGCGGCAGGACAGAACGCACTAGTTAATGTCATAACAATATCAACGTGTGCTTTATTAATATTTATTTCATAAATTAAACCCAAATCATATACGTTTATACTGATCTCTGGGTCATATACTACTTTTAAATTTTCAATAATCTTTTCTTTATCTATCATATATTTTCTATTAGTGGTTTTATTCTTTTCTTTAATTGTTTCGCCCATAACACATGGCCTTTTTCATTAAGGTGATTACATTTACATTGATGCGACATAGATATTGGTCCATCAACTTGTAGCCATCCTCCTTCATCGGATGTTCCATCAAGACAATTAAGTCGTTCTCTTATTGATTGATCAAAGTTAATAAGGTGATCAAATAATGTACTAGTATCACCTAGCATCATTTTTCCAATCTTGTACCAAATACTTCTAGCATCAAGTGATTCCCATAAAAATTCTACACCAGAACTGACAGCTATGTTTTTAATAGCTTCTATCTTTATCAGATCATCTAAACAAGCCGCTGGCCCCATTCCATCAAGTATGTGTACTTGTTTATAAGTGTCTAATATTTTTTTAGCATATGCTATCTCACTAGGAGTTAATGGATGCTCTAAAGGTTGCCAAAACTTCTTTGTTACACCTCTTCTCCAATCCTGCATACTAGCAGATTGATATAATGCATTGCATATATCATTATCACCCCAATGATCAACTAGACCTCTGCCCCAACGTTCATTTAGTTGTAAATAAGATTCCAATGAAGCTCTACCAAATTGATTATTACTACCTGTTTTTGGGTCAGTAAATACATAAGGTCTATTAGCAACAGAATTATAAGGTACTGCACTTTGTCCATTAAGAAGTCTAGCTTCTAATACCATTAATTTACAGTTTGGATCTTTAAGTACACCTCTAGTAACCAACTCGTTTGTTGCTTGTAATAGTTCTGAGTTATTACACCCAGGTAAACCTATCTTAATACATTCTAATCCTAGTTGTTGAGCTACCTGTTCGTGAGCAGTTTTTCCACTTATTACGCCGTCCTCATAATCGTCACAACATCCAAAAGTGTGACTAGTACCTAATGCTACCATAAACGGCTTATTAGGTACTACCAAAGGTGGTTTATTGTCTAGCTTTCTACTCATTATTGAGAACTTGGTGAGTAGATAGCACTGTTTGCACCATGCTCACTACACTCTGCTGATTCACACCAGCAACGATCATCACTCATTTCTCGTATAAGTTTATCTGCAAATGCCCATGCATGTTCTGCAAACTTTTCTGCACCAACTCCGTCAAACAATCTAATTTCTGCTAAGTTCATAGCATCAAGTTCTTTGAACTTCTCAAGATGGGGATCGTTTTTGTCTAAGCATAATTTATGATCAAAATGATCTTCAAGCCATGCTTTCAAAGGTTTTAATCCTCCAAAGTCAACTGCCCAGTTTTTATTATCTAATTCACTGCATCCAAATGTAAATTTAAATGCTAATGAATAGCCATGAATCAAACTACAATGTGAATGATCAGCATGTGGTTGACGAAATACTGCACTTAGTCCAATATTATGTCCGTATGTTTTTGTGCTTAAATAAGCCATATCTTATCTCCTATATAATATCAGCGGCAGAATGTTTTGAGAGGGTTGACGCCTAAGACCTCATTTATGTTATGCGTTTTTTAAGTTAATAGCTGATAAACCTTTAGGTGTTTCAGCAACTTCAAAAACAAGTTCATCACCTTCATTAAGACTGTTAAGTCCTGATGCTGTTATAGCTGATGAATGCACGAATACGTCTTTTTCGCTATCGTGTCTGGTAATGAATCCGTAGCCTTTAGTAGCATTGAACCATTTTACTTTTCCTGTTATAGTCATATTATCCTTTATTTGTTATTTAAGTACATGTTACACTAGTTCTGTAGTTTTGTCAAGAGCATATCTAATGTGTTGCCTAACTACTTTTGCTGGTGTTGCATCTCGTTTATGCAATACTTTGTGATTATTATATACCAACAGTTGTTTTGGAGCCCAATTATGAGAATACATGTGTTGTTCTTTGTATATCTCTTTTTGTAATTGCGGTTCTAACTCTGTTTCCGTATATGCTTCGCTGTAAAAGTAATATGGGCCATAATCATCTTCCCATACTAAATCATGTGTCGCTCTATTAAACCTTCTCCAGGCTCTTTCTTGTAACTTACTTTTAAAATTATAAGGATACTCTTCCTGACTCATGTACTTCGTAATACTGTTGACGCATTTTACGCCTTTTGCTTGTTCTTTTAAACTGTCACTGCTATCTTTATATACGCCTTGCATATCTAAGTAGTGTGTTTGACTAGATCCCTTGTCAGCACGTATACAATACAATCCAACAAATGGATGTATTGAATCGCTGTAAGCTCTATCTTGGTGCCAAAGCATATCTGTTGCATGATTTAGCTTTTCACCTTTTTCATCTTCAATACCAATTGTAACTTTTTTACGACCATACATATCTTGATCTAAAAGTTTACCAAACTTGTCAATGGTTTGTTCATCAGCACCTTCAATACATATGATACCATATGCACCATTTTGAAAATCATTAACTAAAGTAGGAGTTATATCATCTACTTTTATGTTATGTAAGAATTTATATTTTTCTATAGTCATTTGTTAACGGATTCTCTCCTCTCCATATTATATGTTGCCAGCATTCGTCACCATCACATGGTGCAGTTTGCCATTCATAATCTTCTAGTACCCAATCTTTGTACTTACAATTATAATTTAATCCTTTATGTAGATTACGCATCACTTTAAAATTTCCATGTTCTCTACTTATAAAGTGTTTGGTTAAGCCTTGAGATATTGCATAATCTACTTGTTGATCTGCATGTTCTGCGGTAAATGTACTTAGCCCTTTTACATGGTACTTATGAATACGTAGTCCTTTTTGTGCTACATTAAGTTTTTTACTTGTATAATATCTACTTAATACTCTAACACCGTTATTATAAAAATCTCTCGTTCTTGCTACACTACCTGCAATTGGATCGCCCTCATCATCCCATGTTACACTGTAACATAAATTTTCTTCACTGCTTAAACTTTCTATCTCATAATTATGAGGCATTCTATTCAATGAATCTTTTAATGATTCTTCAAATAATGTAATAAGTTCTAGAGGGATCCAATCAGTAGTTTCTGTATGCATTATTCTTCTTTAAGAAATTTATAATTAAACGCAATACGATAAAGTAATCTATCACCTTTGACTGCATTACGTGCATGGTAACTCATAAACTGATCGTTAATAATTAAGTCACCTTCTTTCCAATGATGATGGTACATATACTGTGGTTGAAATAGATGTTTATGCAATGCATCCAATAATGGTTTTGCTTCTTGCAATGTAATTTCTTCACCAGTTTCTTTATTACGTAATTTACGCATTACACCAAAGTGTCCTGTATAAATTGCTTTAGGACTATTGTCCTGATCCCACCAGCCTGGTATTGTTCTAAATGGATGTTGTACAATTAATGGTTTCCAACTACCACGTACAGGATTAAGTTCGTTTTTACCTTTACGTCCTGTGCTTTTTAAATTACCTTCAAATATAGCAAGTAATTCATCCATGCCTTTGTTTAAACTGTCGTCATCAAATTGGTATATGCTATTGTCTTTATCAAACTGTGCCCAATATTCAAAATTATCAGCAGTATCTTTTAGCTCTTGTGGTAAGTCTTCGTATGCTTGCTTGCTGTTTAGATAACTTGTAACAACTTGTTCACCTGGACGAACACAATAGAAAGCAATACAACTTTCAATAACATGTTTCCAATGACGCCAGTTGCCGTTGTTGTGCCAACCTAATTCGCTTTCAGGAAATAATCCAACAAACTTTCCATCTTTGTCTTTTTCATTTGTAACACGGCTAATACCTGGATAATCTTTGTGTTCAAAGTAAACATCAAATCCTGCTTTCTTTGGACTATATAGTTTTCCAATGCTAGTAGCACCATCTAATAATTCTTGTTCGTGTAAATTAGCACCTGGTATATACGCAATAACATCTTTTGGTTGATTACGGCATACTTCATGCCAGTTATTTGGATCTCTCATATCCAAATTGTATTCTACGGGTTTAAACATTTTTACCTCTTTATTAATTTAATAAACCAAGCACCTGGGTCCCATTGCCACAGTGTCTTGCCGATACGCCAGTTTCTAGAATCTTCGTGATGGTTTTTATGCCATCCTTCTCCAGCGGTTAATATATTTGCAACCCAACTATTTTTAGGGTTACCATTTTCTGTGTGTGGGATTAAATTTACAAGTCCATATCCATGGAATGCAAATACTACTGGCATACAAAATCCAAATAAAAATAACATAGGATTTATGAACAACAATAATATTGCTATTAGTGTTATTAGTAAAAAATAGTTATCATGGAAGAATTTTGTATCCGGAGTAATTAATCCTTTAATCATTTTTCTTTCTATAGTAACATCGTTGCCCCATTGACTAGTATATACCTTAAAGAAACCTTTAAGTGTTGGACTATGTGGGTCTTTGTTAGTGTCAGTATAAGCATGGTGCATTCTATGTGTGCTAGCCCATGTTAATACAGGACCAGGATTTGCGAACATTCCTAGTACCTGTACATAATATCTATACCAATTTGGTGCTTCAAACGATCCATGACTAAAGTATCTATGATACCCTGCACTGATTGCTGAAGCGGCAATAAATTGCCACCAAATGAAACTTAAGATTAGCATCCAAAGTTCACCATATATAAATGCTGGTATGAGCATTAAGTGGCAGATTGCATGTATTGAAAGAAGTTTATGTGTTGTTGATATCTTCTTCATGCTTTACCTTTATAAATTAGTTGTTAGATAGTTTCTTCTGAAATAACAGTTGAAGTATAGTTTCTATCTTCTATTTCTGATGCAAACGCTTCTCTGTGAGCAGTAGCGTTAGCTTCGTCAATATAAGTTAAAACAATACGTACACCGTTACCAGCTTCATTCACGTCCATAGTTCCAGCAGTAATATACTGATCATTATACAATCCGCATCTACCATGTTCTGCAATCCATTCTTCAATGTTTGCATAAGTATTTGAATTGTTAGTGACTAGATCTGCAGTTTTTCTAAAAGCCATTTGTTTTCTCCTCACATCTTCTGATGTATTTCTATTATATTACATTATTTATGACATTATGTCAATCAGATCTTGACAGATAAATAAGTATGTATATAATAGTAACATGCTAGTAAAACAAGATCCAGGTAAAAGAGACATAGAATTCTTCGGTTATATATGCGAAGATATGGGCTATATGAACAATGCTAATTTAGATGCAATGAAATATGATTGGTGTAAGAAGCACAACGGCGAATGGTGGGCGGCTTATCACAATGATGTAATTGTATCAATGGCGGGTTGTCATAAGTTTCATGATGGTCATAGAATGTTGTTCAGGGGAGTACAAACAATGCCTGCACAGACTGGATTAAGTAAAAATCATATGACTAGTATTCCATGGAAATGGATATTACCTGAGCAAATAAAATGGGCTCAAAGTTCAGAAGAACAGCCTGCATATATTACAACAAATGTTGAGAATGATGCAAGTGGAAAAATGAATAGAACAGATAGATTATTTCATCTGTTAGCTAAACAAGGAATAGTAAGTTTTTATACTGAAGAAGAAATATACGGAACAAAACAATCAGTATGGAAATTAAACTTAGAAAAATATTATGAAACATTGGTTTGATTGGAAACATTTAAGAGTAGCAGAATATCTAAATGGAACAAAACGTGATAATGCTATTGTGCTTTACTTTAAGCACATGTACATAGGTTTTAGAGAAGCAGGTAAACAGTTGTTTATGTGTATTGCTAGTATCATACATGCAATATTTCCTCCATTATTTAATTTTAAATTATTAGAAATGGTAATTAATCAAGCAATAGGATTACACAAGTTTTTGCCTCAACATCCAGACTGGAAGAAATTAAAAGATGAACTTAATAAAAATAATAAATGATGGCACAACAATTAATACTAGCGGAACTACTGGTCCAAGTAAACCAATTTGGCAAAGTGCTGAAAAGATATACTTTGCAAATAGAGCCGCAGTAAAATGTCAGAAGTTAAATAAGTTTAGTAAAGTATATACAGTATGTACATTAGATCACGCAGGTGGATTATTTGCACAAACAATACCAGCTATAGCAGTTGATGCAGACGTATATATAGAACCATTTAATGCATTTACTTGGGTTAAAAAAATTATGGACTATACACATTCGCACCTAACACCTAATATGGCTAGAGCTGTTATGGCTACTAAAACATTTAGTAAACTTGATTTAACTGGCATAACAATTATGTGTGGAAGTGATAGAGTGCATAGTAGTATTATTAAAGCATTTATAGCACAAGGTGCTACGTTTATTGCCAATTGGGGCATGAGTGAAGTAGGACCAGTTGCTATTAACAAAACATTTAACAAAGGTGATGTTGTAGATCATACAGAAAGTATTATGGGAGATACAACCTATTGTGAAACTAAAATTGTAGATGGAGAGTTATATGTCAAAGGATATATTTGTGTATATGATGATTGGTTTGCAACAGGCGACTTAGTAGAATACAAGGATGATATTTACTGGTACCTAGGGAGAAAAAATGCGTAAGCTAGAAAACAAACATGTATTTGTTAGCTTTGAACCAGGAGCAAGTGGACATAGACTAGCAAGAGTATTAGCTACCATGCCATGTATGCATTGGTATAGCTGTGAAGAAAATGGAATTAATCCATGGAATGTTGGCAAAGTAAATGATTATAGTGGACAACGTAAAACAAGTAGATACCATTTTGATCGTATAACACCAAAAGGTAAATTGCCGCCAACACATGATTATGTAGAAAAGTATCTTCCTAATGAGAAACAATATTATAAATTGTTTGATCAATTATTTAAAGAGAATGGTGGAGAAGATATTATCAATGATGGTAAGCGTGTGTTATATTGTACACATAGTATGCCTAATAAGATATTAGAATACTTTCCTAACAGTATTGTTTTTAATATTATACATGATCCAAAAACTATAACAGATCGTTACATGCAGACTACTGCAAAGTTTCCTGGGTATGTAAAGCATTATGGTGTAGTGCCAGAAGATAATGAATATTTACAATTTTTAAAAATATTACATTCAAGAAAGAATGATTTAACTGTAGCAGACATATGGGCATTTGAACGTAAGAAAAAATTCTATTCAGAAGCATTAGAAGAAAAACTTAAAAAAGAAATATATGCTAAGATGTTTTCAAATAGTATTTTTAGGAAAGCAATAGACGATCCTAGAGTGTTTAACACTACAACAAAGTTTAATTATAAAGAAATAAAAAGGTATTTAGATGATAGACTTCAGTAACGTAATTTTTATAACTGGTGCACCTGGTAGTAAATGGAGTGCGGTTAGTTGGGTGTTAAGTGAATCACCATTTCTTAATGTAAGTATTACAGATAGAACAGAAGAAAGATTAATGGTACACGATGCCATCTATGGTGGAGTAAGACACACGGGTGTTTACTTTGGACCAGGAAATGAACTTGGAAAGCAATTTCATAAAATTAATACACTTACAAGACAAGAAGTTTTTGATGAAATTAAACAAGCATGGGCAGAATGGGATGAAGAAAAAACTTACATTGTACGTTGTCATCAATTCATTTATAATTGGGATTGGATGATTGAAAACTTTCCAGAAGCAAAGTTTGTTACTGTATCCAGGCCTCCTGAAATGTGTGTACAAGGTTGGACTAGTGTAGGTGGAATTGATACTCCATATCCACATTATAAAGAGTTTTACAAAACACAAGAAAATGCAATAGAACAAATTAAACTAGAATCAAGATTAGCACATAAAGCATTTCATGATCATCACATGGATGTTCATGTTGCAAGTCCTGGTCATTTCTTTAAAGAATTTTTATTAGATCCAGAACCAGAAACTGGACTAGATAGATATATTAAACATTTAGAAGGATATAATTGGGGTGCTAAAGATCCGCTTATGCAGTTAAAACATGACGTGTTGATCGGCTACCTAAATTTCTAATAACATCAACAACTTTATCTTTTTCAAAGTTAAATTGACACGATCCAATTTGGATATGATCATTTCTTAAATCTTCCCAAGCATCAATAACATAACTTCTCCAAGAAGACTTGTGGTCTAAAAATTCATCACCTTCACTGAATCTCATAAATTTCCAATCAGTATCTGTATTGATATGTTTCCATTGCCATTCGTGATCGTAATGATGTGTTCTTATACAATCATTTTCAGTTTTTGGAAACGCTGAATATGTTTCTATTCCTAGTTTAATTGGAACACCTGTACTCCACATTTGAAACTCTTTATATGCTTCGTACTTGGTTGTTATTTTAAAACATTCACCTGGTGGAATAAATGCAGGTTCATCGAAATGAGTATATATACATTTAATACTTTCAAATCCACATAACCATAATGCAATAAGTCTTCCACTACCTGGATGTACTCTATATCTATTAAACCAAGGTTCGTGTATAATTTGTGGATAGAATCTTAATTCTTCGTATTGTATACATTCAGTAAGATAAAATATTTTACTAACATCTTCCATAACATCTCTATCTTGCATATCATTATTTGTTACTTCGGATTCGTGGAATTCTAAGATTTGTTCAAATGGTAAACTTCTAAAATATTCTAACATCCTAACAATTTCGTACATAGGGTTATGTAGTATATCCCAATTGACGTAACTAGACGCAAGATAACCGCCCTTACGCTCGTGATCGTTTATCCAATGTTGTAACATATAGTCTTGTGCAAGATCTTTTAAACCTGGGTAATATCGTGGGTCTACTGGCATAGTATACCAGCCATATTGGTATGCCATTCTTCACCAGGATGATCATCATCTCTAGCTTTAGAGAATTCTTCTTTTGATAATGTGTTTATTGTACATTGATGTAATTCTATATTATTAGCTTTACAAAAATATTCTACTAACTGTTTGTTCTTTTGATAATTATATTCGTCTGCTTTATCATTCATTAATGTTGCATACGAACTTATCCACGTTGGTGATTTTAATTCTTGTCTAATTGCTTGTTTTGATAAATTTTTAAACTTATGAAGACCGCCGTCATCTTCTATATGTTCTCGTCTTTCTTTAAAAGTCCACATCACATATATATGTTTTGGATTAAATGTTTTACAATAAGAAATAGCTAGCCTTGCTATTTTATCATTACTAGCACCATTCTGTCCAAGATTTGTTACGTCTATTAACTGAGGCCAGCAAGTGTTTACTCCATAACCAAATGTATAACTACAACCAAATGCCGCATCAACGTTTTCATCAGGAACTATTTCACCTCTATAACGCCAATCATTAATATAATATTCAACACTATCTTCAGTATAGCCATTGGCTATTCCTTGTTCTTTTTCTCCGTCATCTAACCAATTTCTTTTACCAGGATTATCATGGCCTAGTGTAAAAACACTAAACCATTTGTCTGTAAGATATCGAGATTCTTGAAACTGTTCTGGAAGTCTTTTCAATTATTGTCCCCAACGATAGAATATATGAGTACCTACTTGTGTAATCCTTGCCATACCTCTATCATTAATCCAATTTGGTTTTACATAATCTGCATGATAATGTGTTGCACCTTCAGTAATGTCTACTGTAAATGTTTGGTCACCATATACACCAGTACTTATGTCAAGTACTAACTTAGCAATATCTGTAGCAAGATAAACTGCTTCTTCGTTGTACATTATATCAGCTTTACCATCACAGTACCAACTGAATTGACATTTGTTTTTGATAGGAAAATATACTGCATCATTTTCATCTGGAGTCTGCTTAGTTTTCCAACTTTCTTTAACAGGTCCTTGATGTACTACACCACAAACTGTATCTGGATAACGTGGATCTGAAACACGATTCATAACAACCATTGTAGTTGCATACATTCCTGCATAACCATCGTTACGTGCTTCAAAATACATATTTTCAACTAGACATTGTAAATCGTATTTGTCATATGGACCTTCAAGGAAAGTATCCATTAAGTATGCATCCGAGTCAAGTACTTCGTATTCTGGAAGTACACCTGTTGTATCAGCTTTAGCTGGCCATATACCAGTTGCAAAAAAGCCTATTGACATAACAACTGCTACGTTCATAAAAGTTCCGATAATGTTAGCTAGTACTCTCATATTTCTGCCTCTTTCTTTGTTAATTTATACACATATTATAGCAAGATATCTTGGTGTTGTCAACCTTTATTCTTCTATTTCTGGTTTTTCTAGGCATACAAATACGTTGGAAGTATTGGACTTTTCACTAGAGACAACTAAACTTGCAACTTGACATGATTTTTCATCAGCAAATTGACCTATTTCGATTACTTTATAACTGCCTTGGGCTGTAAGCATTACCAACACCAGAAACCACATTAGATGTATTCCTTTTTGTTATCTGTAACTTTCATTACACATTTACCTTTAGTAAGATTATCAATATTACCAACAAACTTACCAACTAGGTGTTCATATTTAGTTCCTTTTTGAAACCCACCAACAATGTAGCCTCGTTTCATATACCAGTCTCCTGATTTACCTTTACGAATAACATTATCTAAATACAATGTATCTTGTCCTTCAGGATCATATCTTTTTTGATCCTTAACATACTCTGATTCATAATCATCTTCAACTGCGGTAACATCAAATATTGTTTCTTCAAACATTTCATTTGTAACAGTAATAAGATCAGCAACTTCGTATGCAACATCAATATGCTCACCGGGTGCTTCTACAATATATCTTGAACCACTTTTGTTTTTCCAATATGGGCTATCTACACCATGCTTATAATCATCATCGTGTGCGGCATAGTTTTCTCTAACTTGAGTTTCAATTAAGTATTTCATTATACAGTCTCCTTTACTGTTAAAGTTATGTTTTGTTCTGCACATGCATCATAAATCTTCTGTTCCATAATAGGAGCAATTACACGTTCAATTTGATCAAAATCACCTGGGTGGTGATAATCACCTTGACTAAAAGGTAACATTAAATCATGTTTTTGTAAACCCATGCATTTTAAACTTTTACCTTTGTTTCCTAAACCATTATTAAAGATATCATGTACAACGTTTTGTGCTTTACGAAACTGATCTAGTTTACGATTCTTAACAGGATTAACACAAGGACCATCTAATGGAATTAACTCATTAAGTGCATCTACTGCTGGTTCTAAATTTTTACATACCCACATATTATATCTCCTAATTTCTAACTTTATATATACAGTATACAGTAAGATATCTTGCTTGTCAACCAGATAAAACAAAAAAAGTCATAAAAAAACCCTTATAAAACAAGGGTTTTTAAATTAATTTAATTTTTTTATAGTCCGTTTGGAACAATAATGTAATGAATTGATAAAACTACACCCACAGATGCACCTAGTCCAATCATCATTTTAAAGAAGTCTTTTGTTACCAATGGGAATACACTTTTAAACTTTTCCTTGCCTGTTATAGTTGCCATAGCAAGTTCACGTCCACATAGTAGTCCTACAAATACCCATGTTGTTGACATTGGAATATCATTTAGTTCTTTAAAGAAGAACAAGATTAACCAATATACACCATCAATAATTGTGGCACTTCTTACATAACGAGTGTTATGTTTTTCAATTACTATATTTTGTATTTTACCTCCACCTTCACGGAACATAAATGCAAGTCCTACAACAAAGACAATGCTCACTAGAATCATTAGATCCCATGGAACTTGTCTTGGAAGGAATACTGCAATGTTAGCCATGTCATGACTTAGCCAAGTAAACCACAGGAAGCCTGTTGTTACCCATTGTGCTATTCGCCATGCTTTTTTATGTTCTTCTTTAACAGGCTTTGCTTCGTCTAGTAGTTTAGTAACTCCTATCCAAATAACGTATGCCGCAACTGCCGCAACTGCATAACCCATCATGCTTTTCATAAGCATCTTCTCTAGTACAAAGGTACTTGCAAAAGCACTTAATACTAGAAAACTAGTACTAACTGGTACTCCTATACGTGTAAGTATTAATAGTAATCCTGGCGCCATAGCATGGTACCATTGTATCTCTTGAAATGGAATTTTGTTTAATCGTCCGTAACTAATATCTCCGCCATTAGTGTACCAACCATACCATAATGTATAAAGGAGAACTGCTGACGCCGCTCCCCACATTACTTTCCAATTGAATTTTTCGTTGTTTGATGCAATCCAAGTACCAAGAGTTTGTACTGAATCATTTGCAATTACTGAATAGCCGGCAAATAGAAATCCTATTGCCATCCATAGTGTGAGTGCGTCCATAATTTTCTCCTTTATTGCTTGACAGCTTTACCCTGTCGCTCACAATGTTAGTTTAATTACTAACAAAATTATTTATTAACCCCAGTCTTTGAAGTTACCATCGTCCTCGTTATCGTCGTAACCTTGTAAATATTCATAAATTTCTTGTGCTGTCATATTAGCTTCTTCAACTTTATCTGAGTTATGAGTATCCTCAGTATAATAATGAGGACGTTTCCCACGCCGATAATAACTGTCAGCACTTCCTCTGTCGTATGGCCCACCATGCCGTTGACATGGTGTAACTATTTTCTCAACTAATACGTCTATATCATGTCCTAGTTGTTGCATTGTATATCCCATGAATCTAAATTTGATGATTCCATTAAACACATCTCTTCAAAACTATCACATTCAAATTCCCACCATTTAAGAGTTTTGTTTGGAATACCTGTAAAATTAGGTTCGCCAATATGACAAGTTTTTTGTTCAATAACAATTGAAATTGCTGAACGTAAATGATTGAATGCCCAATTTGGTATATAAAAGTAATGAAACTTTTTAAGTAATTTATTATATGCAATTACTCTAAGGTCTCCAGTTTTTGTATTAACATTTCGAACTTCAAAACTGTTCATCCATTGACCTTTTGCTTTGTTATTATTTCGAGCACTACTGGTTACAGTTTTAGCATCAGACCCATCGCAAAAGTCACGCCCATGAGTACTATCTCCTTTAAAGTTTCCTATTGTTGCCATAGCTATTTCTGCAATAGTTTCACGTTGCATAATACCCATTTTTGTAAATTCAATCAGATGTTTCTCTTGTGCTTTTTTTAAATTCATATATGGAAGCAATTCTTTTACAAACAGAATGTCGTATTGAATTGCATTGTCGGTAGTAGCCATTTAATATCTCCTCTAATTATTTAGCCTACCCTTTTAGTGTAACACTAAGAAGTCTTACCTGTCAACCTTTTAATTATAGATTTTTGTAAAATGATTTTTTATATAAACATGCTATTATATCTTGTAATAGTCTAACGTATTTAGGTCCTTGCTCGCTCCAAGATGCTAAGTATGGTACAAGATTAATTGGATCTGATTGTTTTGATATTGTATTTTGAAATTCTAATTCATCTCTGAATTCTTGATATGCTGGGTGATTTTCTAATATAAAGAAATAATGTTCTATACTTTCACACCAGTTATTATAACTTCTAACACCCCACGGTGCATCTGGTGCACCTTTTGCTTTTAGTTGAGGTTCGTTTGGATTCCAAGTTCTAACGCCAAACAATGCATTGCCTTCTAAAGCAAATCTACTTTTACCCCACGCACTTTCATGTGCGGCTTGTGCTATTATTAGTTCTAGTGGAATTTGTTTTGATTTTGGATATGTTGATTTATTGGCATATATTGATTCAACACAATGTTTAATCTTATACGCAAAGTCTTTATTAGTTATTTCTGCCGCATTTACTGTTTGTGTAAACAATAATGCTATTGCTAATAATACTTTAATCACTAAGTATTTAACTTTTATGAACATATAGTTATATTATACTATAAAATAGACAAGATGTCTATGGTCTAAAAACCCAGTAAATACTAGGCTTTTACCATTCAAACAAGTTAGTAAACGTAGTTTTAGCCGCGGCTTTGTCTAAACCCCAATCTAACACACCAAGTAAGTTTTCTAGCTTCTTAGTAACTACTACTTCTTCCATGTGATCATCATCAAACGGAAGATCTTTAAACCATTCAGGAAGCCTTGTTTCATCTGTAGGATATCCTACACTTGTAAAGCCCATTGGATTATCTTTTAATCTACAAACAATAGTTTTCATGCCATCTGTAATTTCTACTGCATAATTGTCACTGTTAATTTGTCTTAGCTTATTCCAATTCAATGCGGCTGTTACATGTCCAGGCATTGCTGGCTTTTTAACATCTTTAACACTTTTACCATTGTCATGTGCTCTTTTACGATCTTTATCATACTTTGCCATTTTACCACGATATGCTGTTAAATTATTAACACGTTTAGGACTACCTTTTTGCCAACTTGGCTTTTCACGATACTCTTTACGAAACTCAATAATCTTCTCAAGTATATCTTGTTCTTCAGCATCTGTTAGTACTTCAAGCAATACATCTTTTAAAAAGTCTTGCATCCATGCTGGTGTATCACTACGTTTTAAGTCTAGTCCCATAGCTTTAATGTAACCAGCTTTACCGTCAACATCTTCACGTTTACCTTCATTATCAAACACTAGCATTGCATAACGTTTCTTTGTAATAAACAATCCACTGCTTCCAACCATTTCTCTACCTGCGGCAATAATACTACCTAAATCTAATGTAGTATGAAATGTTCTGCTCATAAAACCAGGAAATGTTTTGTTTACTTCTTCGCAAATTGCATCATAGTAATCAATGATGTTATCCTTATCCCAATTAATTTCATTATTTTTAATCTGGTCTTTTAGTATGGGATATGAACTAAAGTAAGTAGAATCTGTATCACCGTAAACAATTGCTTTGCCTTGATGATCATATTCGCCTGCAATAATTTTATTAAGTTCTGCGGCCATATGTTTTGCAATACAACGACCTGTTAGTGTTGTACTTTGTCCTAGCCTACTATCAAAAAATCTACTACCAGGATTAAGTAACGCACCATATAAACTGTTCAAGTTAATCTTTTTAACCAACTGTCGCTTATCCCAATATGCAAACTTGTCGCCACCTTCTTCACGTGCATCACGTGCTTTGGCTTGTAGCTCTTTACGTTCAGCATACCAACGTTCTAGCAAGCCAGGAATAATACCTTTTTTCTCGTATGTGAAGATTGTGCCATTTGCACTAATAATCCAAGGTTGTCCACTGTTAAACACAATTTCATATATCTCTGCGCCAGTGGCTTCAAAACTAGTTCCATCTTCAAAATCTAAATGTAATATTTCTTCAATGTCTTTGTTAATAACAAGTTCATATTCATGTGTTGCAAAACGACCTTCCCATGCTTCAGCAACTGTCTTTGCATTCTCAATCATTTCTTTTGTATATGTGTGTCGCACTTGCCCAATAATGGTTTCTGTACTCATATTACAACTGCGAATAATACTAGGGTATAGACTGTTTAAGTCAATACTGCCGACCCACTTATGCAAACCTTTTTTAGGTGTAGCAACATAAGCACCTGCCGCCTGTGTAGTGTCTTTGTCATAACGTTTATCAGGAACAATAAGTCCTTGTGAATGTGCTTCATTAATAATAGCTTGGTCTGTTTGTGCAACCGCACCCATTGTTGTTTGTAGTAGTACAGTATTAGAATGTGCTAGTACGTTTGCTAAGTCAATAAACTGTAGCTTCTTATCTAGCTTTACAAGCAAGTCAACGTCTTGCCTAGAATATGCAATAAACTTTTCAAAGTCATTGTTATACAATTGATCCAATGTACCTTCATAATCTACTTTACGGTCACCTAGTTCATATTCACCAATAGCATCCAAACTATAACTGTGCATCTCATGATATGTATACTTACGATACAACTGCATGTAATCCATGTGTACACGCCCAATAGTATCATATGTTTCCTGTGTTGCACCAAAACGTTCAAACTCACGTTGTTTAGGAAGTTTATCCCATAGACAAAAACGCCTTGTATGGCTTTTACTTAATACACGTGCTACACGATTAACTAGATAAGGAATATCAAATCCCTCACTGTTCCATCCACTTAAAATATCTGCATCGTCAATAAGATCTAAAAATGCTTCAAGCATTTCACGTTCAGTTTTAAATAGCATAGTATTTTCAAACTTGTTAGTAACTTCTTCTGCTTGATCAAACGTCATAGTTTTAGGACCAATAGCAAGACAAATTGTTGCATTCATCCAAGTATTGTGTAAACTAATTGCTGTTACTGCATTAAACGGATCTTCTGGTGGTGCAAATCCTGCTTCTTTGTTAAAGTCTGTCTCAATATCAAAGAAACAAATATTTAGATCTGGCGTTGCACTAGGATCATAATTTTCAGCGAATGTTTTAAATATAACATTAACATCACTTTCATATAGACCTTTATGTCCGTTAATCTTTTTTTCTGTGTTAAATTTTTTACTTGTGTTGCAAACAACACGTTCTAGTTTTTCACCAAAGATACTTGTGTATTTCCCACGTTGATCTTTATAATAGAATGTATACTTGGCGGGAATTTCTTTATATTCTCGCTTTCCGTTTATACGTTCTACAACGTGTACAATGTCTCTATCTCTGTCGTGAAATGCGTCTACGTAACTCATTCAGGGCTAATCCAATATTTTTCTAATTGTGGTATGTATTTAAGTATACTTGTTTTTCTGTGTTTGTCAAGTAATTCTGTTGTCTTACAGAAGAATTTCCAATTGTCTTTATCTTCTTCTGTGTAAGGTTTTTTAAGTAAATGTACTACTCCTCTCAGAACATGGTCTTTTGCATCATCCCATCTAGTGAAACATTGTTCTTCAATCCAACTTGCTAGCCATAATCTATATTCTATATCTGGGTGTACTTGTAAACAAAGATAAATTGGAGCAACAAGAGCGGCATTAAAACCAGTAAGATCATTTAACTTACTTTTCCCATGATGTTCGTGTTCCCATAACCATTCAATATAAGGTTTGATATTATACATATTAAGTAACTGTGGAGTGTAAGAAAGACCCATATGGAATATTTTACTACAGTCAAGTATTCTTTGTTGAATCATTTCACCTTTGTATTTTCCAATAGTTCCAACTGCTGGTCTTATATATTCATATACATCACCAATAGCATCTAAACTTACTACAAGTCTAGTATTAAGTTTTTTTAATTTTTCAGTTTTTTCTTCATCAAGCAAAGTTAAGTTTGTTACAATTTTTAAATCACCTTCGTAACCATGTTCAACTAACTTATCTACCATATGCCAAAACTCTGGTTGAAAAAACGGTTCACCACCACTACATTCAATTAGTTTACATTCAAGAAATGTTTCTAGATTCTCGTCAACAACACGAGCTGGAACTACGTATTGTTTTTGTTCCATTCTTGTTCCTGCTACTGCTCTATCAACTTCTTGTATACTATCCATATTTTTTAACAAATAGTTAACATCTTTGTACCAACCTGTGCTACGTTTTGGACTACACATAGTACATCTAAGATTACATGCATTACTAAAATCTATTGAAAATTTATTAATACCTTCGTAATGTCTTGGCTTTCTAGGGTCATTCCATTCATGCTGTGAGCCAAATCTATGACTCCATCCTGATTTGTTTTCTGATTTTTGACAACGTCCACATCCGTCAGGCCATACGTTTTCTTTTGTATTAGCCCTTACTTCTGCTGACTGTGAATTAAAAAAGAAATCTCTTGCGTTAATATCTTTTATATTTCCAAATAAACCTTTTCTATATTGACAACAGAATCCGTAATCACCAAAGTTATCAACATGTACTTCGTTATGAGGAGCAACACAATAAGTATTATTAAGGTCAGCTTTCCAATGAACCAAAGAATCATCTGGTACATTCTCATAAGGCATTATCATTCTATTTCTTGGCTTATTATCTTTTTTCAAAAACGTATACTCCTTCGAATTTTTCCCTACCAGCTAGTTTATCGTTACCTACACCTGGTCTAGTATTCAACATCATTTTAATTGTGCCCGTATGCTTGAACCCAACTTTTTCAGCTGTTTCAATCCATCTTTCCACAATATGGTATTCCTTGTTTCCGTACGATTTGTAGTCTGCGATGTTCGATGCAAACGTACCATCTGATCGTAATCCTCTTCTGATATTCTGCATAGTAGGTTCCACATACCCTTCAAACCATTCATCAAGTGTTGTGTACTTAACCATGCATTGTGTTTCTTCGTCACTGTACTTCTCCAAGTTAAAGTACGGTGGGCTACTAAACGCTAAATCAATATCTTCACACTGATAATCTTCAGAACCAGAACATATAAATTCTCCGTCAGCACCTAATAGTTCATTTAAATAATTTAAATACTTGATTGTTTCAGTATTAGGATCCGTACCTATGTATTTATAGTTTAAATTACTACTACTAATACCCAAGAGACGACCGCCATAACCACAAGAGTAATCATAAATGCGGCCCCACAAAACCGGACATAAGCGTTCTGCCAACGCTCGGGCGTGTTGAGGTTTAAAGTTCTGCACGTTTTCTCCCGTAACAAGTTCCAATGAACGGCGTAATGCAGTAGGATATACAAGGCGATTCCCATCCCTAAACTCAAAGCATATTCTGATAGCCCTGCGTAATTTAGCATCATCGTAAAATCTATCCTTTAATGAATTTGATCCTCTACCTTTTGGTTCGGCTGTTTGCATATTGGTAAAGATGAATCTGTTAATAGTTTGGCCTGCGTTGTTTCCGAGTCCAATTCGTTCAGCCTGCACACCGTTATATGACTTGGAACGAAACCCTCTGATTTCTTCTCTGAGACCTTTTTCGGTGTAATATATAATAGGGACGATACCACGATTACGGTAGAGATTAAAAACAGTATCGATAGTTCTTTCAGGATTTGCTTCATATGTCTCTTTCGTATGTTTATCAAATTCTGGGTACAGGTCTTCATATCCTGTAAACACATCAGCGAAGATGTGCTCTGGTTTAATACCCCAGAATTGATAAATTGTTTCTAACACTAATCAGCTCTGCCAACGCTCTCAAGTATTGTTTCGAGAGTATCAAAATCATCTCTATGTTTATGAAACTCTGCCTTGTGTGCAATTTTAATTGCCTTGTTTAGTACTGCTGGCTTAATGCCCATTTCTTCTGCAATATGCTTAACCGTATCTTTTAGACCTTCGTTAAGTGTTTCTACTTCAGTCATAACTTGTACGCCTTCTTGCATAAGGTTTTTTAGTTTAGCAACGTCTTCCGTTCCAAATGTAATGCTCATAGATTATCTCCTATTTTTGTAATTGTATATATAATACACTCTTATGTTGGAGTTGTCAATTGATATCTGAGTGTATTTGAGGCTCGTTCAACTATCACATCTATATTAGAAGCATGATGTCTTACTGCATCTAATCCTGCTAGTGCTAGTAACTTTTTGCTTTGTAATGTAGGCATTTGATGTTGATTGTATTGAAATAAGTAACTTATTGCTTTTAGTTTATTGTTAACATCGTTTACTTTAATATTCCACTCTTTATAACTATTACGTTGCAAGTATTCTTTTACCCATTGTTTTAAATTTTTATTATGAAATATTTTTAAAGCATTAAATGTATCTGCTGGATCACCTAGCCAATCATGCATCTCTAATACTACATCAGCATGTTCTGCCCACATTTCATCTTGGTTGATATATTGATTATAAAGATATTTCCAAGTACTGTCAATACTAGTAAATGCATTCATTTCATCACTGTATTCACGTTTTAAAAATAAGTCTAAATACAAGTAACTATTAGTACCCATTGTTGTTGTTATTACAGTTATAGGAAGATTATGTTTATTTTTATATTCTATAATCTCTTTTGTATTTTTAGCATGTGTAAATAGTGCTACACTTTTTCCTGTTCCTAAAGACTCCCATACTCTACATAATGTACTTAATGAACTTACATCCATTTGTTCATTATTTCTAATGTCAGGAGTATATGTTTCTACATATGTATCGGGAATGTTCCACCAGTCATTTATTGTTAATGCATCATTAAAATTTGTACCTTTTTCAGTATGGTACACATTATTATGAACTACATTATAACATGCTGGGCTTTGATTAATTATGTAAGTTAAGGCACTCGCACAAATTGCACTACGAGTACAGACAAGGTATATCATATTGTTTATCTTCTTTTAACGTTTGCCTTCAAGGAACTTAATACGTTTTTCTAAATCTTCAATCTTTTTTGTAAGTTTTGGATTGGCTGCTTTCCATGCATCTGGATTATGTTTGAACCATGTCCAACCCCATCGGTTGATTAGGAAGTCTAATGTTGCTTCCCATTTGTTAATTGCCCAAAAAGCTATGTATGTATCTTTAATCCAGTATACAAATAATGCACCAAATATGCTACCAACTATAGCTGTGTAAATCCACAACCTGTCTGTAACCATTTGTACAATTATATCCCACATTATGCGTTAGCCTTATTAAGTGTTAACTGTGCCCATTGTTCTCTACCTGCACCAGCTTGTGTTGGAATAACACTGATACTAGTTGATGCTGCGTGTCCGCCTCTTCTAAATGCAATTAAATCATTTTCGTTTTTAATCATTGCAAATTTTTGATTTGGAAAACTACATAATAGTAATGCATCAAAATCGTCTCTATTTTTGTACCATAAGAAGTTTGCTTTTAAATAAGCATCTTCAATTTCAATTGGATTATCTGTTTTAGCAAATGCTTGTATAATTGGATCTGCAAAACCTTCTAAGTCCATCTTTAGTAGTTCTGTCATAATTGCTGTTCTAAGTTTTACACTGTCTGGTTGATTTAATGGTAAGTCTTGTGCTAGAGCTGGAATAAATTTACCTAATCCTAAACTACCACCTTTACCACCAATTGATGCTATAACTGTTGGAATTCTATCTGCGTATTTGTCAATTACTGTACGTTTAGCTTTTTGTGATCCGCCACCGTAACCAATACGTCCACCAGTGCTAGATACTGCTGATTTTAATTCAACTTTACCAATACCTTCTATTTCTAAATCACCTTCACCTGACGCTAATCTAATTTTGTTACTTAGACATGCAAGTGCATATTCACCTGGTCCTTTTTGCTTCTTACCTGTTCCATAATTTTTAAGTTCATGAAAAACTTTAATAGCGGCTGGGTGTGTGAATATTGCTGAGAACGAAACTAATGGTGAATTAAGTTTTGATACATCAACTACTCCACCTTTTTCTAATTGAGAAATCATCTCATTCATTGATTTAAAATCACTATCAGCTGATGCAATAATTTTAGTTAAGTCTTGCATAACTAAAGTTTTTTCTTTATCACTTAATGGTTCATCTGCTAATGGTGCTGCAAAACCTGCTTGAATATTATCTCCAATTTGACCACTATTTAATAGTTTATAAATTCTATCTAATAATTTAGCGTCCTCGTCGTTATCTGCTCTAAGGCCGGATATTCTAGATACAATAATTTCTTTTTCTTTATCTAAATCATCATATTCAAATAAGTTTCTAAGTCTCATAATAAATTCCTCTTTTATATACTACTATTTATAATAAAACCCAATTTGTCCGCTATCTAAATTTCCGTTAGCGTCATCTTCGCATTTCTTAAAAATGTAGCCCATATGCTCATATTCCATGAACATTTGTTGATCTTCGTGTGCCCATATAGGTATTACTTCTACTGCCCATTTAGGATAACCTATATTATGCCTTAAATGAACTTCTATAATTTTACCACCTTTAAAATCAATGTTAATGTGTTTAGCTGAACTTAGTCCATCAACCCAACTTGGTAAATCATAGTCAGGAAAGGGTTCTACCTTTTCCCATTTGTTAAACGCTGAAAGACTTCTCGAATGATGTATGCCTCTCATTGCTTGCTGTGGATATATTTCTCCTTTACGGAATGTATAGTCCACACTAACTAAATCGCCTTCAAAATATTCACACCAAAAATGTCCTGGTGTATTAATAGTCTGACCTTTTTCAAGTTCTACTATTTTTGCTGAAACTCCCATATTACTTAAATTCATAATAGGTCTTTCAACATACATTCCTGTACTTGGTACAGGAACAGTGTCAGGCCCACAACTATAACCTAGCTTTTGACTTAATTCTAGTTTATTGTAGACCCACCTTAAGGCAGGATATGCCTGCCAACTATCTGCGTTTTTTGGTTCGCTCATTTTTTATTCCAGTGCAATTACTACACCTGCAACTATCACATACTTTTATCATACGTAATTCGCCGCCATCACAAGCATAGTCTTTAACCTGTTCCCAACGTGAAGTTCCACAATGTGTTGGATGACCGCAGTTTTGGCAAGAGCCGTTTGTATGTTCTGCTATCTTCCTTGTGAATTCCATTGGTTTACAGTTTCGCCATCTTCAACTGATGTTGTGTGTTTGCTTCTAGAAATGTTTCGATAAGTTTTTTAGTCATTCACTAATTTCTTTCGTCTATTTAATAGATTTCCAAAGTTGATTAACTAGTTTATCTTTAGTTAATCTTCTGTCAAGCTCAATACCATATACTCTGCCAACTTCTTCAAGTTTAGCTTTAGTCATGCTTGATAGTTCTTTTTTGTTTTTAAAAGACGGTTTTACTACTAGTGGTTTTGTTTCTGTTTTCTTTTTAACTTCTTTAACTTCATCAGTTAGTACTAATGGCTTTTCAGAAGAAAAAATATTCTTTATCCATTTAAACATAGTATTTCCTTTTATTATTTGCGTTTTTGAATCCAATCAGTTATACGTAATCGTCTTTCTGACTTAGCGGATTCGTCTTGTTGTTGAGTCATGAATTTAATAACGGCAGCTTTAGCTCCATCTGGTACATTGTTATGGTAATCTTCAGAATCCATATCATATACACTAATGTCTTTATCACTAAATGGGCTTCCGCCTTGGTGTTCATGTCCTACATGTATCTCATTAGATTTCTTAGATTTAATTCCGCTTCCATCTGTGTCAGCATAATCTAATCTACTATCTAAACCTAATACATCAACTTCTTTTGGATCTGCTTTTACTACATTTTTAAAAGATGTTAAATCAGCTCTTTTATGCCCACCACCGGTAACAGTACCAGTATTACGATAATCTACTTTAAAGTATTCACCGTTTGGGGCTCTAATGTAGTCTGTGTTTGGTGCATACAGATCTAATTCATTAATTTGTTTTTCATTTTCTGTCGCAGCTCTAAAAATCTTTTCTTTTAATTTTCCTGCATGCTTAGATGCATATATTGCTTTTGGTGTTTTTTTTGATTTTGGTCTGCTTGGTGGTGTTGATGTTGGTGGATCCATCATTGGTTTTGGTGATGTTGTAGGTGGTGGTGCTGGGTCTGGTTCACTCGGTTGTGATGGTGATTTTGGTGATGGTGTTGGATCCATAAATTTAGGCATCTTACGTTTTAGATGACGACTTGGTTCGCTAGGTTGATTTGGTTTGTTATTTTCAACAAATACTTGTACCATATCATCGCCATTACGTAGTCCGCCTTTTTTAACTTTTACGTTTTCTTTGCCGTATTTCTTTTCAGCTTCTTCTGGAGACATACTAGTTTGTTTCCAACGCTTTTCTGCTTCTCTAACTGCACTACGCAAACCTGATTCGTATTGTACACTTTCGTATTCACCTGGCATAGCCATGTCTTTTGATCCTGCCCATTTTGCTAAACGTGCCGCTAACTGTGCTGCTTCTTCTCTAGAAAGTTGAACATAACCTTCAGAGCCAGTAAGTTGTATTGCTATTCCGTCTTTACTTGCGAATTGCTTTACACTAACGTCTCCGATGTTACCCATTTCAGTACCTTCATCTAATTCTGCACGTTTTAAAAAGTCTTGAATTACATCTGCATGTAAACTTGTTAATAGTTCATGCATTACTTTTTCATAACCATGCTTTTCAATCATATCATATACAGGTTGTGTATAATACCCACCTGCTTCGTTGGTTTGACGTTTTTCAGATGCACAATCATCACATGTAGTAATGTCGCCATCTGTTTCGGATGCAATCCATTCACAGTCCGCACATCCTTCTGTACCTTCATTTGCTTTTTCTGCTTTTGATGCATGTACTGCTTTACGCTGTGCATCTGATTTATATTTGCCTTCTAACATTGGGTAATACTTTTTAACAATAGCATTACGTGCTTCTATTTCATCTGGGTTAATATGTCCACGTTCATAATGGTCTTTTTGAATTTGTGCCATTAATTTTTGTTCTTCGGGTGTACCGAATTCGTTTGCTAATGCAATACCGTTTTCTGTGTGGTAATTGTTATCTTCATTATCTAAGTATTGCTCTTTGCTAAACATATTATTTCACCTTCTTCTTTGCTTTGCTCAATGCATTTTTGAAAAGATCTTTTGCTACAACTTGTAACTCATCTGTTCTCTTTTCATCAAATTCCATACCTTCGGTAATATCTGAATCTGCATGAGATTTATATTTGTATCTTGGATCGCCTGCTTTATATCTTTGCCAAGCTGGAGTATTTAACTCTTTATCAGCCGGAGTAACTACTAACGCATCATGTTCTTCTTTTCTTTTGCTTGATGCTTTAGCAACACTTGAATCTTCTTCAACTCCATTTACGTTATCCCAAAAATCAGCTGCCGCTTCGCCGCCGCCTAATTGGTCTGCGTATTCTCTAACAAAATCTTCTTTATCCATATCTTCTGCATTATCGTGTAACATATTCTTCATTTGTCCTTCATTAACATCTTTGTCTAATGCTCTGAAGTCATCATATGTTAAAAACATATCACGGTCTGAATCGTAATAGCTACCTTCTTTTGGATCATAATAAACTACTTTTCCTGATTTTGTAGGAAATGGTCCTTCTAATCCATCACGCTCTTGATATTTGTCTGTATCCATTGGAGGTAAGATTGAATACCCTTCTTCCATATGTGGAGGAACTTCTGCATGTGAATGCATATGTGGTTGTATTCCTTCTGGTTCAACTTCAGCTTTCATGGCATTGTATTCAGTGTAACGACTCACTGCATCAATATCTTTACTTGCTTGTGCTATTTTACTTTGTACCCATGGTTCTAAATCGTCTCTATCGTCAATTATTCCATGTAACTTAATAGCATCACGTGCTAAGAAATATAGTTGTGAACGAGCCATAAACCCGTCATCGTCATCTGCGTCAAGCACGCCTTCTGCTACCATACCTACTGGTGTTTTTGGTGTAATTTTTTTCTTCTTACTTAATGATTCTTCTACATCTAAATGTGCAACTGCACCGTAGATTCCTTCTTCTAATGATTCGTATACATTACTTAGATTGGCTCTAATATCATCAAGCCAAGCTATGTCTCCACCTATTTCTGCAATAGCTTGTTCTAGTCTGCTGTCTTTTTTAAAAACTTTTTCTAGTTTATTAATCTGATCCATCGCAAGACTGAAAGTATTTTCAATTTTTTGATTATTCATAGTCGTTACCTTTTTTCAATGCCACGACTGTTCTTACCGCCGCGTTTTCTGATTGTTTCTAATTCTTTATATGTATTAGTGATTGCTGTAATAAATCCTTGTACTAAACCTTTATTAAGATTATATTCTACATTATCCCAATTTCCCATTTTAGCCATCTCTGCCATTTCAGTGAACATACGTTCTACTTTTTGCTCTAAAGACTTTAAATTCATTCTACCATATCCTTGTACCAATACTTCTGGGTTATTTGGATCTTCTGGATTTTTAGAATAAATCTCTTCTTTTGCTAGCTGAGATTCTCTCATCTTTTTATTACCTTCACTGTTTCAGTGTAACCGACACTTTGCTTTTTATGTTTACCGTCACCTAAGTATCCTTTTGGATCAACTGCTTTTCTAGCATCTTTTTTCTTAGTTCCGGGTGTCATAGGAAACGATATGCTGGCAAAATTACCAGACATTGTATCGCCGCCATCGGCATCTTCGGTTATTATATCATATATTTTCATACAAGTATTTATCTAATTAATATCAAAAGTCTTAGTAATTGAGTGTCGCACTCATTAACTTAACAACATTCTCCCATGTTTTAGGAATATTCATCACTAAATGCATGCTGTTGTCCTTCCAACTATGTGTTCTGTGTGTTTTACGTGTGTCTATGTAGTATACACCACCAGCTTTAATAGGCCATATATGCCCATCTGTATGCCATTCATATGCATCGTGTGTTACATTATTTGATATAAATGCACATACTCTAAATGTATCTCTTGTTAACATAGGCTGATCTTTATGTGGTGGAAACCAACCTCCTGCTCCACTATTAACAATCATTGTACGTCCTAGGGGTTTCCAGTAATCTAGTAATGGATGCAAACTAGATAAGTCTTTATACAATTGTGTTGGAACATTAAAGTCTAATTCACTTAGTTTACGTCCTGTACGTCTACGTGCTTCTGGCATACTTAAACTATCCCAAGGTTCATCACCTTCAAGTCCTACTACACATAGTCCTTCTCTGTTGTTTACTACACCTTCACGTCTAAGATAAGGTACCCATTTATCGTCGTATTCTTTAATTTGTTTTTTAAACCAACCTAAATCAATTTCCCACTTTAACGGTTCAACTGTACTTAACGCTTGTAGTTGAAGTTCACATTTAATATCTTCTGCTGTTGGTTCCCATCTACTTGGATCTTCTAACCACTTATCATAGTAGCCGCCTTGCGTTGCTTGATTTGCTTTAGGAACTGTATTAAGTTCTTTGCCGTTTTTGTCTACTTTTGAATAATCCATTTTAATCCTCTATATTTCTAATTATGTTCTTACTTATATTACGGTCCGCTTTTTTACTACTTCGTACTGCTTTATTCTTTTTTGCAATTACTTCACGTCTTTTATGCGGCTCTAGTTTACTTAAATGATTTACATCTGGAGCATTTGCCCATACTAGTGCGTCTTTCTTAGATACACTATTCATTGGACCGTGTGTATCTTTGATATCATCTTTGTTAAATTTTTTATTAGACATAATATTCTTTAGCTAAAGAAACTTACTCTTAAGTTTGCTTTGTTAGCTACCTTTAAACTTGCTTTGTTATTAGGGTTAATAACACAATGTAATTGCTGATCACCAAAACGTTCTTTGCATTGAATCACAGCATTTGTAGCAATACCTAAATTTCTGTACTTCTTGCTAACAAAATATGCTGTTTCCATATCTTTTTTTATTTCTATGGCGCCAGCAAGTATTCCATTGTTAATCCATATACCCCATGTATTATAATGTGAAATGAAAGAAAATGCAACCTCTTTTGTAAAGGGCCATTCCAAATAACACTTTATTGCAGTATCTTCGTCAATAATACTTCTTAAATGAAATATATCTTTATTACTTAGTCTACGAAGACTTACTTTCATTTTACTTATCCATTAGTTTAACTATCCTAGGTTTGAATAGTTTTTGATCGCCTTTGGTTGTTTTAAGAACAGGCTGATTGTTATCATCTGTTGAAAATCCTGTTACTGTTGCTCTACGATTTTTAAATTTACCAACCATTATTTCATCGCCGATCTCAATGTTTGGAAGTTGTAATACATCTTTTATTTTCATAACATTTCCTTTATATTGCCATCGTGTCCTTCTGTTGGAAGCCACTTTGACGATGGCATTAATGGATCATTTTCATCCCATCTAGAACTTAGTCTTAAAACAAGATTAATTCCATTATCATCAGCTAACTTTTTAGCATCATCAATTTGATGTTCATTAAAGCTAAAAGGTATCCATTGCCAATAAATATCTTTTCCTTGTTTTACTCCTAAACACATAGCATCGAATGATTGTTGCCAGTTTATACCAACTCTATAATTATGAGCAGTATCAGCTAGTCCATCAACACCGAACCATATCTTATTGTATTTAGTTTCGTAGCAATCATATAATTCTTGCCACCAACTTTGTTTCTTGCCTGATCCATTTGTATGTAGATCCCAACTATAGTTTTCTTCTTCTAGCCATGTTATAAATTCTATTAATCTAGGGTGATATATTGGATCACCTAAGTTACCACACATATTAACTATACGTGGCTTAGTTTTAATTACTAATTCCTTTGCATGATCTATATTAAGATCATCAATTGTATATCTGCCTTTGTATATTGTTCTGGGACATTTTGGGCATTCAAGTAAACAACGCTTAGTCATTTCTAAATGTAATAGCATGCCACTATTCATTTACATATACCCAGTTTTCTGTTGGTTTGTTTGTGGAAGTGAAAGGCTTACTACATTGTTTCCAACATGCATTCTGTGCCCATGTTTTAGGATCTTTTTTTAAGTTTTCTACGTATTTCTTTAATTCGTTATTAAGAATGTTTTCAATTGAATTATTATTTAGGTTCCAGTTTGGATTTTTGTTTATTGGACCTGCTTCGCCTAGCCAACAACATGGCCTTACTTGACTGCCTGATGTAACATACAGTCGTTGTGCATTTTCGCATTTTGGATACAGTTTGTCCATGTTTTCATTATTCAAAAACGGCTCATATCAAAACCAGCATCAGTATCTAATGATTCTCTGGAAGTTCCAAAATATCTAGCCCAATACTTTAAACGTTCATTTGTACTTAAACGTTTAGCTTCGTGTTCTTTAATCTTTTCTATATAATGAGCAAACTGCTCAGGAGTCATTAACATTACTTAATCCTCTGTAGTAGTTCCTTAAATCCATTCACTGTGTGAATATATTCTTCAATGTCTTTTTGTTTATCTTCATCTGAATCTAGATATAGCATTATTACTTTTTTTGCTTCTAGTGGTGATACGTTTATTACTATATCATTATAAAACTTAACTGGAAAGGAAGCATTATCCTTTCTTGCTGATATATTGTATAATACTTTCATAACTGATGATTGTTTAATTGCTGCTTCCATTAATTTGGATTGTGATTCAGTTAAACCTAAATTATACAGATTATGTGGTGTGCTATTCTTACGTGCTTTTTTGTGAAGTTCTGCTGGTTTACCTTTGCCAAAAAACTTAGCTGCTTCTATCTCAGTTTGACCCGGTTTAACATCTACAGTAGTATTAACACCTGGAACTATTACACCGTCTTCCTTAACGCAATTGTTTACACGCTTGCCTTTGTTTTTTCCTGTGCCGGGCTTAGTTCCTTTTTTCTTATAACCATCCCAACAATCAATTTCATTTATTTTCATAATAATGTTCCTTTTAACTATTTATCGATTTAAACAGTTCAGTAAACGTTTTTTGCCAATTGGTTTTTCTTAAAACGTCTAATCTTTCTAAAAAATCTGCACATTCATATATATTACCTTCATATTCCATGGTCATTTTAAGGTAATTTATTAAGTGTTGTATTTTACTTCTATGCTCTGAATTTTCATATATATTTATTAAATCTAGCTTTGATTGCTTAGATAATTGCTTGCAGTCAAGCATATGTGGTGTTGATAATATTCTTATATTAATATGGTACTTTTTAAAATGATCTAACAATTTTAAAAATGTAAATGCATTAAGTACTTGCCATGTAATGCTTATTTCTATTTGTGTATTAGGTAATAGTGTTTCAATACGTTTTATGTTTTCATCTAATTTATACCATTTACTAGGAAACCGTATATAATCATTTTGTTCACCAAAATCATCTATACTTACTCTAAGCATTAATTTTTTAAAATGTTTCCATTGTTCAATTGCACGTTGATGTACATTTGTAATGTTTGTATCGTATTCTAGTGTAACATGTTTACTTACACCCTTGTCTATTAGCTTTTGTAAGAACACATAATGATTCTCAATAAGCATAGGTTCGCCGCCAACTAGATATACATGTTGTAATTGATCTATATTATTTTCTAATTGTTCCCAAAAATGTTCGCTTTTCCACCAATCATAATTAGTATCATTCTTATCATTGATTTCTACTTTTGTATTACTATCATAAAAATGATCAGTATTATATACACTTGCCCAATCTTTGTACCACATGCTACTACTTTGTGGCCCACACATTACACATTTTAAATTACATAGATTACCAAAACGCAAATCCCAATATATAGGCATTTGTGTTGTACTACCATCTGCATCTGTTAGTTTAACTGCTTTATCATAATCAATTATATCCTTGTACATACTGTTTGTAAATGTACGTCTACTTTTACCTCCGTTAGCTTCTTTTGTCCAACAAGTAGAACATTCAGCAGGCTTTTCACCTGCTAAGAATTGTTTACGAATATTACGAGTAAATTCGCTATTGTGTATTTCTTCTATTGAGTGAGTTTTAAAATTATGTCCAGTTTGTCCGCCGTTGCCAGAATCATGGTTACTCATTAAACAACATACTCTGCTTGCTCCGTTTGTTTTACTGGCTGAGTGTATCCAAGGAATGGAACAAAAACTATTCTTCTGCATCACCGTAGATCCAATCAGCTAGTTCCGGATCAAAACTTTCCATTGTTACTTTACCGTAGCTATCGTAATATTCAACAAATTGTTTTACTGTTGCTTTACGTTTTGGATCATTGTTAAAAGGTCTTCGCATTTCATTTATAACATGATCAACGCCTTCTAGTTTTATTTTGTTGTCTTCGAAGAATTTTAATGATTCAGCTTTGAATCTATCTGGAATGTTTTCCATAAGAACTTCAGTCTTATTAATAACTGGTCTTATTTGTACTTTAGCATCTGGGTAATGTTCCCATAAGTACTTTATTAGTTTTGGAATATGTCTTACACTTAAACTGTTAGCTGTAATATCCCATATACGCAATTTAAATTCTTTGTAATATTGGTCCATGACTGCAATCTTTTCTTCCCAAACATCTTCTTGTCTTGTCCAGTCATTTGCTTTACCCCAACCATCAATACTAAATCTTAAATTTACATTTTCAACAGTTTTAAATTTTTCTAAATCTTTTTGTCTTAGTAGCCTAGTACCATTTGTGTTAATAACAAAACGTGCATCAGGAGCAAGTGATCCTAAACGTTGTACTGTTGTTGGAAAATTTTTAAGATAAAAAGGTTCACCACCAGCTAAGTATACATGTTTTAAATCTTTATCAACACTACTAATAATATTATCCCATGCTTGTGGATCGTCACTCCAATCATAATTGCTTTTGTGATATTTTTTTGCTTCTTTTTCTAAACGTCCTTCTTTCCAATTAAAATGTTTAGCCATTGTTTTATGGTTTTGTAATATCTTGTTACTGTTACCAGCAAAACACATAACACATGCTAAGTTACATACGTTACCTAATCTCAAATCAAGTGCATGTATTTTTTCATCTTGGAAAGGTACACCTTTATTAATCATACCTAGTGCTTTTTGTCTAAAACTACGTACACCTTCACGTTCTGGATCATAACATTTAAAACAACCCATAGGTTCACCACCGTCTGCAATTTCTGCTCTAACGCTATGCATCTCTGGACTATTCCAAATCTCACTTAGTTTATAATCTTTAATGTGATATTGATCTAGTTTGTTTTTTAAGTTTTTACAACATAATGCTACATAACCGTCATTATCAACGAACGTAAAATTATTTGTATATATACAATATTTGTCTGTCATGAATTCTCTTTATTTGATACTATTATACAAGATTTACTTGCATATGTCAAATGTATTTAGTCTGTGATTACAGCGTCAAAATGATCTAAGTAAAATTGCTTTAGTACATGATGATCAATATCTTTGTGAGCATTTCCAATATTCATTGTATACCATCCTAGTGCATGTCTAAACACACCGCCATTTTCTTTTTCTTTACGCAATAATATTTTATGTAATTTTTCTGCTACACGTCTGTATTTGTCTCTGCTAACAACTGGTTTAATTCTACGAACCATATTAGTCCATGGACTAGCTTCTGTTACTTCGTTAATTAACATCGTCTAATTCCTCCGGTACACCAATATCTTTAACTACATTATTATCTTTAACTGCCTGTTTAACATATTGTGCTGCTTCTTTAGTCCAGTTCTTATTCATTGCTGTAAGTAGAGATTCAAAACTATTTAAATCTTTTCCACTATCTAGTTTTAATACTTTTGCAATTTCATCAGCTTGTTTCCAAGGACCGTCAATTGTTTCGTTTTTATTTTTCTTAGTATATCCTGTACCTGCTTTATTTGGAACAGGTGTACGCTTAACACGTAACAATCCTTCAGTTGGACTCCACATATAACGTAATTCTTCCATAGCACGACCGTCTTCTAGTTTAGCATCACTTTGTTGTCTATCAAGTACTGCTGCCATTGAAGCTATCATTATATTACGGAATACACCTTTGTATTTTGATTCTTCTTCACTTGGGCTATGGTAATAAGTTTTCATCCAACCTGGATCGCCTGGCATGAAATCTACTTGTACAAATCCTGTACGTGGTCTTCCATCTGTGTGTTCTTTATTAAAGTTTTGTATTTCAACTTTTGTCATTATAACACTTGATTTTGCAATATCTTTAATTAGTGGATTCTTTTTAAGTTTCTCAACAAATGCTGGTAATTCTTCTGGGGGTAAGTTTAATGCAACATCTATGTCGCCACTAAATTGTCTTTTTCCTACACTACCTAATGTAAAGTTATTTAAATCTATACCTAATGATTTTTCTAACATTTCTAACGTAGGCTTTATTTCATCAATGTGTATAGCACCAACACCTGGCATTGCTCCGCCTTCGTTAAGTGTAAAGTACTTGTTAATTAAGTTTGTGTTTTCAAATGTACCATATTTTTGTGTCCATTTGTATAAGTTTGTTTTATATTTGTCACTTACTCCAAAATCCCAAGCACGTCTTGGTCTAGTTGGTGTTTGTCCTGGTCTAGTTCTAATATTTGGTTTTGGTGCAGGAACTGGTCCTGGAGCAGGAGCAGGAGCTGGTTCTGGTGCCGGGAATGGTTCAGGAATTGGTTCTGGCGAAGGAACTGGATCTGGTGAAGGAACTGGTTCTGGTACTACGCTAGGCACTTCACTTGGAAGTGGATCTGGATCAGTTGGCTGTTCTGGTTTAGCTGGAGCCTCAGGATCTATATCTGGATCAGTAGTTGGTTCTGGTGCAACTGGGCTATCAGGCTCAGGTGTTAAATCTGGTTGTGTTGGAGATACAGGATCTATTTCCGGTGCATTGCCTGGAGCAGGATCTGTCTGTGGTTCACTTGGAAGTGGATCTGGATCAGTTGGCTGTTCTGGTTTAGCTGGAGCCTCAGGATCTATTTCTGGATCTGTAGTTGGCTCAGGTGCTTCTGGACTATCAGGATCACTTGGAGCATCTGGTTGCTCAGGAGCATCTGGTTTTACATCAGGAGCTTCACCCGGTGCTGGATCTGTCTGTGGTTCACTTGGAAGTGGATCTGGATCAGTTGGCTGTTCTGGTTTTGCTGGAGCATCTGGATCTACTTCTGGATCAGTAGTTGGTTCCGGTGCTTCTGGATTTTCTGGTTCTTTACCTGGCTGTGGTTGTTCAGGTGAAAACGGTGTTACTTTTGGTTTCTTCTCAGGTTCTACTGGCTCTTCTTCTGGCCCTTTAGGTAATGGTTCTTGATCAGGTGCTTCTGGCTTTGCAGGTGCATCTGGATCTATATCTGGATCTGTTGTAGGATCAGGAACTTCTGGATTCTCTGGTTCTTTACCTGGCTGTGGTTGTTCTGGAGCATCAGGTTCTATATCTGGGCCTGGCTCTAATGGTTCACTTGGAAGTGGTTCCTGTTCAGGTGCTCCTGGTCTAGCAGGCGGAAAAGGAATAACTTTAGGTCTAGTAATAGGAATTTCTACAGGAGGTTTCTCTGGATCTATTTCTGGAGTCTTTGGTTGTTTTGGTGTATCTGGAACAATTACAGGCTTTGGAGGTAACGGATCATTAGCTGGTAATGGGTCACCATCTGGCTGTGGTACTCTCTGTGGTAATGCATCATATACTGGTGGAGCATCATTTGCTGGTAATGGAAACATTCCTATATCTTCTGGTGCTTCAGGAGATAACAATTGTTCTGGTGATGTTGTCATTACTTCTGGTGCTATTTCGTTTGCCGCACGTTGTAATGCTGGATCAACCTTACCAATTAAATCATCTAATGCTTTTTGAGTTTTTGCTTTACGCATTTTTTCAGCTAAATCATCAGCTGCTTTTTTAAGACCAGGATCAATCACTCCTTCGAGTGATTTAACAATCTCATCGTTTCTGTATCCTTGAGCAGTTTGATAATCAAAATCGTCCTTGTATCCATCTGGATCAGTTTTATATTTCTTTGTTGTTTTATACCAATCTATAATATCTTGCATAGCTTGGGTTGGATCTGATTTAATATAATCTTGTTGTATCTTCCATTGCAATAATTGCTCATCTTTTAGAGTACCATCACCTAATGTACTAGGAGTGATTATATTTAAAACTACACCGCCAAATATTCTAGGAAGTGCTTTCAATCCTAACTTAGATAAATTTTTCCAATCTAATTTTGGAGGCTTAACATTGTCGTTTGCTGCAATTAACTGTTTCATCATTGCTGGATTTTTTATAAAATAGTTACTAACACTTATTCTAATTCGAGGATTATTTTTAAATTTGTCTGGAAATAGTTGTGTAACTTTACCAACTGATTGATTGGCTGATGATTTTGATACTCCATATTTTTGTTGAAAGTCTGCAGGATTCATGTTATTAAATAAGTCAACTGCTGGCATCCCTTCCATAAGAGCCTCAATTGATTCCATGATCATTTTACTTTGTTTATTATCGCTATAAAAATTAAATGAGTTTACTTGAAATTCTTTATTTGGAGTTTTAAAGTTATTCTTACGCATAACTGTTTTTGCAATAAGATCTAATTCATTGTTGTTATTATCCCAACGTAAAACAAAAGGAATATTAACATCTGTTGCTAAATCTTTAAGAACCGCTTCAGAATCTGGACCAAGGCGAGCAATTTGCTTGCCCCAATATTTGTATTCTTGTTTAAATAAACGAGTCAGCTCACTTGCCGTAATCTGTTTTACATTACGTTCATCGTTTAATCTATCTAAAAAATGTCTTGTAAATTCAACATCAATACCAATTTTCGCAAATAATCTATCTGCGAATACCTCAATTTGGTCCAGTTCCTGTTGCGATAATTTTCTGTCTACTTCAAATATTCTCATACAACTATTTATGCAAAACGCATACCTTACATTAAAAACACTATTAGAGCATATGTAGCATAGTGGAATATCTGATCAAATGTTTGTAATCTCCAAAATCCTGGCCCTTCTCGTGATATATTAAATTTCTTTAGTATATTTGACTTAGTAAAATCAATATGCCAGTGACATATATAGTCTAAAATAGCAAATAATACTGCTGATAATGGATTAATAAAAAACAATAATGTTATAAAAGTTAGTACACTATGATCTAACGAGTGTAAATGTAATCCTTTATTAAAATACAAATGTTTTTTTGACGGCACTCTGAATGATTGTACCGCTAGATCTGCTACTGCATGTTTACACATCAATGCAAACAATATTATTGTTTCTAATTCCATTATTATTTTCCTGTTGGTTTTTCGCCTGTTAAGTGAGGTTTTGAAAACCACAACTTAAACCAATCGTCTGTTCCAGGCTTTATATTCTTTTCACGTTGTATACGTCCTTTTTCAGAACCTGTAACACTAATGTTACTTTCGTCTTTTCCTTTTATAGTATTACCTTCCTTGTCAATAATACCTGCAAGTCTTTTTAATTCATAAATCTCATCTATTTTCATTTTATTTATTTCCTAAGTTTGCTGGACGTGGTTTTGGTTTTACTGTTGTTGTTTTTTCTAAATCTGCTGGACGTGGTTTTGGTTTTACTGTTGTCGTAGTTTGATCTTTTCCTAAGTTTGCCGGGCGTGGTTTTGGTATATTAGTTTGTGCTGGTACTGTAGGTTTAACTACAGGTGGCTTTGGATGTGGATGTTGGTGTCCTTGGCTCATATCCGCACTTGGACTATGTTGACCTTTTTTCATAATTATTGGAACATTGCCTCGAATAGGTTTATTAATATCTTTTTGCATTGGATCAGATTTGTACGTATCAATTGGGTGCATGTCATAGTGATCATTTGGAACTGTTTTTAATGGATTCCATGTTGATTGTCCACCAGTTTTTGTTCCTGGTCCATCAGTCTTATGTTTAATTTCATTATCAAATTTTGGTCCTGTTTTTCTATCTTGTATAGTCATCATAGGTGTATCAGTATTTGTAGGAGGGTTCATTTTCAATTGCCATTCGTCATAATCTATTCTCTTTTCAGCTACCCTAGCCATCATTTCTTTATGGTAAGCTGCATATGCTTTATAATGAGTATTTAGACTAGGAACATCTGCTTGAATTTTATCTGTGATACCTCTGAATTTATTATCTTCAGGTTTTTCTACGTTTTGTATTGCATGCTGTAATTCATGAACGGCAGTAAATCTATTAAGACTATCTGGACTCATGGTTATTGTTTTTGTACCAGCATCCCATTGTCCTAATGTTTTGCCACCATCTTCTGAATCTTCTAAATCATCTACTATAATATTGTAATCTTTTAAAAATGGATATGCTTTGTAAAGTTCAGGATGATCAATTAGATCACTAAATTTATACTTTTTGCCTATCTTTGCTCCATGATCTTTTATTTTAAGATCTTTATCAGATACTTCTTGTCGCCAATCACCATTTGGAGTTCTAAACGTTCCTGTTTCCCACCAAATATCAACTCTACTCCAACCTTCCTTTTCCATTTTCCTTGCAAGTTTTTCTCTGCTTTTATCATATATTTTAGCTTTTGGTCCAATAAATGTAGCTAACTTATCGTCACCTGGTAACTCGCCTTTCTTACGCTTAGACGAATTCATTTCTTTATCAGATGTTGGCAGTCTTTCAAATAACTTATTTGTAATTTCGGTTATCTTCATTTCTTTTTTCCTGCCTTCATGTTAGCACACCAGTGATACATTTTAGCTTTCTCACCGCTGGCTTTTTTTGCTTTGGCTCTTAGTTCTGTTACGCTACCGTTACAACTAGCACCACTACGTTTTACACGCCCTGGTCTGCTTTTGCCTTTTACTTTACCGTCTGCAAAGTTTTCTTCTACTGGTTCTTTATTGTCTACTGTTTGTGCCAATTTAGAAATTGTATCTCCAACTTCTATATTCTTATGTTGTATTCCAACACCCCCTGCATTTTGCCACTTGTTAATATTTTCTCCAAAATCATCAATTAATACATTTGAAGTTCCATCAGATTGTTTAGCGTATGCGGCTTTGTTGTGGTCAATAATAATTTTTGCTGGTGGGAACATACCTAAATGCTTTTTAATCCATTCACGCTTCTGTGGCTCTGAATTTGGATCTCCTGGAAGAGGTGCACTTAATATATTATATTTTCCTTTAAACTGCTTAATTGCGTTTAATAGATTTTTTGCATTACTTGTCATTGGTAAATTAATCCAAAAGTCATCTGTATCTTTGATTTTTTGTAATGCTTTGTTAACATCTGGAATATTTTTCCAATGTTTAACTCCCATCATTTTATTCCATACTCCAAAGAAGTCTGCTAATACTCCATCCATGTCTACGTATATTTCTGATTTAGGTCCTACATCTTCAAGTATACTTTGAATATCTTCACCTAATAAATCTTGTTTAGTTGCTTTGAAATTGCTTTGCTTCCATTGTTGCTTTAGTGTATTTAATGTTTTACCAATTTCTGGTCCTTGAGGTACACCTTTAGCAATTAAGTCAGCACCGTTTACAGGAAATTCTGGTACTGATGTAACCATAGCATGATCAGCCATTTTCTTTTGATCTTGTAATTCTGCTAGTGCTGATATTTTTTCTTTAGCTATACCATCAGCAATCATATCTTCCACTTTCTTTTTATCAAGTTTATTATCTTTATTTTGAGATAAAAAGTTTAATAAATCAGCTTCTGTGTTTTTCATCTTCCAACGTTTTGCAATGTCTACACTATTATTTAATTGTGCTAATACTATAATTGGATTACTATTATCTTTTACTGTGTTTAAATTATCTACATTAAGTCCTATTACTTGTGCTGCACCTGTGTCTTTTATTGTTGCTAATATATTTGCAACGTTTTGTCCTGAAAGTATTTTGCCCATTTCTGACCAAATTCTTTCTGCACTTATTTGTGATAGTCCTTTTACATTAGAACTAATAGCTTCTAGTGTTTCTTTGTCCCAAGTAGGAGTTGATAATCTTCCTTGGAAACGGAAGTAACGTAATATACGTAAATAATCTTCTTGAATTCTATCTGCTGGATTTCCTACAAACTTACTTACTTTATCTTGTAAGTCGTCCATACCACCAAAGTAATCATGTATTTCGCCATCTAAATCCATACTCATAGCGTTGTATGTTAAGTCTCTGCGTTTAGCATCTTCTTCCCAACTACGTACAAATTCTACCTTAGCATGTCTACCATCAGTTTCTTCATCTGATCTTAATGTTGTAATTTCGTAAGGTTCGTTATTAATAACGGCTGTTATAGTTCCATGTTCTATACCGGTTGGTATATGTTTGATCATTGCTCTGTCAAACATTTTTTGCATTTCTTGTGGAGTAGCATCAGTAGCTAAGTCAATATCTTTTGGTGATTTACCAAGTGCAACATCTCTAACTGCTCCGCCAACAATTCTTATTTCAAAATTATGTCTTGCGAAGATACTGCCTAATTCTTTAACATCAGGTGATATTATACTTGTATCCTTGACTTCAGTTACTTCAAATATTTTCATTGGTCATACTACCAAGCTCTGCACGACCAATAACGTGCTTTTGTCTTAGGTCCTGGATTATCACAATTATGTCTTGCTCTAAAGCTCTTACGTCTTGCTGGATTAGACTTTTTAATTTTCATAGTCTTCTCGCCTTTTGATTTAGCACTTGAACCGCCGTGTCCGAAGTTTACTTTCTTAACGTTTCCAGTCTTAGGGTCCTTGACATATACTTTAAACTTTTTAACGTCACCTCTTGTTGGTTTGTTTAGTTTAACTGTTCGTCCTTGATATTCCGCTTCAGTAAGTTCTTCTAATCCGCCTGGTACATAACTTTGAAATAGTGATTTAAAGTTTGTTTGAAATCTTGCACCATCTGAGCCAGCTCCGCCAAGTCTTGCAAGTCTGCCAGCTGTTTTGCCTTTACCTTTTTTAGGTTTTGCTGCTGGTGGCTTGTTTGGTGCTTTTGGTTTTGCCACTGGTGGTGCTTTTGGTTTTGCCACTGGTGGTGCTTTAACTGGAGTTTTGATAACTGGTTGTTTTGCCACTGGTGGTGATTTAACTGGAGTTTTTACAACCGGTTTAGCAATCTTGCCTGCTGGTGGTTGTTTAACAGCTGGTGGTGATTTTTTAACAGGTGGTTTATCTAAAATTTTAGGAGCCTTTGGTACTTTAGGCATTGCAGGCATTTTAGGTGGACCATCTATTTTACCAATAACCGGAGCCTTTGTTGCTGACGGATCTTTTGGTTTCACTACTTTACCTTTGTCTACTGCTAATTTAGGTTTAGATTTAAATGGAGTCTTTGGCGCTTTTGGTGCCAAATCAGCTATCTGTGGATTTTTTATTTTTGGAGTATCTACAACTTTTAATTCTGGTTTAACTTTTACAGGAGCATCTGCTTTAACTTTTGGAGTTAGATCTACTTTAGGTTCTTCGGCTTTTTTAGCTAATGACTTAGCGGCATCTGTTCCTGCGTCAACTACATCATCTGCGGCTGCGGCGCCTGCGGAAAATATCTTCTTGCCACCTTTCCATATAAACTTAGCACCTTTAACTGCGGATTTAGCAACTGCTCCACCTACGATAGTTAATGCTACGTCAGTTCCTACTCTAGCGGCTAATTGTTCTTTACTAATTTTGCCATCTTTGTATTCTTTACCTGACTTCCATGTATCATAAGCAGTCCATGCCGCACCTGCGGCCCATATTCCTGCTGGTATTAATGGTAATAGTTCTGTTAAATATTGTTGGCCTTTTTCGTCCATTTCAACAACAATACCGTCATCTAAATGTTCTACTACTCTTGACTCAACTAAGATATCACCAAATTCAAAACCAACGATATCGCCGGCTTCTGGTTGATCTGATTGTGTTTCTGTAAATAAGTTGTGTACTCTCATTTTGTAAATCTCCTGTTACTTATATTTATCAAATAACAGAAGTTAAATTACAATATAAACAATTGTATAAAAGCCCAACCATTCATTAGTGTAAACCAACAACATAGTACTATAGCACTACTACCACGTCTATATGTGCTAAAGACTGCTAACATACTACCAATTAAGTATAAAGGTATAAAAATTGTTGTAGCTGGGTCTAAAATAGTAAAACTAAGTATAGCACTTGCTATAATAAGAACTGTAGTTTCAACTATTTCTGCATAAAATGCTGTTCTATCTGTTTTATAACTTTTTTTAAAAAACTCAATTATTTTCATGTGTTGCCTCTTCAAATGGAATACTTGCTAGATTCTTACTCTTAGCTTCTACCATAATGTCAAAATCGTTACGGAAAGTGCCTGCCCATTTGTTAACGGCTGTATTCCACATAGTATCACTATGTGCTCTCAGTTTTGCTTTTTTGTAACCTTGTTCAATAAGTTTTTCATAGTCGGGCTTAACATCTGTTGCATGCCCTTGTAATAGATCTTTACGACTAACACTATAATGCATAGCAGGACGCACACCACGCCAACTATCAATGACACGTTTAATACGGTCATCGCTTGGAGTAATATATTCTCCGGCGCTATGTACCCAGTGATGGTGTATGTCGACAACTAGTGCTACTTCTTTCTCAAGTTCAAGTGAGGCATCGAGACCCCATGCGTTTTCGTCGTTTTCAATAGTAATACAGTTTCTTGCCTCTGGAGACAATCGTTGAAGTGCGACTTTAATACCGGCTGGACCTTGTCTACCGGAGATGTGGACGTTACACTTGAAGTCTTGCCACTTCTTACCGTAGCCCATCCACCTGATGATATCCGCATGATATTCAAACTCCTCTATACTTCGTTCTACAATTTCTGGTGTATCACTTGCTAGTACAACGAACTGACCTGGATGCATACTAAGACGCACACCTAGTTGTCGTGCAAGTTCACCTGCTCTACCATAATATTTAGCCGCATACTGTCTTATCTCTGGACGTTTCCAAAAGTAACGCCAGTCTGGATGTGTTGCGGCAGGAAGTTGGTTGCTACCTAATCTAACCATACGTTGATGTTCTGGTAAATTACCTACATATTCAACAAGGTTGTAAACTGCTTGTGTGTTATGAACCATAATATCATATAGACGCTGTTCAGCCACATCACGTGTTTGATTGTTAAGCCAACGAATAGTTGTAGATTTCTCTGTTAAT
>VMHT01088567.1_pt1 | contig 90042 bp, 111 predicted proteins | sample 4693611 | NCBI WGS metagenome assembly VMHT01 (sample SAMN12280063, study PRJNA550983) | marine metagenome | isolation source: seawater sampled from same location over 5 years 0.02-0.2 micron viral filtrate | place: USA: collected off the coast of southern California halfway between the port... ...
GCGACGAGAACTGGAGTAGATTTCTCAGAAGTTGCTGGTTTATCCAATGCTTAATATATAAATAAAAGAAAGGAAATAAACAATTATGGCAACATTTAAAGTAGACGATCTAAAATCTAGACTACCTGGCGGAGGCGCTAGAGCTAATCTATTCAGAGCAACGGTTGAATTCCCTGGCTATGCCGGAGGAGATTCAAATCTTATATCATTCCTATGTAAGGGCGCACAACTTCCAGCTTCAGTAGTTGGACAAGTTGATGTACCTTTCAGAGGTCAAGTACTAAAAGTAGCTGGTGATAGAACATACGAAAACTGGACAGTAACCATCATTAATGATGACTTATTCAGAGGACGCGATGCTTTCGAACGCTGGATGAACGGTATTAACCAAAACAAAACAAATCAAGGAATAGCAGAGCCAGTGACTTACCAGACTGATATGGTAGTTGAACAACTCACTCGTGATAATCTTGTCTCCAAGACAATCAATGTACGAGGTGCTTTCCCTATCAATGTTTCGGCTATTGATCTCAGTTATGATACAACTGATGCAATCGAAGAATTCACCGTTGAATTTGCTTACCAATACTGGGAATCAAATACAACCACGTAAATCTTAATTAAAATAATGGGCACCTTCATCTCTGGGGGTGCCCATTTATTTTTGTTATAAATAAAGATATGGAAATATTTGGTTACGAAATAAACAAGAAAGTAGCTTCAGTAGAAGTTAAAAAAGATAAAGAACTAAAATCATTTGTTGCGAAAAGAGATGAAGAAGGTTCTTCAAGTGTAGTTACCACTGGTGGATACTACGGCCAGTATGTTGATATTGATGGTCTCTCAGCGAATAATGAGGCAGACCTAGTTATAAAATACAGAGAATCAGCAGCACAGCCTGAATGTGATCAGGCTATTAATGATATTGTTGATGGTGCTATTTCATCTAGTGATGATAAGGCAACCGCAGAACTTAATATGAATGACTTGGATTTGCCAAGCAATATTAAGAAACAAATTTCAGAAGAGTTTGATAAAGTATTAGGACTTTATCAATTTAATCGTAGGGCAGCAGAAATGTTTAAAGATTGGTATATCGATGGACGACTATACTTTCATGTTGTAACCGACGAAAAGAATTTTAATAAAGGAATCAGAGAATTACGCCAGATTAATCCATTATATCTGAAAAAGGTAAAAGAGGTTACAAAGGTTCTTGATGAAAAGAGTGGGGCAAAGATTCCAAAAATAGTTGCAGAATACTACATTTATTCTGAAGGAATTTATGGTGGAGAAACATCAGGTGACGCAACATCGGGCATCAAGATTGCCAAAGAAGCAATTGTTTCATGTCCATCTGGATTACTTGATGAAAAACAAGAAAGAGTTGTAGGATATTTACACAAGTCTGTTAAACTGGTAAATCAATTAAGAATGATGGAAGATGCTCTTGTTATGTACAGAGTATCTCGTGCGCCAGAAAGAAGAATCTTCTATATCGATGTTGGTAATTTACCAAAAGGAAAAGCCGAAGAATATGTACAGACTGTCATGGCGAAGTATCGTAACAAACTTGTATATGATTCTTCAACTGGCGAGATCAAAGATGATCGCAAACATATGTCTATGTTGGAAGATTTCTATATGCCTCGTAGAGAGGGTGGAAGAGGTACTGAAATTACAACATTGCCTGGTGGTGAAAATCTAGGACAGATCGATGATGTTTTATTCTTCCAAAAGAAATTATATCGTTCTCTCAATGTTCCTATCGCAAGACTTGAACAAGAGACTGGATATGCCTTTGGACGACCATCCGAGGTATCTCGTGAAGAAACTAAATTTCAAAAGTTTGTTGATAAACTAAGAAAGAAATTCTCTTACGTCTTACTTGATGCTCTTAGAATTCAACTTATTCTCAAAGGTGTTATTAAACAATCAGAATGGAATAGTATTCAAGAAGGTATAGCTATCGATTTCATCGAAGACAATTATTTCTCTGAACTAAAAGAATCAGAAATTCTTAAAGAGAGAATTGAAACTATAGGTTTGATGGATGAACTTGTAGGTAAATATTATTCTAAGGCTTGGGTTCGCCGTCATGTTCTTCAACAGAATGATGAAGAAATTGAAAAGATTGACCAAGAAATTAAAGATGAAGCCGAAGAAGAAGGCGGCGAAGACGACGAATTTGACATCTAAGATTTCGAGCGCTAAGGCGCTGATATTTTAATTATGAAAAAACCCAATCTATTCATCATTCATTGTGATGAATTAAATTTTAGAACACTGGGGTGTTATAGAGATACTTTGCCTGAAGATCAGGCTTTTATGTGGGGTAAAGATGGTGTTTGTAAGACTCCGTATATTGATTCTATTGCAAAGGATGGAGTTATTTTATCTAAAAGTTATGCTGCTACACCTGTATGCTCTCCATCACGTGCTTCTTTCATGACAGGTAGATATCCACATAACACAAATGTTACTGGAAATCATACCCAAATGAGAAAAAATATTGTCACATTTGGTCATATATTAAGTAATTGGGGATATGAGACTGGATATGCAGGTAAATGGCATTTAGAAGGTAAAGAATATGGAGTGGAAGACCAAGATAAAAACTGGTCGGTTGGTGAAGGCCGAGGATTTGAAGATCACGAATATATGTTCAATGATGGTCATTTTAAAAGCATCCATGAAATCGATGGAAAAAAACATTGTGATTATTGGTCTTCAAGGGCCACCGATAAAACTTATGTCACGGATTATTTAACTGCCAGATCACTAGATTTTATTGATAAGAATAAAGATAAGTCATTTGCTTATATGGTTTCTATACCAGATCCACATACACCACATGAGGTGCGCCATCCTTATAAAGAGATGTTTAAAAATATTGATTTTAAAGATGCTCGGACTAAAGGTTATAATATCGATTCAGAACATCCGCAGTTAAATAATAATTATGATACTTCAGACCCATATGATTTAACTATGCACAAATACCTTGGCATGTTGAAATGCATTGATGAAAATGTAGGAAGAATAATTAGAAAATTAAAAGATAATAATTTATATGATAATACTATTATTGTTTTTACATCTGATCATGGTTCCATGTTAGGAGAACATTCAAGGAAAGGCAAGGCAACAATATATGAAGCGGCTGCGAAGGTGCCATTTATGATTCGATATCCAAAGGAGATAATACCTGGTACACAGATTGATCATGTAATGAATACAGTAGATTTTATGCCCACAATATTGGGATTGATGGACATAAATCCAATTATATCTCGTCAGCAATGGGAAGGTAGAGATATATCAAATGTGATTAAAGGCGAAATATTGAATCAAGAAGATGATATAGTCTTTTTAAGAGGTTATGTTGATTGTCCGGGCTCCGATTTTGGTTGGTTAGCGGCTATCACACCTCGATATAAATTGCTAGTAGATAACAAGTCTTATCTAATTGATATGGAGAAAGACCCAGATGAAACACAAAACTTTATTGATGATCCAAAATATAAGAATGTTATAAGATTTTTATCCAGTAAACTTTTAGAATATGGAAAAGAATATAACGACCCTAAAATTTACAGATCAAATATCAATGATCAGATTCATAAATTTATGAATTATTGAACCCTCAAAGTACAAATTATTATAAATAGAAACATGAAAGAAGTAGAAGATATTTTCAATGCGATAGTGAAGAATGATGAAAGCAGTATACATTCAACAGTAGAAACAGCCTTAAAGGCAAAGTTTAATCAGGCAAAAGATATTAAAAGGGTATCGGTTGCATCTGACATATTTAATAAATCAACTCAAGAAAACTAAATTTAATCAAATATAACAATTATGGCAAAGAAAACAATATATGATCTCAAAGATGAAATTGCAAATGGGATCGAAGAAGAAGTAATTGAAGAAGTTGAGGAAGTGAAAGCACCTGTTCAACCTAAAATTAAGAAGCCAACATCTTTCAAATCTTTAAAAGCAGCCAAAGCATATGCTAAAGCAAATGGTGGCAAAGTTAAAGAGAAAGGTAAGTTCTTTTACATTAACTAATATGAAGTTAATTACAGAACATTTAGAATCAAACCTTGACTTTCTCGTTGAGAAAGATGAAAAAGGTAACAAGAATACTTTCATTGAAGGTATCTTTATGCAGGCGGAGATGCAAAACCGCAATAATAGAATTTATCCTAAAGACGTACTATCTGAAGCAACTGCTAAGTATGTTAAGGAGCAGGTTAAAACTGGAAGAGCCGTTGGTGAACTAAATCACCCAGAAGGCCCACAGATTAACCTTGATAAAGTTTCACACAGAATTACCTCATTAAAATTTGAAGGTAACGATGTTGTTGGAAAGGCACTCATACTAAATACGCCAATGGGTAATATAGTGAAAGGACTTATGGAAGGTGGATGTAAGTTGGGTGTCTCAAGTCGTGGTATGGGAACAGTTGAAAGCAAGAATAATAAATCATATGTGAAGAGCGATTTTATGCTCTCCACAGTTGATATCGTACAAGATCCAAGTGCACCAGAAGCATTCGTTAACGGAATTATGGAAGGTGTTGAATGGATTTACGAAAATGGTATTCTGAAACCTCAACAAATTGAAGAATATGAGACTGAAATTAAAAAAGCAACGACCTCTCAGCTTGCAGAAGCTCAGAAGAGAGTCTTTAGTGATTTCCTCTCCAAACTCTAATCATTAATAAAATAAAGCTATGTCAGAAGAAACGCAAGAAGTAGAAGATATCATTGAGGATATCACAGAAGAACAGCTTATTACTAATGAAGAGCTTGAACAGGATGCACCTGAAGAAGTCTCTGAAGAAGTAGAAGCAGAAGAAGCTTCCTTTGATGATTCTATCAAGTCTATTCTCCTTGGTGAAAAGAAAGCCGTAAAAAAGGAAGATGATGACGACGATGAGTCTGAAGATGAAGATGATGACGACGATGATGATGACGATGATGAAATGGAAGAATCCACAGAATCTGAATCAGAAGAAGTTGTAGTCGAAGCTAAGGCTAAGTCTAAAAAGGAATCGCCAGGCGATGACCATGAAGACGAAGTTGAAGAAGAGGAAGAAGAAGAAGTAGAAGAGTCATATGATTCTAAGAAGAAGGATGAAGTAGAAGAAGAGGAAGAAGACGAAAAGGAAGAGTCACTAATGAGAAGGACTCAACAGAGAAAGAAGATGAATGCGTCTAAGAAGGACGAAGTAGAAGAAGAGGAAGAAGACGAAAAGGAAACCAAAGAGGCAAAAGCCAAAAAGGTTTCTGAAGCACTCGATACACTTCTTCAAAATGAATCTTCTCTTACCGAAGACTTCAAGACTGAAGCCGCAACACTTTTCGAAGCAACTATTGCTGAAAGAAGTATTGAGATTCAAGAAAAACTCGAAGAAAAATATAACTCGGATCTAAATGAAGAAGTTGAAACAGTGCGTGAAAGCCTTATCGAAAGAATCGATGATTATCTTTCATACGTTGTAGAGAGCTGGATGGAAGAAAATACTCAACAAGTTGAGAATACTCTTCGTACAGAAATCGCAGAAAGCTTCATGACATCACTTAAAGATGTATTCGTTGAGAATTACATCGATGTCCCAGAAGAAAAGCAAGATCTTGTTGTAGAACTAACAACGGTTTCTGAAGAAACTGCTGAGAAACTCGAAACTGCTGAATCTGAAATCGCTTCTCTTCAAGAAAAGGTACAGGAGTTCGAAAGAGCATCTGTTATCTCTGAACTAAGTGAAGACCTTTCTGAAACAGAATCACACAAACTAGAATCTATTCTAGAAGGTGTTGAATTTGGTTCGAAGGAATCTTTTGCTAAGAAAGCATCAGTCGTCAAGGATTCAATCTTTGAAGGTAAAGAAGAAACAAAAGAAGAAGAAAATCTTGAAGAAGAATCTTCTGAAGATACAGAAATAATCATCGAGGGCGAGGAAGAAACTAAGAAAGTTGTTCCTGCACATATGAAAGCATATGTAGACGCTCTATCAAAACTATAATCCCAACTAAAACAACAACATAGGAAAATAACTATTATGTTTAATACAGAAGAACAAATGAAAAAGTGGGCACCAGTGTTAGAACACTCTGATGCACCTGCTTTCGCAGACGAGCACAGAAAGGCCGTCACCGCAAAGCTTCTCGAAAATACCGAGAAGGCTCTCCAAGAAGAAAGAGCACAAAGCTCTTTCCTCTCTGAAAATAATCAAACTGTAAGTGCTGTTTCTAATTACGATCCAGTTCTTATCTCTCTTGTACGTCGTGCAATGCCTAATCTCATCGCTTATGATGTAGCCGGTGTCCAGCCAATGTCTGGCCCTACTGGTCTCATCTTCGCAATGAAGAGCCGTTACAACAATGATGCATCTGGTGGTGCCAACGCTAAGATCACTACTGGTGATGGCGAAGCACTTGGACTCGCTGAGCCCAACACCGCATTCTCCGGTCCTCACACTACAGGTGCAGGTGAAGCACTCGGTGCAACTGGTGGTACAGACTTTGGTGACATGGGTTTCACCATTGAAAAGGCTGCTGTTGAAGCTAAGACTCGTGGTCTTAAGGCTGAATACACAATGGAGCTTGCTCAAGACCTCAAGGCTGTTCACGGTCTTGATGCTGAAGGCGAACTTGCTAATATCCTATCGACTGAAATCCTTGCAGAAATCAATCGTGAAGTTATCAACACAATCAATGCTAAGGCACAGGTTGGACTTGGAAACATCGCTGAATCTCCTGCAGGTGACTTCGACTTATCTGTACACGCAGATGGTCGCTGGTCAGTAGAGAAGTTCAAGAGCTTGATCTTCCAATTGGAAATCGAAGCAAATGCGATCTCTATCAATACTCGTCGTGGTAAAGGTAACTTCGTTCTTTGCTCTGCTAATGTAGCCTCTGCTCTTGCAGCCGCAGGTTCACTTGACACTGCTCAGATCAATGGTCTAAATGTAGATGCAACTGGTAATACATTCGCTGGAACACTTAACGGTCGCCTTAAGGTATATGTTGATCCATATGCAGCTTCCGATTATGTAACAGTTGGATATCGTGGATCGAATCCATATGATGCTGGTCTCTTCTACTGCCCATACGTACCACTCACTATGGTTCGTGCAGTTGATGAACAAACATTCCAGCCTAAGATTGGCTTCAAGACTCGCTACGGCATGGTCAAGAATCCTTTCGTAGAAGAAGTCATCGGAGATGGTGCTTCTAACGCTGGTGTCGGTGGAGATGGTAATAATCCATACTTCCGCAGATTCACTGTGAGCAACATCAACCTTGGATAAGATTTAATCTTACCATTATAAATTTGAAGGGGTCTCGCAAGGGGCCCCTTCTTTTTATATAAATAACTTTATGTCAAATCTAACAAGTAATTATAATTTCCTATCCCCAACGGGATTCAAGCTTATTATTAATAGAGAGAAACTATCTAATCTTGAGTTCTTTTGTGTTTCTGCTACCCTTCCAGATTTATCTATAGGTGAGGTTGAAGGTAATGTAAAACAGTATAAAGGATATTTTACAGGCGATGTTACATTTGGCGGATTATCACTTACAGTAGCGGTCGATGAAGATTTAAAGGTATACCAAGAATTATTCGAATGGATCATTAACAATAGAGATTCTGGTAAGCCGACTGTATACGATGCTACATTGGTAATTCTAACTAATCACCAAAACATAAATAAACAAATCCAATTTAAGAATCTATTCTGCACAAGTGTTGCGGCTCTGGAATTCTCTACACAATCAACTGATGTTGAATATCTGCAGGCTGCGGTCGAGTTCAGATATGATGAATTTAAGTTTGTATAAAGTAAAGGTGTTAATATGAAAATGTTAGCTGTATATACTGATAATTTTCAACCTCTATTTAATAACTTTAAGAAATCATTAGGTGATTGCAAAGATATTGAATTAGTAGAATGTCCTATAACATTCAGTAAGAAATATGAAAAATTTGGATTTTTGAGCGATTCTTGGTATGAAGCACTTGAAATTAAAATATTTAATGTAATACAATTCATAAAGAATGAGACAAAAGAAGGAGAACATTTTATCATCTCGGATGTTGATGTTCATTTCTTTCAACCCGATAAGATCATTGATTTAGTAAGATATGATAAAGATATCATAGGCATTAAAGAAAAAGGATACATAAATGGTGGTTTTATTATTGCTAAACATAACTCTACAATCATAGATATGTATGAATATGTATATAAACAGATAAAATCTAAGAAAGTGGGTCTAAGTGATCAAGATCAAATTAATAAATATTTAGTTGAGAATAAAATGAATTGGGGTTTTATTGATGAGACATCTACACTTATTGGATCATTTGTACAGACCATACCAATACCCACAAAATCATCTGTCGTCTATCATGTCACATGGACAAAAACAGTAGAAGAAAAGGTGACTCGCATCAATGAAGTGGTGGAAGCATATAAAAAATTATAATTTTAAGTTCGTATAAATAAACTTATATGATGAGTTTAAATGAAATTTTGGAATCTTGGAAAACAGATTCTGTTATTGATGATAGCGCACTTGATGAGGATACTGTAAACACTTCAAAGCTGCACGCCAAATATCTCGAAATATATTCTCTTTCAAAATTACAATTGAGAAAGAAAGAATTTGATCTAGAGAAAATAAAGAAGGATAAGTGGCTTTACTATACTGGTAAAATGACCAAATCCGATATGGATGCAAGAGGGTGGGCTTATGATCCATTCCAAGGTATGTCGAAGCCATTGAAATCAGAGATGAGTATGTATTACGAAACTGATGATGATTTGGTAAAAGTAAAAGCAGGTATTGATTACCAAAAATCGATCATTGATACTCTTGAAGAGATAATGAATAATATTAGGTGGAGACATTCCCACATCAAGAATATAATTGAATTTCGTAAGTTTACTTCTGGTATGTAATGAATGAAACTATATATCTATCAAAGAAGAGCGAGTCTCTTTTAAGTGTAGCATCGGAAGATTCTGGAGTTCTCAGAGAACTCTCGGAATACTTTACATTCTATGCGGATGGATATAAGTTTATGCCTGCCTATCGAAATAAATTATGGGACGGTAAAATTCGTCTTTATAATTTAATGAACAAGACAATACCTTACGGTCTTAAAGATGAGATTCTTAGATTCGGTCAAGATAGAGGTTATAATGTAAGTCTTGGTTCTGATATAGAAAATAGATACTCTTATGATAAAGAGTTCTTTGATGATCTTTCATTATGTGCTGGTGGTAAACCTATTGAAGCAAGAGACTATCAGAATAAAGCGGTTGAGTTTGCAACAGATAATGGTCGATCAATATTAGTTTCACCTACTGGCTCGGGTAAATCTCTTATCATTTATATGTTGATGAGATATTATCTATCGGAGGAAATGGATAAGAAAGTTATTATCATTGTGCCGACTACATCATTGGTCGAACAGATGTATAAAGATTTTGCGGATTATTCATCTGATGATCCAGAGTTTGATGTTGAAGAAGATGTACACAGAATCTATTCGGGTAAAGAAAAACAGTTTGAGCAATCTGTCGTAATCACAACATGGCAATCTGCTATCAAATTAAATCAGATATGGTTTCAACAGTTTGGTTGTGTTGTAGGAGATGAAGCACACACATTTAAGGCTAAATCACTAACTACAATTATGAGTCGATTATCCTTGGCTGATATGAGAGTTGGTACTACTGGAACACTAGATGGTGGACAAGTAAATGAACTTACACTCGTGGGTAATTTTGGGCCAGTGTATAAAGTAACATCTACACAAACACTTATTGATTCTAATACTCTTGCCGATCTGAAGATAGAAGCGCTCGTTCTTAAATATAGTGATGAGACAAGAAAGAAATTCGGTAAAAAGAAATATGCCGAAGAGATTGATTTCTTGGTATCACATGAAAAAAGAAATAGATTTATATCTAATCTAGCGCTTGATCAAAAGGGTAATTCATTAGTTCTTTACAATCTTGTTAAGAAACATGGAGAACCTCTTTTCAAACAGATACGAGATCGCGCTAAAAATAGAAAGGTTTTCTTTGTGTCTGGTTCTGTAAATGCAGAGGAAAGAGAAAAGATCAGAGAGATAACAGAGCAAGAAAAGAATGCGATCATCGTGGCATCTGTTGGAACATTCTCCACAGGTATAAACATAAAATCCCTAAATAATATTATATTTGCTTCACCCACAAAATCACAAATACGAGTTCTACAATCCATAGGAAGAGGTTTAAGAAAAAGTAATAATGGACAAGGAACTGTGGTTTATGATATTGCGGATGATCTATCTTGGAAGTCTCGAAAGAATTATACATTGAACCATGCGATTTCAAGAGTTAAGATTTATGATAAAGAAAATTTTAAATACAAAATACATTCGATAAACATATGAGTGATCCACTAGATATCTTTGATAATATTGAAGAGACAGAAGTTCACACCTATCATCTCACCGATGGTTCATATATTATTGCGGAAGAAGTGGATTACGAAGAAGAACATGACATAACCTATATTGTATTACCTGCCAAATTAGAAAGAACTCATTACGGTTTCAAATTTGGAGTTTACACTATTGGGGATATGGATGATATAACAGAATTAAATACAAAAGCCATAGTAACCCGAACGGAGGCACCCTTTGCACTGAAGTGTGACTATCTCAGATATATCATTGCAAACAAAGTAAGGAATGATATGATAGAAGAAGAGATAGAAAAAATTGAAGAAGAGAATAAGTTATTTGATGCATTTGACTCTAATGTCAACAAGCCATATAAAAACAGAATGAATTGGAAACCTGAGAATAACTGATCTTTTCTTTCTTTCGAACAAATCAATTATACCAAATTGTCAACCCTTTGTCAAACCCAAAATAAGGTATTGACATATTTCATACATAATATATTATAACTATATAATGAAACGTAAACCACAACACTATGTAAACAATAAAGAATTTTCTCAAGCAGTAGTCGATTATGTAACTTCCGTTACTGAAGCAAGAGAGAATGAAAAAGATGAACCCAAGGTTACCAATTATATTGGTACATGTTTCTTAAAGATATCCGAGGGTCTATCACACAAACCTAATTTCTTTTCATACACATATCGTGAAGAGATGGTTATGGATGCCGTAGAGAATTGCATCAAAGCAATTATGAACTACGATATCAAGAAGGCAACAAGAACAGGATTGCCAAATGCTTTTGCTTATTTCACACAGATCAGTTACTATGCTTTCCTTAGAAGGATTGCAAAAGAAAAGAAGCAACAAGAGATTAAAGAAAGATACATTGACTTTGCAGGTGCAGATGCTTTCGCTGACTTTGAAGGCAATTGTGATTCAGAATTCATAGTAGATCACATCAGACAAAAATCACAAAGGATTCGTGAAAGAGATAATCTTGTTAAAGAATTCGGTAAGAAACAAAAGAGAAAAGAAAGAGCGAAGAAGAAAGTTATTGACTCCTTCGAAGAGTTCTATATAGTATAACTATATGAAGATAGCACTGCTTAATGACACTCATGCAGGCATCAAGAATGGTTCAGATATATTTCTTGATTACGCTGAGAGTTTTTACACCAATACGTTCTTTCCTTACTTGAAAGAGCATGGTATAAAAAAGATATTACATCTTGGTGATTACTTTGATCATCGTAGGTTTGTGAATTTCAAGGTTCTTAAAAGAAACTACGAACATTTCATTTCCAAGTTAAATGAGTATGATCTCACAATGGATATCATACCAGGGAACCATGATGTATATTATAAGAATACTAATGATCTAAACTCATTGAATGAGATTCTAGAGCAGCATGATAGGATAACAATCTATAATGAGGCTGAGGTTGTTTCTTATGATAAACTAGATATCCTTTTACTACCTTGGATATGTGAAGAAAATCATGAGCGCTCTATCGAAGCGATAAAGAAATCAAAGGCAACTATTCTGGCAGGTCATCTTGAACTCGGTGGCTTTGAAGTTATGAGAGGAATCAAAGCCATTGATGGTATGGATAGAAAACTCTTTGATAGATTCGATATGGTTTTATCTGGTCACTATCACGCAAAGAGTTCAAAGGATAACATTCACTATCTTGGTACTCAATTTCAATTTACATTTGCTGATGCAAACGAAGATAAGTATTTTCATATATTAGATACAGATAAAAGAGAATTGACATCAGTTCGAAACCCTGATAGTATGTTTCATAAGCTAATATATGATGAAGATAAGGTACCAGAGATAAAGAAAGAATACAAAGACTCATATGTAAAGATAATCGTTCTGAATAAAAAGGATCTGTACTCTTATGATAAGTGGCTAGATAAGATTCATAAAGCTGAACCATTTGAAATTAAGATACTAGAATCATTTGATGAATATCTAGGCGAGAATGTAGAAGATGAAGGAATCACAACAACAGATACATCAACACTTCTAAACAGTTATATCGATTCGACTGAAACAGATTTGAATAAAGACATACTCAAGAAATTAATGCAAGAGCTCTTTCTTGAAGCACAGAACATCGACGAGATTTAATGATCACATTTGAAAAACTATCTTATAAGAATTTCCTACGTACAGGAGATTGAACTACGGTCATTGATCTTAATAGGTCTGCAGCGACGTTAGTTGTTGGCGCAAATGGCGCTGGTAAATCAACAATGCTAGATGCTCTTTCATTCGCACTGTTTGGAAAGCCACACCGTAATATCAATAAGCCACAATTGGTAAATTCAATCAATGGTAAAGGTTGCGAGGTTGAGGTAACATTCACAGTAGGCAAGAATCAATATAGAGTATATCGTGGAATACGACCCGGTGGTTTCAAGATATATCAGAATGGTCAATTGCTAAACCAAGAATCCCATAGCAGAGATTATCAAAAGGTTCTAGAGAGTAATATTCTTAAATTGAATCACAAGTCTTTTCACCAGGTTGTGGTTCTTGGTTCAAGTAGTTTCATTCCATTTATGCAACTGCCAACAGCACAAAGAAGAGGTGTTATTGAAGACCTGTTAGATATTGGTATATTCACAAAGATGAATGTTCTGACAAAGGATAGATATTCTAAACTCAAGAATGATCTAATCAATACAGTTAATGAGGTTAGTATACTTACTGAATCAATACGATTGAAGAAGAAGCACATTGATGAATTGAAAGCAATCGATCTGAAGAATTCTGTTAAGAATACAAAGAAGATTAAATCTTTGAAAGATGAGAAAGAACTTCTTGAAAAGAGAAACACAGAATTGCAAGAAGAGTTTGATGAAAAGTGGCCAGAACTTAGTTCTCTTATAGGAGAAGCGACAGAGGGAAGAAAGAACATAGGCTTTGAGAAGAACACATGCAACCACGATCTAAAATCATTGATGAAGCAATCAAAGTTCTTTGAGGATAACGACTGCTGTCCAACTTGTGATCAGACTATCTCTGATGAATTAAAAGCATCTAAGAAATCAGGCATAAAAGAATCGGCTAGTGTTATTCAAGGCACCCTAGAATCATTAGAAAAGGACGATTTTTCACTTCGGAAAACCCTCGATTCTTTAGATATTAAGAAGAAGAATTTGGACAAGCTTCGTACAGATATTCGTATGAATCAAGGCACTATTCAACATTGCCAAGAACAAGTAGATTCATTAGAATCCGCAGACGCAATTGATTCGGTAGATACAAGTGGTTCTGAAAAGGAATTGCAGAATGATGAAGAGTCTATTATAGATTTGAATAAGAAACAGCAATCACAGAATCATGTTAAGACATACATCGAGGCGATCTTTGAGTTATTAAAGGACACAGGAATAAAGACAAAGATCATTCGTGAATATCTGCCTGTGATGAATAAACTTATCAATCAATATTTACAGGTGCTAGATTTCTTTGTTTCATTCAACCTCGATGATTCTTTTAATGAGACAATCAAGTCAAGGCATAGAGATGACTTCTCTTATGATTCATTTTCTGAAGGTGAGAAACAAAGAATTGATTTGGCTCTTCTCTTTGCTTGGCGACAGATAGCCAAGATGAAGAACTCAGCCAATACCAATCTTTTGATATTGGATGAAACATTTGATTCAAGTATGGATGCAGATGGAGTTGATAACCTCCTTAAAATCCTTTTCACACTAAGGGATGATTCAAATGTATTTGTGATATCACACAAGCAAGATTTACTAGAAGGTAAATTTCCTGCTAAGATAGAATTTGAGAAGATTAGAAACTTCTCTGGTATAAAAAAGTAATAGGTTTAGTATATGAGATATATGGACACATATAATAATACTGAATACATGATTCAATCAATGTTGGGTAAAGAAGATAACTTGCCCTCAAAGGAGTTATTCGAAACATACTTTAATAAAGTCCTCAAAAGAGATTTTCTTAAAGACTATCAAATAGAACTCCAATATAGTGAGAATTACTCTCATTTGCTTGAAGAATTGAAACGTATTCGTAAGTCATTGATAGTGAACAACTAGTAAACTTTTAGTTTCTCTCTAATTTTCTTTCATAACCTGTTGATACTCAGTGGGTTAAAGTCCTGTACAAAATGGCATTTATAGTATATAATATACCTATAATGAGAAAGAAAAGAAAAGATAGAAACTACGTTCTTTACCGTGTGAGCGGTGGTGACGATACATATATCGGACTTACGGTTTCTCAAGGTCGAGCATTTTGGAAATCTGTTAAGATTCGTGTTCAGAAACATATCTCCCGTGCCATGAAGGAAAACAAGGACTGGACGATGTGCAATTTCATCCGTGAGACAAATGAGACCATCTACTATGAGGTTCTTGAAGTTGTCCGTGGTCGCAAAGCTGCATACCAGCGCGAAAGAGAACTCATCTCAGAGTTAAATCCATCACTCAATGATTTTTAATATGTTGACTATCAACCACTTATCAATTTTTGCAGAGATGAATTATACAGACCATAACCCGTTGATGGTGAAAGACATAAAGTCCTGTACAATTTGCGAAAACCTGATATAATATACATATAAGATTAATTATGAATTACGAACTCCAATCCACCCTCGCCCGTCTTCTAGCCAAAGAGAACATTACTGTGACTCACGGCAACATGAAGACCGCAATGTTTGATGTTAAGAATCGTGTCCTTGGTTTGCCCATGTGGAAAAACAAGAGCAAGGATGTCTACGATATGTTGGTCGGACACGAGGTCGGACACGCCCTTTACACTCCCGAAAAAGGAATTGAAGACTTCCATACCAAGTGTGGCAACATTCCATTTGATGTCTGCAATATTGTCGAAGACATCAGAATCGAGCGAATGATTCAAGACACTTATCCTGGCTTGCCACGAGTATTCCGCAAGGCTTATTCCGAGTTGGTCGAAGATGACTTCTTTGGTACCAAGGAAAAGAACATACCCGAATGTGGTTTTCTTGACCGTCTCAATTTGCGAGGCAAAGTTGGTTCACATCTATACATCCCATTGGATGACGATGAGGAAGCAATCTACCAGAAGTGTCTCAAGGCTGAAACATTCGACGATGTTCTAGACATTTGCCTAGAGATCAAAGACATGCTTGATAAAGAGCCACCACAAGATCAAAGTGAAGACGATGACTCTTCTGAAGAAGCCGAAGATTCAAACCCTTTGCCTTCAGAACAAGACGAGGATACCGAAACTGATGGTTCTGACTCCGATGGTGGTGAAGAAACAGACGATGGCTCCGAAGCCGATGGTGGTGAAGAAACAGACGATGATGGTGATGAAGGTATGCCTGATGTCGATGCATCGAGTTCTGACATCAGTTCTGAAAATGACAATGATGAAACAGAGACTTCCGCAGCTGCTTCTGATGACGGTGCAAGTGAATCTGTCCCTGAAGAACTCGTCGCTGATACTCTTAAAGATTTCGAAGACAAGCTTGAGCAAATCGTAGAAGACCAAGATGAGAGGCAATACACACCGGTGATGCTCCCACGTCCAAACTACATTTATGACTCGATCATCAAGTACGATATGTTGCGTAAAGACCGCGGCACTCAAATCTTCGGCGAAGACAGTGCGATTGAATTGGATGTGAACACTCGATACACCAATTTTCGTAAGGCAACTAATAAGAAGGTTGGAACTCTGGTTCGTGAATTCGAACAACGCAAAGCTGCTTATCAATATTCTCGTGCCACAGAAAGTCGTACAGGTAAATTGGATGTGAACAAGCTGCACAACTACAAGTTGACCGATGAACTTTTCCTCTCGCAAACCAAGCTTGCTGATTCTAAATCGCACGGCATGATTTTTCTATTAGATTATTCTGGCTCAATGGCTGGAGTTCTTAAAGATGTGATCGATCAGACTCTCAACTTGGTTACCTTTTGTAAGAAGGTAGGAATTCCTTTTCGGGTTTATTCTTTCACCAATACATGGGCGATCAAATCACCATCTAAAATAGAGGCGACATTCAATGAGGTTGACCTTTCCAATGTGATTCTTGTGGAACACATCACCAGTGAGATGAACAAGACAACATATGAAGAGGCTTTCAAAGCCCTTTGGATGACTCAGAATACTCACTGGCGTGGTGGTCAATACGATCAACTCGGTGGCACTCCATTGGATAGCGTATTGACTATGATGCCAACCATTGTGACTGACTTTGCTAAGAAGAACGGAATACAGAAAACCACTTTTGTTACTCTGACAGATGGAGAAAGCTCTAACATCAATACGACCCATGAGTGGAATGAGATGCGCTCTAGAATTGAAATCAAATGTGGAGGTAAGAATCACACCATCTCTCGTTACAGGTCAACAAATGATCTGATGGAGATGATTGGTGATCTACCCGGTATATCCACTATTGGTTTTTTTCTTCCAAACCACAAGAAACAACTCACTCGACTTCTCTCTCGTTTTATTCCTAGAGCGGATAAACTCAAGAAAGCCAAAAAATTACATGCCAAGAATGGTTTCTCAAGTGTGGAGAATCGTGGTTTCGGTGCCTACTACATCTTAGATTCGGATGTCCAAATTAATGACAATGACTTTGTAACAAGTATCGACGAAGATGCTGCTAACTCTCGCAAGGCTCAGAACAAGCTTGCTAAACAGTTCGGTGCCCATAACCAAAAGGCTCGCCAAACACGGGTTCTTCTAACCAGCCTTGCTCAACAAATTGCTTAAACCACGAAGTGAACTGGATGTCTAATTCATTGAATATCAACAACTTATCAATTTTTGGTAAAGATACAAACCAATTTCCCAACCCGTTGATACTCAAAGCCTTAAAATCCTGTACAAATCTCCAAAACCTGATATAATATACATATAAGATTGATTATGAAAAATATGCTAACAAACACAAATATCGCCTCCATCCACCAAGCGATGGATTCCACTAAAGCCCCAGTCAAGATTCGTGACATCGTCGATGTCGGTGAGAGTCTCGGACTGAAACGATCTCTTGTCCACAAGTCGGTTCGAACAATGTTCTCGAAAGGCTCGACTCGAGGTTATTACTCATTTCCTGTTTCGGAGGTCACTGGTGAATTCCTCACTGCCGACACTCCTGTTTCGACCCCCGCGGTTCCAACTGCTGCTCAGAATTTCAAACTGGCAACCACAGTTGCCTCGGTTGTTGACGATGAGATTCACATTCCATCCGTCGACCCTACATATGTCAAATGGGGTGAATTCAAGACTGTGTCTGATATTCTTGCCGCTGGTATTTTCTACCCCTTATATATTGAGGGTATGTCCGGTAATGGTAAAACATTCATGGTGGAACAAGCTTGTGCCAAAGCCAAGCGTGAATACATCCGTGTTCAGATTTCACCCGAGACCGATGAAGACGATCTTATCGGTGGTTTTCGACTCATCAATGGTGAGACAATCTATCAAAAAGGCCCCGTAGTCAAGGCTATGGAACGTGGAGCCGTTCTACTGGTTGACGAGATCGACCGTTCGACTAACAAGATCATGTGCCTCCAAGGGGTTCTTGAGGGCAATCCTGTTCTTCTAAAGAAGACTGGTGAGGTCATTACCCCTGCCAGAGGTTTCACGGTGATCGCCACTGCGAATACTAAAGGTCGTGGTTCTGATGACGGTCGCTACACCGCGGCATCAATCATTGACGATGCCTTCTTAGAACGCTTTGTCGCCACAATCGAACAGGAATATCCTGCCGCTCGCATTGAGAAAAAGATTTTGGTCAAGCATGCCGAAAAATATGAGGTGAACGACCTCGAGTTTATCGACAAGCTTGTCGCCTGGTCAAATGTGATTCGTAAAACATTCGAAGACGAAGCGGTGGACGAAGTGATTTCTACTCGCCGTCTCTGCCACATTGTGAAGAGCCATTCCATTTTCGCCAATCGCATGAAGTCGATTGAGATGTGCATCAACCGTTTCGACGGTGAGACTAAGGATGCTTTCCTTGACCTCTACACGAAGATCGATGAATCTGCGAACCTAGAGGAATTCACTCAAGAAGAACCGGTTGCTGACTACGAAGCTTATAATGCTGAGGTCGACGTGCCATAAACACTTTATTGTCGAGGGATACGATAGTAATTCATAATCAATCGAGGTGGTGCCCATATGGGTACCACCTCACTATATCAAATTTTATATGAAAAGAAAACCAACTAACCCAAAAGATTCTTGCGGAATTAAAAAGGTACCCATGAGCGGAATGCCTATGAATGTTCTGATGGAAGCAGGACTTGTTAAACTACACGGCGACCTAAAATATGGTCGCTTTAATTGGAGAGAAGCGGGAGTTCGAGGCTCTGTATATTATGATGCCGCGATGCGACATTTAGCCGCATGGTATGAGGGCGAAGACATCGACCCCGATTCTGGTATTCATCACATATCTCATGCTATAACTGGACTCGCGGTTCTTCGTGATTCAATGATAAGAGATAATTGGGTAGATGATCGTCCACCAGCAAGTGAAGATGGTTGGATGAAAGAATTTAATGAGATCGCTGCGAAGATGATCGAAAATAAGTCAAAATAGATTTGACAAAGAACCATAACCTGATATAGTTATATACAATGAAACTAAGTAATGAAACAATAGAGGTACTAAGAAATTTTGGTGCCATTCAACCCAACATCGTAGTCAACCCTGGTTCGACTATTTCAACACTGGCAGAGGCAAAACACATCTTAGCAGAAGCTCAGATTGAACAGTCCTTTGATTCTGAATTCGGTATCTATGACGTAAATGAATTCCTTTCTGCTCACAGTCTTATTGAAGACCCCGAGCTAGAATTCCTTGATAGTCATGTTACTCTTAAATCTGGTTCAGCAAGTGTAAAGTACCACTTTGCAGACAAGGAAATTTTGACAAAGAAGACAAAGGATATTAATATGCCCGCGGCTGATATGACATTTAATTTTACTGATGAATCTATTCAAGCCATTCGTCGTGCAGCATCAAGTCTGAGCCTCGATTCTCCTTCGCTATCTCTTTCGGTAGATGGCGGAAAGGTTGTTGCAAAAGTTCTTTGCTCACAGAATCCATCATCCAATAGTTATTCTCTAGAGGTCGGAGATTATAGTGGCGATGAGAATGATTCTGATTATCGTTTCAACATTGATAATCTTAAACTTATTGGCGGTGACTACGAAGTGAACATCACCAACAAATTAATTTCCAACTGGAAACACAAAACAAAGAATGTCCAATATTGGATAGCTCTAGATAAATCCACAAACATTGCTTAGTTATATGGACGAAGAAAATAATGAACCATCGATCAATATAAATGATCTAAATTTATCCTTGCAGATAATTGATATCTGTTCAGAACGCGGCGCCTTTAAAGGAACCGAACTGACAGATGTTGGTATCTTGAGAGATAAATTATATGCATTCATCGAAGCGAATAAGCCAGATGAAGATGAACCAGAGCCTGAGTCCGAAGAAGTCGAAAAGATACCAGAACAGCTGGAATTCGATTTTAAGGAAGAGGTATAAGTATTATGGTGGGTGTCATTTTGGCGCCCACCATTTTATTGACATCTATTTGAATTAATATATTATTACATTATGAAAGAAAACCTATTGTGGGTAGAAAAATACCGACCACAAACTATTGAAGATTGTGTCCTTCCATCTAAGTTGAAAACAACTTTCTTGGAATTTGTGAAGAACAATGATGTACCAAACATCATTTTGGCTGGCCCTGCTGGTACAGGAAAGACAACTATCGCTCGTGCTTTGGCTAATGAACTGGGACTTGATTGTCTTTTGATCAATGCTTCTGAAGAGAGTGGAATTGATATTCTCAGAAACAAGATCAAACAGTTTGCTTCTTCTATGTCGCTTGATATGGAAAAGAAATACAAACTGGTAATACTTGATGAAGCCGATTATCTAAATGCTCAATCGACGCAGCCGGCTCTTCGTGGTTTCATTGAAGAATTCTCTGGCAACTGTCGCTTTGTTCTGACTTGTAATTTCAAGAATCGTATTATCGAACCTCTTCATTCAAGATGTACCGTGATCGATTTCAACGAAGTGAAGATCAACGATCCAAAACTAGCTGCGACCTTTATGAAGAGGCTCCAGTTCATTCTTGAGAATCAGAAGGTAGAATACAGCAAGCAGGCTATTGCCAATCTGATTATGAAACATGCGCCAGACTGGCGACGTGTGATCAATGAGTGTCAGAGATATTCAACATCTGGTACACTTACACCAGAGATTGTTACTACTGGCGAATCAGAAATCAATGAACTGGTCAAACATCTAAAAGAAAAAGATTTCCGTTCTATGAGGTCTTGGGCAGCTGCTAATTCTGACATTGACTCGTCTATTGTTTTTCGGAGAATCTATGACACCAGTTATGATATCCTAGAATCTCAATCAATCCCGCCAGTAATCTTACTGTTGGCTGATTATCAATACAAAGCAGCATTTGTTGCTGATCGTGAACTAAACTTGGTTGCTTGTCTCACAGAGATTATGGGAACAGCGCAATTCAAATAAACTAAATTATATTATGGAAGACAAAATTAAGAAAGTAATTGACTGGATGCCAGTAATGGAAATCCCAACATCCCAAAGTAAAGCTTGGTATGCGCTTGGTGGAGAAATGGTTGGAGTTTATCAATTTGCACTTGATGAAGACATTGAGGAAATTGGAGATGCTATTGTACATGAGAAGATTGGATATAATGGACTCAGTAAAAAGAATCTACTAGGTCGTACTTATGGTATGAGAGCAGCGAAAGGTAAACACGGCGCAAGGCATTATTGTGATCAGAATAATGTGGATAGAAATACAGTCTATGTTCGCTATCTGTTGACAGAAACAGCCGATGATGCACAAGCACTTGAAACATGGATTCATAGACAAACAGAAGCGACTGCATCACATGAATACAAATATGCTTGGATAGAAGCCTCGGGTGGTCTTGATGGTGCCACAACATATATAATGTCTCTTATCAGTGAATTAGATTCAGTTGATATACAAAATATTGTTGTCGAAGCTCGGCAAATGGGTATAGATAAATATACAGCAGAGATGAATTATGACCCCGTTTGATTTTCTAAATTCAATTAATGAAAAGAAGAGTTACCTCTTCACAGATATCAAGGCGGATAATTCAGGTGAAGCATCTGATCTAGATTCGGTTGATCGCAAGTATCCACCCTTCATGGTGAATCGTGGTCTATCCTACTTTGTCGATACAGTAATGTTGGCAAATGAAATGAATGAACGTTTTGAAATCTCAAAGAAGATGCACTATGACTTTCTGTATCATGCAGTAAGAAGAAAGCGCAGATTCTCGAAATGGGCCAAGAAGCCTAAGGATAGTAAAGATATTGAATTGATTAAAGAAGCATACTCTTGTAGCCGAGAAAAAGCAGAAGATGTCTATGATCTAATCGATATGAAAGCTCTTCGCAAGTATATGTCTAAAGGAGGTACCAAGTGAAAGCATTTGTCATAACATTAAAAGGAATAAAAGAATCCGAACTCTTAGCAAAAAAAGCACTTGCCAGCGCTAGGAAACATGGATATAATGCTAGTATATTCAATGCCATAAAACCAAAAGACAATCCTTTACAAATATTTAATAAACATGGAATCAAAATGGATGGGTGGGTCAAAGATAAAAATCCTGCAGCGCTTGCTTGTTGGGCTTCCCATTTTCTATTATGGAAGAAGTGCATTGATATGGATGAACCTTTTCTTATATTAGAACATGATGCAATAGTTGAAAGTAAATTTCCCAATCATCTTATTAAGAGAGTTAAACAGATAGTAAATCTAGGTGCACCCGGTTATGTAGATTCAGTAAATGATATAGAAAACATTGAATATATTAGAAAAGGTTTAGGTAGACTTAGATCGAATCATAAATTCTGTGGTACACATGGTTACATTGTAACACCCAAGGTTGACGAAATAATTGAATATATGGAATCAGATGTAGTAAAAGTTGCTATTGATTATTATCTGAATATTAATAGATTTAATAAACTACAAGAATATCTACCTTGGTGTATTTCGGCAGAAAGTGATTTTTCCACTATTCAATACGAGGCACCCAAACACTTTACTGGAACACAATTCAAAAAACTTTGTTCTCTCATTGATCCAAATACAGGAAAGCATTATGAAATAGATGAAAAACATGATATCATAACCCGAAAAAACTAATAGTTATAAATAGACCTATGAATGATGAAACAATTATAGAATGGTCGCCTAATGATATGGTCGAGGTCTTACTTTCTGAACCCGATGATTTCTTAAAGATAAAAGAAACACTCACTCGTATAGGTATCTCTTCTAAGAAGAACCACAATACTCTATTTCAGAGTTGCCATATTCTACACAAACAAGGGCGATACTTCATTGTACATTTTAAGGAATTATTTATGCTTGATGGTAAACCTTCTAACTTCTCAATCAATGATCAAGGTAGAAGAAATACAATTGTAACTCTATTGAGCGATTGGGGCTTATTAAATATTGTGGATGAGAATCAAACAACAAATGTAGCACCAATAAGAAGCATCAAAATAATTTCACACAAAGATAAAGCCGAATGGACATTAGAAACAAAATACTCCATAGGCAATACAAAAAAGATATAAATAAACTTTTAAAGTAACACGCTGTTACTTTGAATGAGATGCCTTCGGGGTCTCACAACACATAACCTGCCTAACGGAGGAAACAATAAATGACAAACGCATATACATGGCCAGGGCAAACCTGGACAATCGGTTTCGATTCTATGTTTAATAGACTCGAAAAATTAAATGATAAACCATCTGGTTATCCGCCCCACAATGTGGTGAAGCATGATGATAACCAATTCGAAATCGCGATCGCGGTTGCAGGATTCAACGAGAAAGATTTATTCGTTGAACAAAAAGAAAATGTTCTTACCATCGCATCCAAGGATGTTGATCTAAATGGTGATAAAGAATATATTCATAAAGGCATTGCGACACGCAAGTTCGATAAAGCATTCACACTCGGTGAATTCATCGAAGTGAAAAATGTGGCTCTTGTAGATGGTATTCTCTCAGTTCATCTTGAGAAGAATATACCAGAAGAGAAGAAGCCAAAAACATTCAAGATAAACAATACTCCTGTCGGCTCTTCCGATCCTGAGTTTCTATCTGAATAAACAAAACAAACAAAGACGTAGTGAATATCTATGTCACAAAACAAAAGTATAAAATGAACAAAACAACAATCATTAAGTGGGTCGCCGGAGCAGCAGTGCTCTATGCAGCCTATGTATTCTTCTTCTGCGGTTCCAAATGTGAGGCGCAAGAAGTAGCAAAGACCTGGCAATTTGATGCCGAAGTAGGACAATACGAAAAACGTATTGACTCTGGTCTATACACAGGCGCAGATGCCAGTTATGTAAAATTGGGAACTGACTTGGGAGTCTTTGGTGGACTCTCTTTCGTTGGCGACCTTGAATATGTAGATACAGAAGATCACCAATTGTATACAACAGTTGGTACAGTATTGAGCACACCAATCGGTGCTCTCGGTGTCTCGGGTCAATTTACGACTATCGAAAACGTTGATAATCTCTTCGAATTGGGTGCGACTTATGGAGTAAATCTCCTAGGTTTAGACTCAGTTGTTGCGGTTACCGTTGATGATGAAAGTCGTTATCTTGCCGAGATTTCAACCGAGTATGCTCTATACTCAAATAATGTATTTGCATTATCTGTTGGAGGTGCGTATGGTCAATCATTTGAAACAGTAGATGATTATGATTATACAGTAGGTTACGCTCGTATTGATGCACCTCTAGGTGCCGCTAGCGTATTCGTACAATTCAATTATCTGAACAGTGATAATTCTTTCGCTGGTACAGGTGGAGAATGGGAAGCAACCACCGATTTTGGTGTAGCTCTCTCCTTCTAAATAAACAACGATGGGGTGGGTCTTATCTCACCCCATCATTTTATTACAAGACACACATCGCTCAGGCAGTCATTCGCCTGAATTAACTATTAACTAATTATGAAAATATTATTATTTGGATTACCCGGTAGCGGAAAGTCAACCTTAGGGGAAGAACTTTCTAAACTGATTGATGGAGTATGGCTTAATGCTGATGCTATTCGCAAGGAATATAATGATTGGGATTTCTCAATGGAAGGAAGAATTCGACAAGCAAATCGAATGAGACACTTATCAGATGGAGTCGTAAAGGCTGGTAAGATCGCACTCGCAGATTTTGTTTGTCCCACAGAAAAAGCTCGAGAGGCTTTTGGTGCTGACTTCTCCATTTGGATGCATACAATAAAGGAAGGCCGTTTTGAGGATACAAATAGAATATTTGAGATTCCTACTAGCTATGATTACATAGTGAAAGAATGGGTACCCGAAACTGCAGAAAGGATTAAACTACAACTATTAGAGAAAAATGTTTAATCCAAATCTACCCACTGTACAAATGCTTGGTCGTTGGCAACCATGGCATGCGGGTCACACTGCTTTATTTAAGAAAGCATTAGCCACCACTGGTCAAGTTTCCATAATGGTTCGCGACACAGAGGACGGGGGAGATAACCCCTTTAATTATGAAGAGGTAATTAAAAACATTAGAGAAGGACTGAATCAAGAAGGATTCAAATACGAAGATAAATATAACATCATTGTGGTACCTAATATTACGGATATAAGTTATGGTCGAGGAGTTGGATATACATTCACTGAACACGATCTTGGAGCCAGTATCCATAACATTAGTGGCACAGAGATAAGAAAAAAACTTCGCGAAGAAGGCAAACTTTAAGCCTCTTCAAAACATAAACACAAACACAAACACACAATGAGTGATAAAAACCCATATGAAATCCGCCTTGAAATTCTTCAAATGGCAAAGGATTCATTACATGAAAAATGGAATGCAAAGAATTATGCATTACAAGAACACTACAACGCAAAGACACAGCGAGCCTTAGAAACTGAATCTGAGATTCCAGTTCCTTATGAGCCTCAGCCGTTTCCTAGTGAAAGAGATATAATTGCCAAAGCCCGAGAACTCAATGAGTTCGTGAGTAACGGATAGTATAAAATACAGAAGCCCCTCATCATTATTTGATGAGGGGTTTCTTTCATTTTAGGGTTTACAAACTGCTATAATTTGATATAATCATATACATGATTTCAGGCTTTTACACATCTATTTCGAAAAGAGGTAACTTTATTATGTATCGTGGCTACGATGATCTTGGAAAAAGAATCCAACAGAAGATCAAATTCAAGCCAACATACTATGCCGAAGCCAAAGACGGCAAAGCAACACATAAGAGCCTTGATGGGACTCAGTTGGCTCCGATGACCTTCCCCGATATTAAACAGGCTAGTGAATATGAGAAGATGTATTCTGGCGTGAGAGACTACCGACTGTTCGGTAATTCCAATCACATAACATCTTTCATTCAGACTCAGTTTCCTGGCGAGATTCGTTTCAAGAAAGAGTTTGTGAACATTGGTAGTTTCGATATTGAGACCGAATATGGTGATGGCTTTCCAGACTCGGACAATCCCACAAACCGCATCTTAACTGTTGCATACAAATCATCTAAGGAAGATTTCTATCGTGTTTGGGGTATGAAACCTTACGATGCCGAAGAATCGGAACTCGGACTCAAAACAGAATACAAACAATTCGACAATGAAGAGGGTATGTTACTTGACTTCATTGATTACTGGTCTGACCCAGAGAATACACCCGATGTGATCACGGGTTGGAATACTGAATTCTTTGATGTACCCTATCTTCTATCTCGTGTCCAAAGGATACTCGGAGATAGTGTGATGAAAAGATTCTCGCCTTGGGGACAGATAAATGAAAACTCTGTCAAGGTATTCGATAGAGAACAAAAGACATTGAACATCGTTGGTATTCCAAACCTTGACTATATGGCTCTTTTCAAGAAGTTTGCGTATGCGTATGGTACACAAGAAACATACAAACTGGATCATATCGCACATGTGGTTCTGAATGACCGAAAACTTGATTACAGTGAGATTGGTTCTTTGAGAGATTTGTATGATGCAGATTTTCAGAAGTATGTCGATTACAATATCAAGGATGTCGAATTGATCGAAAGACTCGAAGAGAAACTCGGTCTGATTAATCTGGTGATGACTACTGCTTATCTTGGTGGTGTGAATTATGCACAGACTCTTGGAACGGTTGGTATATGGGATACAATCATTTATCGTAGATTGATGAGATCAAAGACGGTTCCAACCTTACTAAAACTTCAACCGTCTGATTACCCTATCTATGGTGCCGATGTGGTGAACTTCGAATGGTCGAATGGTAAGATGGAAGGACATCGAGGAAAAGCAAGAGCCATTGCCGGCGGCTATGTGAAAGATGTGAGAAAAGGAATGAGTGAATGGGTGATGTCTTTTGACCTTAACTCTCTATACCCAAATATCATTATCCAAAACAATATGTCGCCCGAGACACTGGTGCCACACTCTCATGTGAATAATGTTTTTCCTAACAGAATCTTAAAAGAAGAATCATTTCCAACAGACATTGATCTATGTCGAGCAGGTAATGGTTCGGTCTATCGTAAAGACAAGAAAGGAATCATACCAGAGATCGTTGAAGAACTATACACAATGCGTGTCGAGATCAAGGGTAGAATGATTGAAGGAAAGAAAGAATTAGAGAAAGACCCCAAGAACAAATCTCTTGTGAGCCAGGTGATGAGAAATGAAACACAGCAAACGGCTGTAAAGATTCTTCTCAACTCTCTTTATGGTGCCATGGCAAACAAGTATTTTCGATACTATGATCCGCAGGTTGCTGAAGGTGTTACTCTTACTGGACAGTGCGTTATTCAATGGGCAGAGAAAGCAGTTAATGAAGAGATACAGAAATTTCTAGGTGAAGACAAAGTCAAAGATCGTGTCATTGCTATTGATACTGACTCTGTATATATCACCGCAAAAGATGTCGTGGATAAATTCAAGCCAAAGAATCCTGTGAACTTCCTTGATGAATTTGGTGATCGTGTGATTGAGCCAGCATTGAACCGAGCCTTCGAAAGATTTGCAGATATGTCTAATGCATTTACAAACCGCATGGTAATGAAAAGAGAAGCCATTGCCGATCGTGGCATTTGGACAGCAAAGAAAAGATACATCCTCAATGTCCACAACAATGAAGGTGTGCAATACGCAGAGCCAAAGATCAAGATGATGGGTATCGAAGCAATCAAATCTTCTACACCTCAATTGAATCGCACGGCGATGAAAGAAATCTTCAAGGTCATTATGACCGGCAGTGAAGAAAAGACTCAAGAAGCCATCGCTCTTTTCAAAGAACACTTCTTGAATTCACGACCAGAAGAAATTGCATCCCCGCGTAAGGTTTCCGATGTGATCAAGTGGCGAAATCGTGAGACAATATATGACAAAGGAACGCCGATGCATGTGAGGGCTTCTCTTCTTTTCAATCACCATGTAAAGAAGAATGGTATTGACAATAATTACGAACTCATATATAATGGAGACAACATGAAATACATCTATATGATGACTCCAAATTCAATCCGTGAGAATATCTTTGGCTTCAAAGATGCCTTTCCACATGAATTGAAATTGGAAAAATACATCGACTATGAATTACAATTCCAAAAGACATTCATTGAGCCTATCAACATGATACTAAAAACACTAAACTGGTCTGATGAGAAAGTAGTTTCTCTACAAGATTTCTTTTGCTAATATGATTGAAAAGATATATATTCCAACAGCATGCCGAGTAGATAATCAGGTAACATACAACAATCTACCTGATGAACTGAAGAAGAGAGTTGTGTTCGTAGTTCAAGAATGGGAAAGAGAACAATACAAGTATGATGCTGAATATTTGGTTCTCCCATCTGATATCAAGATTGGAACTAAGAATGCTCTTTCTCGCACTCGAAAGGTTATCTACAAAGCAGCACAAGATGAACGATATGCAATGTTGGATGATGACCTTCATTTCAAGCGCCGCAATTCAAAATACTGGAATGGTGTTTCGAATATGGAGAAGTCTTCAAAGGTGTGTTCTGATGAAGATGTTCTAGAGATGTTTGATGTATATGATAAGTGGTTGGATAATGGTGTGACCTTCTGTGGATGTGCGCAACAAAACAATCCACCTTTCCATAATATTTCTGAAGACAATCGTGCGATGTCATCCTGCTACTGGATCAATGGTTATGATTGGAAAGACAAGATTGAAGAGATGCGACTAGATGAAGTGAGAGTTGCTCAAGATGTTCTTCTTATCATTGGATTATTATCTCGTGGCTTTAGGAATCGTGTCAGCAACGAATTCATTTTTACTAATCAAAGCATCGCATCTAAAAAAGAAACATCGATACACTGGGATGAAACCATGTTCGATGAAGTCCACGAGAATCATAAACTGATTCAATCCATGTACCCTGATCATTTCAAGATTCTGTATGATTCAGAAGGAAAGCGTATTCCAGGTGGATTCCGTGATATGGGAAAGTTATCAATCTCTTGGACAAAAGCATATAAAGATTCTCAACTAAATACACTAAATGAATTCCTTACATAAAAACAAATACCCGATATATATTATCTCCAAGGGTCGTGCGGATACTAGGTTCACTGTTCGCTCTCTTGAAAGAATGAATGTTCCATACCGTGTTGTTATTGAAGAGTCTGAATATGATGACTACAATAAGAACATCGCCGCAGAAAAGATTCTGACATTGCCTACTGATTTCCGTGAGAATCCAAAGTATGCTCGCAAGTGTGAGGCAACAGGTCTTCTAGGAGGTTCTATCCCTGCCAGAAACTTTGTTTGGGAACACTCTATCAAAGAAGGTGCAGAACGCCATTGGATTCTTGATGATAATATTCGTGAGTTCTTTAGATTCAACAAGAACCGCCGGCGCAGAGTTGATACAGGTGCTACATTTAGAGCATGTGAAGATTTTGTTGATCGTTACAAGAATGTAAAGATGGCAGGAATGAACTACACTTACTTTGTTGTTCCATCCGAGAATGTCATCTATAAGAAACCATACTATCTTAACTCTCGCATTTACAGTTGTATCCTTCTATCAAATGATATTGACATTAGATGGAGAGGTCGTTATAATGAGGACACCGATTTATCATTAAGAATTTTGAAAGAAAGAAACTGCACAATGTTATTCAATGCTTTCCTCTGCGGAAAGATTGGCACCCTTACAATGAAGGGTGGTAATACTGAAGAGGTTTATAATTTCAATGCCGATGATAAAGACTATGATGATCGATATGACTTCGCTAAATCTTTGTTTGATCAACACCCTGATGTTACAGCCATAACAAAGAAATTCAATCGTTGGCATCACCATGTAGATTACTCTGGTTTTATTCAGAAGCCAATTTACAAAGATGGAATCGTGCCACAACCTGAACTGGGGAACAATGAATATGGTATGGTATATCGTAAACCTACGGATCAAGAACAAGTCACAATAGATGCACACTGGGAATGAAGAAGAATACTAGAAACACAAACGATACAGAAAACAACATCTTTGATAGATCAGAAGATAGACAGAATGTCTTTCACGGATGGTGGGGTATGCCAGAATATTCTCACCAAGAATATCAGTATGCTGTCGCAGAATTCTATTTTGAAACCGATGAAGACCTTGAAGATTTCATTGCAAAGACAGGAATGGCTATCACAGAAAAAACCAAATCTACATGGTACCCAGATATGCCATACAATAAAGATGTAGATCACAGATGGATGGAGGCTTAATATGAGAAAAGTTGTTATCAGATTTCCACAGGAAGAAGACATGATAGAATTCGGCAAGAAGATTGGAATCAATCATTTTGTCCGCAAGATCAGTTCTTCTCAAAGACCAAGAGTAAAAATCAAATACAAAAAGCCACAGCAGAGCCTAGATTCATTCTTTGAATAATGTTTTCTCTCACCATATTCAAAAACATATTTGACAACAAGACACATCGAACAATGAAGTTCGATACTCTTGAGTCTTTTGAAAAGTTGCTTTATGAATTGAGTAGCCAACCCGGTTACAAACCAAAGAAGGGTGAAAGAAAGCAAGGCTCGCCCTTGATCACACCATCTACATTCCATAAAGATACTACAAGATCAAATGCTAATGTCATACAATGGAATGGCTGGGCCGCTCTAGATGTTGATGATTACGAAGGTACCTTTGAAGAAACAATTGAGAAATTCAAGAAGAACTATTTCATTTGTTATTCATCTGCATCTTCTACAAAAGAGAAGCCAAAGTTTCGTATGGTTCTCCCATTGACCGAATCTGTCCCAGCAGATAAGTTGCGCCACTTTTGGTATGCTCTTAATCACGAGTTCGGTTCGGTCGGAGATGCTCAGACAAAAGATGTGAGTAGAATGTATTATGTTCCTGCCCAATATCCCAATGCGCATAATTTCATATTTACAAACAAAGCAGATAGAATCAATCCAAATGAATTGATGGATAGACACGAGTTTGTTAGTGGATTTAGAAATTCATTCGAAGATAAAATGCCAGATGCGATTCGTGAAAAGATAGCCGAATATAAGAAAACCAAACTGACGAACTCTAATTTCACTTGGGGTTCTTATCGTGATTGCCCATTTGTTAATAAACAACTTGTTCTTGAATACAGGAATATATCGGACTCTGGTTGGTATCATAAGATGTTTCAAATCATGGTTTCTATTTCATCTAGGGCAATGAGAGCACAATATCCAATTACACCCGAAGAGGTCTCTAAACTCTGTAAAGAGATCGACAATGATACTGGAGGATGGTATAAGAATCGCCCTCTGAATCTTGAAGCCGCTAGAGCTATTGATTTTTCATTGAAAAGTATCTAAGTCATTGATAGTCAAAGAATTATCAATTTTTAGGCATATGGGTGGCAAAAGCCCTAAGCCACTGAGTATCAACGGGTTAAAGTCCTGTACAACATGGTGATTCTATGTTATAATATATACATAAGATTAATTATGGATATTAAATTCAAAGACACCCTGCTCCTCAAATCTGGCGAAACCGTCAGATTCAATACCGCGATGGTTGACCTCGCGACCGGTGAAAACTGGTTCAACTCGGCACTCATCAGCCCTACAGGTAAGATGATTTCTCTCATCAAATTTACGCTCGATGATGTGAAGGAGGTCATATAATGACTTACGTCCGAGTTTATAATCTCGAGCGAACCTGGCCCCCATCGGATGTTCTTCGATGGTGTTCTAAAAATCATTTCGGTGTTTACCGAGAGGCTGATGGTCATATCTGTGGTGGATTAATTCATACCGAATTGAAGAGATGTTTGAAAGAAGACCGCGGCTATCTGATCATGGCACATGATGGTGAGAAATGGACTGGATGGGGTCTGGCATACAAAGACGAAGGAATGAAGATGTTTCAGTGCTATGTTCCAGTTCGACAACGAAGAAAAGGAATCGGTTCTCGACTATTGAAAAAAGCATGCAGTATATTAGGACGAGTAGAAGTCTATGATATCAGTACATCTAATAAATTTTTTAAAGCTAACGGTCTCACAAAAGGTGATGCCATCACAGGAAGAAAACTAAAAACTTGATTATGGATAATAAACTAAGAATGAAATTGTGGACGGATTTAGATTCGCCAAAACCGAGCTGGGAAACATTCAAACGGATGATGCCAGCGTGCGACAATGATCCTCGTGCTGTAAAAGCAAGATGGCTTCGAAAAAAGATAATTGATTTCAAATCTAAGAACTTTGCGAACCCGTCATAATGATTGACATAACACTATAACCTGATATTATATAACATATGAACATTGAAGATATAGAAAAACAATATTTTAATTCCTTACCTATGAACCCATCTATAAAATTTCGTGATGGAGTTCTTTCGATACAAGCATCCCCCTTTCATTATTGTCATCCAAAGCATGATCACGGCCCTTATAATCGTGTAGAAGTTGCGTATATGATCGACGATAAATTTCAAAGGATACCTGAACTTATAGATGTCGGCGCCGATGATGTTTATGGATATGTAGATATCAGAGAAGTGATCGCTCTTCTTATTGATGAAGGTTACACAGAAAAAGAAATAGTAGCTGCATTGCCTCGATAATGAGTAAAGTATTTGTATCTGGTTGTTATGACATTCTACACGCTGGTCATATTCAATTCTTAAAAGAAGCCAAGGGACTTGGCGAGGAATTGATTGTATGTGTACCTTCTGATGAAGTTTTATTTCTCTGTAAGAACAGACGACCTAGTATACCTCTCGACCACAAGATTGAGATTCTGAAAAATCTACCTTTTGTAGATGATGTTGTTGTAGGTTCTAATATAGAAGATATTGGCTTGAATTTCAAAGATATCATAAAAGATATATCACCAGATATTTTAGTTGCGACTGAAGACGATGATTTTTGGTTTCAGAAAGAAAATCTTTGCGAGAAAATTGGAGTAGAATATAGAATTCTACCAAAGACTTCACCAGAGTTTGAACCAGTATCGACATCTTCAATCATTGATAATATTCTAGCACCCCAAGAGGTGCCAATGAGAGTAGATTTGGCAGGAGGCTGGCTCGATGTACCTGAGCACGCACGATGCGACGGCTTCGTTGTAAACTGTGCAATATCGCCAAATGTCTCTTTAACAAATTGGATGTATGAAAAACAATCCGGTCTAGGTGGTAGCGCAGCTTGGGCTCATCTGAACGGAAAAGATGCAGTGGAGAGCGAATTGAATATGGGTGTTGGTTGGCAAGACGCAGCCATAATAAAAGAAACAGGACTTTGTGCGTGGAAGAGCGATGATCGACCACATTTATCTATTAAAAGAAGTGGAGATATACTCAAAGGCAAGATGGCATTATGGCATACTGGAAATTCACACAACACACCTGCATATTCCAATCTAGTTCGTGATTATGATTTACTGGCAGCCGCGAGTCGCACTGCGATGCTCGGTGTACAAAATAATGACCTGGGTATGTTATGTGATGCAATCAATTTAAATTATAATGTTCAGATAAAAGAGGGCATGGCACCATTACCAGATATTGGCGCACCACTTGCAAGGAAATATTGTGGCGGAGGTCATGGTGGATATGCTTTATATGTATTTAGTGATTTATCCTTTCGCGACGACTTTATATCATCCACAGTAAATACTATTAAAATCGAACCTTATATAAATTATGAATGATATAATTGATAATCTACAAGAGAAGTGTTTTGCAATGCTAGGCACCATCAATGTGCTTAAACAATCCGAGGCTCAAACTGATGAACTCACAAATAAATTTAATACAGATGTGACAGAACTTATGCAGGCTATTTCGCCATTCTTCACTCAACAACCCCCACATGATGATGAATTATGAAAAATGAAAAGCAAGCAGAAGATTCTTTAAAGATACTTATTTCCCTTGGTGCCATGATGGCACTACTAATAACAATCACAATATTGAAATATATAATATAATGGCAAAAATAAAATTATTAAAAGATAGTAAAGAGATTTACTTTAAAAGTGTAACTGAATACGAGTTAGAAGTCGGAGGCAAACCTTTGATGATTCATCTTGTAGAAGATTCAAATGAAGGCGAAGTATATTACAAACACGAAGATAATACTTGGACTGTGAACCAACCCGATTGGATTTCGGAAATAGGTGAAAATGATTGGGGTGAATCAATTTTTGAACAAACATTATGGGAAAACATTAGTGGTATGATACCTGATGATGAGATTTACACACACGAAGATGATGAACTATGAAAATAACATTAGAACAATACGAAGAAAAAATCACTATTGAAACAGAAGATAATGGTCTGATGGTTTCAGAATTTATGGATCATTTATACAGCCTTTCAGTTGCCGCAGGTTACAACCCTCTTTCTGTCGCTGATGCAATGTATCAAAAGGGTTCAGATATGACTGAATCTTGTGATACTGGAGAAGGATTATATGATGAATAATAATTATAACAATGATGAAACCAAGGTGGTCTATGACGATAAGTGTATTATCACACAAGAAGTAAAGATGATTGATGTCGAAGGCGAGATACTAGAATACAAGCATAAAGATTATATAAAAGCCGTCATTGGTAAATCTGTTGCTCTCAAACTTTTCTATGATCCATCCTGTGATAGATATATAGGAGAAAAAAGTAGAATGCCTTTCGTTACAAAGGGACCAGACAGATTAAAATAATATGAATTATACAGAACTAGAAAAACTTGTCCTTGAATGGGCAGATGAAAAAGGAATACTTGATAAATCAAATCCAATTAAACAGATTGGTAAGACTCAAGAAGAATTAACCGAGACCCTAATCGCACTCGTTGAATCAGATGATGAGGAGATTAAAGATGGAATCGGTGATATGTTAGTAACAATTATCATTCTCTCAAAGTTATGTGATTTAACGACTACGGAATGCCTAGAAGCCGCATATGATGTGATTAAGACTAGAAAGGGCAAAATGGTAAATGGATTATTCGTCAAAGAGTAAATTGCAAGAAGAAATCCTTGATGCTTATAAGTCTCACGATAAGACTTCAGACAGTCTTGTAATGTGGGGAGTAAGTGCGATTCTACCACAAGAGATTGGAGATATACAGGAAGACTATACACCTTTAGATTTTGTAATAAAGATTATTAAAAGTTCTGATGGAGATAAAATCGTAGCACAAATTGATGAGATAGAAATAAGACAACTTGCTTATAATCTCAAAAATAGATTTGATTGTACCAAAGATGTTATATTTCAGATTGGCAAATTAACAATATCCAAACAGGATTATGCTTGGCTTGATGAGATAATCGAAAGCAAAAAGAAAAAAAGAAGAAGTACTCGTCTCGCAGATATTGCGTTGGGTAATTACATGAAAGAAGTTATTGACTTCTACGATGATTAATATATTATATACACTATGTCACTATTAGATAAATTAAAGAAATCTTCTCGCTCTGCGGGATGCGCAATACTGTCAGAATCAAAGCTCTTCGGAGAAAAAGAACTGACATCCACTCCAGTGCCGATGATCAATGCGGCGCTCTCTGGCTCGCTTGATGGCGGTCTAGCATCAGGTCTCACAGTTTTGGCTGGCCCATCAAAGCACTTCAAGACATCATTCGCTCTGCTTATGGCAGGTGCATATCTGAAAGAACATAAAGATTCAGTACTTCTATTCTATGATTCAGAATTTGGTTCACCTCAAGCATACTTCGAATCTTTTGGAATCGATACCACTCGTGTTCTACATACACCTGTCACAAATATTGAAGAACTAAAGTTTGATTTGGTTCATCAATTAAATGAAATCGAACGCAAAGATAAGGTGATTGTAGTCATTGATTCGATCGGTAACATTGCTTCGAAGAAAGAAGTTGAGGATGCCGAGAATATGAAGTCTGTCGCAGATATGACTCGTGCTAAGGCTCTCAAGGGTTTATTTAGAATGATTACACCTAAACTTACTCTGAATGATATTCCACTATTGGCTATCAATCATACCTATCAGACTCAAGAGATGTTCTCAAAGGCTGTGGTATCGGGTGGAACAGGTGTTATGTATTCTGCTGATAATGTTTGGATCGTTGGTCGCCGCCAAGAAAAGACTGGAACAGAAGTAACAGGATACAACTTTATTATCAACATTGAGAAATCAAGGTTCGTAAAAGAGAAATCAAAAATTCCTATCTCTGTCACATGGGAAGGTGGAATTGAGAAATATTCAGGTCTTACAGAAGTCGCCATTGATGGTGGAGATGTTGTTAAGCCAAAGAATGGTTGGTATCAAGCAAAGAACCCGACGTCGGGCGAAGAACTCTCTGGCAATGTTCGAATGAAAGATACACTGAAGAAAGAATTTTGGGATAATGTTTTTGAAGAAACAGATTTCAAAGAATACATCGAAAAGAAATTCAAGGTTGCAACAATGGAAATGATTGCACCAGATGAATTGTCTAAAATCGATACAGAGCAGGAGGAAGATGATGGATAATTTACCCGCATACAAATTAGTTGAAAAGCAAAATGTTGATTTCTATGGCTTTCAAATTACCGAAGGAGAATATAAAGATGTTGTTTATTACTATGGTGAAGTAAAAATCGAAGAAGACCCTGAAGAGGATGAAGCTATATTAAACTTCAATTATCAGATTGACAATGGGAATGAACAGTATAGTATAAAGGAATTGGAAGATTCCATCGGTTTCAATAATTTGATGGGAGATATATTGGCATCAGTTTTAGATAAAGAAGACGAAGAAGAATATGGCGAAGAACCTACAGAAGATAATACTCAGTAATTTATTACACAATGAACAATTCACACGAAAAGCATTACCACATATCAAGGTTTCTTACTTTGAAGATGAATATGTTCCTGTATATAAACTGATATTATCATTCATTGGTTCTTACAATAAACTACCTAATCCTTCTGCACTTGAGATTGAATTTCAGCAGTCGGATGATGTGACAAGAAAAGATGCGAATGAGGTTGTTACCCTCATTAAGAGTCTTGAAGAAAAAGAAGAGGTCGATGAAGAATGGTTGACCGATTCTACCGAGAAATGGTGCAAAGATCGTGCCGTGTATCTCGCCATAATGGAATCAATCCACATCATTGATGGTAAATCGAAAGATAGAAGCGAGGGTGCTATACCTGAGATTCTCTCCGATGCACTCGGTGTTTCATTCGATTCAAATGTTGGACATGATTACCTTGAGAATGCAGAAGAAAGATTTGACTTCTATCATCTGAAAGAAGACAAGTTTGCATTCGACCTTGAGAAATTCAATGAGATCACAAAGGGTGGTGTTAGCAGAAAAACATTGAACATCATCTTAGCAGGAACTGGTGTGGGAAAATCTTTGGCTATGTGTCACTTTGCTTCTGCCGCACTTGCTCAAGGTCAGAATGTTCTATACATCACTCTTGAGATGGCAGAAGAAAAGATTGCCGAGAGAATTGATGCGAATCTTTTCGATATCGATATCAAAGACATCGAAAATATGCCTAAGCAAACCTTTGATAACAAGGTGCAAAAGATTCAATCAAAGACTAATGGTAAATTGATTATCAAAGAATATCCTACTGCCGCGGCTCATACAGGTCATTTCCGTGCACTCCTAGATGAATTGAAACTAAAGAAAGACTTCAAGCCCGATGTAATCTTCATTGATTATCTGAACATCGCTGCTTCTTCTCGCATGAAAGGACTGGGTGGTTCGATCAATTCGTATACTTATATCAAAGCAATCGCTGAGGAACTTCGTGGTCTTGCCGTGGAGTTCAATTTACCAATCTGGTCAGCAACTCAAGTGACTCGTACAGGATTCGGAAATACAGATGTTGAGATTACAGACACATCTGAATCATTCGGACTTCCTGCCACCGCCGATTTGATGTTGGCTCTTATTTCAACCGAGCAACTTGAGGGTATGAATCAATTGATGGTTAAACAACTAAAGAACAGATACAATGATCCAACTCAGAACAAGAGATTCATTGTTGGAATTGATCGGGCAAAGATGAGATTATATGATGTCGAGGATTCTGCACAGACACTCTCTAATGAGAATCAGTCTCAACAGACAGATTCAGATTATTCATCATTCAAGATATAGCCTTGACATATGATCAGATTCAGAATATAATACTATACATATATGATTGATATTGAGGCTATTGGTGGGAGAAAGAAACTGAGGGAAGAGGTGGAAGATGCTACTTTCTTTTTCTTGAAGAAATTATTGCCTCGAATAAAAACCATTGAGATCAATATCATCTTAAAAAGAGGACTGAAAGAAAAAGAAGGTCTCTATGGTGATTGTATTTGGGAAGATAAAAACCATAGACCACGGGTATTCACGATAAGAATGGACTCGGCGGTCGAACATGATCTGATTATGGACACCCTTGCGCATGAAATGGTTCATGTGAAACAATATGCAAGAGGTGAACTAGTTGATTGTGTCAGAAAAGCTGGTTATAGCAGATGGAAAGGCAAATTCTACCCTTGGAATGGTAAAGCAGAACCTTGGGAAAAAGAGCCTTGGAAGCGTTCTAAAAAATTATATGAAGAGTGGAAATCTTATAAATAGATGAAAGACCTTCATTTAATTTTATGGGAACTATGCTATCATTTAAAGACTACAAAGAATTTTCGGATATAATCCTTGAAGCAACTGTGAGCGCTGGTAAATATGGGCCAGGTTCACTTTTTACTTTAAAGACAGATAAGATATCAGCCTTTGAAAATAAGGTAGGAGATAAATTAAAATTACCATCAAGCCCTGTCTTTAGTAAATTAGATGCCACTAAGATACCAAGTGATGCTCTAATTTTTGGTGATAGTTCTCAGCCACTCAGAGCTGCATTTGAGATTCTCGATGCGCCTGATGGAAAATCAGTAGGTTCATTTGCTTGGCATGAAAAGGCAGTTGATAATTATTTCAATGGATTAAAATTAGGTTCAGATATCAATTGGGGTAAAGATACTCCTACACTCGAAACTGTTCAAGCACTTGGTGTATATTATAAAGATGTCGAAGCCGATGCAAACAACCGCCAAAAGGTCATTGATAATATAAAAAGTATCTTGAGTAATGGTCAAGATTGGGATTCAAAGGGTAAATCAAACCTCATATCTAAGTTCGATACAATGACATCAAAGAATTTTGCTGAGATGATTGGTCTTATAGCCGGAATGGGAGACTTCATGCCTCTTGTAAAATTTAAGCCAAATATCATTCACGGTAGAATCAATGATTACTATGCGGCAGAAGAACAGAACGACAATGTTGCGATAACAGGTGTTAAGGCTAATACAGCAGATATGATCATCTCATCAGCCGATGCGAATAAAACAATTGAGGCGATGAAAACCGACACATTCACCTTTGATAAAAAAGGTGTTATCACTGGAGAAAAGAGTAAAATCAATCTGATTCAAGTTTCATTAAAGAAATCCGCAGACAAAGCTCAGTTAGGTAAGGTAACAGCATATATCATTCAGAAATATGGATTACCATCATATGATGATTATTTCACAGACATTGTTAGTGAATCTTTCCAAATGAATGAAGGCGTGTTTGATATTTTCAAAGCAGCTGCCGAAAAGGTAAAAGGTTTATATTTAAGGGTATCAAAGGCATTACGAAACTTTGCGGGAAAGGTAACTGGCAGATTTAAGAAAGCCGCCAAATCAGAAAAGAAATCTGTATTCTCTAGATATCAGAAGATATTCGGTCTAGATAAAGCAGATATGTTAATGATGGAGCAATACATCGAAGGTGATAAACTTCTGATTGAAAAGAAAGTAGTAGGAAATCTTAATAGTAAACTTGAGAAGATCAAAATTTCTGATGCAAATAAACTAGTCAAAGAAGTTCAAAATAAGAGAAATGGAGTTATAAAACTATATGATACAAAAGATTATCTTATCCATAAAACAGGAACAGAGATAACAAATTTCAAATCATCAAAAGAGATCAACATTGATATAGTTTCTAAACTACTATCAAATTCTTATTCATTATCATCTGTCGAATCAATCATCGGCACAACAAATACAGATGAGATATTAAATTCTGTGATTGATATGCATAAAGAAGTTTACTTCGGCAAAACATCTCTTCCATTATATAAAGTATATGGAAAATCAAGTGGTAAATCGTATGAATACCTTGGATCAGCCGAAGACTATGTTGAAAAGAAAAAGGCTAAATTGAAAGATGTTCAATTTCCTATCTCGGGTATCCGACTCAATACACAAGATAAAAAATATCTAAATATTGACTTATATGTTGTTAGTGATATCGAAGAGAATAAAATTTACTACACGGCATTTCGCACAGGTACAAACGCATCAGGTAGATTCTCTTTTAATTTTGAAGGAACTAAAAAGATACCTTATGATAAATTTATCAAATTCTTAAAGTAATAATGAATAATCATCTAGAAAAGGCATTTAGATTTCACAGAGAGAATAAGATTCCTCTGGCACATAATATTTTTCGACCACATTCGATACATTACTATCATTTGTTCGAACACGCTAGACAACTGCAAGAGACATACAAACCCTTGAGTGAGTTTGATGAATATCTATTATCAACAGACATTGGTAAATTTGGTCTCTACGAAGGCGAACAGGTTCCACTTGATCATCCATTCATTAATGAAGCAGAATATCAAGGCACTGAGGTTGAATTGAATAAACCCAAAAGAGGTGGTAAAAAGAAATTTTATGTCTATGTAAAGAATGATAAGGGCAATGTAATCAAGGTTCAGTTTGGTGATACATCTGGTCTCAAGGCTAAGATCGATGATCCCGCAGCTCGAAAAGCGTTTTCATCAAGACATAACTGTCCTGCAAAGAAAGATAAAACAAAAGCAGGTTACTGGTCATGCAATCTTCCACGATATGCATCCGAACTTGGCTTAAAAGGAGGAGGAAATTTTTTCTGGTAACATGAGTAAACCATATAAAGAACAAATCAAAGATAATATCAAGTACCGTGAGTTTGATCCTATGATTGAAACTGATGAACTCGTTTGGCATCGTGATAGAGAAAATAGAACCATTACTGTCTTAGAAGGTGAAGGATGGTTCTTTCAAATGGATAATGAAATTCCAAAGGAGATGTGTGCTGGGGATATTCTCGAAGTGAAAAAGATGGATTACCACAGACTATATAAATCTGGCACAACACCACTTAAAATTTCAATCGAAGAAAAGTATATGAAATCATTTAAACAATTTAACGAATCCAAGATCGACGAAAAAGTTGATATAAAGAAAGCTTTGAAGAAAGTTAAGGGATTGTCTAATAAACAAACTGAATTACTTCTTACTTTACCCGCAGGAGTTATAACATCTGTTGTAAGTCAATTGGGAATGCTTGTTGCTGATAATGATCCATTAGAAGAAACTGTTTTAAACACTATAATATCTAAAGCTAAAAATGATATGAAAGAAGATTCTCTAAAAGAAGCATCATACCCAATCGATATTAAACAGTGGCAATTCTCTCATGGTGCAAAGCAACCAAAAGAAAAGGGAAATTGGATATTTGATTATGAAGCAGCTCTAGGCGCTCGAGATGGATCGATAGGATTACAGAAAGATACCTTTATGGCAAAGGCAGGATCGACATTCAGAAATGCCACCAAACAGTTATTCAAGTTCTTACAAAAAGAACTTAAGGTAAAACCCAAAGATGTTAAAATTACACTAGCACCATAAATGGACTCATTTAAACAGTATATATCAGAAAATAAGGGAGGTAAGAATACTCACATGACACACATCGAAGATCGTGTGATCTATGGTGGTGTTACCGGGGCCAGAGAGGCTATCTTTGCTTTAAGATCGATGAGAGATATGTTAGCTGGTAACTCTAGTACCTCTCACGATGTAACTGTTAAATGGGATGGTGCGCCAGCTGTCTTCGCTGGAATCGACCCATCTGATGGGCAATTCTTTGTTGCTAAAAAAGGAATCTTTAATAAAGAACCCAAGGTATATAAATCTGAAGCAGATGTCAAGGCTGATACATCAGGTGATCTTGCAGATAAATTAATAATCGCATACAACGAATTAAAGAAATTAGGAATCAAGGGCGTTATTCAAGGTGACATAATGTTTACCTCTGGTGATCTCGCTAAAGAATCTATTGAAGGTCAATCTTATTACACATTTCAACCAAATACAATTGTTTATTCTATTCCTGTCGATTCTAGTCTCGGCAAGCAGATAGCAAAAGCAAAGATTGGTGTGGTCTTTCATACAACATACGAAGGTGATTCATTCGAAAACATGAAAGCCAAATTCAAGGTTGATATGACCAAATTAAAGAAGGCTGACTCTGTTTGGTATCAAGATGCTGAATATAATGATGTGAGTGGCAAGGCTACTTTCACCGCGGCGGATACAAATGAAGTTAATAATGCTCTAACAAATGCTGGAAAGATATTTCAGAAGATTGCAGGATCGACTCTCCGCCAGATTGAAAAGAATCAATCTCTTGCACAACAATTCGAAACTTTTAATAATACACTAGTTCGTAAAGGAGAAAGAATAGCATCTCCTACAAAACATGTCAATGATCTGATCGCTTGGTTCGAGGCTAAATTCGAAAAGGAAAGATCACAAAGAAAATCTACAAAGGGCAAAGAAGGAGTCAATAAGAAGGAGAAAGAACTCATGAGTTTCTTCTCATCTAAAAATAGAAAGAACCTTGAACTTGTATTTGAACTTCAAAATGCAATCGTGGATGCGAAACTAATTATTATAAATAAACTAGATAAGGTGAAACAGATGAAAACATTTGTTCGCACCAAAAATGGATTCAAGGTTACAGGCTCGGAAGGGTTTGTTGCTATCGATAAGACAAGTAATGGAGCAGTGAAACTTGTTGATAGACTTGAATTCTCTACAAACAATTTTAGTAAAGATGTAATAAAAGGATGGGAACGTTAATGAAATCATTTAAACAATTTAGAGAAGAGAAGGTAAAATCAGTTGTATTTACATTTGGTCGGTTCAATCCACCTACAACTGGCCATGAAAAACTATTGATCAAAGTTGCTTCTATTGCTATAGGCAATGATTATAGAATCTTTGCTTCTCAATCAGACGATAAGAAAAAGAATCCTCTTAAATATAAAGAGAAGGTTCAATTGATGCGTAAGTTATTTCCTAAGTATGGTCGTAATATCATACTTGATAAGAAGATTAAAAATTCTTTAGATGCTCTTGTATATCTTTATGATGAAGGGTATACGCAAGCAACTATGGTTGTTGGCGCTGATAGAATTTCAGATTTTAAGAAATTGCTAACAAAGTATAATGGTGTAAAGGCTCGCCACGGTTTCTATGATTTTCCAGATGGAATACAAATTGTATCTGCAGGAGAACGAGACCCTGATGCAGATGATGTCTCTGGTATGTCTGCATCTAAGATGAGAGCAGCAGCAACCGAAGGTGATTTCAAAGCATTCGCAAACGGCTTACCTAAATCTTACGGTGATAAATTAGGCGTATTCAATCTTCTTCGCAAGAGAATGGGATTGAAAGAGATGACAAGTTTTCGTAAACACATTGAATTGAAGACAACAAACATCCGAGAAAGATATATTGCAGATGAGGTTTTCCTAGTAGGTGATGAATTCTTAACTTTGGAAGGTAATATTCATTCTGTTGTAGAAAGATGCACAAACTATATTCTTGGTTCAGATGATAAGAAATATTTCCTTGATAAGATTGTTGAAGTAAAACAAGATAAGGAAATTGAAGATCGCAAAGGTTCTCAACCAGCCAAGTATTTTGCAAAAGATGCAGATGGTGATGAGATGGCTAAATCTACAAAACAGAAAAGAGCCGCACACTTTAAGAAGAAATCTACCAAGCCCGCTCCTGGCGATGCAACGGCAAAAACAAAACCTTCACAACATACTAAGAAATTCAAAGATATGTTTGGTGAAAAGGTTGAATATTTTTCTATGCCAGAACTTAAGAAGCATCTGAAAAAAGAATATGGATCAAAGGCTTCTTCTCTTAGAATTTTAAAAGTTGGTGGAGGTGTATCAATCCAAACACCAGGTGGACAGGAACTAGAAAGATATAATAGAGTTCCTAAATTAGGTTACACACTCGCCGAAGACAAAAATCCAGTCGTAGATACTGAAGATAGTGTAGAAGAGGGCGTAAATGATCCAGCGATTTTCAAAGCCGTATTCCTAGCAGGTGGACCTGGATCTGGTAAATCATTTACTGTTGGTCAAACAGGATTGAGTGCTCTTGGTCTTAAACTAGTTAATTCTGATCCTGCCTTTGAAAAAGCAATCAAGAAAGCAGGAGGAGTAATGGAACCAGAGTTTATCTTCTCACCAAAAGGTCAAGAGATAAGGAGAGGAGCGAAAGCACTCACGGGCAAACAGATGGACCTTTATGTCTCTGGTCGCCTCGGACTCACCATTGATGGAACAGGAAAAGATTTCAATAAGATTAAAGGTCAAGCCGAACAACTAAAAGCAATAGGCTATGATGTAGCTATGATCTTTGTTAATACCGATCTTGAGACTGCTATCAAAAGAGACCAGGAAAGAAGTAGAACTGTTGGAGCAAGTGCGGTTACAAAGATGTGGCAAGACGTTCAAAAGAATATTGGTAAATTCCAAGCATTCTTTAGAAATCAATTTGTTGTTGTGGATAATTCAATTGGTTCTAATTGGAAAAAGGCAACAACTGATGCTTACAAAAAGATGAAGAAGTTTGCTGATCAAGAGCCAAGATCAAAGGTTGCTCAAGATTGGATTAAAAGTCAATACGCTAAATCTGAAGGTACAATGGACCCCGAAATGATTAAACTTCTGACTAAAGCAATGAAAGAGATTCCAGGTTCGAAGAATCAGAAAGGTGTTGTTAAGAAATTAAATGCTCTTAGAAAGAAAGCCAAACTTGAGCCAATACCGATTGATGAGGACACAAAGAAAGGTCTTCAGAAGAAAGCAGATAAAACAGGCATTCCTTATGGCATTCTCAAAAAGGTATTTGATCGTGGCGTAGCTGCTTGGAAAACAGGACACCGCCCTGGTACAACCGCAACTCAATGGGGCTATGCTAGAGTGAATTCCTTCGCAACTAAGAGTAAAGGTACTTGGGGTGGCGCAGATAAAGATTTAGCAGCAAAGGTAAGAGGATGATACAATTTAACGAATATTTAGAGATAGGTACAAAACAGATATCTTATAAATACAAGAAAGATACTCCTGGCGAAAAAACAACTATGAAAAGAGAAAAATTTATACCCAAAAATGTAATGGATGAAGATGTGCCTGCCTTTATGGGTGCTCTTGCTCAAGCCGCGAAAGACGGCAAGAAAGATTTTAAATTCGGAGATAAGACCTACAAGGTCAAGTTAAAGAAAGATGTAGCTGATAAGATCACCAAGAATATGGATGAATCAAAGGATTTTGAACCCCATATGATGTATGATCCCAAGACAGGTAAAGAATATAAGGCAGAAAAGCCTGAAGACCATGAAAGAATGGCTAAATTGGGTTATACACATGAGAAGCCCGAAATGAAATCTGAAGCCACAGAATCTGATTATATGAAATTATCAGATAAAGAATTAGATGAACTTCTTACAATTTTTGAAAATGTCCATAGATCAACTTCTAAGGATGTTATGAAAGCATTAAGCTTAGAAAAGAAAAGAAGATCACTCAAAGAAGATCAAAATTTAACACAAAGTAAAAAGGAAAAAACTAAAATGTATTTTAAAGATAAGAAGACTCAGAAAGTCGCAGAAGCGGTGAAAAGGGTAATGAAAAGTAAAGAAGAGAGTAACGCATTCACTGCTGCCGCGGCTGAAGCTAAACTTGCTGGCAAAACAGAATTCGAATTTGAGGGTAAGAAATATCCAGTCAAGATCAAGGATGGCGCTGCCAAAGCAATCGCTAAGGAATCTGTTGAACTTCAAGAAGCAAGTTTCGGTGATATCGAAAAGATAATTAAGTGGGCGGATAAGTATTTCAAAGACAAGCGTAAGTTCAGACACCCATCGACTGATATTTCTAAGAAATATGGCACTGCATTTATCAATCTTACTATTATGAACGTCATCATTATTCGACTTGGTGGTAAAAAAGGAATAGTAGTTACTCACGATGATCGCACAAATGGTAGTGGTAAAGATTATGAAGAACACTTTTCTAATGCAAACGGTGTTATTAAGTTTGTTGAAAAGAAATATAACGAAATGCCAAAGGACGAATCCGTTGAAGAATCAATTGAAGAATCAGTTGAACTTGAAGAAGGCAAATTTGATAAACTAGAAAAGAAACTTGGACGTATTAATCCAGAATCTTTAGAAGCCGTCATGGGTGGAAAGATTAAATTAGATAAAGCAGAAAAGAAAGAGTTCGATGAATTTATGAAGGGTGTCCGAAAGATGTTTGCATCCAAACAATATTAAGAACATGAATATTTCAGAAATTAATCAAAGGAATCTATCACTGCTTGATGTAAATCAGCTCAAGGCATTCCTTGATATCTTTAAAGGTGTATCTAATCCAAAAGCCAAGGTTGTTATAAAAGACCTGACTCGCGAACTTGGAACCCGCAAGATGGAAGCAGTTGAAGAAGCATCTGTTAAAGATATCATCAAAGCAGTTAAAGCAGCTGCCAAAAAGATTGGCGGAATCATTGACAAGGTGTTCGATGATAAAGGATTTCAAGATGCTTATGCTAAATACGTCGATAATCCTAAAGATAAAAATAGACTGAAAAAAATTCAAGACTATACAAATGGTATGCTTGGTGATATGTCTGAAGAATCTGATCTTGAAGAAGCAGTTAAGTTTTGGACAGTTACTATTACTAAGAAAGCCGGAAAACTTTTCAAAGGTCAGACTGTGGATGTAAAAGCCCGCAACTCTGCGGAAGCCATTAAGAAAGGTATTAAGCAGATGAAAGGCAATCCAATGACAGTTCCAAGTGGTAGCGTAGATGCGGTGTTAGGCGAAGCGACTGATCTTGAAGAAGCCGCACTTCCATTCAAGGAATTAGAAAAGTCTTGGATCAGAACAAAGGGTAATGATAAGAAAAGAGCAAAACTTATTAAGAAGCATAAACTCAAGCCCCTCATCTCTAATGTAAGACAAGGCTCAATTAAACTCGGCCCCATGAATGATCTTAAAATGAAAGATGGTAATCATACCATGGCAGGTCTCGACGCAGAAGGCGAACTGATTTTTATAAGTAATAATCCTGTAAGAATTCATTATCCATCCAATACTAAAGATCGACCAAAAGGTACAGAGATGAAAGAAAATACCTTACAGCACCAAAGACTTGTCAGAGTCGTAGAAGTTGCTCTTGGAGAAAGACCCGAAAATACTAATGACTTTATTAAAGAATCTAATATTGATTTAACAATGACACCATCATCTATCCAAAAGGCATACAAAGAATTTAATATAAAGAAATAATTTAATACTCATACCAAAAAAAATATGGCCGAAAAAACCGACCTTCAGAGAATTGGAGATGCTGTGGTTTCCCTTGCGAGAGCAGAGGAAAAACTATCATCTATCGATATAACAGTTAAATCCACTCTTTCAAAACTTGAAGCCATTGAAGAACGAGTAAGAGTGGTTGAACAAGAAACACATGACAATACAAATACTGTAATGCTTGTGAATAGAGTTTTTTGGACAATCTTAACAACAATAATCACCGCCGGCATCGGCACACTATTCTTCCTAATCCGCTAAAATGTAAATCCCACTATGAAAAATACTATGAAATATTTGCCTTTTGTTATAGGTCTAGTTCTCGGATGTTATTATATCCTTACATTGAATCTGGGGAAGACTGTTACTCTTGCCGCATATGAATATAACCCAGATAATGAGGCAAAACATTTAAATCCCCCAACAGAAGGATTCGGTATCTTTAAGAAAAAAGGTGATGAGATTCCAGAACCAGGTCCTGTAAAGACCAGAGCAAACTTGATGGTTGATATACTGGCAAATAGCAATCTGGCTCCAGCAAATATCAGATTCAGAGATAGTAAATATAATGAAATCTCAAAGAAAGAATATAAGACTATTATAAAAGCATGGGAATGGTACATATTTGATAATGATATAATGTTTATCTTCGAAATCTTTGATTGCGATAATTATTCTAATGCTTTCAAAGCCTTTGTTGAATTATATAATCATAAATGGGGAACAAATATAGCCGTCGGCAAAGTAGTGGTTCATCAGAAAGAAGAATTTGGTTTTGTTGAAGGAGCACTCGGTGCATACCACATGCTCAATGTGATTTATGTAGAAGGACAATTCATCGTGGTCGAACCACAAAACTCAGTTTCAACAGAATTATTTAAATATCCTAATAACCAAAATTTATTAGAAATAGAAATATGAGATCATTTTCAGACTTTTATAACGAAGCTCTTACTGTTCAACAGAGGCGTAAGAGAGCAGTCTTAATGAAGAGGCTGGCACCGAAGATTGCACTCAAGAGAAAGATTGCGATGAAGAGAAAGGCTAACCCAGAGAAATTAAAATCAAGATCAGATAAAGCCGCAAAAAATTTACTTAGATCAAAATTAGCAAAGACCGCACCATATTCACAATTGTCCTTTGCACAAAAAGCAATGATTGATAAGAAGCTAGATAAAAAGAAAGCATTAATTTCAAAGATATCCAAGAAGCTTCTTCCTTCAATTAAACAAAAAGAAAAAGAAAGAATTAAAAATAAAAACCCGCAATGAAAAATATAAAAGATACAATAACAGAGATTCTCCTTGAAGAAGAAAAACAGGAATCAAAAGCTGCTTATGATTTCAAACAGATTCATAGTGTAGAAATATTTGATGGCATCGAAGAAGCCGTCAAACCTGAAGTCTTTGTTAAAGGCGGAAATACAAAGGTATCAGCAAGTGATGTTGACGATATCCTTTCTAAGATTTTTACAAAGAAGGCACTCGCTAAGAAAGTAGAAGATTCTAAAGCATATAAGACTGGCTTCAAATCAAAAGGTCGAGGTAGAAATCCATATAAGGTAGATACCGCCGACTATCATCTATTCATTCTAGGTGTACAAGCAGAGGAACTTGACAGATAATGAATACACTTGGAGCAACATTCTCTATTACACCTGCATCTGCCGCAATTAATACAGCGCTTCAACTATCTGCCGCAAACACTATTGGTTCATCAACTCGTGTAATGGCAGTAAATGGTGATAATGTAAAGAAAGTAATTTACATCAATGATGCTTCTGATAACAGGATAGCTTCCTTCACTCTACCTCGATTCAATTCTATCACTTTTATTAAAAAATCAACCGACAAAGTTTACGGTCAAAACTTCCCCGGTCAAGGTGCCGGTAAGGTCAATGCCACTAATTTAACATTCCAACAAGTAATTTCCCGCCATGCTGATTAATCCACAATCCACTCTCATTACTGCAAACAAAGCAGCTAATTCAAATAATATCTCCGAAGCAAATTGCGTATTAGCCGTAAACGGCGCTGACGGAAAACGTGTAGTATTTTTAACCGATGCTAATGACGTAGCAATTGGAAGCTTTACTCTTCCTAAATTTGCAATGGTAAAAATAGTTAAAAAAACATCTGATAAACTTTACGCTGCAGAAAATTTAGCAGGATCTGGCCTTGAAGCTGATATTTTAGTTACATTTACAAAAATAGGATTTACCGATTAGTGGTTAGGTATAAATAAGTTCATGTTCAATGAATTAAATGATGCTAATTTCGAATTGTATGCCGCTAACCATTACTCTAACTCAGCTTGTCTGGGTATAGAAGATTTCAAGGAGGATTTACAAAGATTTAAATATATTAATAGACTACTAAGAAAATATGATAAATCCGGTATTATATCCGAAAGACTAATCCTAAATCATATTATAACAATCTACAATGTTTTTGAAAGACCAGCAGCGACAACAATGCTCTTCTATCGAACAGAAACCAAACACTGGCCCGCTATCAAGACATTCCTAATATATCTAAATTTTCTCAAACCTGGTCAAAAAGACCTTGTAAAAATCGATCTATACATCGCTAAAAAATTACAATCATTATAATACATGTTTTTAAGAGGAGCAGATTTCATTTACACACTTCGATTCCTAAGGCTACTTACAATGCCTTATGAGAAGACTGATGCTTTCAAACAAGGAATCATTGATAGAGATGGAGAGAAACTGAAATCACCTGAAACATCTGATGAGAAGAAAGCATATGGAACATTCCACAGATTGGTATTTAATATCAGAAGATTAATGGCAAAGATTCCTGGCGGAAGAAGCACCATTGCCAGATACGGCGCGGCCCTTTGGTTAATCAAAGAGAAAACAAATATTTCAGATAAAAAATTAGTAAAGATTCTTAATGAACTTACAGAACTAGAAATCGATGAAAATAACCAATTATGCGAATCGGGCAATTGGTTTCTCGTAGAAGATTCTAATAGACTTAGTTCTGGCACATATACTTTAACCAAGGATTTGCCATTGAAGAATGGAGAATTACTTGCTAAACAAAATACAACTGTTGTAGTTGAGGAACACGAACCCGTAGGTCAAGTATTTGGCATTAAAATATTCAAGGGACATCATGTGAAAACCAAGCAAAGTATATATATTACACAGGACGATATAACATTCTAAATATGAAACAAGAAAAAGAACAGGTAACAACATCAGCAGTGGCACTTGATCCAGTCATGCCAAAGAAGAAGAAGAAAATAAAATATAAAGACTTCGATGTTCCAACTGAGGTTTTTCAAAGGTTTCAAACTGGAAGAAATAAGTTTGAGAGATGGGCAAAATATCTTGATTTAACTGATGATGATCAGAAGAAGATATATGACTATGCCCGAAAGAACAGAGGTTCAGTCCTGGTTCTCAGAGATGCCACCAATGGTGCTTTGAGAGCGATTAGACAAAGATCGTCTAATGGTTTATAGAGATTACCTATAATCTCCCTAGTACAAAAAATAAATTAATGGTTCATTAATGAGAGCCATTTAACTGAATTATAATGTTTACAACCTCACAAAATAGTATATAGTTAACTATAATGATATTCGAAGAACAAATTTCTCGCAAACCAGATCAATACCCATGGACAGAACAATTCATTGAAGCGATGCACAATGGATTTTGGACAGACAAAGAATTTAATTTTCAATCCGATATACAGGATTTTAAAGTCAACTTAACCGACAAAGAAAGAGATATGGTAACCCGTTCTTTATCTGCTATTGGTCAGATCGAAGTTGCCGTAAAAACCTTTTGGGCTAATGTAGGTCAGAACCTACCTCATCCATCTATCACCGATCTTGGCTATGTTATGGCTAATGTCGAAGTGATTCACAACAATGCTTATGAACGACTCCTTGATGTCTTAGATATGGAAGATGTCTTTGAGGAGAATCTCAAACTAGACATCATTCAGAATCGTGTAAAATATTTACGCAAGTATCTAAAGAAACACTACAAAGACTCGAAGAAACAATACGTCTATTCACTCATTCTTTTTACTTTATATGTAGAGAATGTTTCTTTATTTTCACAGTTCTACACCATCAATTACTTCAATCGTTTCCGCAATCTTCTTAAAGATACAGCACAGCAAGTTGCATACACTTCAAAAGAAGAATTGATTCATGCTATGGTTGGAATGAAATTGGTGAATACAATCAGAGAAGAACACCCAGAGTTATTTGATGATGAACTGATTGAGAGAATTCGTTCTGAATGTGTAGAAGCATATAAGGCTGAATCAAAGATAATTGAATGGTCAGTCAATGGTTATAAATCAGAACACCTTTCAACACCTATTTTACAGAATTTTATCAAGAATAGACTCAATGATTCATTAACACAGATTGGCATTGAGCCAGTGTTTGGCGATGTCGATCAAGAACTATTGGAAAAGACAGAATGGTTCGAAGAGGATGTGCTAGGAAATACGGCAACAGATTTCTTCTTCAAGCGCCCCACAGAATACTCAAAGAAAGACAAATCATACGACGAAGACGACTTATTTTAGGATATATACATTATGGAAAAATACTATTGGTTAAACGAAGACTCGCGCAAGTTTCTTGAACGAGGATATTTGAAAGAGGGTGAGACAGCAGAAGATAGAATCTCTGTTATCGCAAAGACTGCGCAAAAAGAATTGAAGATTAGAAACTTTGCTAAAAAGTTTGAAGAATATATGTCCTATGGGTGGTATTCATTATCTTCTCCTATCTGGGCAAACTATGGATTAAAGAGAGGTTTACCAATCTCTTGCTTTGGTTCTTATGTAGATGATACACTTGAGGCAATTCTCACAAAGCAAGCTGAGATCGGAATGATGACTAAAATGGGCGGAGGTACATCTGGCTACTTTGGTGATCTTCGAAGTCGTGGCTCGGAAATTTCTTCTGGTGGTAAATCAAACGGCCCGGTTCATTTCATGGAGTTATTTGAATCCGTGACAAATGTGGTGTCTCAATCAAATGTTCGTAGAGGTTCATTCGCAGCTTATATGCCAATAGAACATAAAGACATTCTAGAGTTTCTTCAGATTCGTGATGATGGTAATCCAATTCAACAGTTGTCAATCGGTGTTACTGTTTCTGATAAATGGATGAAGAGTATGATCGATGGTGATAAACCAAAACGCAAGATTTGGGCTAAGATAATTCAAAAGAGATTTGAATCTGGTTATCCATACCTATTCTTCTCTGACACAATGAATAATGAGGCGCCAGATGTATACAAGGATAAGAAGATGAAGATACATGCTTCCAATCTTTGTTCAGAGATTGCACTATCATCAAGTAATGATGAATCATTTGTATGTAATCTTTCATCAATGAACCTTCTCCACTATGATGAATGGAAAGGAACTGATGCCGTTGAGGTATTAACATTCTTCCTTGATGCTGTGATGTCGGAATTCATTAGTAAAACAGAAGATATGCCATATATGGATGCGCCCCGCAATTTTGCTAAACGCCAGAGGGCATTAGGAATCGGTGTTCTCGGATGGCATTCTTATCTGCAATCAAAGATGATCCCGTTTGAAAGTTTCGAAGCAAAGACATTGACTGGTCAAATCTCTTTATTAATGAAACAGGAATCCCATCAGGCTTCTAAAATTCTAGCAGAAGAATATGGTGAGCCTGAACTATTGAAAGGATACGGTCGCAGGAATGTAACTACTCTGGCTGTTGCACCGACTACATCAAGTTCGTTTATCCTTGGTCAAGTATCTCCAAGTGTTGAGCCATTGAATTCTAACTACTTTGTAAAAGACTTGGCAAAAGGGAAGTTTACATATAAGAACCCTTATCTTGAAAAGACACTTGAATCTCATAAGAAAAATAATAGAAACGTTTGGAAATCTATTCTCACAAATGGTGGCTCGGTTCAGCACCTTGAATTCTTAACTGATGAAGAGAAAGGTGTATTCAAGACCTTTGGCGAGATCGCACAGAAAGAGATTATAATACAAGCATCTATCCGCCAAAGAAATACCGACCAAGCACAATCAATCAATCTAATGATCCACCCAAAAACTCCAGTCAAAGAAGTAAATCAATTGCTCATCTTTGCTTGGGAACAAGGTGTAAAGACACTTTACTATCACCGTGGGACTAATCCTTCACAGGAATTGTCTCGTAATCTACTTAACTGCAGTTCTTGCGAAGGATAATGATAATCAGAAAAACATATTTTTGTGATGAGTGTTACACAAAATTCACAATAGAATTAGATGAGGTTGATGTAGACCTAGAGCCAGAATACTGTCCATTCTGTGGTTCTGCAGACATCGGCCCTTACGAAGACCTTGAAGAAGAAGAATTAGGTGAAGAATAGATTTATCTATAATAACCCTTTTATATAAATACACTATATGTGTACTATAGGTGTAAAATACTTAAATAATTTTGGTTGGGTTGGTGTTAAAAACCGTGACCGAAATTATAAGACTGATATCGAAGTCGTTCAATCTAATCGCGATGGTGCACAACGCCTATATATCGATGATAAACTGAGTAGATGGAGCGAAGGAATCAATGAATATGGTGTAGCAATCATTTCTGCTTCCTTCTCTGTCAAGAGTGATGAAAAGGAAGGCGATAAGATAATACTCAAGAGAAAGAATAAAAGAAACGAGATTGGCTATTATTCACCTGATGGAAAAACAATGCGGAAGGCATTATTGGAAAAGACACCAGAAGCCGCACTTAAAGTCCTCATTGATAATAATCTCGCTGGCGCGACTTACGTATTCAATCAAGATACCTGTTATATTCTAGAAGGTGGGTATACTGTAAAGAAAGAAGATTCGACCAAAGAGGTGCCAAGAGAATATATTCATAAGACCAAAAAACTTAAAAAAGGATATTCTTGCAGAACCAATCATGGTTTAATGTTAACTCAATTGGGTTATCATACCAATCCAACAGATGAGAGACTTATCCGAGCTAGAAAAAGTAGCGAGAAGAGATTAGAATATGCCTCTAAATTTATAGGTGCTGATCTAAAAGAACCTGGCGAACTCATCGATGCTTTAGCACAATCACCAGATAAAGATGTGTTTATGAATCCTATTAGAACAGGGAACACTAAAAAGAATGATATGGTCACCACAGGACAATTATTGATTGTTCCAAAAGAAAAAACACTACATTACAGACCGATATATTCTTCTGTGAAGTTTGATTATAATCGTTTGAGCGGACCAGAAGCCAAAACATTTTTCGAGATTATATCGAGTAGGAAGCTATTATCCTTCAAAGAATATGTGAATAAATAACTCTATGTGGAGTTATAAAGGTGAGGAATTCACGACTGAAATGATCGGAGATAATATAGGCTTTGTCTATATTGTAACTGATAAAGTAACAGGAATGAAATACATTGGTAAGAAGAACTTCTTCTCCAAGGTCACTAAGCCGCCTCTTAAAGGCAAGAAGAGAAAGCGCAGATCATTAAAAGAGTCTGATTGGAAAACATATTGTGGCTCTAGTGAAACCGTAAAGTCTCTTGTAGAGGAGAATGGTTTAGATCATTTCAACCGAGAGATACTGCATCTATGTAAAGCCAAAGGAGAATTAACCTATAAAGAATTGAAAGAACAAGTTGATAGAGAGGTTCTTTTCAAGCCAGATGAATATCATAATGCTTTCATTGGATGTAAAATTCATCGAAATCATGTTGTAAAAAAGATTTGACATTATCCTTCATGTTGTAAAAAAGATTTGACATTATCCTATGAGATGATATAATCAGTACTGATTCAACAATATTATGACAATTATAGACTACTCAGCCATTGCCATCGCGGCAATCTTTTCACAAGATCGTCCTCAAGAAATTGAAGAAGGTCTTATTCGACATATGATTCTCAACCGAATTCGTATGTATAATCTAAAATTCCGAGAGGAATACGGTCAGACGGTTATTGCATGTGATGGAGGTTCATGGCGCAAAACTGTTTATGAGAACTACAAAGCAGGTCGAAAAAAGACCCGAGATGAATCACCACTCGACTGGGGAGAATTCTTTCGCCTGATCAATCTTGTGAGAGATGAACTAAAAGAATATCTACCCTATCCAGTTGTATGTGTAGAAGGCGCAGAAGCAGATGATGTCATCGCTGTTCTATCAGATGGAACACAAGAGTTCGGTAAAGATGAGCCTGTAATGATCGTATCTGCTGATAAAGATTTTCTTCAATTACATAGGTACAGTAATGTAAAACAGTTCAGTCCTATGAAAAGAGATTTGATCACTGTTGATGATCCACTATACTATCGATTCGAACACACTTGTAAGGGTGATTCCAGTGATGGTGTACCAAATATTCTAAGCCCTGATAATACATTCGTTGATGGACTTCGCCAAAAGCCAATGCGAGCCAAGAAGATTCAAGAATGGTACGAGAGTAAGGATGATCTTGCATCTGTTATGGATCAAGAAACCCTAAGAAACTTTCAACGCAATCAGAAAGTAATCGACCTATCATTCATTCCAAAGGATGTGACAGATCAGATCGTTGAAGAATACGAAACACAATCAAGTAAAAGAAACAAGGATACTCTGACATATCTCGTCACAAAGAGATGTAATATGCTAATTGAAGCCGTGCAGGATTTCCAAAATAAATAAAATTATGAGTAAACAACAAACCCTAACTGAAATATTTACAAGTATACAAGAGGCAAAGACTAGAGTAGAGCGACAAGATATCTTGAAGCAAAATGATTCTTTTTCACTTCGGACTGTATTACAAATGAACTATGATAGCAGTATTAAACTTGATCTTCCATCAGGCAAGCCACCATTCACGGTGAATGAAGCCCCCGGTGCTAATCTTGATAAGACTATCAAGCTCATTGGATATTGCGTAGTCGGCAGTTCTATATCCAAAATGAAGAAAGAAGCTAGTTTCATTTCTATTCTAGAAAGTGTAGCAGAAGAAGATGCTAATATCATCTGTCTAGCAAAAGATAAGAAGGTAGAAAAGGAATACTCTCGTGTATCCGAAAGCCTTGTGAAATCTGTATTTCCTACACTAGTAAAATGAAGGAACACGAATTGAGAAGAATCATTGATGATCTTAAAAGAGAAATCTTATTACTCAATAAAAAGATTGCAACAATCGATGAAAGACACTATAAAGAAGATATTAAAAAATTTGACAAATCTTAAATAAAGTATATAGTATATACTATGAATATCTTCGCATTATCTCCAGTACCAGAAGTTGCCGCTAAGTGGCATTGTGATAAGCATGTGGTCAAAATGATTCTTGAATCAGCACAAATGCTGTCAACAGCCCATCGCATACTTGATGGTGAAGAATCTAGAAGACCTTCAGTCTCTGGTAAGACAATGTCAAGATATTGGGAATTATCCGATGACCGAGAAAGTAAACTATACAAGGCTGTTCATATGAAACATCCATCTACACTATGGACAATGGAATCTCATATGAATTATAAATGGCACTATCAATTATTCAAGTGTCTGTGTAAAGAATACACCTATCGATATGGAAAAGTTCATGTATCGGAATCTAAACTCCTCGATGTTCTAAAAAATACACCAAAGAATATTAAGAAGTCATATATGACACCCTTTGCTCTCGCAATGGGTTCGAACCCCGAGTGTATGGATTATGATGATCGTGTTGGCTCATACCAAAAATTCTATCAAACAAAACAAAAGAGATTCTCAATGACTTGGAAGAGTCGAGAAACACCACACTGGTTTAAAATCCATAAATAAGACCTTATGACATACGATTACTATTGCGACAAATGCGACAAGGTGTGGGAAGAATCCCATCCAATTGATAACAGAGATAAACCTGTGGGAAAGCCATGCCCCTGTGGAGATGGCGGCACAGTTAAACGAGGTGTATGTGCACCTGGATTATCATACGAGGGTTCGGTTTCAACTATTCGAAGAGCGGGAACCGAATGGAATGATGTCTTGAAGGGTATCAAGAAAGCCGCCGGTCCATCTTCTACAATTGAACACTACTAATGAAAAATAAAAATAAATGTTGCGTATGTTCTCCCAAGTATGGTTCAATGACCTTTTGGAAGAATAAAGACTTTTGGCAATCAATGCTATTGTATATTGGCGGAGGCATGTTTCTGGCATTAATACTAATGGGCTTAGTAAAAAAATAAAATTATGAAAAAATCAATGAATAGCAGGAACGCTGATCGTAGACTTACGACAGCTGATAAGGTAGTTATAGGGGTATTCAGCGTATTTTTCGCTATTGCCCTTTTTATGTGGCTAAGTTTACTATAATTATGAAAGAATTCAAACACAACCCTATTGAATTAGACTACAATCTATCTGCTAAATCGACTAAGGCAGGAAGATTATATGAAGTGCCAGGTGGCAATTATTATCCTTCAATGACCACAGTTCTTGGCTGGGCTACCAAAGATAAGATTCATGCTTGGAGAAAAGCAGTAGGTGCCGAAGAGGCGAATAGAATCTCTCGCCATGCCTGTGCTCGTGGTAATGCCGTTCATTACACAGCAGAAAGATATCTGAACAACGAAGAGGGTGCACTGAAAGAAGGTGAGATGCCTCATGTTGTTCAGATGTGGAATTCAATGAAGAAGGTGCTTGATGAAAGAGTAGATAACATTGTTATGCAGGAATGTCCTCTTTATTCTGATGAATTAATGCTAGCGGGTCGAGTCGATCTTATCGCAGAGTTTGATGGCAAATTATCCATCATTGATTTCAAGACATCTAGTCGTCACAAAAGTGCAGAAGAGATCACAGGATATTTTCTACAAGAATGTGGCTACGCAGTAATGTTTGAGGAAAGAACAGGAATCAAGATTGATCAGATCGTTACCATCATGGTTGTAGAAGGTACAGAAGATTCTAAGGTTTTCATTGAACCCAGAGATAAATGGGTAGAGGAATTAAAACGGCGCAGAGATGAATACTTTGATTATCTAAATAGAAAGATAAAGAGTAGTGAATAAAATCTTTGTTCTATCAGACACACGGTGTGGATCAACATGGTTCACTACACGGTTATCAAAAATGTTTGATGATAAAACTCCATTAGTAGATGCCGAACTTGGCCGATTTGATTTTTATCAGCATTATAATTTAGAGCACACTTTAGTGGATAATATTCTTGATAATAAAAAATCCGCTATAAAGGAAAATAACATCCCTTGGACATATAAAGATACTGCATCTTCATTTCATCTGGTAGAAGATACTACCAACAAGTATTTTCCATGCACCAAACAACATATCAAAACTTGTTATGATGCAATGGATAATGATTCAACACGAAAACTGATGATTGGTCATATTGTAGGCGAACATCATTTTACAAAAGAAAATCATATTATGCCTGGTCTAGATGCTCGGACAGATGTCACTCCCATCTTTAATAAAATGTATGATGATTCACCCCCAGTGCTGGGCATTCCAAACTTTGATAATAATAGTTATACAATTCAAACTGAAGATTTCGGTGATAAGATTGATGAGTATCCTATGATCTTTCTTTCTCGAAGAGATACATATGCACAGGCAAAAAGCATGATATTAGCAGTGCATACAGGTGTGTGGCATAATAAAAACTTTCACACTAAGACTCCACACACAGACATTGATATGAATTTTAAAAAATATAATGCCATTGTTCAAGCCGCAAGAACTTTTGATTGGAAAAAAAGAGTTGCAATAAAAAAATTAAAAGCACATTCTAATTGCTTGATATTGTTTTATGAAGATTTGCTAGATGAAGAATATTGGAAAAAAATAGCGCCAAGTCTGCAGGATATAAAAGATGGAAAAATTATAGATATGAGTCCGATGCCTTCTTATTCAAAAATGGAGAAGCCGAAATTTACAAATGCCGTTGAAGAATATGAATCATATATGACTGACAAATTCTATTTCCACATGGACCATAAGTTATGATAAATAGATTATAGATGAAAGTAGCATATATATTCAATGATTCTTTTTATGATCAGTTCCTCACTGTCACAAATAGTATTCTGAAAAACGAAAAAAAGGAACTAGCAAATACCATTGAGTTTTATATCGCTTTCTTCGGCAAAGAAGAAAGCGTCGAGCCTTTATTAAAACTAAGCTCAACTTATTTTCCTAATAATAAATTCTACATAAAGCATGTGCCTACTGAATTTGCAGACCTTTGTGAAAAATATGAAAATTGTTATAATAAGAAAAAAGCCACAGTCAAAGACCCTTCTGTACTAGGTAGATTTGATTTGGATATATTCTGGCCAGAAGTAACTGATAGAATTCTTTATTTAGATTTAGATTTGATAGTAAGAGGAAGTTTATCAGAGTTATTTGATTCGTCTGATAAAGATAGTCTCATGTCTGCTTGTTGGTCTAATGAAATATTAGCTAGTGAATTAGAATCGTGGAGCACCTTAGGTATTATACCCAAAGCACAAAAAAAATATTATGATTATTTACGTGAGTTTCGTGATAATCTCGAAAGAATTTACAATAATCAATTAGTGCACTCACCAGACAAGAGTCTTAATGCTGATTCGTACGAAGAACTGTCGACCAAGGAATATGATTTACTTTCTCCAGCACTTAATGCTGGTGTATTTATTTTAAATATGGAGAAATATAGGAAAGATTATTCTTTAAGACGCAATATCGAGTTCCTAAAGGCGCTGAATAGATTCGGAACGTTATTTAAGTATAATGATCAAAGTATATTCAATATTTGCTTCTACGATCAAATTGATTGGATTGATCCAAGATGGAATAGATTGCATTATGGATGGTATAAGCCCGGTCATTTCGAAAAAAGTAAAGCGAATTTTATAGATGCTAAGATAGTTCATTATAATGGGGAGTACAAACCTTGGTTATTTAAGGATAGCGGCGAATTCGTTCTGATAGATGATGTCGACCCGACAGTCCTCAGACACTTTAGGTTCATGTCGGAATGGGACAGAAGCGATGAATACTTTAAACCAGGTATCGCATTATGGAAAGAATACGAATTATGAGAAAAACAACATACGCAATTATCATTGTCGCGGTTCTATCTTTACTGGCCTCTTTATATTATATGAATTCAGAGATAATGAAACTAGAGAAGAGAAGCAAAGATATGGAAAGCATCATTGATCTCAATTCTAGAACATTAATTGGTGTGTACCAGTACCTCATAGAGAAGGAAAAAGAGGCAAAAGCCTATAAACAGCACCAACTAGTTGATAATCAACAGGTTGTAAAATTTTAGGCAGGTCTGAAAAGTCTTTTGTAACCCCTTGATAGGCAACGGGTTCTCTATGTTGACAAATCGTGGATTTTATGGTATAATATACATATAAGATTAATTATGAATACCACTAAAAAAGAGAAAACCGTCCTTCAGCTCATCGCTCAGAATGAGTACAACACAATGAATTATGGGGTGCCCGAGAGCGCCAACGATACCGTCACTTGGTGCAATTGCATCGATGCCGGGTACATCTATGATGACATGGAATATCCATCGTCCTCATCACTCCCAGGCATTGTTGCCTCCCTTGTGAAAAAGGGTCTGATCGACACCAATGGTGAAACGGTCGCTCACACAGATGCTGGTTTCGAATACTGGAAATCTGAGGTCTATCGTGATGAGAAAAGCAATGATGAGAATGTGGAAATCGGAAATCCAATTCCCGAGGTCACCATCAAGAACATAATTGATTACAAGGGTTTCGGACAATTATTTACTTTGGTCACCACTAGCAATGGACTTGAATTTCCTATCGAACGTGATCAGGCTGAGATTTTACACAAACAATCTGACACCTTCACATCAGCCAAAGCAGATGTCCTTCTTCGCTCAGTAGAACAACACCTAGTAAAATAATTATGAGTAACTCAATCAAAATTTACCGACCAACTAATCGCAGAGATCAATGGGACGCAGACGAAAATACTCCTCGTTCCAAAATCTACGAGACTATTATTCCTCAAAGCTTTAAAATGGATCATGTACGAATTGGTGAAGAAGTCGCTGAATTTGTGTTTCACATCTTGAATGCACCCGAAGAATTACTAAATGAGTCCGAACTAAATATCGCAAATGACTTCCGAGAACCCGGCAATTATTCGCTCTCAACTGGAGATGTTGTGGAAGTAGATGGACAATCTTTCCTTTGCGAATCAGTTGGGTGGAAGCAAATCACTATATAATTATGTTACCAAGATATAAAGCAAGACTCGACCGCAAGGCATCTCTTTGGCAGAAAATCATTTCTGCTCTCAAACAAAGGATATCGATATGATAGAAAAATCTAAAATAGTAAGGCAATTATTGGGTCTCGACGAGCCACCACCTCGTGAATTGACTAAGAACCGTCGAGGTGTGATGGTCTACGGTCATAAGACTGCAGGTGAGATACAAATATTTAATAATGAATCTTGGGCTAAAAACAAGAAATACTATGTGCCTCGGAAAGGGTGCAAATCTGTAATGAAACAATTTTAATTGACTATAATGAAAAAAGAATATATAATTAACGATATGAATGATGAATTGAAAGAGGGTGAAGACATCCTATTTTACAGTGGCGATATGGTAGGTAGCGGCACAGTATTTAAAATTATGGACGGTGAAGATATCATTGTTCAAACTGGAAATGGAGGGCGTGGTCTTGAATACATCAAGAAATCCGATATCCTCCGCGCTTAATAAATTATGATTATACTAACAGACTATGATGGAGTCCTATTGAATTGGGCTCAGAGTTATAACTGGTGGATGCACCGTAAGGGATATCGCCAAGTGAAACCGAATGAATATGCTATGGATAAGTGTTATGGAATTCCAAGAGATGAATCAAGGGATTTGTGTAAGACTTTTTGTGAATCAGCAGCGGTTGGATTCCTTCCACCTCTACGAGATGCTGTGAAGTATGTCCGAAAATTACACGAAGAACATGGTGCTGTCTTTCACTGCATTACATCAATGAGTGATGATCGATATGCGATCAAACTTCGTGAGCAGAATCTTGATCGAGTTTTTGGTGAGGGTGTATTCGAACGAGTAGTTTGTCTTCCATGTGGAGAAGACAAGGATGAGGCACTTGAACGCTATCGCGATTCTGATTTTATGTGGGTCGAGGATAAGGCAGAAAATGCCGAACTTGGTGTTGAGATGGGATTGAATACGTTTCTCATCGATCATGTTTATAATCAAGGCGAGTTTCACGAAGTGACTCGTGTAAAAAACTGGAAAGAGATTTACGAATATGTCGGTTGAAACCGTTCTAGGAATAATATATAATGTTTGTTTCATTGGGTGCTTCTGGCCCCAAATCTACAAATCAATTAAAACTGAATCAGTCGAAGATGTAAGTATCTGGCTTTGTTTCATGTCTATCGTTGGATATTGCGCGGCTCTGAGTTATGCGCTTCTTCGATTCGGATTTGATTTCTGGCTATGCATCAATTATATCTTGAGTGGTATATCAGTGATTGCAATGATTTTGGTATACTATAAATACAAAAGGACTAATTAAAAAATTATGAGAATAGGAAAATATTGTTTAGATGTAACGGAGTTTGAATGGCTCCCATGGTACAGAGTAGAATTTGATGAAGAAGAAGTTTATATATTTCGAGGATGGCTCTTCTTTGTCATTTCATATAAAGAAAAATATTTGTAATGAGTAAGAATATATTAGTAACAGGCGGTGCCGGATTTATTGGTAGTCATCTTTGTGAGAGACTACATAAAGATGGACATAATGTCCAAAGTCTAGATAATTATTTTACTGGCTCGACCGATAATCATGTCGATGGAGTCAAATATATCAAGGCTCCAACGTGCGACATTCACTATGCACCCATCCATCCATTGCCCGATATCGTATATCATCTAGGTGAATATTCTCGTGTCGAACAGAGCTTTGATGATGTTCGACTTGTCCACGAATACAATACAAAGGGAACTATTGAAGTCCTTGAATATGTAAGAGAGGTCGGAGCCAAGCTCGTCTATTCTGGCAGTAGCACAAAGTTCAGTGATAACGGTGCAGATGCATCTCCTTATGCTTTCAGTAAGGCTAAGAATACCGAACTGGTTATGAATTACGGCAAGTGGTATGATATGCCATATGCCATAACATATTTCTATAATGTCTATGGAGGTCGAGAAATCAAAGAAGGAAAGTATGCGACCCTTATCGCTCTATTCAAAGATAAGATAGAGAAAGGTGAGAAATTGACCGTTGTATCACCCGGCACTCAAAAGAGAAATTTCACATACATTGATGATGTTATTGAGGCTCTTGTATTGATCGGAGAAAATGGCGAGGGTGACGGCTACGGAATTGGATCAGATCAATCTTATTCTGTTCTAGACATTGCAAAGATGTTAAATGGTGACATTGAAATGTTGCCTGAAAGAAAAGGTAATAGAATGACAGGTGATGTCGTGACAGATAAAACAAAAGAACTGGGATGGAAGCCATCATATAGTTTGGAAGAATATATAAATGTCCTTAAATAATAAAATGAAAATAGGTGTTGTCGGAAACGGCTTCGTTGGTCACGCAATGACTTTACTTCGTCCATATGTCGATGTATTGGTATGGGATATAAACCAAGATAAGAGAGAACCCAAGACACTTGATATCTGTACCTTTGTAAAAGAATCAGAGATTATCTTTGTGGCTGTGCCCACACCTATGAACAAAGATGGTAGCGCAAATCTTAGTATTGTTCGTGCAGTTTGTGAGGAAATACAGGCAATAGATAAAGATAAACACATAGTTCTTCGATCAACGGTGCCGGCAGGTACATCAGATGATCTTGGTGTTAATTTTATGCCAGAGTTTCTAACAGAAAAGAATTGGGAAGAAGATTTTAGGACTTGTTCTCAATGGATTATAGGCACACATGATGATGAGTTATATGAAAAGGTAAAGAAAATGTTTGCTGATGCTCATGTATATGGTTATGGTTCAGTAGTGAATAAAGAAGTTATCCATACAACACCAGGCGAAGCAGAGATGATTAAATATCTAAAGAATGTTTTCCTTAGTGTTAAGGTTGGCATCTTTAATGAATTAGAATCCATATGCACAAAGTCAGGTCTGAACTATGAGACTATTCGAAGCATCTCCACTCAAGATAAAAGAATCGGAGATGGACACACAATGGTACCAGGACATGATGGAAAAAGAGGATTCGGTGGAACATGCTTTCCAAAAGATATTCATGCTCTTGCTTCTTATGGTAAAATGAATGGAGTAGACACACCCATTATAGATGCTGTTATTTCAAGGAATGAAACAATTGATCGACCCGAACATGATTGGAAATCAGATAAAGGTCGTGCAGTGATTGATTGACAATCTCTATAAAAAATATATAATTACATTATGATTAAATCGAAAGAAATACTTTACAAGAAAGCAAAGACAGGTGCCATACAACAGTGGCAGGTCTTTTATCAAGATGGTCAAGTTTGGACTGAGCATGGACAGGTTGATGGAAAGATCACAGTAGGTGTTCCAACTGATTGTGAGGCAACCAATGTTGGTCGATCAAATGAGAGGAATGAATCTGCTCAGGCTGAATTCGTAGCCAATCGTAAATGGGAAGATCGCCAAAAGTATGATGGTTACACAACCAATATCAATGATGTTGATAAAGGAAAAGGTTATTTCGAATGCACGCTTGCTCATAAATGGGAAAAGCATTATAAGAAGATGCCAGAGAATATCATGGGTTCTCCTAAACTTGATGGTCTTCGTTGCATCATCACAAAGGATGGCGCCTTTACTCGTAATGGAAAACAGTATGTCACTACTAAATTCATTGAAGAAAGCCTACAAGAGTTCTTTGAGGAATACCCCGATATTGTTCTTGATGGTGAATTATATTGCCATCGCCTTCATAATGATTTCAATAAGATTACGTCTCTTGCTCGAAAGACAAAAGAAAAATCTATTAAGCCTGAAGATTGGGATGAGATTAAAGACAAGTTGAAGTTGTACATCTTTGACATCTACGACCAAAGTGAACCAGAGAAGGAATTTACCGAACGATATGAGTTTTTCCATAATCAATTTATGGATGCAGAATATTTAGTTCCTGTTATTAATAAACTAATCACACATGACCAGATCGATGAATATCATTCTGAATGTATTGAAGAGGGCTACGAAGGTATTATGTTGCGAGACCCATCTATGTTATATGAACATACTCGGTCTAAGAATCTTCTTAAATATAAGCAGTTCACAGATGATGAATTCAAAGTCATTGATATCACCGCCGGCAAAGGTATGCGAGCCACTATGGCAGGGCGAGTGCGATGTGTGACAAAGGATGGTGTAGAATTCGAAGCATCTATGCAAGGAACTCACGAATACTTTACAGAACTCTTGGAAAAGAGAAATGAATTCATTGGTCAGATGGCAACGATTCGATATCAGAATCTAACGCCAGATGGTAAGCCTCGTTTCGGTGTAATGGTTGATATAGGTCGTATAGATATATAATGATAGTATCGGAAAAACACAAATTTATTTATGTAGCAATACCCAAGACAGGATCAAGAACGATCCAAGAGGCTCTTCGTCCATATGCACATTCCTTTGCAGTTGGCAATTCTGTAAATAATCATAATACTATCAGTCAGATCATAGAATTAGAAAAATTTAATCTAGACTTATCTCCAAAAAGAAGCAATGAAGACCGTCCCTATAAATTGATTGCAAATGTGCGTAATCCTTGGGAGAAGATGGTTTCTTTCGTTGCATTTGCTCGCGAGCATGCCCCCGTGTTTTCTGCAGTTGGATTTGAATATTTTTATTTGATAAAACAAAACACACCTGATATAAGGTCGACACTAAAATTGATATTCACACCAGATAATGATTATCAATCCCACTGGTATAAAAAACATAATATAGAAAAAAATGTAGAAGATAAAATGAGGAATTATTTCAAGGCTATGGCCGGGTGGAATAACGAGCTTGAATGTTTTTTAAATTATGAGAAATACAAAGATAAAACTTATATAATTAAATTTGAGAATCTCCAAGGGGACTTCGATACCGTCTGTGAGAAAATTAAAATTCCTCAAAAAAAACTTACACATCATAATAAAACAAAACACAAACATTACACCGAATATTATGATGAAGAAATACAGGAAGTAATTTCAAAAAGACACATAAAGGACATTGAATATTTCGGGTACAAATTCGGAGAGTGAATCATGATCATTTCAGATTCTCATAATTTTTTATTCATTGCTAATACAAAAACAGGTAGTACATCAATTGAAAATTACTTGAGTCGATATGAATCAGATCACGACATCATTTGTAAACATTGTATATTAAAGACCATTTATAAAGAGTTTCCTTTTATTAAAGATTACTTTAAGTTTGCAATAGTAAGAAATCCCTTTGATTGGGTAGTCTCATGGTATTTTTTTAGAAAAAATATAACAAATAAAAATAATACAAGAGATATCTCTTTTAAGGAGTGGCTAGTAGATCAAAATTCCTCTGCATATAATTTTAAAGGAATTGGTCTTACATTAAGTCAATATGACATAATAAGTGGAGATGGAAGTATTAACATTGATTTTATCGGAAGATTCGAAAACCTACAAGGAGACTTCGATACCGTTTGTGATAAGATAGGAATTCCAAGACAAGAACTTCGTCACAGAAACAAATCAAAACACAAACACTACACCGAATATTATGATGATGAAACTCGCCAGATTGTTTCTGATAAATATGCGAAGGATATTGAGTATTTCGGATATAAATTTGGGGAATAAAAAATCGATAAATAGATATTCTAGATTATGATACTATCGATTGAGAATTATTTCCAAAAGCCAAATTCCACAGAATGGAAGGCGCTACAATACATGAAGGAAATAGACAGGCTTGTCGACAGCCCCAATGTTTATATCGGATTCCCTTGGGCACAATATATCGATTCTTATATGCAACACGTCGGAGCCAAAGATTGTAAAAAATCTTATCAGACATACTGCGCTCTTCTGGTAGAATTGAAGAAGATACAAGCCCAATTGAAAGAGATGAAGGGTACATACAATAAGGTATTAACTGTTCATCAGCATGTGGCAATTACATCACCTTTTATTTACGAAAGATGCTTTAGTAAGTTCAGAGTTGATACAGTATTGTGGCCCCATCTATGTGATCGCTCTCTTAGTGTAGGAAATTATAATGAGAATAATTTATTTTATTCGAAAGCATGGGAGAATACTTTTAAGAGAAAACATAATGTGAAGCCTTATTATCTTCACCCTATTCAGATTGAAAAGCCTCTGAAAGAAAAAAAATATTTTAAGAAAAGAAAAAATTTATTTTGTTTTTCTGGTTGTGTTGATAGTGATATGTATATCGATGATATTAGATCAAAGATAGTCAAGGTAGAGAATAATAATATAAAGACTATTGATGGTTGGTATTATAGTAAGTTTCGAAAGGGCGGCTTTGAATTGAATGAAACAAAGGGGAAAACTTTTGTGGATAGATCATATATAAAACAACTATTGGACTCACATTTCTGTCTATGTCCAACAGGAACAGGTCATAACAGTATTCGTCTATGGGAAGCGATCAATGCAGGATCGATCCCTGTCTTCATTGATAATCTACCAGAACTTTACTCAACACGATCTGCTTCTCTAAAGGATAATTGTATTATAATAAAATCTAAAGACCTTAATAATCTGAATAAAGTATTAACACCATATCTAAAAAAATCTAAGCAGATGAGAGAAAATCTATTTAAGATAGCAAATGAGATAGTGGAAGAACCCGCACATCAATTATATACCGCATATATCACAGGATGAAGAAAAAATTATTTTTGAGTGTAACAGAGAAGGCATCCATATACAATTCATCTAATTACAGGTGGAGAATTGAGAGGATTTTTAATGTTGTTGAAGATATAGCCGATGCAGAGGTCATCCTATTAACCGATCCGTTCTATAACCAACACGATTTTCTTCAAAGAAAACAAAAGATTAATGCGCGGCTCTATTCTTTTTCGGATGAACCTATATGGGATTTATATTCGAATGTGGTCGCGCCAGAGAAATTAAAAGAGAATGTGGTTGAATGGAACGGTCATAAGATAACACAGTTGAATCATTTTAATAGCGATATCTTTGAATTCGATACACTACCATATTATCTCACTCATCACCCAGACATTGTGGCGAAATATATCACTATGGCGATTCAGTGGTCGGATAAGACAAATAAAGAACTCGTTGATATATGGAAAAAGAGACCTCTTAATATCCAAGCTCTCGTGGGTAAAGCAAATAATAGATTCGAAAAAAAGGTATCAAAGATATTCGATGAATGTAATATGGTCGATAGGTCTAAGATCGCAGAAGAGATAGGAAAGGATAAAGAAAATCACCTCGATGGTAAGGGATGGTCGAAACAGTCTGGTGAGACATGTGTTTCAAGAGCAAGAGATAATAGATCGTGGCACTATCATAAAATGAAATCGTGCATGAGTTCACGGTATCTTCTTTCTATGGAGAATACTCTTGCACCTAATTATATCACAGAGAAGGTATTCGACGCAGTGTTTTCATTGAATGTACCTATCTTTAATTTCTCACCAGAACATAAGTTTCATAAATTAGGATTAAAAGGAATAAATATATATGGAATTAACGATGTTAAAACTTATATAAATGACAGTGTACAGAAAGATAATTCACAGATTATTATAGAGAATTTAATACAAGGAAAAAAATTACTGAGAGGTGCAGGGAACAATATGGTAAAAGAATCCATACAAAGAATAGAAAAATTAAATAATGAAATTACATAATATCCATTCATGCTACATAGATGATAAAGACCTCTTATATTTTGATTGTTTCATCAAGGATAACTTTCTGTGTTTTGTAAAGCCAATTTATTATAAGCCATCACCGAGATTAGAAAGCTGGCAGATAAGAGTAAATGGTGAGCCAGTTAAATTGTCTGAAAATAAAATATCTTTGGATTGGCGAACTGAATCTCAGAATGGTGAACCTTGTTGGATAACAAAGTATGAGATACTCGGCGAACTCCAAGATGTTTACGATGTTTCCATCCGGGTGAAAAAAATAACTTCCTCATTTAAATTGGTTCCCTACATAGAAGAAAAAAAATTATTTTCTGTGGCGACTTTATTTAAATATGACATTGAAGAATATAAAAGATGGTATGATTATTATAAGAAACAAGGCGCAGACAATTTTTATGTTTATTATAATGGTACGTTGAATGATGAGCAGATAGACACCATTGATAGAAATGGTGTTACACTGATTAATTGGGATTTTCGATATGTGAATTTTCCTTTACTATCAACACCACCAGAAGATTCACACTATAAATATGGACATCATGCACAGCCGGCACAGATAAATCATGCTTTTCGTCTATTCAATGATGATTATATGTTATTCTGCGATTTCGATGAATTCCTTGAATGGACTCATGGCACGCTAAGAGATATGATTATCGCGAACCCTGATGTCGACATCTTTGGCTTCAGAAACTGCTGGGCTAAGGAGGCCGAAAAAGATAATGAAATTTATCACGATGATCCTTTAGAATATCCTATAAGAGCAAAAAATATCTATAAAACATCATCTATAAAACATGCGGTCAAGATTCATACATCTTCAGTTACAGCAGGCTATAATATAAAGAGCGATCTTAATATGTACCACTTCCATAAGACAAATGAATCAAAGCGGTTGTTTGAAAATAAAAATGTCTATCCGCCTCTTGATTATAAGAATTATAAATACCTTAAATGGTAGATGATAGGAGAAAGTGTGTATTCATACATATACCAAAGTGTGCTGGCAATTCTATTGTAAATGCTTTTGGTAATGATATTCATAGTCACCAGCCGGCTAATTATTACTGGCGAGAGAAAAAAATATTAGATTATTATCTCTTCTCCTTCGTTCGTAACCCTTGGGATAGATTTCTTAGCGCTTATTTGTTCTTGAAAGACGGAGGAATAAATGATATAGATAAACGCGCACAGAAGAATCTTATCAGAGGTAGAGACTTCGAAGAATTTTTATTAGACACTCCTGTACATGAAATGCTTCAGCAGATACATTTTAAAAGACTGACGCATTTCTTGAATAAAAAAATTGATTTTGTTGGAAAATATGAAAATTTAGATACAGACTTTAAACAACTATTGATAAATATGGAAGCAGATGATATAAGATTGCCACATCTTAATGCTACACAGAATAAGAAACATTACACAGAATATTATAACGATAAGACAATCGAGGCTATAAGAAAACTTTATTTCAGAGATATAAAATTATTCAATTACAAATTTGGAAAATGAGAATATCACATAAACATAAATTTATTTTTTACGCAGTTAACAAGACAGGCAGTTCATCTATTCGCCAATATTTTTTTGAAGAATTAGCAGAAGAAAATGAACCTAGTGTCACGACTGGTTTGGATGATTATCATGCATGGTGTCACCACCACACAACATTTCGCCCTGTCAGAAAACACTTTGAAACGATAGAACATAATTATGATGATTATTTAAAATTTTCTTTCACAAGAAACCCTTGGGATCGAGAGTTATCCATTTATCATTATATTATAAAGCGCAGAGATAAATATGGCTGTCCTCAAGCAGCTAAACTTTTAAACAAATCAGCTGGAGGTGTTTCATTCGAGAATTGGATTAAATCTGATTATTACAGCTCAGATGCTGGTGCCATGATCGCGATGAATCTTCCTCAATGTTCTTGGGTAGATTTTAATGATCCCAAATTCTTTGTCTTTTCATATGAGAACTTACAAAAAGATTTCAATTCAATGTGCGACATGATTGGATTGAAACCGATGAGATTGGGGCATAATGAAAAAGGCGCTTACCGTGCTTATAATGATATGCCATATATGGAATATTATGATGATGAGATGATGGAGATTGTGTCTAAGAAATGTGTCAAAGACATTAAAACATTCAATTATAAATTCGGAGAGTAAAATGATTTTATCAGATAAGTATAAATTTATATTCATCAGACAGCAAAAAATAGGTGGAGCATCAATGGAAGCAAATGGGATTAGAGTAATCGATCCATACTATACTAAGTTTACTAAGGAAGATATCAAGCACGTTACTACCGAAGACCCAAATCATTTATGCATCGACTCGATAGAAAAATTGGTCGACCAGCATAAATTTGATGGATATTTTAAATTTACGTTTGTAAGAAACCCTTGGGCAAGATTACTTTCTGTATATTGTCATGTGAAGAAAGGCCCGGGACCTGAATGGATGAACTTTTTGAAATCACAGGGCAAGCCTTTTCCCATCAAATACAGAAAACCATTTAAGCAATTTATAAAAGAATACGATAAAAGTTTGTGGGCCAACTCTGTTGCTCCTATGAAAGAATTTGCGAGTGATGTGGACTACATTGGTAAGACAGAGAATCTACAAGATGACTTTGATTATATATGTGATTGTGTAGGTGCACCGAAACAAGATATTGGATGGATGAATAAAGGAGACCATAAAAAATATATAGAATATTATGATGATGAAACTCGTGAGATAGTTGCGAAAAGATATGAGGAAGATATAAAAATGTTTGATTATGAGTTTGGAAAATGAAGTAAAAATATTATCGGATAATTCGGTTTATAGGGTGACAGATCTAATACACCAAAGAGGTGTAAGATGGCAAAGAGATAGGGAAGAGATACTATCTAATCCAAAGTTTAAAGACACCATAATGTTTGACTATCTTATGGAAAAAGAGAAAGAGTGGGACTATGCTCTTCTCAAAAGGCTTATAGAGAAACACACAAAGAAATATAATTATCCTATTCCAGAAGAAAATGAATTGGTCGTGCACCTTAGAATGGGTGATGTTGTGGGAGAAGGAGATAGTTGCCCTGGCTTCGAAGCAATCAATAATATGTACAAAGGATTTTGGGATAATCTAAACCCTGATCAATTCAATAAGGTAACCTTTGTAGTGGCGTTACACTTCGGTGCAAATGATCTGACTGGTCAGTATTACTATTCCGATAAGGTAAAAGATGATAACTTTACTATCTTAGAGAATATCAAGAAGCAGACAGAGGATGTTGGAAAGGAAATGAACATATATTCGTCGAGTGAACCCGATAAAGATATCTGTTACATGGCTCATGCTAGACATTATATGAAGAGTATGAGTGAATTATCTACTATCGTGAGTAAATGTATGGTAAATGATTCTGATTTATATGTGACTAAATCATATAAATAGAAACATGGCTACATATAAAAATTTATTTATCGACCAGGGATCAGATTTTAATGTCACGATTGATCTCAGCCCAATAGTTGGTTCCTTAGTTCTAACGAATTATACAGGTAGAGGTCAGGTTAGAAAGACATATAATTCAAGTGCAAAGACAGATTTTTTAGTTACTCTTGATAGTGTCAATAAAGAATTACTTTGTAATCTCACATCAGAGAAGACAGGCGCATTAAAGCCAGGGAGATATGTTTATGATCTCGAAATACTTTCACCAGACTCACCATCAATCGTCACACGAGTGATTGAAGGACAAGTAGAAGTCACCCCTCGTGTGACCCTTGGAGCGTAATATAAATAGAACACATGGCTAAACCAAATTCAAGACAAACATTAGTTGATTATTGCATGCGCTCATTGGGTGCGCCAGTGATCGAAATCAATGTAGACGAAGATCAGGTTTCTGATCGTATAGATGAGGCACTTCAATTTTATCAAGAGTATCATTCAGATGCCGTTGTCAGAACTTATCTTAAAAAGCAAATCGACCAAGATGATATAGATAATCGATATATTACTCTTCCACCAGAGATGCTTTTTGTGAATAGAGTTTTTCCTATCGATGGTGGAACAACTGGTACAGGAATGTTTTCTGTGGATTATCAGATTCATCTTAATGATATATTTGATATGCAGAATGCCGGCGGTGGATTATTGACCTATGAGATGACTAAACAATATCTTTCATTGATCGACCGACAGATCAGTGGTATGCAACACATCTCAACATTTACAAGGCATGCCGATAGGTTAGCAATCGAAATCGATTGGGAAGCAAATCTTTCTGTGGATGATTATATCATTGTTGAAGGGTATCAAACACTCGACCCCGATACATACACAGATGTTTATAATGATAGATTCCTCAAAAAATATTCGACGGCTCTGATCAAAAGACAATGGGGTTTGAATCTAATTAAATTTGAGGGTATGCAACTTCCTGGTGGAGTTACTTTAAATGGTCGCCAAATTTATGACGACGCTGTGCAAGATATTGAAAAGATCGAAGAAGAAATGCAACTCACCTACGAGATGCCTCCTCACTTCTTTGTTGGATAAATAATGATATGCCAAGAAATGTATATTTCAGTCAAGGGACAAATTCTGAACAGAGAATTTACGAAGATATAATTATCGAAGGTCTTCGTATCTACGGTCATGATGTATACTATCTGCCTCGTAAGATAATTAAAGAGGACGGCATCTTCAACGAGGCTTCTCTATCAGAATTTGGTTCCTCATACATGATCGAGGCTTATGTAGAGAATGTAGATGGCTTCGAAGGAGAAGGTGATCTTCTATCCAAGTTTGGATTAGAGATAAGAGACCAAGCCACATTGGTAGTTTCAAATAAGAGATGGGAACAACTTGTCGGCAGATTCCAGAATCCTGTCGAGGCTCGACCACAAGAAGGTGATATTATCTTCTTCCCAATGGTAAACACCATGTTTGAAATTAAATATGTCGAACAGGAAACACCATTCTATCAATTACAAAATCTTCCTGTATTCAAACTCAAGATAGAAGCCTTTGAATATGGTAATGAGGCAATCGATACAGGTGTTGAAGAGATCGATGCATTCGAAAGCCAATTTGGTGCACGAACACGATTGATCACTGGTGCGACAACAGAATTCGCAGTTGGAGATGATGTTACACAGTCTCAACCAGGGCTTACTATTAATGGTGAGATCGCAGAACTCATTGGTGACAATCTAGATTCTCCAGTAGGTTCGATCATTGATGTAACTGGAATAAGTGCCGACGATGGTTCTAATTCCAACTTCAAACCCACTAATGGTTCGAATGGTAACCTTGTTAATGTTGCATCGGGTGCCGTTACTCCAATTCTTTCGCTTGATACCTTTAAGCCTATTAAAACCAGTGATACATATCAAACCGATCAGAGTTCTGAGTTTGAAGACATTGGTAATAATTTCATCGATTTCTCAGAATTAAACCCATTTGGAATACCAGATAATGCTTAGTGGAACACATTTTTATAATCAAACAATAAGAAAATCCGTTGCTGTATTCGGAACTATATTTAATAATGTTCGCATTCGTAAATATAATAGTACGGAAGAAAGGGTTCCAATCTCTTATGGACCAAGACAAAAGTTTCTTGCCAGTATAGAATCAGATAAAAGAGATGAAGCAGTTGCGATCAAAGTGCCAAGAATGAGTTTTGAGATCACCGATATATCTTATGATTCTGCAACAAGTTTAAATAAGAATAATAAGATATATTTCAATGATACCGTTACTGGCAAAGATGTTATAAATCAAAGTGTTCCTTACACATTGGGTATGCAATTAAATATTCTTTCCAAGACTCAAGATGAAGCCCTTCAAATTATGGAGCAGATTCTTCCTACTTTTACACCAGAATATACAGTGGCTATCAAGGATATGAATGGGCCAGGCTCATCTGTTGATGTACCAATTATTCTTGAAGGTGTTTCTTTTCAAGATGAGTACGAAGGAGATTTCGAAACAAGGAGAACAATCCTTCATACCCTTGATTTTAAAATGAAGATTAGATTCTATGGACTAACTACCACTAAGCCACTTATCAAAACTGTTGAAGCAGAATTATTTGATACAACAGTGGAAGCACGACCTTCAGAACCTATCGATAGAGTTAAAGCCACAACAGGAGCATCTGATACCGCAGATAACTTTACAGCAACAACAACATTTGGCTTTGATGATTAATAAAAACTGTATAAATAAACAAAGAAAGATTTAATTAAAAAAATATGAGTGCAATTATAACCCCAACATTTAGAAGAAACGCTGTTTCAGATTTCAAGGCTGGCGTAGACAACGAAGCCAATAATTATTACATTGGTATAGGAAAACTTACACCTTGGCCCAATAATCCAGGTGAACAAGGCCAGCCATCCGTAGGAGAAGAATCCTCTACATTTGTCGAGCCACTTCCACAGGTGACCTTGAATGAAGAAAAGGATGTCCGAGATGAATTGATGACACTAGTCAAGGTTTCGACGGATGATGTCAGAGCCATGATTCCAAAGAATCAATGGAAGCCGAATAGAAAATATAAGAGATATGATCCTACCGACCCTCTTACCTTTGAATATGAAGGACAATTTTTCCCGTGCGTATCAGTAAGTAATGATAGGATATATCTTTGCGTTGCAAACGGTGCTCAACAAGTAGCACCTGGTCTTAATGGAACTCCGGCGGATAGCTTGAGAGCTCCAGATTATGATAATATTACATTTCAAAATAATGGTGTCAATGGAAACCCCGCAAATAGAGTTAGCATCGAAGATGATAATGGTTATATGTGGGCATACCTAGGTGATCTGAAGAGTAATAGTAAACTGGATAATGATCAGTTTGTTGGAATTCCAGACGTATTGATTGATACAGAGCAAAATGAATCACGCGCAACTCAGCTAAAGCAGCAACTGGCGGACTAATTTATGGTTTTAAGGTAATTGAAACTTCAAATCAAATTCCTACCACCGTTGATCTTGTTATTGAAGGTGTTGGCGAAGACGGCAATGCACTGCCTAACACTGATATTATTATTAACGGACAAGTTCAATCACCTTTTGTTGTCAATGGGTTGGCCGCAGGTGGATCAAGTATCAATGAAATCAAATATTCGGGAAGCCTCAGAGCAGCACCATTGGGATATGCTAAGGCAACTGTTACTGCATATGGAGATAAAAATGATATCACGACCAAAATTGATGATGTTCAAATAATTCCTCTTCTTGCGCCAATCGAAGGATTTGGATACGATGTTAGAACCACCACTCCAGCACATTTCGTTGGACTATATACTAGATTTGCAGAATCAGTCGATGGCGAAGCCCTTACAACTGTTGCATACAGACAAATCTCAATTATCAAGAATCCTCAAAGAAGAAATGATAGTCCTAGATATACAACAGAAGATGACACCTTCTCCGATGAAGAAGGTGGTCTAGGAGAAAGTATTCATTATGATAAAGAACAAGCACTCGATTGTTTAAATTATATCCAATTCGAAGAAAATACAGGTCTTGCTGAACGCACTGCTGGAACTATTATGACACAACTTGATATAAATGGGGCACCAAAAGCCAGAGGCACTATTGTTCATGTTGATACTGGAAATTATAGAATCTATTACCAACAAGCAGACTTTCATTCAGGCAATTTCTTACCTTTCAATTCAGTTGAAGCTATTACTATACCTGATCTATCTGGCGGTAGCAACACGATCGAAGCTTCGAATGTACTAGAAGTCGTAGAGAGTGAATATATTCATAATACAGGTGAAGTTCTTTTTGTAGATAACAGAAAAAGAATTAATAGAAATGCCGACCAGATCGAAGACCTTAGAATTATCATACAATTTTAATTAATTAAATATAATATAATATGCCAAATAATATCACAGTTTATGGGGGAACACCTCACGTAGATGATTTCCAAACACCTATTGATGGTAGAACGAAAACACCAGAGGAAAGTAATTATCTAAGAATCCTTTATAAGCCAGGAGTTTCTGTCCAAGCTAGAGAGCTTAACCAGATGCAATCAATGGTGCAGTCTCAGATTGATACATTGGGACGAGGATCATTTCAAGATGGAGCTACTATTGCCGGTGGAGAAAAGCAGTTTGATGATGGTATTTACGCCGTTGATATTAATATTATAGACGAGAATGGAGAGGTCTTCGATGTTGGTAATGGTGTCAATAGAAAACACTTCCTTGATAATTTAACAACATTACAATATAAATACCCAACTTCCCAATCTGCTTCAAGAGGAGATTATTATATTAATGCCACAGTATTAAGTTATGTAGATATTCCCACAGGAGAGGATTCATATAATGTGAGATTTTTTATAAGATATGATAATTCATATCGCGATGATGATGGTATCGAATATAATACATTTCCAGACGACGCGTCCAATATATTCTATGGTGGCGTTGATAACATTCTTAGACTAGATGATGATAGCGTTGCCAACCAAGTCGGCGCTCTTCGTGGTAATGGCCCTATTTCCTCTTTCGGTGAGATTGATCCCAATGACCCAAATTCAACAAGAGGGCCCATACAACAAAATGGCTCTATCGGAACCGTTATCTCCGGTTCGCTTCGACAGGCCATCGTTGCAAAAGTTGATTCAGGTATATTCTTTGTAAAAGGTGAATTTGTATTGAATGATGAACAGTCTATATATTTCATAAAACCTGTATATGATTATCTGGCTAATGGAAAACTTGCTTTTAGAGTAGTCGAAACTGTTTTAAAAGGTACAGAACGTTTAGACCTTCAAGATAATTCGGCAGGCTATCCTAATTCCAAGGCACCAGGTGCAGATAGATATACAATCGATCTACAACTCCTTTTCCTAAGTGAAAAAGATATTGCTTCTACGAATGATGAAGATTTTATCAATAATAATTCTGATGTAATAGATATTGCCACTACAACTGGAAATGATCAATCTTCTAGTGCAGAATCATATTCTCATGTATTAACTATTGAAGATGGTAAAGATAGGACAAAGGTTGCTGATGTTTTAGATAGTAATATTACAAATGTTCTCGCTCGAAGAACAGAGGAAGAAAGTGGTGATTATGCTGTTGAGCCTTTCGTCATTGATATTAGAGAATACTATAATGATACCGCAGATTCTGAAAACCGTGGATTATATACCCTACAACAAATTAAAGATGATGGTATTTCTATAACATCTGATGATATCTCTGGACTTGTTACCAGCGGTTCAACGACCCTAAACCTTGGCGATTTGGATGATTCCGTTGAATCAAATGCGAAGATTGAGCAATATGGCGAATCCAGATTCTCAATTGGCATTGAGCCTTCAGTTGCTTATGTAGAAGGATTTCGAATTGAAGCAACAGAGAGAATTGATATTCCTGTTGAGAAGGCAAGAAGGACAGAGGATTCTGTTCTTACTACGATGTCTGCTACTTTAGGATCATACATTGAATCTGATACACCTTTTTCGGGTATTCCTAGTTTAGGAATGAATGTTGTGCAAGGTGCAGCAACAGCCAAGGTAAGAGGAATTGAAAAGGTTGGTACCAAATTTAGATTATATCTTTATAATATTGCTGGTGTATTTGTGGGAGGCACTAATCCAACCGCTATAACAGGTGGTTCTAATAGTTTTTCTTTTACTCCCAGTAGCGGATTAAAAGAATCTGATGAAAACGAAAGTTTCATTACACTTCCTTATGAAAATATTGAAAGTGTTCTAACCTCCGCAGGATCCCAGCCCCAATTAAGGATTAGATCGAAAGATACAGGTAGTATTACAAGTACAGCGCCAAATATTTGTAAACTTGACTTCTCCCAGAACGATGTGACAGAGTCTCGGCTATATGATATTGAGGCTGGCGAAACTTACTTGATTATGACTACTAATGGTGATGTTGTTATTCCAGACAGCGCTACTTTTGAAGGCGAAGGCAAAATCCTAAAGTTGAATCTGCCTTCAGGTCATAACCTCCAGCCTGGCAATTATGACGTTATGAATACATACACTGCTTCATTGACCGATGTCAAAACTAAGTCTTCAGCTAATTTTACTAAAACATTCGGCGAGGGCGCAATAACCTCGGAATTTGAAGGACTAGGAAAAGTCGATGTATATGAAATTGTAAGCGCAAAATATTTCTCGGACACGAATAGTGATGGGGTATTAAATACAGTAGATGATTCACCAGCTGCTGAAAGTAGCGTAGATATCACAAGTGAGATCGAGTTGGATGATGGTCAAAGAGACGGTATTTATAAAGAATCAAAGATTAGATATTTAGGTGGCGTAGACCTCAGTGATAAAACAGTAATAGTTACATTTAAACACTTTGAACGAAGCACGGGCGGCAACTTTTATAGTAAAAATTCATATAATACAATTGATTATAAAGACATTCCTTCGTATAATGAAGTTAGACTTAGTGATATCCTCGATTTCCGCGGAGATGAAGACATCACAAATGTAACCAATACTGGTCTAACAACATTCTTCGATCCAAATAGTATTGCACAAGCAACAGTAAATTATTATCTCAATAGAATCGATGTTGTTGTTGTAAATACCCTCGGAGAATTTAAGGTCATAACTGGCACGCCTGCTCTATATCCAGATCAGCCAAGTATACCTGATAATGCAATGCATCTCTATACCGTCAATGTTCCTGCTTATACTTTTGATATTAAAGATATCGAAAATGACTACATTGACAATAGAAGATACACAATGAGAGATATTGGTGAACTTGAAAATCGTATCAAGAATATCGAATATTATCAGACCATGTCTTTATTAGAAAATGATGCTAATGAAAAGCAGATCAATGATGAAGATGCCGATGGCAGTGTGGGTATGGAAAGATTTAAGAATGGAATCGTAGTTGATAGTTTCCTTGGTCATGGTACAGCAGATACAATTGATCCTGCTTACGCAGCTTCAGTTGATAAGGTCGAAGGTCTGATGAGACCTACCTTTGAGGAATCTAATAATAGATTTGTTCTAACTCCAGAATCTGATACCAGTGGCATAAATCCAGATGGTATGGCCACACTTGATATGGTTAGTAAAACCGTAGATGAAAATGGCAACGAAACTGCTGGCGACGAAGTCGCATTTATTAATCAAGATCAGGCAAGTATGCACATGAGTGTTAATCCTTATGCCGTCGCCGCATGGTGGGGAGAGATGAAACTGTCTCCTTCATCTGATCAATGGAAAGAAACAAGGCAAAGACCAGATATTGTTGTTAATAGAGGAAATGACGCATCGGTCTTAAATAATATCAGAAATGCTGTCAGAGCACAGGGAACACAGTGGGGCTCTTGGAGAACGAACTGGGTTGGAAGATTTAGATGGCGCCGCCGCGGCGGCTTTCGCGGCCGAGGTCGTGCTAGTTCATGGAGGCGTTTTGGTCGAAGGGGTCGTAGATGGCGCCAGTGGTTGAGATACGGTCTTAGAACCACAGTGAGTGTTGAAACTGTAAGAAGAACAGTTAATAATAAGATTGTAGATACTTCTTTTGTTCCATTCATAAGATCAAGGAGAGTATATTTTACAGGTAAGTTATTCAGACCAAATACAACATTGCATCTTTATTTTGATGGCGTTGATATATCTTCATATGCAACTAAAGCCCCTTTTGTTGAATTTAAGAACAATACAGATGCTAGAAATTTCCTAGGTAGAACTGATACTCAGATATTCAAGACTTTGACTGGCAATACTGGCAGAGAAGAATTGGTAACAGATGATGCAGGAAGTATTACTGGATATTTCGTCATTCCTAATAATTCTGAACATAAATTCAGAACAGGTGAAAGAGAAGTTATTCTATCAGATTCTTCTACTGGAGCTAAGGCTGATGATTCAACAACCTCTGCATCTGTGGAATATAGTGCGACAGGTGTGATTCAACATACACAAAGAACTGTTGTTTCAACAAGAAGAGTCCGAATCAGAAGAGATTGGGTTTTCCATAGAAGAAATGTTCGAGTTCGTCGGAGAAGAAGGAGATGGAGAGACCCATTAGCTCAATCATTTATGATTGGGGAAATTGAAACGGGTGTGTATGCTACATCAGTGGATTTATATTTCCAAAAGAAATCTAATAATGTTCCTGTTCAGATGTATATTGTCACAACCGATAATGGTTATCCTTCACAGGAAATCATACCGGGCAGTGAGATAACTTTAATGCCAGAGGATGTGAATATCGACAGCACTCGTGCCACCGCAGCCACAAACTTCAGATTTGAATCGCCTGTCTATCTTTCACCGGGTGTGGAATACGCAATTGTTGTACTATCTAATGATGATAATTACAGAATGTGGCTTTCAGATATAGGTAAAGAAGATGTTACCACAGAGAAAATGATTGTGAAGAATCCATATACAGGTGTGATGTTCAAATCACAGAATGCTTCGACATGGACTGCCGATCAGAATAAAGACTTCAAGTTCAAATTAAATAGAGCTGACTTCAAGAAGAGTGATGGAAGCGTTGTATCCGAATCAAATCCATTGACAAAGGTATATGAGTTTGATCTATTGCGCGAACTTTCAGATGATAGTCCACAGCAAGAGATTTCTGTAAATTATTCACAATTGATGCTTCAAGCCGAAGAGGTGAATCTTCCACAAACATCTATTAGATACCAGTTATCTATTAAAGGAGCCAATGCCGACGGGTCACGCACGGATGCAGAGTATGTTGATGTTACCCCAGGTGAAGAATATTACCGAGGTGGAACAATCGATACTGACCTAACCAACGCAATAAAACTCAAAGTTACGATGACTAGCTCATCTCCTTTTATCACACCACTTCTTGATCTAGACAGATTGGCACTCGCAGGTGTGAGGAATATTATTAATAGCGAATCAGTAGTTCAAACAACACCTAGTGATAGCACAACTGATACAGAATTAAATGCTAATCATGGTACAGCAGAAGCAAGATATATCACACAAGAGGTTAATTTAGCCAACCCTGCGGATAAGATCAATACATATCTTGATATTAATCGTCCTATCGAAGGCTCAAATGTTAGAGTTTATATCAGAACAAAAATAGGTGAAGAAAGTATTCTGAATAAAAGCTTTGTGAGAGTATTACCTAAGAATGATAATGAAATTCCTATCAATGCTGACCCAGATGAATTTGAAGAAGTTGAATTCCAATCAGACACACAGCCTTTATTCTCGTCATTCCAGGTTAAAATTGTTATGACATCTAATGACACAGATAAGGTTCCTGTTATAAAAAGTCTGAGGTCTATCGCTACAACATAAAGATGTCCAATACAGAATATATCCCTATTGAAGATCATCCAGCATTGGTAAAAGATACTCGCCAAGGCGCTATCATAAATATAGATGATAATGCCTACGAAGCTGCACTGAAAAGAAAAGAAAGAGGAAAGCAGAATATTAAGATGAGAAAAGACATTGATGAATTAAAAACAATGATGGAATTGATACTAAAAAAATTAGATAAATAAGAATATGGCACACATAAGCATAAACAAACAATATATTGTAGCTGGAGATAGCTTTGTTCTTACCTTTGATGATTATAAAGGAGATAGTAATACTCAACTTAGATATAAAATTAGTAGTGAGGGTGATGTAGTCACCGCTGCTGATCATTTTGTAGGTGAATCTTCTCTAGAAGGTACCGTAACAATCGGTACTCAAAAACGTATCTCAAGAGAATTTAATACTACATCTACCTTTCCTGCAGGCGAAGATTTCATTCCTATAACAATTGAACTTTCTAGTACATCATCGAATCGAGTTACCTTAAGGGTTTATTCTCCTAATCATTTCACGAGAATTGATAATGATGATAAGGTCGAACTTGGTGATACATTCGATCAATGGAGAAAAAAGACAAATGGTTTCATTGCAAGATTAGATACATTAGAAAATAAAGTATATCAATATAAACAACAGACAATTGAGGTGGTAGATAACAATATCTTTTCATATGCTCTGGATTTTGATATTGATAGTGATCTGGCAACCTGGTTTGATGTTCACATCGATGGTATATCTCAGAATCCCAGCTTCGCATATACTTTAGATAAAGTCAATAATTCTATAATATTTGATGAAGCCCCAAAAAGTGGATCAGTTATCAGCATTGTTCATAAGGCAGATATCACAATGACTTCATTTGATTTGACTAATGATCTTGCAGACAAAGGATGGGTGACCAGAAATGTCCAGATAGTAGGCGTAGATAATAAAATTTCAGAAGGATTTATATTCTTCAAAGAAGCCGATCAAACATAATAAAAGAAAATGCCAAGTTCAAAAATAATACATACTAAGACAGGTCGTAAAAGCGCTACACCTCATCCAGATGACCTCGACTTTGGAGAGTTGGCTATCAATTATAATGATGGCTTATTGTTCTTTAAGAATAATAGTGAAAAGATTTCTATCCTTGCATCAAGTAATCAAATTCGGAGCATAAACAGTCATATTGGAAGTGAGCTAAATCCGCATAAAGTTACCAAGGCTCAAGTAAATTTGGGATTCGCAGATAATACATCCGACCTTGATAAACCTATTTCTGATCTTACTGCACAAGCTCTAGAGAAAAAAGTAGATAATATAACCCTTGAAAATGAATATTATACTAAGATAGCAACTAACGCAGAAATAGACGGCAAATTTGGTGCGATTAATATTATCAATGGTAGTCCAACAGAATTATCACCCGAAGGAAATTTATCATACGATGCCTCGATTAATACATTTTCATTTACAAAGCCAACACTTCCAACTTTAGCTGATCTTGGGGGTCTTGCAATAGATGCTGTTAAACTTAATCCGCCTTTAGCTGGAAGCATACAAGGTAATGGAGTTTTATCATATGATGGATTAGGAATATTTACATATGATCGACCCACGATTGGTGGACTTGGCGGCTTCGCAAAAAATGAGATTGGATTAGAAGACAAGGGCAGTGATATTAGAAGTAATGGAGATTTATCATACAATAATGGAATTTTTACATATGATCAGCCCACGATTAGTGGATTAACTGATGGTAGGATAACTGTTACAGATGATGTCTTGAATGTAGATGGCTACGCAAGATTATCCGATCTAGAGTCTTCTGATTCTAATAATGATCAAACTGCCCAAGGTTTGGACGTGCGCATCACTACTAACAAAGAGAATATCGAAAGCAATGATAAAGATATTGCGGACCTCGATGTGCGCATCACTACTAACAAAGAGAATATCGAAAGCAATGATTCTGATATCGAGGAACTTCGGGACTTAATAGGAGACAATGATGCAGCAATTGATGATCTAAAAACAGCTTCGGGTGATGCTTCTGATCAGCTTCAAGGATTGCAAGGTATTCGTGATTCAATCACTGATTTATCAGATAATAAGGCTAATGTATCAGATTTAACTACTCATATAAATGATGAAAATAATCCACATAGGGTTACAGTTGGCCAACTTGGTTTAGAAAATGTAGATAATACAAGTGATGCTAATAAGCCTATTTCTGATGATACACAAGCTGCTTTAGATTTAAAACTTAATATCAGCGATCTTCCAGATACTACCCAGACGACAACAGATATTAATACTCTTAGTGGGTCGATCTCAGATAAAGCTGATCAATCATCTTTAGATACTCATACAAATAATGAAAGTAATCCACATAAGGTTACGGCGGCCCAACTTGGTTTAGAAAAAGTAGATAATACAAGTGATGCTAATAAGCCTATTTCTGATGATACACAAGCTGCTTTAGATTTAAAATCGAATAAAAATCATGTCGATGGCATTCTAGACTCTCATACTCAAGCACTAGACTCTCATACTCAAACTCTCAGTGCGCAAGGGAATTCAATTAATGAAAAAGCGACCGCGTCCGATTTAAATTCCCATACAAATAATGAAAGTAATCCACATAAGGTTACGGCGGCGCAACTTACTCTAGGAAATGTAGATAATACAAGTGATGCTAATAAGCCTATTTCTAATGATACACAAGCTGCTTTAGATTTAAAATTGGATGCTAATGATTCTGTATTAGATGGTATAGACACGAATACTCAATCGATTAATGGCCTTCAATCCATAGTTAATACGGCGCATGTTGCGGGTAGATCCAGTGCAAAACGGTTATATTTGACAGGATCGCCTTCTTCACAGGGAGGCGAGCGCGCTGAAATATCTTTATTAGCTAATAATTGGGTCCACAGCAACGAACGGAACAACGCTTATTATAAAGCAAAGAATCACATCTTTACTAATACTGGGTCGCACTCTGCCTTGAGAATTGCAGAAGATGGCACCTTAACCGCGGTAACGCAAACAATTGAGAAAATTGAAGCTGAGGGTGATAAAGCCATTGCAACTAAAGAATATGTTGATAGTGTAGCAAATGGAGATTTAGTGGCCCGGACATATGTAGATGATCAAGTCAGCGACGTTCATGACTCACTATCACTGTTGGCTTATAATATGTCTCTGGTTGCACCAGGTGGATCATACATAGCGGTACAAAGATATTCAACCCCAACAAAGAGCGATGGCAGTGCCTTCACCTCCAACTGGACGACTGGCGCAACTCACAGTAGCGCTGGCGCCTGGACGCAAGGCTACATTAGCAATGGTGGCTTCATTTTTAATTCAACGGGAAGTAAGCGAATGCAAGCCGTTAATTCTAATGCAGGTGGTTTTGCGATGGTCAATAATATTAGCCACTATAAATCAATGACGATTAATGTTGGTTATCAGTTTACTCGAAATACTGATGATGGATCTAGCTTTTATATGCAATATAGTATAAAGAATACAAATAATGTTTTTGATGTGACGCCAGGTGGTTCTCTTATTACATTGTCAAAGGCAGAAAATGTAGGTGGTGGTTGGACCGGTAGTCAAGATCAGCCAGCTGGCTGGGGTGTTGTACACACTCATAACTCGAATGTGGTCGTCCCGCCGAATTCCAAAATATTCTTTAAATTTACAGCTCAGATCAATGGAGGGAGTGGCCAATACGAAGGCCTTGGACTCAGAGGATTCAGTATCACTTCTCCTACTTGGAGTTAATTTAAATAATGTATCACTTAATTTTTAAGAAAGAAGAAGACGCATGGAAGAGGTCTCTTAAAGAAGGAAAGAAATTTCCAAAGAAGATAAATCCAAATGTGTGTAATAGATTCGAAATGTCATTCGGATATGTAACTAAACCAATTTTAACACCGGAGAATGATTATGTCCTTCCAATAGAAAACTACAAGTTGACTAAGAAAGAAGAAGATGAAAAAATCATATATCCATATTAAATCTTATAAATAGAATCATGCCTCTTACAAAAAATACAACTTCTATTGCATATCAGACCACTGGTAATACCGAAACATTTGTCACAGGAAGCACCATAACCCCAGGTGCATTATTACAATGGGATAGTAGTGGTAATGCGGCTTCAAGTGGCTTTGATATTTCGCAAGAAGATTTTGGTGGTACACTACCATCAAGCGCATCAACTGTACCTACTCAAGTTGCGATTGATAATCTAATCAATTCTAGATTGGGAACTCAAGATGGATCACAATTAGGTTTGGTCAGTGTGGGTGAGAATAATGAACCTGCAGGTTCGGGTGGAATCATTATCTCACCTAAGGTAAATGGTGAACAGATAATAACATATACACCACCTGATGTTCTTACTGCAGAACAAATAGATAATACAGGTTTTGATAGTGGCGAGTTTGCTTCTTTTGATTCCAATGGTAATCTTGTATCATCGAAGATAAAACAGTCTCTTGTAATAAATTCAAGTTCAACTGATAATACATTTCCCACAACAAAGACGGTCTTCGATTATGGTCGGAATATCGCCGCAAATAGATTACTTGGTGTGGATGATACCATTGGACATGGCGATTTTCTTTCTTATAACTCTGCAACTGGGGGTTTCGAAGCCTCGACCTCCACAGTAGGCAATCATAAATTATTTAGTGCAACTCATACAGATGTAGCAACTAACATAACCCCATCCTACGGTGATTCAATTTACTATGATGGTACAGAATGGACTAAAGGAAACTTTGGTAATTGGGGTGCTGATATGGAATATAAAGGCATCACTAATCAGAATGGTGCGACTTTTAGTGACTTATCATATTCGGGCGCAAGTAATACAGACGTCAGAAAATTCATTTTTGATTCTGGCTTCGGCGATGCAATGCCACAGGGATACGCAGCGAGAAATTATTCCGGCTCCAATCTATCAGGCAATTTCTCTACAAGAATAATAACAGGAATCGATAAAGTAGAAATTAGTGGATTACAAGGCGGTAACCAAGGCCAAAACGTCGCGTCGGGTAATAATTATCCCGGCGGTACTGGAACTTATATTTATGATTCAGAACAAAACGTGTGGTACAATTCCGATTATAATGGACCAGATGATCGCGGCTGGTTTTACCACTTCCACCCAACATTGAATCGCTGGCAAAGTGGAAATACCGTCGAGCTGGCCACGCAATCCTCAGGCGACACGCTGGCCTTCATGTCACCGAGTCCTACTGAAGCTCAAGGTTTTTGGGCTATTCAAGATAATTCAGCCTTTCAATGGAAAAGTTCGACTTACTCAGTAGCGAATTTCATTGGGCTGGAAACCGTAGCGCAGGGTGGAACTGCTTCTTATATATACACTCCTGGTACGACTACCTCGACAGAAAATCTGACTCCATTAGGTTTTTCTACAATAGATGATGGTGTAGATATTACTGGGGGTAATTTTGCATTATCAAGTAAGATTCAATTTCCTATTAGTGGTTTAGTTGGCGGAGGACTTGTAACTTCAAGAATTCGTGGAGTATATATCAAGGCCCATATCTTTATGAATGCGGGGTCTAATGATAGGAAAGCAGATATATATGCAACATACCCAGACGGTTCAAGGCGGCCATTATTGAAGACCGAAAGAAATACCTATTATAATCAAACTACAAACACAAACATTGAAGAAACAGTATTTGTTCCTATTAATGAAGGACAGACTCAATTACAAATAGAATTCAACCTTGATAAGCATACGCGAGAAGGACTTGCTTTTGAAATTATTGGAGCCTTGTGCACTAAGAGAATTGAATTAAGTCCAGAGGTTGATCACATTCAGATCGTTGGTTCACAGGCTACTGAGGGCAGGGCAAATGTAGTAACAGATGGATATGTTCATGGAGGCAACGTTCCCGTCGGCGCATCGGTCCCGTCACCGAATAGTTTTTCGGCCACGAATAGCAGCAACCAATACCGCTCGGATATTTGGTCTTCTCTAACACCAACGACTCCTCCAACTTTACGCTGGTCTGATGTTTTACCAATTACAATTCCAGATAATGTTTCAAAGACTGTTATTAAATCCAAGACTGCTTGGGCACTCGTTTCTCCCAGCGAAGAACATTCAACCACAGAGATTGTAATTGATTGGGACGCACAGACAATTACTGGTACTTATTTCAGTGATAATGAATTCTCTCAGAGTGGTTACCTATATTCCGATAATCTTACTGGTGTAAAAACTTTTATCATTGAAGATTCTGGCAGTTTCCAACCCATCATAAGAGTAGAGGTCGACGGCCGAGATATTGTAAAATTGCCTGTGCCGCGGCATGCCGATGGAGCTGGCAACGTCTACCAAAACTTTGCATTATCCTATAACATTGAGAATTATAAGACCGTCGCTCCTACTACTAAAAAATTAGGAACAGGATTTACAACTCTGGCCACCGCCCGGCTCGCTACGGATGCGGCACCGATATCTGGTACAGCCGAATTTGATGGATATCTCATAGTAACTGCCAACTTTGATGACGCGGGTAACAACGCCACGGGTACCAAACAAGATGATTTTTACATTGATATTGGAGGCACAATCTTTAAAAATAATAACCCTGACAGGGATGGATTCCAGACGTTTTGTGAAACCTTAACCCTACCAATTGCGTCTGGCGAAACATATAGCATTACATCTAATGAGGGGACAACCTTTGATGTAAGATTTAAGGCAAAGACACTAGAGGCTTCAGGTCTAAATGGAGCAGATGGTGCACCAGGTGCCACAGGTCCTCAAGGCCCACAAGGGACTCCGGGCAATGATGGTGCTCCGGGTGAAAAAGGAGATACAGGAGATACAGGTCCACAAGGCCCACAAGGCCCACAAGGGACTCCAGGCGCTAATGGTGTTGGCTCTCAAGGTCCACAAGGCATTCAAGGTCCACAAGGGCCTGCTTTTGTACCAGCAGCAGTTACAAGGCTGGCGGTGATCGGCAGCAATGACAACCGCTATCGTGCATTTA
>VMHT01017461.1_pt1 | contig 89622 bp, 130 predicted proteins | sample 4693611 | NCBI WGS metagenome assembly VMHT01 (sample SAMN12280063, study PRJNA550983) | marine metagenome | isolation source: seawater sampled from same location over 5 years 0.02-0.2 micron viral filtrate | place: USA: collected off the coast of southern California halfway between the port... ...
AAACCTTATATTAAAAGCTGCTAAAGAATTAGGGTTAGAAATCCCTAAAGTATGGACAGAAACTGTAAATGAAAATAACAAAAACCCAGGAGCAACATTAGGCCCAGGCCCTAAAGCAACAGAGGATGGAGTTAAAGATAATGCATATGTAAAACAATTTAAATACAAATTAGTTCCTAAAACAAAAGATGGTACTTATGTACAGAAAGGTTCAGGGCTCGAAGTAAATAAATTATTTTAATATGTATAATCGTAATATAAAAGAAAACGAAGATAAAGCATCTAAATTCCATGAGGAACGTATAGAAGCTTTTGATAAATTAGAAGCTAGATTTGAAGATATTAAAAAAGCAATCAAACTAGGTAAAATAGAAACAATAAAATACTATAGAGATAATCCTAATAGTTTTAGTGTTGTAATAGGCACAGATATGATTAACGATTATTTTAACGACATTGAAACATTATTACAATAAATATAAATTATGAAATCACCAGAAAAATTACATAAGGAATTAACAGAAAAATTAATTACTGAAAATTATATTGATTTAAACCCAATTACAACTTTTGAAGCAACTCCAAAAGCGGATTTTGAAACTAAGTTTGCTCAGTTTTTAGCAGAAAAAAAAGGGGAAGAATTAAAACCTGTTGTTAATACAGATGAATCAATTAATACTCTAAAAGATTCAGAAGGAATATCTGCAGATTCTAAAGCTAAATTTGAAGGTAAAGGATTTCAAGCTTCTTATAAAGTAGATAAAACTTTAGAAAATATTGATTCTCATAATTATGATTATGATACTACTATAGAAAATATTAATAATGTTAATGGTGAAGAATTACTAAAAGGTGTTCAATTAGAAACTAGTTATAATAGTGAATTAACCTTAGATGAAGCTAAAGAGCTTGTAATTAAAAATTTATCTAAAGACCCTTTACATTATGTAAAAGAAGGTCAATTTGGTGTTAAAGGTTTAGGATACACAGAAGCTAAAACACAAAAAGTAGATGGTAAACATGCCGCTAGTGGTTATAGTGAAAAACTAAAAGATAGTGATAATACATTTGATTTAGTAAAAGAAAACTATAGTTTTGATGAAGCAAGAGAAAGAGCAATTGAAGCTTCTCAAAGAGAAGCAGGAATTGAAGAAGATAAAAGACCAGATTATCCAGATGTAGATGGAGATGGTGATACTAAAGAACCAATGGAAAAAGCACTTAAGGATAAAAAAGAAAAAAAGAAAAGAATGAAAAAAGAAAGTATAGATTCTAAATTAGCTGAAATAGGAAAAGAAGCAGAAGCTGTAAAATTAGAAGCTCAGTTAGATTTTTTACATGATCATATTCAAGAAAAAGTAAATAGAGTTAGTTCAATTCAGGAAGATGAAAATTTAAGTGAATTAATTGACAAAGTCAAAATGAAACAAATGCAAAAAGAAATCAAGCTTTTAGAAAAAAGAAAAGCTAAGATGGAAAAAATTTACGAAAAATCTTGTGGTAAAAAATATGCTAAAAAAGAAATGGTAGATGAAAATGAAGTAGAATCTATTAATGAAATTGGTGCAAATGATATGGTTGTAAGCTATAGAGATGAGGAAAAAATTCCTATTAAGTTTACAGGTTTTGAAGCTTTTGATGGAAGAGATGGTGGACAGGATACAACAGACAATCAAGGTAGATTTGTTGTAAGAATGAAAGCTGAAAGAGTTGATGGCCAAAAATTAGCAGGCAAGGATAAATTCTCAGTTCAGGTAGTGACTAACCCAGGTGTTTCTAAAATAACACCAGATGGTACTATTCCCTTTCCTGATCATGATAGATACTCTTCACCAGAAGTTGTAGATTATGGAAATACTATTAAATATATAAAAGATAATATTTAAAATGAGTAAATCTCTTTTAATAGAAACAAATACCTTTAAAATTAACCCTCTCCAGTTAACAGAAAATGTTAACAAGGAGACGGGTAATTTAATGGTTGAAGGAATTTTAGCTACTGCTGAAGTTAAAAATGGAAATGGTAGATATTATTCAAAAGATCTATGGGATAGAGAAATGGATAAATATAATGAACTTATTGAACAGAGACGTTCAATGGGGGAATTAGATCATCCTGAATCAACTGTTATAAATTTAAAAAATGTATCTCATCTAATATCAGATTACTGGTGGGATGGAGATAATGTAATGGGTAAAATAGAAATTCTACCTACTCCTTCAGGTCATATTCTTAAGGAATTAATTAAAGCAGGTGTAACAGTAGGTGTTTCATCTAGAGGTATGGGTTCATTAGAACAAAGAGGTGAAATAATGGAAGTACAAGATGACTTTGAATTATTATGTTGGGATTTTGTATCAACTCCTTCAAATCCCGGTTCTTTTATGCATACTTTAAATGAAGGTAAAAATATAATTACCTATGATTATACAAATATTAATAAAGTAATACATGAAATTCTTTGCTCTAAAGGTTCTTGTCCTATTTTTTAATTTTTCCTTAATTTACATATACGTATAATTGCAATGTGTCATGAGTATCTAGATATGACACCAATATATATTATTCCCTATTACGATTCCTAATAATCGTATTTCACAAAAAAAATTTTGAGATTATGGCAAACAATGATTTGTTAAAAGAAGCAATCGCTGATGCTAAAGCTGTTAAAGAAACTGCTATAGCAAATGCAAAACTTGCTCTTGAAGAAGCATTCACACCACATTTAAAATCTATGCTATCTGCAAAATTAGAAGAAATGGATAAAGAAGACGTTGACGAAGGATACGGTAAAAAGTATGAAGAAGACGACGTTAAAGAAGAAATGGATTCTAAAGATGATATGAAAGAAGAGAAAGAAGAAATGGATGAAGCTAAAGAAGAGCTTGACGAGATTAACCTAGACGAATTACTTGCTGAACTTGAATTGGATGAAGACAAACGTACAGATGCTGAACAAGAAGGCTATAAGGACGGATTCGAAGACGCTAAAGACGACATCGAAAAAGAACTTAAATCTATGAAAGTATCAGAAGCAAAAGACGAAGACGACAAAATGGAAGAAGCTAAAAAAGCTGACGACAAAGAAGAAGTTAAGGAAGATGCTAGAACTGATGCCGAAGAAGAAGGCTACAAAGATGGTATGAAGGACGAAAAAGAAGACATGGAAGATGACATGGACGACGAGGAAATTGACCTTGAAGAAATGTCAGAAGATGACTTAAAAGGATTCATTGAGGATGTTATTAAAGATTTAGTAACAGACGGAACAATTGAAGCTGGTGAGGATTTTGAAGAGGAAGATGTTGAAGACGAAGTTGAAGTTGAAGACGATGTGGAAGTTGATGTAGAAATTGACGAAGCAGTTGACGGCGAAAAAGGTGTTGGAAACGAAGATGGAGACAAAGATGACTCCAAAGTTGAGAAAGAAACTGAAAAAATGAGATTTAAAGAAGCATTAGATGAAATCCAAGCTCTTAAAGTTGAATTACAAGAAGTTAATTTACTTAATGCTAAGTTACTTTACACAAACAAAGTATTCAAATCTAAAAACTTAACTGAAGACAAAAAAGTTAGAGTGCTTAAAGCATTTGATAAAGCGTCAACAGTAAAAGAAGCTAAAGTTATTTTTGATACCTTAAACGAAGGTTTAGTATCAAAATCAGGAACTCCAGCAAGACCAAAAGGTAGTGCATCAAGAGCAACTGGAACAGTAACTGAAGCTAAAAAACCTATTATTGAAAGCAATGATGTATACAATCGTATGCGTAAACTTGCTGGATTAATTTAAAAAACAATAAAAAATTTAATTAACCTTAAAAATTTAAAAAAATGAGCTTAAATACTCTTTTAGAAAGCGCGAACCCATATCACTCAATGCAGAGTGACGCTGCTAAATTAGCAAACAAATGGGAAAAAACAGGTCTTTTAGAAGGTTTACAGGGTGCTAATAAAAGCAACATGGGAATTATTCTAGAAAACCAAGCAAAACAACTTGTAGTAGAGGAATCTAATACTGGTGGTGGTGCTGGATCAGGTACTTTTACAGCAGGAACAGGTGCTCAATGGGCAGGTGTTGCTTTACCATTAGTAAGAAAAGTATTTGGACAGATTGCAGCGAAAGAATTCGTTAGCGTTCAACCAATGAACTTACCTTCTGGTCTTGTATTTTATCTAGATTTCCAATATGGAACTGATAAATCACCTTTTGCAAATGGACAATCTCTATATGGAAATGCTGGGACTAACCCATCAACTGCTCCATTTGGAAACACTAATGCAGGTGGTCTTTACGGTGCAGGGAGATATGGTTACTCAATTAACCTAACTTCTTCTGTATTAGCAAATGCTGCTATTAGTTCAGGATCTGCATCTAACACAGATGTATATTTTGATTCTGATTTCACAGGATCTGTAGCTGCAGGACCTCAAGATATTGCTGGTGTAGCAAAAGTAACTGTACTAACTTCTTCTATCGATGCTAACTTCGATCAAGAAGCACTAAAAAGTTTCTACCTAATTGGTGCAAACGCTCCAGCTATCTCTGCTCAGTACCCACAATTTACTAAATTTAATGCTGATAGAGATGCAATCGAATTTATTGTACCAGCATTTAGTATTGTACCAGGAACTGATTCTGCTTTATCTTATTCATTAGCTCCACTGGACAATGAAAGAGGTGATTTCGAAGATGGAAATAACAACTTGAATGGTCAAAATACTCCAATCAAAATTCCAGAAATCAACGTACAGATGCAATCATCTGCTATTGTTGCTAAAACTAGAAAATTGAAAGCTGTTTGGACTCCTGAGTTCGCTCAAGATCTTAACGCTTACCACGCACTAGATGCTGAAGCTGAATTAACTTCTATCCTAAGTGAATATATTTCATTAGAAATTGACTTAGAAATTTTAGATATGTTAGTTGAGTCTGCTGCTGCTGGAACAGAAGTATGGTCTGCAGTTAACAACCAATCTATTACAGGAACAGGTAATGGAACATTCACAGATCTAGGATTCTATAATTCACAAGGACAATGGTTCCAAACATTAGGAACTAAAATCCAAAAACTAAGTAACATCATTCACCAGAAAACTCTACGTGGTGGTGCTAACTTTATGGTAATTTCTCCAACAATCGGTACAATCCTAGAATCAATTCCTGGATATGCTGCTGATGCTGATGGTGATGTATCTAAAGCTACTTATGCATTTGGTGTACAAAAAGTTGGATCATTTAACGGAAGATATAAAGTATACAAAAACCCTTATATGACTGAAAACCAAATCCTATTAGGATTTAGAGGTGCTCAGTTCCTAGAAACGGGTGCTGTATTTGCTCCATACATTCCATTAATTATGACTCCTCTAGTATACGATCCAGAAACCTTTACTCCAAGAAAAGGATTGATGACTCGTTATGCTAAGAAAATGGTACGTCCTGAATTCTATGGTAAAATTTCAGTAAGTGGTTTGGATACTCTATAGTATTTAGATTAACTGAAATTTATAAAATTAACCCGGTCTTTGACCGGGTTTTTTTTTATTTTTCATATGTATAATAAAATGCGTTATACTAAAACTATATTTATCTCACTATATAGCTATATCAATTATTTACTGTTTTTTAACGTATTTTCATCGGTTATATTCATCGATAACATAACCCTTAATTTCAAGAATTTATGGCAAGTAAACACCATACGGACGATGTATATCGTCCTAAGAGAATTCCTAAAAACCCAATTAAGTTCAAACTCCAACTTAATGCCGAACAAAAAGAAGCTAAACAATCAATACTTGATAATACAATCACCCTTTTAGGTGGAAGTGCAGGTAGTGGAAAAACATTGTTAGCATGTAATGTTGCACTAGATGGTCTTTTAAGAAGACAATATGATAAAATAATCATAACCAGACCTACAGTATCAAAAGAAGAAATAGGATTTTTACCTGGTGATTTAAGAGAAAAAATGGATCCTTGGGTTCAACCTATTTACCAAAATTTCTTTCAATTATATGATAAAGTTAAAGTAGAAAAACTAATCGAAGATGGTAAAATAGAAATTGTACCCGTATCGTTTATGCGGGGTAGAACATTTTTAGATTCAATGATAATTGTAGATGAAGCACAAAATGTTACTCATGAACAAATGGAAATGATTACTTCACGTTTAGGTTTAAGAAGTAAAATGATGATATGTGGTGACCAACATCAAACAGATCTAAAGAAAAAATCAGATTCAGGATTTAAATTTCTATATTCCGCAGCTAGAAAAATTAAAAATTTAGAAGCTATTACATTAACAACTAACCATAGAAATGAAATTGTTGAAGATTTATTAGATTATTATAATGAAGCTATAGATAAAGGAGCAAGTATTACTATTTCTGGTTCATATATTTATAATAATAAAAATTAATAACATATTTATAATAAAATTATAAAATGGCAAAATGTGTAACTAGTGGATCTCTAAAAGTCCTTATACAAGAAAGTATAACTTTACCTAATAAAAACGAAGAAGTTTGTATTAATGAAGTTACAATACCTGGCATAAACCAAACTGTAAGAAGAGTAGATACAATTTCAACTACATTTAGTAGCAGTGGAATTGAAATCTTAAGGTTTGTAGATTCCGAAGAACAACAAACAGCAGGATCTTTTGTAAGAGATACAGTTAAATATATGAGGTTTACTAATTTATGTACAAAACATTATTGTTCCCTTTATTTGATACAAGATAGTCCGGATGCTCAAAACCCAAATACAACTGATTTTGGTTCGGGTGATGATGGTTTATTTAAACTAGACCCAGGTAAATCAATGGTGTTTTCTAATGGGCAATTTGATAGTAATAATTACTATGATTATGTTGTAGAAGGATATGTTGATGAGCAATACATTGGTGGTTTTGCTTCGTTATCTTTAATAAAAGCAAAAGCAGATACTGAAGATGTTCAAATAGAATATTTTGTAGCTTCTTCTTAATATTTATAATAAAATTAAATTAAAATAAAAAATGGCATTAACTTATAGATCAGTAAAAGGTTCAGCATTAACAATAACTGAATTAGATGATAATTTTAGACACTTTACTTCCTCCCATGCTATAACAGCATCTGCAGGACCTGTTATAATTTCAGGTTCCGATGGTAGTAACCCAGCTTTAGAAGTAACAGGTTCAGTTGCGCTTAAAGATAATTTAACAGTTGATGGGACATTAACTGGAGTAAATGTAAATCTTACAGGTTCATTTTCAGGATCATTAGATAGTACAGGTCTTGTATCAGGTTCATTTTCTGGTTCAATAGATGGAGCTCAAATATTTGTAGGTAATTTACCAACGGCAGATCCAGGTGTTGCTGGTCAACTTTATAATGATAGTGGAACAATAAAAATATCTTTATAAATTTATTAATTTTTAAAATAAAAAATTAGACCTCAATTTGAGGTCTTTTTTTTCATATTTATAACAAAATATAAATTATGAATGTACCTATTTGGCCTGGTTCAAGTTCATTCGCACCCGGAGAAACACCTTTTGGCTTTTATGATAACGATCCTGAATTTAGAAGGGACGCAGATAAAGTAGCTGTTTTTTGTGCTAATAGAATGGGTTACCCTTTAGTTGATATTGAATTACAATCTGGATCTTTCTATACAGCATTTGAAGAAGCGGTAACTATTTATGGAAATGAAATATGGGCTTATATTGTTAGAGATAATTTTCTGGATTTAGAAGGACTTTCTATATTTGAAGAGTTAAATGAAACTATTATTACTCCTAGTATGAAAACTATAGTTAGATTAACTCAACAATATGCAGATGAAGCAGGGGTAGGAGGAACAATTCCTTGGTATTCTGGTTCTTTTGATTTAGTTAAAGGACAACAAAATTATAGTTTTGAAACCTTTATGACAGCAAGTGGATTTACAGGATCTGCATATTCAGAAGGTATTGAGATAAAAAGAGTGTTCTACCAAGAACCAGTTCCTGCATCAGCTCAATATTTAGATCCATATACAGGTTGGGGTTTTGGTGGATCCATAGCTGCAGGATTAGTAGGAGTAGGTGGATTTGGAGGTGATATGGGTTATTTGATGATGCCCTTAAGTTATGATATGCAAGTTATTCAAGCCATTGAAATGAATGAAATGGTCAGATGGTCAAATTATAGTTTTGAAATGCATGGTAATGATCTTAAAGTATTTCCTGTTCCAGAACAAAACGGTAAAATATGGTTCCAATATATTTTTGAAAAAGATAGAGGAGGAGTAAAATGTGCTGCTGATCAAGTTAATAATGTTGGTAATGCTAATTTTAAAAACCCTAAATACTCATTAATAAATTCAATTGGTAGACAGTGGATATTTGAAATGACATTAGCTATTGCTAAAGAAATGTTAGGGTATGTTAGAGGTAAATATTCTAGTATCCCAATCCCAAATGCGGAAGTTAATTTAAATCAAGGAGATTTATTGTCAGCCGCAACAGCAGAAAAAACAGCATTATTGGAAAGACTAAGAGCATATTTAGACGAAACTTCTAGAGCAGCTTTATTAAATAGAAAAGCACAAGAAGCAGAATCTAAAATGGTAGAATTACAACAAGTCCCTTGGACTATTTATGTAGGATAATATGGCAATGTTTACAGGACAGAGAGATGTCTCTCTGGTAAGAAAATTAAATAGAGAATTGATGGGTAATATTATTACCCAACAATGTGCTTTATACCAATTTAAATTAGAAGAAACTAAAGTTAATATATATGGTGAAGCTGCTGGTGCTAAATTTTATAATGGTCCTTTCTTATTTAATGTATTAATAAATAGATCAAATGAGGTGTTTGGTGAAGACGAAGAAGGAATTCAGTTTAATCAACCAATTGATTTTTATTTCTTTAGAGACGATTTAGTAGATGCCGATGTGGTACCTGAAGTTGGTGATATAATTTTATATCAAGAAGGATATTATGGAGTACAAAGTACAGTAGCAAACCAATATTTTGGAGGCAAAAATCCAGATTATCCAAATAATATAAACCCATTAAATCCTGGGTTAGAATATTTTGGAAATAATTTATCAATATTAGTATCAACCTATTATATACCAGCAGATAAAGTAGCAATTTCTCCATATCAAGAAAGAATGTAATGAGTAAAATTAGAAAACCTATACCTAAAACACAAAGACAAATAAGTATTGAACAACAAAAAGCTTTTGATACTGAAAGGGGTAATCCTAATGCTCGTATTAACCCAAATGAATCTGAAACCGGAATAGATTTTAATAGATCAACTAAATTAAGTTTTAAAAATGATGATACAAAACCCTTCTCTATTGGCCTTCAAGATTTAGATGAAGCGGTATTTTATTATTTTAAAGAAGTTATTAAACCTTTTGTATATCAAAATGGTGGAAGAAGAAATGTACCTATAATTTATGGATCTCCTGAAAGATGGAAATCATTTCAAAGAGATGGTTATTATAGAGATAAAAAAGGTGCTATAATGTTACCTATTATTGTTGTAAAAAGAGATTCAATAGCAAAAGATAGATCAGTTTATAATAAATTAGATGCTAATGGTGTAAATTTATATAGTTCATTCCAAAAAAGATATAGTCCTGATAATTTTTATAATAATTTTTCAGTATTAAATAATAAAAAACCAATAAAAGAACATTATGCAGTTGCTGTTCCTGATTTTGTTACATTAGAATATAGTTGTATTATTCAAACATACTATATGGAACAGTTAAATAAAATTATTGAAGCATGTGAATATGCCTCTGATGCCTATTGGGGTAATCCAGAAAGATTTAAATTTAGAGCATTTATAGACCAATTTACAACTGCTACAGAATTGACTCAAGGTAAAGATAGATTAGTAAAAGGTACATTTAATATACAATTAAGAGGTTATATTATACCTGATACTATCCAAAAAGAAATGCACTCAATTAATAAATGGAATAGTAAATCTAAAGTTACAATTAATTTTGAAACTATTAGTAATGTAGATACATTTGAGCAGGGAATAAAAACTTTTCCTGGTGGACAGACTAGGGAAGAATAGTGTGGAATTTGCTAAATAGTTACGTATATTAAGGTTACTAAAAATTAACCATAGTTATAAAGTATTAAATGAATAAAATACCTAAAATATTTGCTCATGGTAGTTATATAGGAACTACAGGTTATGCAAATCATACTAGATTTTTTTATAGAGAATTATCTAAATTACACCCATTAAAAGTTAGAAATTATACAGTAGGGAAATCTTGGGATGGTCATAGTGAAGAACCACATAATAATGAAAAATATTTAGATTCTTTAGATAAACAACTTTTATGTGAACAATCATTATGGGATGAAAATAGAATTTTAAACCATCATTCTATGTATTCATCATATGGTCAAAATTTTGATCATAATGTGAATATTGTTTTAAATGAAACTGCTCATCATTTTTATTACCAAAACTATGATGGTCCTAAAATAGCTTATAATGTATGGGAATCAACTCGCCAACCAGATGATTTTTTTAATAAACTAAAAGAATATGATCAAGTATGGGTTGCTTCTAACTGGCAAAGAGATTGCACTATAGAACAAGGAATGGACCCTAAAAAGGTTAAAGTTATACCTGAAGCAGTTGATGGGAAAATATTCTACCCAGATGCAAATGTAACACTTCCAGAATATAAAGATGATAGGTTTAAATTTGTTATGTTTGGTAGATGGGATTATAGAAAAGCAACCAAAGAAATTATTGAATCTTTTTTAGAGGAATTTAATGAAAATGAACCTGTAGATTTAGTTTTATCTATAGATAACCCATTTGCTAAAGATGGATTTGATACAACGGAAAATAGACTTAAAAACTATAATTTAGAAGATCCAAGACTAAAAATTAAACATTTTCCTACTAGAGAAGAATATATAAAATATCTCCAAAAGGGTCATGTATTTTTATCTTGTGCCCGAGCTGAAGGATGGAATTTACCTTTAATTGAAGCTATGGCTTGTGGTACTCCTTCTATTTATTCAAATTGTAGTGCACAATTAGAATTTGCAAAGGGAATGGGTTTACCTGTTTCTATAAAATCTATGTCTGATGCTAAAAGAGGAGAATATAGTAGTTTTTCTCAATCTTTTTTAGCAGGTGAATTTTATGAACCTGATTTTAATCATTTAAAACAACAAATGAGAGATGCTTATGTTAATTATAAAAAACATAAAGAAATAGCTTTAAAAGAATCTAAAATTATTAGAGAAAAATTTACTTGGGAAAATGCAGCAAAAATAGCGAGTAAAGAGATATCTGATTTTTTAATTAATATACCTAAAAATAAAATAGAAATTAGTTTTGATTTAGGCCCTAAAGTAGAAATTAAGGGACATAATAAACAAAAATATTTTGTTGAATTTATAGATAGTTCTAATAATAAAGTTATACATTCTTCTACTATTACTAATAATATGTGGACTAAATGTAGTAAATCTTATTATATACCTTGGATTATAAAAATAGATGGGGAAGTTGTACATAAGTTTAATTTAAAAGATAAAACAGTTAAAATTAATTTTGAATCTAAGGCATTAGGAGATACATTAGCATGGACCCCACAAGTACTTGAATTTTATAAAAAACATAAATGTAAAGTAATAGTTAGTACATTCCATAATGAATGGTTTAAAAATCTCCCAGAATATAAAGATATTAAATTTATAAAACCTGGAGATCCATATAATGCCTATGCAGTATATCAAATAGGATGGTTTAAAAGTAGTGAGGGTGATTGGAAAAACTTTGATCATCATAAAACACAAGTAAATACTATTCCTCTTATCCAAGCAGCTACAGATATTTTAGGTTTGCCTTATAAAGAGGTACATTATGGTATAGATTTTACTCCAAAAAAAAGACCTATTAAAGGTAAATACATTTGTATTGCCCCTAGAGCAACATCAGGGTTAAAAGAATGGCCTCATGAAAATTTTAGATTATTAGCTAAAAAATTACAAAGTAAAGGATATAAAGTAGTTAATATATCAAAAGAAGGTTTTAAAGGAACAAATATAATAGATAAAAAGAATTTAAAATGGGAAGATACATTAAATCATTTATACCATGCTGATTTGTTTATAGGATTAGGTTCTGGTTTATCTTGGCTTAATTGGGTACTAGATAAACATACAGTTATGATTAATAATTTTATTCCTCATGGGTTTGAATTTACTCATAATTTAACTAAGATAGAAAATAACTCTGTATGTAATAATTGTTGGGTTAGTCCTAAGCATGTATTTGACCCAGGTAATTGGGATTGGTGTCCTGAAAATGAGGGAACCCAAAACCAACATATATGTCAAAAATCAATAACTACAGATGTAGTATATAATAAAGTATTAAAAATATTAGAACCAAAAAAAAACTTTAAATTTACATGGATAACAGGAGGTAATGAAAGTTATTTACCTATGATAGAAGTATTAGCTAAAAGTTTATTAAAATATTCTGAATATAAACTTATAGTATATAGTTTTAATTGTGATTCTACAATTGATTTACCTAATGTAATAAATAAAAGAATTAATTACAAACCAAAACCAACTATAAATTCTACCCATGAACCAGATTTATTTAGTAAAGATTATTCTATATATTTTGCTAAATATCTAGCAAGTTTAGATTCATTAGAAGAAAACTATGATAATTTTGCATGGATAGATGGTGATGCATTTGTAACTGAACATATAGATACTTCACTACAATACTTATCTAATTTAAAAGATTATCCTTTATTTATGAAATATTTTCATGAAGATATCAATCAATGGAGATATCATAAGGGTATAAAATTAGAAGGAAACTATGGTAATGAATTAGCTTCAATAAAAAATTTAAAACGAAACCCAAATAATAAATTAATAGCAACAGGGTTTTATTTTTATAATAAAGAATGTAAATTATTTTTTGAAAAATGTTTAGAATGGAATAAAGAATTAAACCAATACTCAATTAAAATTTATACCGATGATAATGCATTTTCAGAAGAAAGAGTAGCTAATAATATCTTATGGGAAGAAAATAAAACATTAGATTTACCTATTACATGGAATAATTATTATAGTTCACAGGATGAAATTTTAGTTAACCCCTATTTTTTAAAACAAGGATTTGATGTAATGTATGATAAATTTTCTCTTCAACCCTATTTTATTCATGGACCAGACCCTTCAGTTGCACCTAAAAATGCTAATACCTTAAATAAGGCATTCCATGATTATCAACTTAAAAAGTTAATGATTGTTGCACACCCCGATGATGAATTAATATTTGGAGGAGCAGAATTAATACAACATGGCCCAGAGTATAAAGTAGTTTGTATTACAAATAAAAGTAATAAAATTAGGAATCAAGAATTTAAAAATGTAATGGAATCACTTAATGTAGGTTCTTATGAAATGTGGGATTTTAAAGATTCACTTTATGATGAAACCGAAATTTATGATTTAAATCTTTTTAAAAACTTATTATCTAAAAATTGGGAAAAAATTGTAACTCATAATCCTATAGGAGAATATGGTCATCCCAAACATAAAAGATTATTTGAAACTATTAAAAAACTAACTAATAAATTTTATGTTTTTAGTAAAAATTCTACAAAATTATCTAAAAATATTTTAGATAAAAAATTAGAATTATTAAAATTATATAAATCAGAACAACCTGTTATTAATCAAATATTAACTAAAAATGGTGATTGGTTTAAAAGCAATTCTGATACTAATTATATAGAATATGAATCTATTACTAAGTATAACGAAAGTAAAGATATAACCCCTTATATAGCATGTTATGAAAAATAAAAATTTAGTTATCATTGTATGTTATTGTGATACAGAACAAAAAATAAAATTGTTACATAATATGATTAATCAAATAAAAAATAAATTTGATATATTAATAGCATCTCACTCCCCTTTACCTATTTCAATTCAAAATGATATAGATTATTTAGTATATGATAAAAGTAATCCTATTTTAAAATACCCTGAAAGGGGAATGGAATTTTGGAGAATTATTCAAAATCAAAAAATATCACATATAATGAATGATTATGGGTGGACTGTTTTTAATTTGAAAAAAAACGCAATTACATTTTGCCAAAATTTAGATTATTCTCATTATTCTTTTATAAATTACGATATAGAAATAACAGAAGAAGTATTAAATATACTTAATAATCCTAAAGATTTTATATGTAGCGATTTTAAAGACCCAACTACCAATGTTTCTCTATTTCCAAGTTTATTATTTAACATTTTAAGTAAAGAAAATGCTAATAAAATTAATACTTTAATATCTAAACAAGAATACACCAGCTCAGACCCAATAACAAAACAATCTTTATATTTAGATGCAGAAGCATATTGGGGACATTTAATTTCTAATTTTGATTATACTAAAGTAGAAACAAAAATAGTAGGATTGTTAGAAACAGGAAACCCAGATGTATTAAATTATAATAAAAGTAATAATCAATATAAATTATTTTTTTCTAAAAATGAAGTTATAGTATATGATAATTTTGAAGAAAAATTAGTAAAAATAAATATAAATGGAGAAGTAATTAGTTTAAATAATAAACAATCTATTATATACTTTTCTGAAATAAAGAGTTTAGGGTATTATCATAATAATAAATTAATAGATCTTACCTCTAAAGTAAAAAGTGATATTTATAATAGAATAGAAAAACATTAATATTTATAAACAAAAATAAAATGAGTACAACAAAGTTATTAAAAGAAGAGTTGCAGCAATTAAAAGATTTTCAATTAAAGGATAATGAAATTACTTTTGCTTTAGGACAATTAGAAATAAGAAAAATATTTATTGAAAAAGAAAAGCAAAAACTTCAAATTCAATATCAAAACCAACTCCAGAAACAAGAGAAATTAGGAATGGAACTACAGGAAAAATATGGAGAAGGTAATATTGATTTAGAAAAAGGAGAATTTATTAAGTTAAAATAGTTCTTTGAGAAAGTCTTTAATATGTATAATAAAACAATATTAAAAATAACATATAAAGATGGCAGAAACATTATTATCTCCAGGTGTATTAGCTAGAGAAAACGACCAATCATTTATTACTCAACAACCAGCTGAAATTGGTGCCGCTATTATAGGACCAACAGCATTAGGTCCAGTTGAAGTTCCTACTTTGGTTACTTCATTTAGTGAATATTCAGCAATTTTTGGTACCACAGTAGAAAGTGCTTCAATAGCATACTCATACTTAACCTCATTAGCAGCAAATAATTATTTCCAAAGTGGTGGATCTAGTTTATTAGTTACTAGAGTAACTCCAGAAGATTTTACTTCTGCGACAAGCTCATTTATTAGTACAGTAGATGGATCTGGTTTATTAACAGGAGATGATAATGCAGCAGCTTTATTTAGTTCTGTAACATCTGTTGGTACAGCATTTACAGGTTCTGGGGTAGTGGTTTACGCAGCACCACAAACTTTTATTGCTAGTGGTGGTGGAACAGGAGCAACATTTGCTCTTCAAACTAATAATGGAATAGTAACAGGAGTAACTGCTTCTTCCGCAGGAAATGGATATGAAGTAGGAGATACAATTACATTTTCAACTAATGATGTAGGTGGTTCTCCATTAGTAGCAACTGAATTAACAGGTTCAGCTACTTTAGGATTTGCAAATGGTAATGATGGTACTTTTACAGTTACCCAAGGAAACACTTCAACCGCAAACGCAATAGTAAGTGGTGTAAATTCAACAGGAGTAACTGGAGTAACTTTTACAATAACTACAGCAGGTGGAGATGGAGCCGCTAATATTAGAACTATAACAGCAACAGGGTTAGGAGAAGGAGTTAAAGTAGGAACAATTTTTACAATATCTGCAGCTGCTGTTAATAATGCAATAGGTGCAGGTTCAGGTACTGGAGATACAGTTATTACAATTCAAGAAGCAGATTTAACTGCTGATACCGCTGTTGTAACATTAGAAGCAGATAATTTAGCAGATGTAAATCAACCTTTTGAACTAGAAACAATTTCTGAAGGTGCTATAATGAATACAGGAACACAAGAATTAAGTGAAGGAGCATTAGCAACAGGATCTCGTGAAAATGTACGCTGGTCAGTAGCAAGTGTAAATACTGGTTCAGGAACATTTAGTTTACTTATTCGTAGAGGTGATGATAATGCAAATCAACAAGTAGTATTAGAACAATATACTAATGTGTCATTAGACCCATACCAACCAAATTATATCGCAGCTCAAATTGGTGATATTAGTAAACGTTTAGTAAATGAAGGTGCAGATTACTTTATACAAGAATCAGGATCATATGCTAATTTATCAAGATATGTAAGAGTTAAATCTGTAAATATGAAAACCCCTAATTATTTTGATAATAATGGGCAAGCAAAATCTGAATTTACAGGTTCTTTACCAGCTGTTCAATCTGGTTCATTTAATGGAGCAGTAGGAAATAATATTGTATCTGGTAGAGTTGCTAATTTCTATGATAAAATTGGAGATGGTGTAGCTTTTGATACACAAGGTTTAACAGGTAGTGATTATAATAACGCAATTGCTTTATTAGGAAATGTAGATGAGTATAGATATAATGTAATAAGTGCTCCTGGGTTAATTAACGCAGTTCACGCAACTCAAACTACGGCTTTAATTAATAACTCGATAAACAGAGGTGATAATATTGCTGTATTAGATTTAGTACAATATGGTAGCTCAATAGCTTCAGTATCACAAGCAGCTTCTGCTTTTGATAATAGTTATGCAGCAACATATTGGCCATGGGTTCAAATGATTGATCCTCAAACTGGAGAATTAGTATATTCACCAGCATCAACAGTAATTCCAGGAGTTTATGTATTTACAGATGCTTCAAGTGAACCATGGTTTGCACCAGCTGGATTAACTAGAGGAGCTTTAGGACAAGTAGTTAGAGCTGAAAGAAAATTAACAGCAACTAATAGAGATACTTTGTATGAAGCAAATGTTAATCCATTAGCAACATTCCCACAAAGTGGAGTAGTAGTATTTGGTCAGAAAACTTTACAGAAAAGAGCTAGTGCTCTAGATAGAGTAAATGTACGTAGATTGTTAATTGCTCTTAAAGGATTTATTTCTGGAGTAGCTGATAATTTAGTATTTGAACAAAATACAATTGCTACAAGAAATAATTTCTTAAGTGTAGTAAACCCATATTTAGAAGGAGTACAACAAAGACAAGGATTGTATGCATTTAAAGTAGTAATGGATGATACTAATAATAATCCAACTGTAATAGATAGAAATGAGTTAGTAGGACAAATATTCTTACAACCAACTAAAACAGCTGAATTTGTAATATTAGATTTCAATGTATTACCAACTGGAGCAACATTCCCAGCATAAAAATTAAAAAGATAAATATTTATAATAAAATAAAATAATAAAATGGCAGTATTAGATCCAAACGAAATATTTTTTACAGCTTTTGAGCCAAAACAAGCAAATAGATTTGTCATGTATATTGACGGTATTCCAGCTTATTTGGTAAAAGAAGTAGGGGCTGTATCTTTAACACAGGGAACAGTTGAATTAAATCATATTAATGTATCAAGATATGTAAAAGGTAAATCCACTTGGGATCCAATCTCTTTAACATTATTTGACCCAATTACCCCTTCAGGTGCACAAGCAACTATGGAATGGGTACGTTTGCATCATGAATCAGTTACTGGTCGTGATGGGTATAGTGACTTCTATAAGAAAGATCTTACTTTCAATGTACTTGGCCCTGTAGGAGATATTGTATCCGAATGGATTATTAAAGGTGCTTTTATAACTCAAGCTTCATTTGGAGATTACAATTGGGATACAGTTGATACAGCACAAAATATTTCACTTACAGTACAACCTGATTATTGTATTTTAAATTTCTAAAATTTTACCCACCCCTGATTAGAAAATAGCTTGGCTTTTGCCAGGCTTTTTCTTATTTTACCTATATGGTTCAAAACTATTCAGATTTTTTATCTTCTACTGAAATTAATTTAATAAAAGAAGAAGTATATAATTTAAAACAATATTGGAAACATTCTTCTCAATATCGAAATTCACATTTATTACCCTACAAAGATACTCCCCTTATAGAAGTTTTAAAAGACCAATATAAAGCAGAATATCTTCTAGGGGATGCTTTATATAGATTAGAGGGACATAAAGAAGATATAACGTTAGAAACCCAATTTGTGTTGTTAGAAACATTTCATTGGTTATATACAAAAATTACAAATAAAATTACAGAAATTACTTCAATAACATCTGAATTAGAACCTGATCTTACTATTCCTGGATTTCATGTATATGCTAATAATATTCAACCTTTTAATGAATTTAATTATCATGTAGATACTAGTATTTTAGATTATTATCCTACTATTGATACTAATAAAATATATTCTTTTGTATCTCTTATAGAATGTAATGGAATTACTCCTTATTTAGATTATAAAACAGGAACTAAAGAATATAAATTAGGAAGTTTGCATATATGGAATGGAAATATAAATCATAGGATAGGTGGATTTGAATTAAAAAAAGGAGATTCAAGAATAACTTTTCAAGGTCATTATTATTATGATCTAAATACAAAAACAAATAAATTATTTTTTTAAAAATTATGTGGAAATGTAATAAAAGTTTATTACATTAATATTTATAAACGCACAAAAACGTTATTAACAAATAAAGATTATGGCCGAATTTAAATTAGCTACTGAAATTGTAGATTTACCCTCAAAAGGATACTTATATTCTAAAGATTCTCCTTTAGCAGAAGGAAAAATTGAAATTAAATATATGACTGCTAAAGAAGAAGATATTCTTACTAATGCTTCTTATATCCAAAAAGGAACAGTATTAGATAAACTATTTCAATCATTAATTGTTTCTAAAATAAATTATAATGATTTATTAATAGGAGATAAAAATGCAATTATGATCGCAGCTCGTATTTTAGGGTATGGTAAGGATTATAATTTTACATATGAAGGAGTAGAAGAAACAGTTGATCTAACTGATGTAAATAACATTGAAATAGACGAAGAATTATTTAAATCAGGTAAAAATGAATTTAATTATACATTCCCTCATTCGGGTAATGAAATTACATTTAAATTATTAAATCATGGAGATGAAGTAAAAATCCAACGTGAATTAGATGGTTTAAAGAAAATAAATAAAAATGAAGATCCTACTCTTACTACAAGATTAAAACATATGATTTTATCAGTAGAAGGAAAAACAGATAAAAAAGATATTCGAGAATTTGTAGATAAATATCTACTGGCACGAGATGCTCGTGCCTTAAGAGAATATATTAAGTCAATATCTCCTGATGTAGATTTAACTTTTTTTCCCTCTGGTAGCGAAACAACAAAAACAATTCCAATTGGGGTTGGATTTTTTTGGCCTGACTTTGGAAAATAGTCAAACTTACAGAAAAAATTTATTTACTCAAATACACAACATAGTCTTCCATGGAAATGGAGGCTATGATTGGTTTACAATATATAATATGCCTATTTGGCTTCGTAAATTTACATTCCATGAGATAAATGAATATAATAAAGCTCAAAATGAAAGAGCAAATAAGTCAAAAAATAAAGATTCTTTAGTTAATTCCAAAGGTCAAGTAAAAAGACCTCAATTTAAAAACAAGTCTAGTTATAAGTAAAATTATTCTTTTTAATATTTATAACAAAATACTCATATGGCATTAGGAGACGATGTAAAAAAAGCTAAACAAGAGGCACAGGAATTTAAAGAAATAATGTTGCAATTAGACTCAACATTAGCATCTTTGGCGGCTACATTTGCAAATGGGTTTGGTAAAGGAGTGGATGATGCTGTAAAAAAAGCAGAAAAACTTACTCAAGTTTACGAAAAAGATCTTTCAAAAGCAGTAGCTCAATCTAGAAAAGATCAAGAAGCCATAAATAAACTTCAAGATCAAGCTAATAAAGGTAAAGCTAGTGAAGCTAAAGTAGCATCAAAACTTGCTGATATAGAATCAAAAAGACAATCAGTTCTTGATAAAATTGAAAATGCTAAAAGAGAAGGATTAAAAATTAACTATGAAGAAGCAAATGCTTTAGTAGGAGTTTACAACCAACAAGAAAAAATTACTAAAGAAATTGAAGAAAGAGTTAAAGCTCAAGATGATTCTTTAGGTGCTATAGGAAAAATTACAGGGGCATTTACTGGTTTATTAAGTAAGCTAGGAATGGGTGATCTTAATAAGTTTTTTAACTTAGATAAGGCAAATGAAGCATCTAAAGTACAATTAGAAAACCTAGGTAAAAGTGCAACCGCAGGCCAAAAAATAGGTACTGTTACTAAGAACATAGTTAAAAATTTAGATCTCGCAGGGTTAGGAGCAGGTGCTTTATTTGGTTTAGCTAGTAAACTATTTGACCAATTTAAAAAGGCAGATCAATCTACAACTGAAATTGCTCGTGGTCTTAGTATGTCCAAAGCTGAAGCTAAGGAATTTAAAAAAGAAATGAAAGAAACTAGTGGATCATTTCTATCCACTGCTGTATCTATAAAAGAACAGAAAAAAACTGTAATGGCTCTAAATAAAGAGCTAGGTGGTACTGCAATTGCATTTAAAAAAGATATTTTAGCTGGTGCAGCAGATACATTAAACAGACTTCATCTATCAGAAGAAGCAGTAGGTAACATGGCTAAATTAGCTATGGTTACTGGTAAAAATTTTAAAGCATTAGAAAAAGAACAAGCTAAAGGAGTTTTAGATGCTGAAAGAGAATTTGGGATTAGATTAAAATTATCAGATGTCTTAGATGAAGCTAATAAAATAACAGGTTTAACCCGAGTTAATGCTATGGGTATTGAAGGTGGTTTAACAAAAGCAGTTGCTACAGCTAAATCTTTAGGTATTGAAATGAGTGCAGTTGCAGGGTCTGCGGAGTCATTATTAGATTTTGAATCTTCTATTCAAAAAGAATTAGAGGCAGAATTATTAATTGGTAGAGATTTAAATTTAGAAAAAGCTAGGGCAGCAGCTTTAGCAGGAGATCAAGAAGCATTAGCTAGAGCATTAGTTGAAGAAGCAGGTAGTTTAGAAGAACTACAAGGTATGAATGTTGTTCAACAAAAAGCATTAGCAGCATCACTAGGAATGAGTGCCGATCAATTAGCAGATAGTTTAATGACTCAAGAAGCATTATCTACACAAGCACAGGAAGATTTAGATAGAGATGCTCAAGCAGCTTTAAATAATGAAAAAATGCTTTCTTTACAAGAAAAACAAACACTAGCAATGGAAAAATTTTCTGAAACAGTTCAAATGTTAGGTCCATTATTATTAGTAGCAGCAGCAGCTGCAGCTGCAATTGCTATTGCTATGTCATTTGGTACTGCAACTCCTTTAGTTGTTGGGGGTATATTAGCAACAGCAGCAGCAGTTGGTGGTATAATGTCTCTTAGTAACGTAGAAGATGGTGTAGCACCACCAGGATCAGGACCTTTTACTATTACAGATAAATTTGGTGCTACTACAGTAACAGCAGCGGGTGATGGTTTAGCAGTTTCTCCTAATATAAATACACAAGGCGGAGCAGGGGGTAATGCCAATATGGGTGAAACAAATATGTTATTAAAACAAATTTTAAACAAAGAAGGAACAGTAAAAATGGATAGTACTGAAGTAGGTACAGCTTTTTCTGTAGGTTCTAGACAAATACAATAACTTAATATTTATAATAAAAACAATAATTATGGGACTTTTAGACAAATTAACACAAGGTAACTCTAATTTAACAGGGTTAAATGGTGGTACACCATCTACACCTGATTTTGCATTATCAAAATTACATGATACTTACTCAGCAGATGGTATTCCTAAAGTAAATGGTAAACCAGCACCTTCAAATTTAACATCAGGTGATCCAGTAAAGTATTTAGATAATTTACCAAGATAATATAACATGGGACTCTTAGATTTAACAACAGACCTTAAATCTTTAAGGTATGGTAAAGACCGTATAGGTGGAGGGAGTAGTAAAGAACCCTTTATTACTACATCTATAGACAGTACTCCTGGAGATACTGGTGGTCCTGATTTCCTTCTAAGAGCAAATGCTTTACAACATACTGCTGATGATACTTCAAGAATATTTCAATATTTAAAAAGCCCAAAAGGAATACAATTTGCATTAAAACAAAATTTACTATCTAGAACAGCAGTTAGAGCTCAAGCAAGTAATGGTCCTATAAATGATGGAATTTATTTACCAACTTCAACTTTAGCTCAAGTAGGACTTAGTGGTGCTGGGAGTCATTTATTAAAACAAGGTATAAATCCTTTTGCAAATACAACAGCTAATGCTGCTAATACAGGTATAGGAATTATTGATAACATAGCTAATTTCTTATCTGATAGTTTACCTTTATCAGCACCCTTTTATGTTAAAAAAGTTACTAAATCTCAACCTATTTCTGAAAATAGATTAACTAATTTAGTTGATTATAAAATGGGAGTAGCAGCTCAAACCACTAATCCTTTTAGTTCTTTTTTAGATAACATTACAAGTGGTCAAGGTGTTGGGGGTTTTTTAGGTGGATTTGGAGGAGGATTATTAAATAATATTTTAGCTACATCTGCAACTGCAGGTCAAAAATTCAATAGTATTTCTTTAAATAAGGATGAAATATTAAGATATGATGGAGGTCCTGGATCAGCATTAGGTCTTGGTCAAACATCTTTAAAAAGGGTAACAGTAACTAATAATGAAGAACCTTATCTTCTTAACTATAGTGAATTAGTAGCAGTAGGAGATTCAAAAACTTCAAAAGCCCAAACTTTACTTGATTTTAGATCCCTAAAAAACCCAGAATCAAACCAATCTGTAATATCTACAACTTTAGATTATACTAGAGATAATATAGAAAATAGAGTACATTTAGGTAATCCTGGAAGAAGAAATAAAAATTTATCTAATTATAATATTGGAACTGGAGATGGTCCCTTAGATAAAATAAATGCCTTACCCTTATATCTTTCTTCAAATGTAGTAGGTTCTTATAAAGGAGATAATATTAAAAATGATTTAATAAAATTTAGAATAGGTATATTAAGTAATGAATATGATGATTTAAAAACATACATTCATTTTAGAGCATATATAGATAGTTTTTCAGATAATTACTCAGCAGGTTGGTCTGAAGAAAAATTTATGGGTAGAGCTGAAAGTTTTTATAGGTATAATTCTTTTAATAGATCAATATCTATGGGGTGGACTTTAGCTGCTCAATCTGTAGATGAATTAATTCCTATGTATCAAAAATTAAACTTTTTAGCTTCTAGTTTAGCACCTGATTATAGTCAACAAGGATATATGCAAGGAAATTTAGCATATTTAACTATGGGTGGATATTGTTATGAACAACCTGGTATAATTACAAGTTTAAATTTATCGTATCCAAAAGAATCACCCTTTGAAATTGATACTAATAGTAAATCTGGAAGAAATGATGGAGGGAAAAAAACTAAAGAACTACCCCATATTATGACTGTTACTGGATTTGAATTTAAACCTATCCATAATTTTGTACCTCAAATTCAACAAAATAATTATGATGGTCTTGTAGAAGGAGGTGCATCATTTATATCTAAATTTGGTGATGAAAGATATATTGCTTTAAGAAATCAAAACGGAAATAATTATGATGGTACTGATGGTACAGAAAATTTTACAGTCCCTTCTTCTAAAACCGAACAAGAACAAGCTTCAGTTGATATTAATAATACTGAAGAGGCTATAGGTTCAAATACTGATAATTTTATAAATAATATGATAGAACCAACATAAAAACCAAAAAGATATGAATAGATACAATTATACAAATTTATTTGGAAGAGATTTTTTATATTTTGGAACTACAAAGTATCCATCCCCTCCCTTAAGTTCCTCAGATATATATGTTATTACTCAAGAAAATGACAGATATGATCAATTAGCCCAAAAACATTATGGTGATTCTAGTTTATGGTGGGTTATTTCTACTGCAAATCCTAATTTAAAACAAAATTCATATTTTCCACCTGTAGGTATACAAATTAGAATACCACAAAATATAGCAGCTATATTAAATAGTTTTAAACAATTAAATGAAAGATAGTTATGACAGGAAATCTAATAGGAGAAGAATTTGATGATTATGTTTTTAATCAAATAAATGCAAGACAAACCCTTTCAGGAAAAGGGTATGATGTAACTAATTTAGAAGATTCTAATCTTTTATCTCCAAGAGAAATTAATTTATTAAATAATAAATCTTCATTTATTAAATTAGCATCTGGAGTTGACTTTTTTAGTTATTTAGATATCCCAACTTTTGATGAAGCTTATAAATCTGGTGCTATAGATCCTAATGGTATTTTTGAGTGGGGGGGAGCACATAAATTAAAGGATACAAATGAGGAAAGAGAAAATGGTTATATAATATTAGACAGAGGTCAGGAGGAATATAAATTATATAAAGAACAAATAAAACAAAATAACAAAAACCAAAGATTAATGGGAATCCAAAAACTCAGAAATATAGGTTTTAGTTTAGAACAATCAAAAAGTTTTTCAAATACTAATCAATTAGCAAAAAGTGCAGTATTATTTGCAGGTTTAGGTTCACTTCAATCTGATAAAACTATTAAATCAAGATTTGGAATTTCTGAAGATGGTAACTCAATTTGGAATCCTGATTCAGCTTATGGATTAGGAGGAAATCAATTTGGTAAACAACCAATGCCTGGTATTACATCGGCTACTGTAAATTGTATAAATAGAGGATCAATTAGATCTGCAACAATACAAATTAAAGCCTATAATACTTTTCAATTTCAATTAATTGAATTATTATATTTAAAATTAGGTTTTACTATGATGTTAGAATGGGGACATAATAAATATTTTAGTAGCGAAGGACTTTTAGAAGAAGTAGGATCAACTCTAATAGAAGATTCATTTTTTTCATCATCCCCTAAAACACAATTAAGTGTATTAAAAAATATTGAAAACTATAGAAAAACATACCAAGGTAATTATGATGGATTCTTTGGTAGAGTAACTAATTTTGATTGGGATTTCTCCCCAGATGGTACTTATAATATTACCATAAAATTAGTAACTTTAGGAGATATTATAGAATCTTTACAAGTAAATATTCCTGCCCCTATAAATTCTCTAGCTTCAGATAAATCTGAAGTTAATGGTTCAAACACAATAGAGGTATGGTTAAATAAATGGGAAAAACGTAATGCTAAAGTTGGGGGTTCAACAACAGTATATAGACCTAATAAAAAATTTTTAAATCTTTTAAATGCTAATTACGAAAGGCAAATTGCTGAAGAAGTTTTTAGATATACTAACCCTGATGGGTCAATTTTTAATGGTACTATGACCCAAGTTAAGGCACAAATCCGAAAAAATTTAACTGAAGAATACAAAAAGGAAACTGGAGAAGAAGGTTTAAATAAAGAAAGATTTCAAGAAGAACTAAATAATTTTAAATCACAACTTAATTCACAATTTAATATTACAAATGGGTTAACTAAAATGAATAGTTATTATACTACATTTGGAAATTTATTAGATGCTATACAAAAATATGTAGTACCTAGAGTAGTAAGTGGAGATCTAGATTCTCCTTTACTATCTATTGGAACAGATGAAGATGTTAATATTGTTAGTGCCCAACCTAATCAAATTTCATTTGATATTAGTAAATGTTTTATTAAACCTTCATTGAATATTGAAGGAGTTACTCCTCCCCAATTTTTACAAAATCAAAAAATTAAAGATTTTTTAGTTTTAGAAAAAACTGGTGATAAAGAAGATATAATTTATGGTAAATTAATGAATGTATACCTAAATTTTTCTTTTATAAGATCATGTTTAAATAAAAATATATCAAAAGAAGGAACTTTAGGTTTATTTAATTTCCTTTCATCTATATGTGATGGAATTAATAGTTCATTAGGTAATGTAAATAAAATAGAACCTATAATTAATACTGAAATTAATGAAATAGTATTTATTGATCAAAATCCTATAAGGGGTAATAGTGAATTACTAAAAAGACTTTTAGAGAGAGTTCCTGAAAAACAAGAAATTATTCCTTTTGAAGTTTTTGGGTTTAATTCTGATAAAGGTAAACCTAAATCAAATTTTATAAAAAATTTTAAATTTGAATCTAAAATACCCTCTAGTTTAGCTACTATGATGACTATAGGAACAACTGCTGGGGGTTCATCTTCTAAAACAATTGATGGTACTGCTTTTGCTTCTATGAATGCTGGATTTGTAGATAGATTCCAACCACAAATATTACCTCCCCCAGGTTTTCCTAATCCTATACAAGAAGCAGAACAAGCAGAAAAGGCTGAAGAAGAAGACGTAGAAGCTAAATTTGCAGCATATTGGGGAGTTAAAATTGATAGTATACTCCAGAGAAACTCATATGGAACTGTATTAAGGGATCTTGATATTGGGGGTTTAAGACAAAAAATGAAAGACGATGTAACCCGTAATGTTGGTGTAGGTAATTCTATTAAATGGGTAATAAAAAGTGGAACCAGTTTAGTCCAATATAAAACGGGTAGAGGAGAACAAAAATCAGGTACATATAATGGTTATACTTTTACAGGATTAACTTATAGAGAAGCATTAGATGGTTTTAAATCATTTAAATCAGGTGCAGGAGCAAATGTAGTATCTGAAAATGATATTGATCTTGCTTCTTCTTATCAGCAGTGGATGATATACGCTCTTACTGGTAATTTAACAGGTAAAACAGATGTTAATGGGAATCCCTTTCGTATTGGTAATGATAGAGCACAATATCTTAACATGGAAAATAAAGACTTTTTTAAAAAAGGAAAACAAGCTTTTAGAGAATATGTTAATTTAAGAGACCAAAAAGAATTTAGACTCTCAGGTACACCTTCAAATCAATCTGGTTTTTTACCTATAACTTTAAATATAACTATGGATGGGTTATCTGGAATGAAAATATACCAAAAAATAAATGTTAATCAGAAATTTTTACCTCAAGAATATCAAACAAATAGTAGTACAGGTACATTAGATTTTATAATAACTAAAGTAGATCATAAATTGGCTGATAATAAATGGGAAACTTTAATATCTACTCTTAGTATACCTCCATCAGCACCTAAAAATGAAAAATTAGCAGATGAAGGAATATTTGAAGAAAATAAGGTTGTAACCGTTGAAGAGGATACAACTGAACCTATAGAAGGTGATCAAACCCGAATTGATGCTACACAGCTCCAACCTAATAAATTCATAAAAGACGAACTTAAAATATCTGAGGGTTATTATAGTGGAGGAGTAAATAGAGTATTTAGATCAAGTACTGTTGCTTATGCCTACCCAGATCCTAAACCTCGTAAAAAAATCAATCAAATAAAAAGAAAAAGTGATTATTATCCGGGTAAAGAAAATGAACCTTGGACTATTGGATATGGACAAACTTATTATGCACAAGGACAACAATACGAAAGAGGAGGACAATTATTAACAGGTAAAGGTACCAGAGCATTATCCCCAGTAAAAGAAGGAGACTCTATTACTAAAGAATCAGCTGAAATGGGATTTGATAATGTATTATTAGGAATAGCTAAAACTATGTCATCTAAAAAAAGAATAAAAGTGCCTCTAACCCAAAATGAATATAATGCTCTTTTATCTTTCTCATATAATTCTGGGCCTGGTGTATCAAATCCTAAGAAAAAACTTTATAGCTTAATTAATACAAAACAATATGTAGCAGCGGGGTTTGAATTAGAAAAAACTCTTACTAATAATGGACAATTATTGTCTAGAAGAAAAAAAGAATCTGACATATGGTTTACTAATAATCCTGGAGATCCAATTTAAAAATTATGTATTATCCTAAATCTCAAATACAAGAAAATTTATATACCAATGGTAATGAATATATAATAGCTTCAACATCAAAGCCTTATATAGGTTATTACTATCAAACTTCTAATAACCAAAGATTTACAGGAAAAAATCCTAATGATACCCCTAATTTTCAACTAATAAGTAAACCATCTAATATACTATCAAATGATATTGTATCTGAAACTAATGGAACTGCAACCCCAAATGCTTTTTGGTCTAATGAATACCAATATATAAATAAAAAACAGGGAATAAACCTTCCTACTCCCGCATCACCCCCTGTTCAAATTACCCCTTTACCTACAGATAATAATTATTCTAATGGTTTTTTTACAAGATATTTTTTATATAATTTTGTAGAAAAATCTACTATAGAAACTAATAGTTTAAATTATTCAATGTTTTTATCAAAATCTCCTAATACTCAATATGATAGATTTACTCCACTAACTTTATCTTGGAGTTTAACTGGTAAATATAATAGTGTATTTAAATCGAATAAAAATAATGTAAATCTTTTAGAACAAAGAACCAGATCTTTTGGATTTAGTAACTTTTTTAAAGATAAATATGCTCAATATTATCAATATAAAGATAATGAAAATTTATATAGTAATGGAAAAGAGATAAGATATACTAAAACTAAAAAACCTTATATTGGTTATTATCATATACACCCTGAAAAAGGACCAATGGTTGGGAGGCAACATACAATGGAAGCCCATGATTATTTGGAATTTACAACAACAGGTTCTATATTAAACCCATTACCTCCAACTCCACAATCTGGTTCATATAATGAACCTACAAAAGTAATCCCAAATACATTTGGAGGCTATTAATTGAGTTCGTATATTAGGGTAAAATAAGGTTATATGTACTGGCTTGTAGAAGACGAGGAGCAGTTAAATGTTTTAATAAATAGTGGTTATAAAGAGGCTTTCATTGAGGTAATACCTTATAATGACACAATACACCCCACACAAAATCATGTTAGTTTAGTGTATATTAGACCAATTGAAGCGAGTAAAGGCTTTATGGTATGCATTACACATAGTGAATGTTTAAATGTGTTAAACACGCGTATAAACGATTTATTAAATAAATTTGAAGTATTATATTGTCGTGATAAAAAGGAAATATTACACTATTTTCCAATCAAAACTCTTTATGACATAACACCACCCCCTACTACGTATATACGACCTACAACACAAACACATGATTTATATTATCGTGAACACAAAGATAATCCGGAGTTAAACTTAATTATACCGATTGTTAAACATTATGAATTGTGTGAAACGATTTTTAGAGATCTAAAAACAAATATTAACATAGAAAAAACTAAATATGATGAATTCTTTAACAGTAGAGTATCCGTGGTATTCAACGCTATCGAGAGAAGTGGAATACGTATACACAACAAAACCTTCAATGAATATTTCCATCCCGTTGATGGTGAATACATCTACACTCAGTTCAACTTAAAAACAACAACAACAAGACCCTCAAATAAATTTAAAAATGTAAATTATGCCGCACTTAATAAAGAAAATGGTTGTAGAAAAAGTTTTATACCACGTAATAATAGGTTTGTGGAAATTGATATTTCTGCTTACCATCCTAGCTTGTCTGCTCGTCTTATTGATTATGATTTTGCCGGGGTTGATATTCACGCTCATTTTGCTTCCTTATATGGAGTGGATTATAAAAAATCGAAAGAACTTACCTTCAAACAGCTCTATGGAGGCGTTTTTGACAATTACAAAGGCCTGGAATTCTTTCAAAAAATCGAAAAATACGTAGGAGAACTTTGGAGTAAGTTTCAAAGCGATGGGTTTGTAGAATGTAAGATTTCTGGGTATAGATATGAAAAAGAAAACTTGGATAATATGAATCCACAAAAGTTATTTAATTACATTTTACAAAATTTAGAAACGTCTACAAATGTGTTGATATTGTGGGATATACTTTGTATATTACGAGAATATAAAACGAAACTAGTACTATATACTTATGATTCGTTTTTATTTGATTGGGATGAGAATGAAACAGAATTATTAGAGAAAATAAGAGATATTTTCAAAAAATATAAATTAAATATTAAAGAAATAGAAGGTTATGACTACAATTTTACAAAATAGAACTAATACGTATAATGCGAATTATGATGTCATAAAAGACATCCAAAACGCAGGAGATTTGAATAATAAATTATTTTGTACTTTCACCAACTTAGAAGGGTTAGATGCACTTATTGAAGAAATACAATCGAGATATACAATCATATATAATAAAATGTTTGTTTTAGAAATTGTAGATAAAGATGAATATGTGGTTACATATAATGTAGACCAAGGAAATGTACACACAATCCCAGACAATACTATTTTAGTACATAGAAAAAAGGAATCCAACACCTTATATACAATTAATGCTCTTAACGAACTTATTAAAAAGTTAAATGGTGGTGTAGTAGATACTAAATATAAAGTAGATTGGCAACATTATAGAAATTGTGTTTTACTCACACAACATAATGATTTAAACCAATTAAATACAAAAATATATAAAATAATCGAAGTATAATTTGGTTCCCCAAATTTCATTTCGTATATTAGGTTACATATAAACAGTTATAATTAAAAATAAGTTACAATTATGGATTTAAATGCACTAAAGCAAAAATTGGATACCCTCCAATCAAAACCACAGGGTGGTCAAAAGACCGATTACACAACAATTTTTTGGAGACCTACAGTAGGTAAACAACAAATTAGAATCGTACCATCAGCGTATGATGCTTCCAACCCATTTACTGAGTTGAAGTTTTATTATGGAATTACTAATAAAGTAATGATTTCACCTCTTAATTTTGGGGAAAAAGACCCTATTGCTCTATTCGCGGGGAAACTACGTGAAGGTGAGTATAATAAAGAGAATTATATACTTGCTAAAAAGCTAGATGCTAAAAACCGAATTTTTGTTCCTGTAGTAGTACGTGGAGAAGAAGATAAAGGTGTTAGACTATGGCAATTTGGGAAACAAGTATATGAAGAATTATTAGCACTTGCAGTTGATGATGAAATTGGAGATTATACTGACATTGTAAATGGTAGAGATCTTACAGTAGAAACAGTAGGACCAGAATCAACAGGTACTCCTTATAATAAATCATCAGTTAGAGTTAGATTAAAAACCTCTCCACTTAGTGAAGATGCTACACTAGTAGAAAAATGGACAAATGAACAACCAAACCCAACAGATGGTTTATTTAAAAGATATTCATTTGAAGACATGAAATCAGCTTTAGAAAAATGGTTATCACCAGAAGAAGATGAAGAAGAAGTAGTTGCTACTCCAGTAGCAGCTAAACCAGCTACAAACTTTAGTTTAGATACTTCAAAAGCTAAACAAAGTAAAGTAGATCAATTTGATTCTTTATTTGAAAATAAAGCTAGTAATGAAGTTGATGATCTACCTTTCTAAATATGGCAAGAAAAGCATCGAAGTCTCTCTCGGCGGCAGTATCCGCCGAGATTAAGAGCAAATTTGACTTAAATAAATTTAAATCATCTAAAGGTTTAGATAAAAACGTTAAATTTAAGGAACAAAAATGGATACCATTATCTCCTGCTTTTCAAGAAATTGCTGGAGTACCTGGGGTACCCATGGGACATATTTCATTACTTAGAGGACATTCTGATACAGGTAAAACAACTGCTTTACTTGAAGCTGCAGTATCAGCACAAAAAATGGGAATATTACCTGTTTTTATTATTACTGAGATGAAATGGAATTGGGAACATGCCGCTCAAATGGGATTAGAAGTTAAACTAATCAAAGATGATGAAGGTAATGTTATTGATTATGAGGGAAACTTTATTTATGTTGATAGAGAAACTTTACATACTATTGAAGACGTAGCAGCATTTATAATGGATCTACAGAATGAACAGAAAAAAGGTAATCTACCTTATGATTTAGCATTTTTCTGGGATAGTATTGGATCAATTCCTTGTGCAATGTCAGTTGAAAAGTTGAAAAACAATAACGAATGGAATGCTGGAGCCATGTCAACACAATTTGGTAATACAGTTAACCAGAGTATTGTAATGTCTCGTAAAGAATCATCACCATATACTAATACTTTAATTTGTATTAATAAAGTATGGACAGCCAAAGCAGAATCACCTATGGGTCAACCTAAAATGATGAATAAAGGTGGAATGGCTATGTGGTATGATGCAACATTTGTAGTTACCTTTGGAAATGTTTCTAATGCTGGAACTTCTAAAATTAAAGCAATTAAAGGTGGTAAGCAAGTAGAATGGGGTAAAAGAACAAATTTACAGATTGATAAAAATCATGTTAATGGTATGCAATCAAGAGGTAAAATTGTTATGACAAATCATGGTTTTATTACAGATACTGATAAAGATAAGAATGCCTACAAGAAAGAACATTCAGATGAATGGACAAAAATCTTGGGTGGAGGAACATTCAAAATTGTAGAAGACCAAGAAGATGTAACCCCTGTACTTTACGACGTACAAGACTTATAAATAAAAACATGAAGCATAAAGAGTTATTTAATCTTCTGGATAATATCCAAGAAGATCAGGAGATCCCTACCCAAAATAGACACGACAGAGTATTAATTTTAGATGGTTTAAATTTATTTTTTAGAAATTTTGCTATGATGAATATGGTTAATCCTGATGGGGTCCATATTGGAGGATTAGGTGGGTTTTTTCGCTCTTTAGGTGCTATGATTAGACAAACAAATCCAACATCTGTTTATGTAGTATTCGACGGAGCAGGTTCAACCGTAAATCGTAAGAATCTGCTCTCCGAATATAAAGGTACTAGAAATTTACAACGAATTACTAATTGGGAAGCATTTGATAATCTTGAAGAAGAACATGATTCAAAAATTGACCAAATAGTGCGTATAATCCAGTATTTAAAGCTATTACCTGTTAAAACCACTATAATCGATAAAGTTGAAGCTGATGATATTATAGCAGTGTTAGCTGAAAAATTAGTAGAAAAATGTAATTCAACTTGTTTTATAGTATCTAGCGATAAAGATTTTCTACAGTTAGTAACAGATAAGATTATTGTTTACAGACCAATGGAAAAAGAGTACTATACTCCTAAAACTGTAGAAGAAAAATTTGGATTAAAACCTACTAATTTTATTTTACATAAAGTATTACTAGGAGATAATTCAGATAATATTCGAGGAATTAAAGGTTTAGGTGCAAAAGGTATATTTAAAAAATTTCCTGAATTAAAAACCCATGATTTAACTTTAGATGATATTTTCGATATATCTGCTAGGAAATTTAAGGATCATGTTGTATATTCACGTATTGTTCAAGAACAAGCTAGAATTGAAACTAATTATAAGGTTATGGATTTAAGTATCCCAATGATTGATGATAAAGGAAAAGAACATATAGATAATTTAATAAATGAAGGTTTACCTGAATTTAATCCTGAAATGTTTATATCATTTTATAATGAAGATAAATTAGGAGGGATGATTAGAAATTTAGATTCATGGTTAAAAGATATATTTGCTCTATTTCCAACTTATAAAAAATAAAAAGGTTATAAATGACATTAAATAGTATAAATCAATACGGACATGATTTTCAAATTAAAGTATTATCATCTCTACTAACTCATAAAGAATTTCTTACTAATATTCATGATATTATCTCAGAAGAATATTTTGAAAATCAAGCACAAAAATGGGCAATTAAAGAAGTACTTAAATATTATGATAAGTATCATACTACTCCTTCATTAGATATATTAAAAGTAGAATTACAAAAAGTAGATAATGAAGTATTACAAATTTCTATTAAAGACCAATTAAAACAAGCATACGTAACTTCAGATGAAGATTTAGAATATGTTCAAGAAGAATTTACTAATTTTTGTAAAAACCAACAATTGAAGAAGGCCTTAATGTCGTCTGTGGATTTATTAAAAGCAGGCGACTTTGATGGTATTCGTTTTATTGTAGATAATGCTTTAAAAGCAGGACAAGATAAAAATATAGGACATGAATATGTTAAAGATATTGAATCAAGGTATAGAGAAAATTCAAGAGAAACTATACAAACACCTTGGCCGCGTATTAACGATTTACTACAAGGGGGACTTGGAAATGGAGATTTTGGTCTCATATTTGGTAATCCAGGAGGTGGTAAATCTTGGTCATTAGTAGCTTTAGGAGGACATGCTGTAAGATTAGGATACAATGTACTTCATTATACTCTTGAATTAGGAGAAGATTATGTTGGAAAAAGATATGATGCTTTTTTTACTAAAATTCCTGTTAATAAGGTAGATTCTCATAGAGATAAAATTGAAGAAATTATCCCTCAACTACCAGGAAAGTTAATAATTAAAGAATATCCAACGGGTAAGGCAACTATCTCAACTATTGAATCACATATTGCAAAAGCTACAAGTATGGGTTCTAAACCTGATTTAGTAATTATTGATTATGTAGACCTTCTTTCATCAAGAAGAAAAAATAGAGAGCGTAAGGATGAAATTGATGATATTTATACAAGTACTAAAGGATTAGCTAGACAATTAGATATACCAATTTGGTCTGTTTCACAAGTTAATCGTGCTGGTGCACAAGATAAAGTGATTCAAGGAGATAAGGCAGCAGGATCATATGATAAAATTATGATAACTGATTTTTGTATGTCTCTTTCACGTAAAAAAGAAGATAAAATTAACAACACAGGTAGATTTCATCTAATGAAAAATCGATATGGAATGGATGGAATGACTTTTGGTGTTGAAGCTGATACTTCTACTGGTCATTTTGTAGTTAAAAATGAATATTTTGAAGGAGAAGAATCTGAAACATTAGCTCCAACAACACGTTCTAATAAATTTGATACAGACGTAGATGACTTTGATAAACAATTGTTACGTAAGAAATTTTTTGAACTAAACTCATAAATAAAAAAATAATGGCAAAAACCTCATTACTACAAGAAAGAATAGTATACAAACCTTTTGAATACCCAGAAGCACATGATTACTGGATGAAACAACAACAAGCACATTGGTTACATACAGAAGTACCAATGATGTCTGATGTAAATGATTGGAAACAAAATCTAACAAAAACAGAAAAAAATATTATTGGTTCTATTTTAAAAGGATTTGCTCAAACAGAAACTGTAGTAAATGATTATTGGTCGTCTTTAGTAACTAAGTGGTTTAGAAAACCTGAAGTAATTAAAATGGCTGTTACATTTGGGGCGTTTGAAACTATTCATGCCGAAGCTTATTCTTTACTAAATGAAGAATTAGGATTAGATGATTTTAGTGAGTTTTTAGAAGATGAAGCTACAATGGCAAAAATAGAGGCATTAACTGAAGTAAGAGATTCTCATGATGGTACTCCTAATTGGCATGAAAGAGCAAAATCCTTAGCTATATTTTCAGCATTTACAGAAGGGGTTAATCTCTTTTCTTCTTTTGCTGTTTTACTTTCTTTTAAATTAGATAATAAACTTAAGGGAGTAGGACAAATTGTAGAATGGAGTATTAGAGACGAATCATTACATTCAGATGCTGGGTGTTGGTTATTTAGAACATTACTAAAAGAACACCCAGAATATGACACTCCAAAATTAAAAGCTGATATTGAAGAAGCAGCTAAATTATCTTTAAAATTAGAATTAGATTTTATTGATACTGTTTATGAAATGGGGGATTTAAAAGGATGTCCTAAATATGATTTAGTATCCTTTATTAAACATAGAGTAAATACTAAAATGGGAGATTTAGGGTATGGTCCTATAGTAAATGGTATTGATCAAGAAGCAGTAAAAAGAATGAAATGGTTTGATAATTTATCAGGTGGTAAACAACATACAGATTTCTTTGCAAATAGAGTTACAAATTATAGTAAAGGTGTTCAAAATTGGGACGCAAACAGTTTATTTTAAAATATGGAAAACAACGCACTACAAGTAGATTATACAAATTGGGAAAAAGGAAAAAATTACCCAGAATGGATGGATGAAATATCTTTAGCAACTATATCTAAAGGTTATTTATTGCCTGGAGAAGATGTAAAAAAAGCATATAGAAGAGTTTCTAATGCCGCTGCTAATAGATTAAAAAAACCAGAACTAGCTAATAAATTTTTTAAAATTATGTGGAATGGTTGGTTAGGATTAGCATCACCTGTATTATCAAATATGGGAACTGATCGTGGTTTACCTATTTCATGTTTTGGGGTTGATACACCGGATTCAATACGTGGAATTGGTTTAACTAACGCAGAACTAATGAAGCTAACAGCCTCTGGTGGTGGTGTAGGTATTTCATTAAATCGTATTAGACAACGTGGTGAAGCAATTACTGGAAATGGTAAAAGTGAAGGTGTAGTACCATGGGCTAAAATATTTGATTCATCAATTATTGCAACTAATCAAGGAAATGTTAGAAGAGGAGCAGCATCTGTTAATTTAGATATAGAACACGGAGATATAGAAGAATTTTTACAAATTCGTAGACCAAAAGGTGATCCAAATAGACAATGTCTAAACTTACATCAATGTGTTGTTGTAGGAGATTCATTTATGAGAAAATTAGAAGCAAGAGACCCAGAAGCAATGAATAGATGGGCTACTGTTTTAAAATCCAGAATGGAAACAGGTGAACCTTATATAATGTATAAGGATAATGTTAATAAAGATAACCCAATAGCTTATAGATTAAATAATTTAGATGTAAGCATGACAAATATTTGTTCTGAAATTACATTATTTACAGATGAAGAACATAGTTTTATTTGTTGTTTATCATCTATGAATTTATCTAAATATGATGAATGGAAAGATACAGATACAGTTGAATTAGCCACTTGGTTTTTAGATGGTGTAATGCAAGAATTTATTGATAAATCTAATGGTAAAGATTCCTTAAAAAGAACTCATGCACATGCTCGTAAGGGTCGTGCTTTAGGTTTAGGTGTAATGGGTTGGCATTCATTCTTACAACAAAAAGGTTTACCATTTAACTCTATAGCATCCACAGCACATACTCATAACATTTTTAACGATATTAGAGGTAAAGCAGAAAAAGCATCTATGGCTCTAGCTTTAGAATATGGAGAACCTTTATGGTGTAGAGGAACAGGTATGAGAAATACTCATTTATTAGCAATAGCACCAACAGTATCAAATTCAGTTATTTGTGGTGGTATTAGTGCTGGTATTGAACCTTTACCTGCTAATATTTATACTTTCAATGGTGCTAAAGGTACTTTTATTAGAAAAAATAAAGTATTACAATCTATTTTAGCAGAAAAGGGTGAAGATAAAGATAAATGGTGGGACCAAATGTTAGCTGAAGATGGCTCAGCACAAGGTTTACCTGATAGCATCCTAACCCCAGATGAAAAAGAATTATTTTTAACATTTCCTGAAATAAATCAATTAGAATTAGTTAGACAAGCAGCCATTAGACAAAGATATATTGACCAAACACAATCATTAAATTTATCTTTTGATGTAAATGATTCCCCAAAATGGATTAACCAAGTGCATTTAGAAGGTTGGAAATTAGGTATTAAAACTTTTTATTATTTAAGAACTGATAGTGTTATAAAAGGTGATCTTGGTTCAAGAATGGCGGATTGTGTATCTTGTGATGGATAGATAAATAACTATTAAATTTAATTTGTAATGGGGGTCAATTTGACCCCCTTTTTTATATTTATAACAAAATATAAAATTAAGAATAACATGAAAAAATTATTACTTTGGTTATGCTTTATGCTTCCTTTTTTGAACATAGCCCAAGAAACAGCACCCGTAACCTTTAGATTAGATGTTAATCAAATCACCACTAATATTCCTAACCCAGATCAAATGCAAGTTTATATTCAAACTAGCGTTACTGGATGGACTGATATACCAATGGAAGATGTTGGGGGTAACGGAATTTACAGAAAAAATATTAATATAGGACACCCAACAGATGAAAATGTAGAGGTATTTTATAGGTTTAAGTTAACATCTTTTGGTAATAATGGGCTACCCTGGACAGGATGGGAAGGAGGTTCTGATGCATCTGACTGTTTATTTGATGTAGCCACAGGAGGTGCTCCAGGAGGACCTAATAGTTTAAGAAAAGTAACAGTACCCGAAGAATTGATAGATAATGGTACTTACGTAAATCCTTCAGGAGAATATAAATTAACTCATTGCTTTAATGAGTGTGGTAATGAACCTTGCCCACCTGAACCTTGTGTAGATGGTTTAACATCATCTAATGCTTATCAACAATGTGTAGAGAATACTCAAGCTTTAATAGTTTTTGAATGGGAGACAGAATGTACTCCTCAATCTGTCTTATACTCTAATGCAGAAGGAGCAGGGCCTTTTGAATATCAAGTTAATGAAGATGCAACAAACTTTGGAGTATATGCTGGAAACGGACAAATGCCACCAAATTGGAGTGTAGAGCATCAATTAATAGTTAAATTTACAGATGGAAGTGAATCAGAACCTATTTTATACACCCCTACCCCTTGTATTGCAGGATGTACAGATCCAAATTCTGATGCTTATAACCCATGGGCAACAGTAGATGATGGTTCTTGTTCTGGAACAAATTGTGACCCGGACACAGAACATCAAATAACAATGCAGATTACATTAGATAATTGGCCAGGTGAAACTTCATGGACAATGAATAGTGGAGGTATTATAGGAGCAGTTACAGATGGAACATATAATTTTAACGATATAGGAAAAACATTTACCTATAATTTCTGTATAGATAAAAATACAGGATTTGAATTTATTATTAATGATACTTATGGAGATGGTTTAGGTGGTACTACATCTGGAGGAACTATAGACGGTAATGTTGTAATATACGATTGTAATGGAGATATTATTTGGGAATTACCTGAACCTGACTTTGGAGATGTAGCATACTCAGGACAACAATTTGGAGTTGATTGTGAAGGAACAGAAGAAATTTATGGATGTACAGATCCAGCTTATCAATCATATAATCCTGATGCTACTATAGATGATGGTTCTTGTTCTGAACTTCATGTTGTAGGTTGTATGGATGAAGATTCAATTAACTACAATCCAGATGCTACTAAACAAGAATTAGTTCCAGTTTGTGAATATAATTTAGTAGTAAGAGATGCAGCATCAGATGGATGGGGTAATTCTTTTATAGGAGTTGCTCAAGGAGGAGTTAGTTTAGGAACTTATACTTTAGGACCTGGAATAGAAGAACAAGTCTGGCCTTTAACTTTAAACTCAGATGAAGAAGTAATAGTATATTATTTTGAAGTAGGTAATCCTCAAACAACACCAGAAGAATTAAATTTCCAAACTTTACAAAATTCATTCCTCATAGTAGATTCAGATGAACAAGTATTACTAGACGGTGGTACTAACCCATTTGAAGATAATGGACAAGGAGCCTTACAAAATTTTGAAGCACCATTTTTTGAAAAATATTCAGCTTTACCATTTTGTGGTACAGTTTGTATTCCAATTGTAGAAGGGTGTATGACTGAAGGTTCATTAAACTATAATCCTGAAGCTAATGTAGATGATGGTTCTTGTATTCCTTATATAGAAGGTTGTATGAATCCATTAGCATTTAACTACAACCCAGATGCCACAGTAGATGATGGTTCTTGTATTGAAGTAATTGTAGGTTGTATGGACCCAGATTCATTTAACTATAACCCAGAAGCTAACACCCCAGGTGATTGTATTCCAGTTATAGAAGGTTGTATGGATCCAACATCATTTAATTATAATGAAAATGCAAATGTAGATGATGGTTCATGTATCCCTGTAATAGAAGGATGTATGGATGTAAATTCAATTAATTATAATCCTGATGCTAATACTGATGATGGAAGTTGTATTCCAATTGTAGAAGGTTGTACAGATCCAGATTCATTTAATTATAATCCAGATGCTAACGTAGATGATGGAAGTTGTATTCCTGTAATATATGGTTGTACAGACCCAGATGCATTTAATTATAATCCAGATGCTAACACAGATAATGGAACTTGTGAACCAGTAGTATTTGGTTGTACTGATCCTGATTCTTTCAATTATAACCCAGATGCAAATACAGATAATGGTACTTGTATCCCTGTAATACTTGGTTGTACTGACAACACAGCATTTAACTATAACCCAGATGCTAATACTGACGATGGTAGTTGTATACCAATTTTAGCTGGTTGTACAGATCCAACATCATTTAACTACAACCCCTTAGCAAATACTGATGATGGTAGTTGTATACCTATAATAGAAGGATGTACTGACCCTAGTGCTTTAAATTACAACCCAGATGCTAATACAGAAGATTTTAGCTGTGTAGAAATAGTTTATGGTTGTATGGATCCAACATCAGTAAATTACAACCCAGAAGCAAACGTTGATAATGGTAGCTGTATAACAGCAGTAGTAGGATGTACAGATCCAGAATCATATAACTATAATCCTGAAGCTAACGTTTCAGACCCAGATGCTTGTTTATATGATGCAGGCTGTATAGATGGTCCTGGTAATCCATATTGGTTAAATGATAATTGCTATGCTTGGGTAATTGATGTGGATCAATATTGTTGTGATAACGAATTTGATTCTATATGTCAGGATATGTATAATTATTGTGAAGATGGATGGCCTGATGGATTTGATTTAAATTCAATTCAATCTCAATTTTCTAGAATTAATAATATAATTGTGCATCCAAATCCAACATCTGGAATAATAAACGTATCTTCTAATATAGAAGGTGTAACATTTGAAGTAAGGGATTTATTAGGTAAAATAATTGTACCTGAGTCTAGTGGTAATACAATTGATCTATCAAAATCAGCTGCTGGAATATATGTCTTAACAATTAAGAATGGAACACAAACATATAATAAAAAAATAATTAAAGAATAAAATGAAAAAATTATTAATACTATTTTTAGTAATACCGTTTTTAGGTTTTAGCCAAGAGCCAGAATCTAAATTTAAAAAAGAATTAAAAAAAACATTTAAGTTTTCAACTATATTTGCTGCAGTAAATGGGGGTACTTCATTAGCCGATAAAAATACCTATTCTGTAAATACGGGTACATTAGTACCTGGAGTAATAGAAACACCTTTTGATTATTCTTTATCATTAGGGATTAGAAAAATTGCTCGATTCCAATATGAAAATAGAGCTAATGTATTTTACAATGGTACAGAAGAATCTTATTCAGATAATGCAACATTAGGTAAAATAAAAGGATTTGAGTTTTTATTTGAAGCTGATTATAGAAGAATTCAAGGGATCGAATATTTAGATCAACATCATTTTTTAAGATATGTAGCTGATGATTGGGTAGCTAAAGTAGAATACTTAGTAGGTGGTTTTATTGACATAGAATACTTCCAAGCATCACAAAGATATAAAAAGAATATTACTAAAGAATTTTCAGTTAATGTAGGTGCTGCCCAAAGATTAGCAAGACCTTATGGATATGATCCTTTACAAGAATGGATGTTGAGTAATGGTAATTTACATTATACATGGTTAGCAATTCAAGAAGGATACGAAGTAGAATTTAATGGAATAGGAGGAGAAACCTATTTAGACCCTTCAGGTAATGTTGTAGCAACAAGTACTGAAGTTTGGGAAGAAGTAATTATACCACAAGTATTAGTTGATTATGTAGAGAAAAAAACAGATGCAGCCCCATTAAGATTAGAATACTCATTAATATTAGGATTTGATTATTATAAGTATACGAAAAACTTTTGGTTACATGCCTGGGGTAATGTAATGCCCTACCACATAAAAAATGGGGATAAATTTTCTTTTCATAATTATAATGGTGGGCAATGGGTAGATTATTCTGGAGGATTAATATTTGGTTATAAATTAACTAAATCATTAGGATTATTTGCAGAAGGAACTTATAATCAATATTGGAATAGAAATTGGCATAATTTTTCAATGGGAGTTAACTACATAATTTTTTAAAAATGGCGAAAGAATTAAGTGAAAATACTAGTTTTCAAATAAGCATACAAACACTAATAGGTATTGCATTCGGTATAGCTACAGTAGTAGGTATGTGGTTTGCACTTCAATCTGATATACAAGAAGCAAAGGAACTTCCAGTACCCCCTCCACCCGATGTAACTAGAATGGAATATGATATGAAAGATCAATTAATCCGTCAAACAATTATGTCTACTCAAGAAGATGTTGAAGAAATAAAGGATAGAATGATTCGAATGGAAGAAAAGATTGATAAATTAAGATAATTAATTATGAAAAAACTACTAACCCTTGTATTATTTATATTTTCTTTATCTTTATATAGTCAAGTTGAAGTAAAGTATTTTAATGCTGGATGGAATAAAGCAAATGACATAGAATGGGTAAGTAAATTATCTGACTGTGAGTTAGAAAAATTTGATATAGGAATTGATCCATCACTTGCTGCAAAATATAAAGTAGTTGTAGTACCCACCATCATCATCTTCCAAGATGGAGAAGAAGCAGAAAGATATCAAGCAGACATTAGCTTTAAAATGTCAGCTACTAAAGAAGAAGTTCAAGATTATATTGATGAACTTATAATGAGTGCATTCTAGCATCATATTTATAATTGCAAACTAGTTATTAACCAAATTGTTATTTTATGTTTAAATTTATAAAACGTAATTGGATGGCCTTAAAAAATTTATTTGATGATAATAATAACATCAACGAAAAATCAGTAGTTGGATTCGCTTCATTTGCAGTAATGACTATTTTTGCTATAGTAGATTTAGTAACTGGATATGTTGGTAAAGATTTAGTAATCAATGAATTCATTTACGACTCTTTTTTATTTATAACACTCGGTTGTTTTGGTATTGCTGAAATAGGACAAATTTTTGGTAAAAAAAACAATAAAGAGGAATGAAAAAACTATTATTACTTATACTATTAATCCCTACTTTATCATTTAGTCAATTAGATGTATTTGGAACAAGCATTCCAGAAGATAAAGTAATGCATTATATTGGGGGAGTTGCTATTACTAGTATTGCCCATGATTTAATATTTGAAGAAACTAAAGATAAAGATAAAGCTGTTATATATTCAATGGCTACTACTTTAGCTTTATCTGCTTTTAAAGAAATATTTATAGATAGAAAAGCTGATGGGAATGATATAGCTGCAGGAATGTATGGAGCGTTAACAGTAGGTGTAGTTATTTCTATAGATGATATTTTTAAAAAAAGAAAAAGGAAAAAAATAGCCCGAAGAAATTCAAAATATTAAAATTTAATTAATTATGAGCTGTTATACAAGAAAACAAATAAAATGTGCTGTTGAATCAAAAGGATATAAATGGTTCGAAAGTGGTAATTATAACTTAAACATTGTAGGAGTTAGAAATTCAGAAACACTTGGTAAAGTTACAAATAAATTTGATGATTGTCTTACAGTATCTTATAATGTAGATGGAGAAGAAAAATTCCATTGTTTTAAAGCAACAACTGACCCAGGATCTCATTGGGAGAGAAATTTATTAAATAAAGATGGTGTTGCTATTCTAGTTCCGGGGCAATATAGGGGTTCACATAAAATTAGAAAACATCAGGGTAAGTATGAAGCCCTATGTCAACAAAAAGAAGTTTGTGTTTATAGAGATAATAACAAAGATGGAGTGTATGATATGCTAGAAGAAAGTATTCATAAAGGTATTTATGGTATTAATATACATAAAGCAGGTTCTAGAGTTAATGGATCAACTCAAATTGATAAATGGTCAGCAGGTTGTCAGGTATTTTCCAAAGAATCAGATTTTAATCAATTAATGGATTTAGCATATAAAGCTAAAGATTTGTATGGTAATTCATTTACTTATACTTTAATTGAATCAAAAGATTTAACCTAAAAATGAAAACAATTAAATTAGCAATACTAACATCTACTATGTCAATAGGATTTATATGTTCCTACTTTATGGAACTTACAATGCAAAATGCAGAACAATATTTAGCTATTTCAACTTTAGTATTTGCTGATGGGTTTTTTGGGATTCTTGCAGGAATTAAGAGAGAAGGATTTAAAACTTACAAAGCAATAAAAATTTTAAGAACTTTAATATTTTGGGTTATTATGTTAACTGTAATATTAGTTATAGAAAAAAGCATTCCAGGAGCTGGGTGGTTAAGTGAAACTATGCTTATGCCTTTAGTTGTATTTCAATTAATAAGCACTGTAAAAAATGCATCAATGGCTGGATTTATTAAAGGTGATGTTTTAAATCAAATCCTAGATAATATCGATAGACATAAAGGCCTTAGAAAATAGGTTGTCTTAATTCAATTTTTTTACTATATTTATAATCATGTATAGATACAACGCAAAATTAGATCGGGTTGTTGACGGAGATACTGTCGATGCCTTAGTAGACTTAGGATTTAATACCTGGAAAAAGGTAAGAGTTCGAATGATGGGGATGAATGCCCCTGAATCTCGTACAAGAGATTTAGAAGAAAAAAAACGTGGATTAGCTGCTAAAGCAAGATTAATTGAATTATTAGGAGATGGTAATTTTATTTTACAATCTCATGGGGTTGGAAAATATGGTAGATGTCTAGGTACCCTATTTGTAAAAGATACAGATATAAATAAAACTTTAATTAATGAGGGACATGCAACAGAATACTTTGGGGGTGCTAGATAAGATAAAACAAGGAATGTTTCCATTCCTTATTGGATTTTCTGCCCTGTCAGTTTCAGCTTCAGCTGCTTTCTATTCAGTTAGTGGCTTAAGCAAACTTTTTGCAGGAGCAAGTTTAGAAGTAATTATAATGGCAGGTTCATTAGAATTTGCTAAATTAGTTACAGCTTCACTTTTATACCAATATTGGGATACAATTAATAAATCTTTACGTACTTATTTATCTATAGCAACTATTATACTAGTATTAATTACTAGTATGGGTATTTATGGATTTTTAAGTGCTGCTTATCAAGAAACGTATTCTAAATTATCAACTATAGAAAATCAAAAAGGTTTTATTCAAAAGAAAATTGAATTTTATCAAAATGATGTAAATCGATATGATGAGGAAATTAAAAGAATATCTAGTAATATTAGTACTTTATCTAATGCAAAAGCTTCGACCATCCAAGTACGAGACACCACGGTATCTGGAGGCTTTAGACAAACAATATCCACAACTGAGCTTAGAATGGCGCAGAGTCGTATTAACATTGAGGAGGAGAATCGTAAGTTGGCGCAAGAAAAACGAACTATAGCATCTGATAGTCTTCAAAAATTCCAATTACAAGTATTAGATTTAGATAATAATAATGAAGTGGCTGGAGAATTAGGACCACTACAGTATCTATCGGGTTTAACGGGTACTTCTATGGATAAGATTATAAATTGGTTATTACTTATTATAATATTTGTATTTGATCCTTTAGCAATATCTCTTGTAATAGCAGCCAACTTTGCTTTTACTCAAGCTTATCCAAAAAAGAAATATAGAAAAAATTTATATGGAGAAAAAATAGAAGACATTGAAGTTAAAGATGCTGAGGAAATCCAAACCCAAGATGAGTTTATGAAAAATTTAGATAATCTTGAAAAGATTAAAGATTGGGAAGCAGCAGAACGAAGAATGGAAATTATAGGTCAAAATGGAAACGATGGAGAACATTACTCAGGATTAGACTTAAATAATGATGGTGTTATTAATGAAAAAGATATTGAAATTGCTAAAAATAGAATAAAAGAAATTGATAGTATATTAGAAAAAACTCCAAATTTATCTCGAGAATGGGCTAAACGTTTATCTATTGAAAGAAGAAAATTAGATGATGATGAAAATACAAAAATTTATTAAATTTCTTATAATTTGGATTAGTCAAAATCTAGCAATCCCTTTTTGGGTTGTAGGTCATATTCACTTATCAATTCATAATTTTCATGATTTAATAGAAATTGGGGCATCAATAGGAATGAATTTAATAGTAGCAATTGGGTTTTTTATAGATTATAAAGAAAATGGAAAGTAAGGAAATACTACAAATAGCAAATAAAGTATACCCTAAAATTAGGGCTCATTATGGTTTAGGTAAAAAAGAATACCCACCAATTGAAGTGTATAGAAATATATTTGCTAGACTAAGTGGAGAACCAGATATGGAAGGTGATGATCCTGCAGAAGCTGAATTTGACCGTAAAACAAATAAGTTATTTATATACTCAGACTTTAATGATAGTGTTGAGGATGTAATTAGGGGAGTTATTCATGAGTATATACATTATTTACAATCTGGATCTTGGATGAAAAGATATTATAGTATGGGTTATACTTATGGTAACCACCCATATGAAGTTGATGCTAAAAAAGCAGAAGAAGATTGGAAGTTATTTGTGTAATATGTGGATACCTGAATAAGGGTTCGTATATTTAAGTATAAGAAAAATAAAGGTCATGAATAATCTAGCACAAAAATCTTTAGTTATTGGTATTATAGTATTAGCAATGATATTTATTCCATTACTTATCAAAGCAGTATTTTGGATATTATTACAATTATTTAATTTTCCATTCCAATCGTTATTAATCTCAATTATAGTTATATGTTTGATATCCCTCTTACCAGAAAAGAAGTAGATAAACAATTATCACAATATCAAAAAATAAACTATAACCAGTTTAGATGGTGGAGGAGTTATCAACCAAAAAATAAACCACTTGATAATCGCAAACCACTTCGTGAGCGTATATTCAATGGTGATTTTGATTATTCATGTTATAAAGCTCAACAATATCAAGTCGAATATCAATTGAATGATATACTAAAAGAGTGTGGTATGGATTACGCAAAGTATTTAGAAAAAACCCCCGTTATTAGAGCACGAAGAAAACGTTTAATGGAAGATTTTGAAAAAGATGAAACTGAAAGATTACGTTCTTTAACAGTTGAATTTACAAAATACTTTAGATGTAATAGAGAACAAGTTGAAGAAGAAATGTTAAAATGTAGTGGCTCCCTAATAGATCTTTATTATATTATAGAAGAAAAATATAAAATAGTCCATATGCCTTATCCTTTAAAGCGTAGAGGACGACCCAAAAAAGTTATATAAATGAAAGTATCACACGAAGTACCTAGATGTTTACTAAAAGCATCACAAGAATTTAATGATTATGATTATTGCTTACCTCATCTATTAGATCAAGATGAAGAATATAAACAATATTTTTATAATGCTAAAGAAGAAGGACGTTATGTTATCATGGATAATTCACTTCATGAATTAGGAGAAGCATATGATTATGATAGATTAAGATATTGGGTCAATGAATTAGAACCAAATGAATTTATTGTACCAGATGTTTGGATGAATTGTTCTCAAACAGCGGCACAAGCTAAATATTGGAAACAATTTAAATATCCTAAAAAAACTAAACTCACAGCTGTAATTCAGGGTGAAGATAAGAATCAAGCTTATCTATGTGCTACTTTATTAGCAAATTTAGGATATAAAAAATTATGTGTATCTTATGGTGCTACTTGGTATAATAATTTTTTCCCACATACTAACGCAGATATGGGAAAAGCATTAGGTAGAGTACGATTTGTACAAGGTTTATTTAAGATAAAACATTTAAAAGATATTAAATTTCATTTATTAGGTTGTTCAATTCCACAAGAATTTGGTTGGTATGATGATGGTTTTCCATCAAGAATTGAATCAATTGATACTTCTAATCCAGTAATGGCAGCTTTAGATGGAACTAAATATAATAGTAATGGAATGAATTATAAACCAAATGCTAATATGAATGATTTTTTTGATGTTAAATTTGAAGATATTAAATACGAAGATATTATTTACAACACAACACAATTTAGAAGAATTAATAATTTAAAAATCAAATAATTATGGCAAAGTTAACAAGAAATGTAAATTACGCAAATTACAGATGGGAAGAATATGTGCTAACAGAAGAAGAATTAGCACAATGGAAAACAGGTGATGAAGATCTCCAACAAGAAATCATAGATAATGCAGATTGGGACCTAGTAAGAGATAAACCAATTGATGATTATAGTGAACCAGAATTTGTAGAAGAATAAAGATATGGCAGAATTTATAAGACACGCACTAGGACTTTGTGGAGAACACTATCATCCAAACTTATGGACTCTTTTAATAGGAGGAGTTGGATTTTCAACTATTTTTTCGTATGTTCGATCATATATAAAATGTAAATTTAATCAAGCGTTAGCCTATACGCGAAATACCTGGCAAATTTTAAATAAGTAAATTATGGCACATTGTGTAGTAAGTTTAAGTGGTGGAATGGATAGTAGCACCCTATTGTTAAGAGCTATCGAGAAATATGATACTGTAACAGGTATCTCATTTGACTATGGTCAAAAACACAGAGTAGAGCTAGAGAGAGCTCAATCATTAATTGATTACCTTGCAAGTAAAGGTCACAAAGTAAATTATCGTCAAATCAAATTAGATGGATTAGTAGATCTACTAGACTCAGCTTTGGTTACAGGTGGAGATGATGTACCAGAAGGACATTATGAGCAAGATAATATGAAAGAAACAGTTGTTCCTAACAGAAATAAAATGTTTGCTTCTATTACTCAAGCAGTTGCATTATCTGTAGCAAATAGAACAGAAGATGTTTGTGATATTGCTTTAGGTATTCATGCTGGTGATCATGCAGTTTATCCTGATTGTAGACAAGAATTTAGAGATGCAGATGATGCAGCTTTTAGAATTGGAAACTGGGATGCAGATAGAGTAGGTTACTTTACACCTTATTTAGATACTGATAAATTTGGTATTCTACAAGATGGAGAAAAATTATGTGAAATTTTAGGTATTGATTTTGATGAAGTTTATAAAAGAACAAATACTTCTTATAAGCCTTATCCTTCGGGAAATAGTGATTATAAGTCTGCTTCTAGTGTTGAGAGGATTGAGGCTTTTATTGCTCTTGGCAGAAAAGATCCCGTACAGTATGAGGATGAAACTGGAGAAGTTGATTACGAAGTAGCAGAAACCCATGTAAAACAAGTATTAGCTGAATATGAATAATAAAAAACAAGAATTACCTGATGCAAGATTGCATCAAAGAATTAGTTTCATCAAATCAGGCATTCGTATCTTAGGATACGGTGCCTTATGGTGGAGCTTGGACATTGCAGTTATTTTACTTATATTAAGTGAAGTAGTTGGAATAGGAGAAGAATTAGTATAATAACCAAAATTTAAAATATGAAAAAAATAATTTATTTTAGTGCTCCTTGGTGTGGTCCTTGTAAAGTTTTAGGACCAACTATAGAAAGATTAACTGGTGAGTTACCTATTACAAAAGTTAATGTAGATGAAGATAATACTATTTCTGCTAAATATGGAATTAGAAACATTCCTACATTGGTTTTAATAGATCAAAATGGTAAAGAAATTAATAGAATAGTAGGAAACATTTCAGAACAACAAATAAAACAATTTTATAATGGGTAAATTTCAATCAAGTAAAGTATTTGACGGGTTTAGTACAGTGTTTCGTCAATGGAAAGCTACAACAACACACTGTAGGTTTGTACATGGTTATGGAATTTCATTTAAAGTATATTTTGAAGGCGATTTAGACGAAAGAAATTGGGTTTGGGACTTTGGAGGTATGAAAAGAGCTAAAACTAAAATAGATGGTAAGTCTCCTAAAGAATGGATGGATTATATGTTTGATCATACTTTAATTGTTGCTGAAGATGACCCATTTTTAGAAGCATTTAAGCAAATGGAAGAATCAGAAGTAGCTCAAGTTAGAGTAATCCCAGCTACTGGTGCAGAAAAATTTGCTGAATATATTTATACTAAATTAAATAGTTTTGTTCAAACTGAAACTGAAGGTAGAGTAAGAGTTACTAAAGTTAAGTTTGCGGAACATGGAAAAAATGCTGCTTATTACAGCGAGTAAGTTATAATAGTGAATGAAAAACCACTTAAAAAAATTAACAATATGCACAAACAATTGAAACGTATTGAGGATTACGATAAAAATCTTCCGATTGTAGAAGTTTATACTGCAGTCCAATCTGAAGGCTCTAGAGCAGGATACCCCACAGTAGTAATTAGAACAACAGGATGCACTCACAGATGTTATTTCGGTGAAGGTGGTTGGTGTGATAGTTGGTATACAAGTATCCACCCAGAAAAAGGCCAATTTAATTTTAATAATATTATACAAAAGTATAAAGATAATCCTCATATTAAAGAGATGATGCTTACTGGTGGTTCACCTACTATGCATCCCGCTTTAGTAAATGAGTTAACCCATTTTGCACATGAAAATGATATATTCATTACTATCGAAACTGAAGGATCTCATTTCCTCCCCACTGATTATCCTATTAATCTTTTGTCAATTTCTCCTAAGTTTAGTAATAGCGTTCCCGTTGTTGGTGTTGCTACTCCTCAAGGAGGAATTACAGACGAAAGGATGGTTAAAAAACATAATTCGAAAAGGTTGAATTATGAAGCAATGAAACAATCAATTGCTTACCACTCAGACTATCATATTAAACCAGTATGGGATGGTAAAGATAAAGATGCGTTAGCTGAAATTATGGATTGTTTAGAAAAACTTGAAGTATCCCAAGATAAAGTTTGGTTTATGCCCGCAGGTGATTCAAGAGAAGCATTATTTAAATCATACCCCATATTATTTGATTGGGTAAGAGATAATGGTTACAGAATGACTTGGAGACCCCACATTATAGCATTTGAAGATCAAAGAGAAGTATAATGAATAAAATTTGGAGGTATTGGGCTAGAGCATTAGGTGAAAAGGTAGGAGAAGATAATAAAAAAGCAGATACTGTAGCTTGGATTAGAACTTTTATTATAGCGCAAGCTGTAATAACAAACCTGCTTATAGCTATTAACATTTTAATAGTTTGGTTTGGATAAGCAAGAAGCCCTTCGTATATTAGAGGAAATAGAAGAAAATGTTAATACCTGCTGTGCTATTACTATGGAACCAGATGATGTATTAGTATTAATAGATAAATTGAAAGAATATTTAAATGAAAAAAATTAAAAATATAGTTATATTAAAAATATTTTTATTTAAATTATGGTTACAAAGAATTAAAATTAAAATCAAGTTAAATGTCAGAAAATAAACGTAGAAAAGTTCATGAAGAATTAGAAGTAGTAAAAGTAGGTTATGCGAATGGTGTTGCAGAAGGATTTCCCTTTACAGATAAAGAAAAATTAAAAATGATTGATAAAGCAGAAAAAGCTTATGGTAAGTTTTTAGATGCTTTAAAATGTGATTGGAGAGATGATCCCAATTCAATGGAAACACCTCGACGAGTAGCTAAAGCTTATGTGAATGATCTATGGGCTGGTAGATACACAGCAATGTCCCCAATTACATCATTTCCCTCGGATGGTTATGATGGTATTGTTATTGAACGTAACATACCATTAACTTCAATGTGTTCTCATCACCATCAAACAATTGGAGGTGTAGTTCATATTGGATATATAGCAGGAGAAGGTGGTCAAGTAATTGGTTTATCTAAATTAAACAGAATTGTAGAATTATTTGGTCGTAGAGGAGCAATACAAGAACAATTAACATCAGCAATCCATAATGCTGTAGATAAAATTACAGAAGGAAATAAAGGTGTTATTGTTACTATAGTAGGTACTCATAATTGTGTATCTTGTAGAGGAGTTAAACATCAGGGTGCAGCAATGGTTACAACTAAAGCATCAGGTGTATTTAAAGATAATAAAAATTTAGCTCGTAAAGAATTCTTTGATAGTCTTAAAATTAATAACGGGGGACATAATATATAAGAGAAATGGCATTAGTAGACAAATCAGAAAATAAAATATATTTAAGTTGGGGAGATATTAATGATGCGGTTGATAACTTATGTAACAAGATTAGACATGATCAACCCAACATAGACTCAATCCATGGTATTGCTAGGGGAGGATTAATTCCCGCAGTTTTAATTTCTCATAAATTAGGTTTACCTTGGACTGATGTTATTTTACCTAATACTTTAGTAGTAGATGATGTATGTGATTCAGGGGTAACATTAGAAAATGCACCAGGTGTTTGGACAGCAGTATTACATTATAAACCCCACACATCATGTTTTCAACCTAGTATATGGGCAGAAATACATGAAGGTGATGAGTGGTTAATTTACCCTTGGGAAACTAAAGATTCAAAACCTATTCAAGATTATTTAAAACCTGGAGCTAAAGAATATAGAGATAAACTAGATGAATATTATAAATCAAATGAATAAATATGGAATATTGGCAAATTAAAACTCAAAATGAATTTGAGAATGAAAGAGGTAGGATACAAAAAACAACTGAATTATATTTAGTAGTAGCAGTATCAGCAACGGATGCAGAAGCTAAGATGTACAAACATAATGAAGGTATGTCTAATTTTAGAGTTGTAGAAGTAAAGAAAACCAAATTTTTAGAAGTAATAAGCTAATGGGAAAACAATTAGAATTATTTAGCAAAGCCAACGTGCCCTTTGTTAATGAAGTAGAAACTTTTAACCGCACGTTCGGAAAACCAAACAATTATGAACCGACAATACCAGAAAAAAAGGAGTGGGAATTCGTATACGACTTTGTACTTGAAGAATTGGAAGAATATAGACAGGCTTGCGAAAACGGAGACATCGTGGAAGTTTTGGATGCTCTGTGTGATATTGCTTACGTTTCCCTTGGGAACGGTACTATGTTACACGGCCTTAAAGATAAGATATGGCCTGCATATCAAGAAGTACAAGGAAGCAATATGTCGAAGTCTTGTAGCACTAAAGAGGAAGCCATGGAAACTGTCACCCTCCGCTCTAAAGAACAAGATGAGCCATGTCACTTTGAACAGATCGAAGACCGATTCGTAGTATACAGAACACGTGATCGTAAAGTAATGAAATCAATTAATTACTATAGACCAGATTTAAAACAATTCTTTACAGGAGATGAATTACAAAAATTCCATAAACCAGCAACCTTTATTTAATGTATAAAAAGTGTTATTTAGGAGATAAAATAAAACCTAATGTTTTTCAAATGCATCTTTGGGAAGAAGATGGGGGACATCAAATTATTGAATATGAAAATGTAGCATATCAAGAATGTACTGAAGAAGAACATACACATAAAGGATTAAATGGAGAATTTTTAAAATCCCAACCTAAATGGTTTTATTCTAAAAATCCGGATTATAGTCATAAAAATACACCTGGTTTACATTTCCATGATATGAAACCTCATCAAAAATTTTTAGTTGAGCGTTATGGTGTAAATGATGTTCCTTCTAAGGGACATAGAGAAGTATTTTTTGATATTGAGTGTGAAATAGGAGGAGCATTAACTGAAGAATATATTGAAGATGCTCCTATGCCTATTACTTCTATTGCTTGGTGGGATAAACAAAAAGATTATTGGTCTATACTTATTTTAGATAAAAAAAATCAACTATCACATACTAAAACAGGAAAAAATAAAAATAAAGAAATTATTCCTTGTACTACAGAAAATGAATTGTTAGCTAAATTTATTGAAGCTATAAGAGAGATGGATCCCGATATACTAGTAGGTTACAACTCAGATTATTTTGATATACCTTATTTATATTATAGAATGTGTAGAACAATAGGTAAAGATTGGGCTGATCATTTATCTCCTATTGGTAAAGTAGTTTCTAAGAAAAATAATAAATATTTTTTTAAACAAAATCAATATGTAGATATTGTAGGTATTGAATCTTTAGATTATATTCGTTTACATAAAAAATATAGTTGGAAAGATGAACCAAGTTGGAAATTAGATGCAATTGGGGCCAAATATGTAGGTATGAATAAAGTTGAATATGATGGAAATTTAGATCAACTATTTGAAACTGATATTCATAAATTTATTCAATATAACTTTGTTGATGTAGAAATTTTACAAAAGTTAGATGAAAAATTACAATATTTAGCTTTAACTAAAAACTTATCCCATAAAGGTAAGCATAATTATAGTGAAGTTTATTCTAATAGTATTACTCAAGATGGAGCAATTTCTGCTTATTTATTATCCCAAAATATAGTTCCACCTCCTAAAGAACCTTTCCCTCAAAAGAAAGATAGTTATGCAGGAGGATATCTTTTTTGCCCTAAAGCAGGATTATACAAATATATGTTTGATGAAGATTTAACATCGTTATACCCATCTATAATTATGTCAATTAACATTGGTAAAGAAACATTCGTGGGTCGTATTATAGATGCAGATGACCGTAATAATAGATTGGGTCTTAACGATTTAAAAGAACGTGACCCCGAAGAAAAATTATTAGTAGAAAATGCAAAACGAAAACAAACCTATGTTAATGCTGGTAGGTTAGTTGAAATGATCAAACAAAATGATTTAGCAGTAGCGGCTAATGGTTCAATGTTTAGAACAGATAAAGAAGCAGTATTATCCACTATACTTAAAAAATGGTTTAAGGAGCGTGTTATTTATAAAAATGCAATGAAAAAAGCATATAAAGAAGGAAACAAAGAATTAGGTGAATATAATCATTTAATGCAATACACAATGAAAATTCTTTTAAATTCATTGTATGGTGCAACTGCATTACCTTCATTTAGGTATGGTATGAATTTCCAAACCCTAAGTGAAGCAATTACATTATCAGGACACAGAATAATCCAAGAATCAGCCCTTTGTGCTAATAGACATATGAATAAAGTTATGCGAGGGGAATTAAAATTAGAAATATGACATTAAAAAAACAATCTATTAGAAAAAATCAACTAATTACTGTAGAAGGTAAACCTATATCTAAAGAAGAAATAATCACTAGAAGTGAAAAATGGAGTGAAATCCAAGAGAATTTTTTTAAAAAAATGCTTAAACAAGGGGGAACATTTAAAGTAGCGGGAATAAAATATAAAGTAGAATTAATTGAAAGAAGTGATTTAGACTCTAACGGAAATAAACCAATAACTGTACCACCATTACCAGGTGAAAGAACATTTTAATTATGATATTACAAGAGGCATTTAATTGGTATTTAAATTATAACCCAAATACTGATTCTTTAAGATCTTCTCAATTAAATAAAGTAATTGGGGAAATAGAAGATGAATTTATTAGTAATTTTGATTCTTCTAAAAAAATAATTTGTATAGAAACAGGTGCTTCCCATAATTGGAATGATGGTTGTGTTGGAGCTTTTTTTGCAAAATTATGTGAATTAACAAATGGGAAATTCTATTCTGTAGATATAAATTCTGAATTAATTGATAATAGTAAAACATTATATAATAGCTTAGGATTTACTAATATAACTCATCATATTGATGACTCAGTAAATTATTTAAAGAATACAAAAGTTATTCCTAATATAGTTCATTTGGATTCATGGGATTTAAATCTTCGAGATCCTTTTCCTAGTGCATTACATGGGTGGAATGAATTTTTAGCTATTGAAGATAAAATGCCTTTAGGGTCTCTTTTAATTATAGATGATAATTATTTTAATGGAACTTGGGTTAATTGGAAAGATAATCGTAATGATAAAGAATGGGATAGAGTAACAATTAATTATCCAATTGTAGGTAAAGGAAGTCATATTTACAGTTATGTTGAAAGTGGTAATAGTAATTGGATAAAATTAAGTAATGACCATGTTGGAACAAATGAAAAATTAGTTTATAAAAAAGTAAAATTATGTTAGTAGAAATTTCAAACGGAGAATTATTAGATAAAATTTCAATTTTAGAGTTAAAATTACTTAAAATTGAAGATGAAGAAAAACTAATAAATATTAAAAAAGAATTTGAAACATTAAACCCTTTAGTAATAGAACTATTTGAAAAGTATGATGGTCAATTACAAAATCATTATCTTGAATTAGCTAAAATTAATGGTCAACTTTGGGATATAGAAGATTGGATTAGAGATTGTGAACGTGAAAAGAGATTTGATAAAGAATTTGTAGAACTAGCCCGTTCTGTGTATATTACCAATGATAAAAGATGTGAAGTTAAAAAATTAATCAATTTAATGACCTCATCAGGATTAGTAGAAGAAAAATCATATAAAGAATATTAATGAAACATTTAGAAGAAACACCTTGGTGGATATGTGATACAGATGATGAAAATTATTGTGCCTACGTTGATACTGATTCTAATTATTTTAATGCTGAACCTTTACTTTTTAAGTTATATCCTAATTTTGAAGAATTATCTGCAGAAAAAAAAGATGATATTTTAGAAAAGGTAGCAATGAAATATCAAGATGTAATTAATGAAGATTATGATAGATTAGCTAAAGAGTGTTTTAATGTAACTGAACATCGACTTGAAATGAAAACTGAATGTGTTATTCGTTCAGCTTATTTTAGAGCAACTCGTCGTTATGCTCAATGGATTACTAAACAAGAAGGAATTGCTAAAGAATCTTTAGATATTAAAGGTTTGGAATTTATGAAAGCAAATTTTCCACCTATCTTAGGATCATTTTTTAATGACATACTTCAACAGGTACTAAAAGGTGAAGAAAAATCTAGTATTTTAGATCAAATTAAAATATTTAAAAAACAAATCTTAGATGGTACAATACCACTTACTAAACTAGGTAATCCATCAGCAGTTAAAAAATTAGAAAAATACTCGGGTAAAAATGCTAGAGCAGGAGAAATGTTTACAGAAATACTTAAAGGAGCTCCTGCACCTGTACGTGCTACAATTCGTTATAATGATTTATTAAGGTTATGGCAATTAGATAAAAAATATAATTTAATTACACAAGCAGATAAAGTTAAATGGATTTATTTAAGAGATAACCCTTATAAAATAGAAGCATTAGCATTTCAAGATTTTGATGTGCCTGAAAAAATTAATGATTTTTTAAATGCTTATGCTGATAGACAAAAAGTATTTGATTCAATATTATTAAATAAATTAGAAGGATTCTTTAGTGACTTACAATGGTCATTAGATTTAAATCCTTATACAAATGCATTAGCATCTTTTGAGATATAAAATAAACTTCGTATATTACAACTATGGTAAATAAAACAACACTAACATCAGTTATTTCAAAATATTATTTAAATGGTTTAAATAATCAAGTAAAATGGCGTATTAAAGATAACCAATTAACTGTTTATGCGGGTGAAAATGGTAGAGTATGTAAAGTAATACATAATAATTTTAACCTTGAAGACTCAGAATTAGGTGTATTTGATACTCATAAACTTAGTAAATTACTTTCTATCACCAACGGTGAATTAAATATTTCACTTGAAAAAATTAAAGCGGTTTATACTAAAATACATATCGCTGATTTAAACTTTGATTTAACTTATTCATTAGCTGATATTTTAATTTTAGGTAAAAATACTTATTATGAAGATCCTGAAGAATTTGAAATACAAATTGATTTAACAAATGAAGATATTAATCATTTAATTAAAGCTAAAAGTGCTTTAGCTGATGTTAATAATATGTTAATCACAAGTACCACAGATATGGATGGGACTAATATATGTGAAATTATATTTGGTGATAATACAGGATTTTCAAATAAAATTACTTATCAGCTTAGAGGTAATATTACTAAAGGAGATATTCAAATTCCTTTTGATTCAGATATATTTAAAGATATTTTAAATGCTAATAAAGATATGGAAAGTGGTACACTGAAAATATCTGAAGTAGGAATGTTAAAATTAAATTTTTCAACAACAGAAACAGAAAGTGAATACTTTATTGCAAGAAATGAGTAAACACATATGTATAATAGAACATAAAATGGAGCTAGGGCACGTGTTATGTTTAAATTAAATTAACCGAGAGCTACGGCCTCACAAAACTAAATGATATGAGTACATTATTCAATGAACGTACACCGTTCGACTTACTATTCCGTAACTTTTTTAAAGCAGACGGATCTTTTCAACCAACAACGTTTGACAACAAACAACCTCACCCACTAGATATTTTTTACGACGAAGAAGGGCTTCACTTTGAGATTGCCTGTACTGGTCTAACTAAAAAAGATATTCAACTAGAAATAGATGGAGATCTTTTAAAAATTATCTATGATAAACCAAAAGAAGAAGAAGATTATTCTGGTTATATCTATAAAGGATTAGCTAAACGATCTTTTAATCTAGGTTATAAAGTAGCAGCTAAATTTGAACTTGAAAGTTTAACTGCTGGAATGAAAGATGGCTTACTTCATATTTTTATTCCAATAGCTGAATCTAAGAAGCCAAAAACAATTAAAATTCAATAATAAGTTTTATTAAAAAAGCGTGTCCTAGCGCATTTTATTTCGTATATTAACGTCTAAATAAATAAGTTATATGATAAAAAAAAGAAAGTCTATTCAGACTATTACCGATCCCTTACTAGAACCATTCTTTATTACTAAGGACGAATACAGTTATACTGTAAAACAAAATGTGACATCTGATGCCAATCATTTTAGGGCTAAAGGTAAAGCAAAAACTTATGAAAAATCCCTATATTATTATGCTAATTTTGAACAGGCTTTACAAAAAATAGCTAAATTACAAGCTGATATTGAAGATTTTGATAGTTTAGATGAATATATTAACAATTATACAAAAATAAGTACTAACATTAAAAATTATACAAATGGAATTAGAAGCATTGTTTGATGCCGTTATTGTAAAACCCCAAGAAGTTGAAGAAACTACTTATGGGTCAATTATTGTGCCTGATTTAGGTAAAGATAGAAATGAGCATGGAACTGTAGTAGCAGTAGGTCCTGGTAAACCAACTGTAACTGGAACTTTTTTACCAACAACTGTAAAGGTTGGGGATAAAGTAGTTTTACCAACAGTAGGTTTTACTAAATTACAACATTTAGGAGATGAATATTATATTGGCCCCGAAAATCAAATTTTAGCAAAAATTAACCAAACAGAGAAAAAAGAAGATGAATAAACAAGTTACATTAGGTTCAAAAGCTAGAACCAATTTAGTAAAAGGAATTGATACCTTAGCTGATGCTGTAGTATCAACACTAGGACCAAATGGTCGAAATGTAGTAATAGCAAACGAAATGGGAGTTCCACAATCAACAAAAGATGGAGTTACAGTTGCTAAATCAATTAAACTAAAAGATCCTGAACAAGAATTAGGAGTACAATTAGTAAAACAAGCTGCAATTAAAACAGCTGAAAAAGCAGGTGATGGTACAACTACATCTACTTTATTAGCTCGTGAAATGGTAAAAGCAGGATTAAATGCTTTAAATAATAATGAAAATGCAGTCCAAATTAAACGTGATATTGATTCTACAGTTGAAAAAGTAGTTAACAATCTTAGAAACAATATTTCAGAAGATATCTCAGGAGAAGAACAATTAGAACAAATTGCAACTATATCAGCAAATAATGATCCAGAAACCGGAAAATTAATTGCTACTGCTATTGACAAAGTAGGAATGGAAGGAGTTGTTCATATAGAAGAATCCCGAACAGGAGAAACATATTTGGAAACAGTAGAAGGTATGCAATTTGATAGAGGTTATAAATCCCCGTATTTTGTAACTGATAATAATACAATGACTGCTACTTTAGATAATCCACTTATATTAATTGCGGATAGTAAAATTACTCAAGTAAAAGAATTATTACCTATTCTTGAAAGTGTTTCTTCACAAGCAAAATCATTACTTATTATAGCAGAAGATATTGATCAAGAAGCATTAGCAACTCTTATTGTTAATAAAATGAGAGGTACTATGAAAGTATGTGCTGTAAAAGCCCCAGATTTTGGTGATAGACGTAAATTAGTTTTAGAAGATATTGCAGTCACAACAGGTGGTGTAGTATTTGATAAACAAAAAGGAATGAAAATGGATAAATTTAGTTGGGAATGGTTTGGAGAAGCTAGAACCGCAACTATAGATAAAGAAAAGACAACACTGGTAGATGGAAAAGGAACAATTGAATCAATTGAAACACGTATTGAAGAACTACAACAACAAATTGACAAAGCAGACTCACCGTTCGAAATCGAAAAACTCCAAGAAAGACTTGCAAAATTTGTCGGAGGAGTAGCAGTTATTCATGTAGGTGGAAATACTGAAACTGAAATGAAAGAGAAAAAAGATAGGGTTGATGATGCTTTACATGCAACAAAAGCCGCTATTGAAGAAGGTATAGTACCTGGTGGTGGAACAGCATTATTATATGCATCATCAGGATTAGAAGCTAAAACAACAGGAGCAGCTATTGTAATAGAAGCTTGTGCTAAACCCTTTAATCAAATTTTAGTTAATGCTGGGTTTGATGAAGTTAAGGGGCAAATTTTAGCTGATAATTTAGTTAACTCTGGTAATGATACTTGGGCTGGATTTAATATTAAAAATGAAAAAACAGTTAATATGAAAGAAGCTGGTATTATCGATCCAACTAAAGTAGCAAGAACTGCATTGCAAAATGCGGCATCTGTTGCTGGTACAGTATTACTAACAGAATGTACTGTAGTAAATGAAATTACTGAGGAAAATCCTCAACAACAAGTTGATCCATCAATGATGGGTTATTAACCAATAAATAATAAAAAAATGACAAAACAAGAAATTTTTGAGATTATTGAAACAAATTTCAATATCTTAGCAGCAGAAAACGATGGAACTACTAAGGCAAGTCAAGCACGAGCTAGAAAAGCAGCCCAAGCTATTAAACGAGTAATCACAGATTATAAAAAAGCATCTGTGGCTGAGTCAAAATAGTTTCGTATATTATGGCTACAAAGATTGAAGAAAAAAATATCCTAATCGCTCGGAGAGTTCCTCCGGGCGACAAATGGAGATTAGTTGCAAATGAACCAGATGGTCCTGTACATAAAACTTTAACTGATGCCTTAGAAGCATACATGGTCAAAACAGGATTTAAAGGTCACTACAGGTTAGAACCACTTAAAAGTAGTTTATATGCAATTGATTCTAAAGAAACAGAAGTAATACCAGAACCAGAAAAGAAATATTCAATATATGGCGAATACGGAGAATAGTTTATTAGTAGAAAAATATAGACCTAAAACATTAAATAATTATGTTGGAAATGAAAATATAAAAAAATCTATATCTGCCTATTTAAACCAAAATGATATTCAAAATTTTATATTTTATGGTCCTGCAGGAACTGGTAAAACAACGTTAGCAAAAATTATTGTTAATAGTCTAGATTGTGATCATCTATATATTAATGCTTCTGATGAACGTGGTATTGAAACCATTAGAGATAAAGTTTCTAGTTTTGCATCTGTTGCTTCGTTTAAACCACTTAAAGTGGTTATTTTAGATGAAGCAGATTTTCTTACAATTCAAGCTCAAGCATCACTTAGAAATATAATTGAAACATTTTCTCGTACTACAAGATTTATTATGACTTGTAATTTTGTAGAACGTATTATTGATCCCCTACAATCTAGATGTCAAGTACTTAAAATTGTACCTCCAACCAAAAAAGATGTTGCTAAACATTTAAATTGGATTTGTAATGAAGAATCAATTACACATGAAATAAATGATTTAGTACCTCTAGTTAATCAATATTATCCCGATTTACGTAAGTGTATTAATACTATACAATTATCAACTGTAGATGGTGGGGCAAATGATTTATATCTTAGGTTAGATCAATCCATACTAGTATCATCTAATTATATAGACAAGGTTATTACTGAATTATCTAAAGGTAATAAAGTATCATCATTTAATACCATACGTCAAATTATAGCAGATGCTAATGTAGATGACTTTGATGAGTTATTTAGAGCACTTTATGATCGTTCATCTGAATATTATAAAGATAAAGAAGGCACAGCAACACTAGCAATAAACGAACACCAATATAAAGCAAATTTCCGTATTGACAAGGAAATAAATATAATGTCATTAATTCAAACTTTAATAAAATATAAATAATTAAACTATGGAACAACCAGTTCAACAACCCAAAATCGATTTATCCAACACTACTGCATTAAAAAACTTTGATGGAGGGGATACATTTACTCAACAATTTATCATTCGTAAAGTTTCTAGATTTGTAACAGGTACTGATGAAGATGCTATGATGCCTATTCCAGTATTTGTATGTACAGAATCAGGTAAAATTGTAGGAGAAGGATTACCTCCTGAATTAAGAGAAGAATATAAAGATCAACTTCTTTAATGAAAAATATTTTTGATTGGTTAAAAGCAATTAATAATACCAAACCCCCAGCTGAGTCTTTTACAGACAAAGATTGGGAGGTTTGGAACAGTTATATGATACATAGATTTTTATCTATGAATCCTGATTATTTAGAAATTGTAAATTATGTTCAAGATTTTCCCCCGCAGGAAAAAAGAATGATTTATAATATTTATAGAGAATTTATTCCAAAAAATAATAAATGGAGTAAATATATTAAATCTAAAGTAAAACAACCAAATAAAGATTTAATTATTAATATTAAAAATTATTTCCAATGTTCATCAAAAGAAGCAAAAGAATATATAAATATATTGGATTCTACAGACGTAGGTCGTATATTATCTAGTATAGGATTAGAAAAAAAAGAAATTAAACAATTATTAAAATGACAAAAGAATTATATAATATGTTAAAAACATCTGCTGAGGCAGATAAAGCTAAAGCATTATTATCACTTGAATTACTTGGTAATAAAGCAGTAGGAATTGGAGATCACTCTACAGAAGATTTTTATAAAAATGCTGAAGAAGCACTTATAAATCTAGTTGATGCTGATGATAGATTAGCAGCACTAAATACTTATTTTCTAGATAGTAAAGAACAAATCAATGGGTGATTCAGTTAAAAAATACATGGAGAGTTTAGAAAATAAAATTAATAGCGGGGGACATTTTGCTTCCAACGCCATCCAATTATCAAAATTTATGAGTGATAGAGAAATTATGAATGCTAAAAACGGGGTATCAACAAAATTAAGTGTACAAGTATTCGAAAAAGAATACCCTGAATTATCTAAGGAATTTAAAAAAATCCAAAAAGAAATGTATGAAATGTTTGCCCGTAAACATATGGATTATGGTTTAAATAACATTGCTTTAGGTGGAGATATCGTTAATAACAGCGATGATAAACAATTTTCATTAACTGGGTTATGTATTAGATTAACTGACAAAATATCACGTTTAAAAAATTTACTAATTAATGGTAGATCATTTGTTGAAGGTGAAGGTATGCAAGATACATTTATAGATATTGCTAATTATGGAATAATCGGTCTTTTAGTAGGTCGAGATAAATGGAAAAAATAGTTTGGCTAAAAAACTTCCAAAAATAGTAAAAGAGATTAGAAATAATCCCCCACCACCTATTAATTATGCATATCAAAAGAATATATCATATTCTCAGATGTCTATATTTAGAGGATGTCCTCATAGATGGAAACTTCAGTATAAAGATAAAATTAAACGATTTACATCTTCTATCCATACTGTATTTGGAACTGCTATGCATGAATCAATGCAATATTATCTAGATTATGCTTATGAAAAATCATTTGCTGCTGCTGATAGAGATATTGATTTAAAAGAAGATTTTCAAGGTCGATATATAAGTGAATATCAAGTACAATATAGAAAGAATAATGATTCTCATTTTTCTGATGCCGTTGAAATGAGAGAATTTTTTGAAGATGGGGTAGCTATTTTAGAATGGTTTAAGAAAAAGCGTAATAGATATTTTAGTAAAAAGGGTACATATTTAGTTGGATGTGAAATACCAATTGTAGTAGCACCAAATAAAATGTTAAATAACGTATTATATGTGGGGTATCTTGATGTTGTAACATATTGTGAAACAACAGATACATTTAAAATAATCGATATAAAAACAAGTACTAATGGGTGGAATGATTATTCTAAAAAAGATGAAAATAAACAATTCCAACTATTACTCTATAAACAATACTTTTCAGAACAATATAATATACCTTTAAATAAAATTGAAATTGAGTTTTTTATTCTTAAAAGAAAGGTATTAGATCCTAATGATGAAAAGCTTATGTCACCTTATCAAGCTTATAGGGTACAACAATTTGCACCACCAAGTGGTAAAATTAAACTATCAAGAGCAAAAAATGCTATTAATGATTTTATTAATGAATGTTTTAATTCAAGTGGTAAAATAAAAGAAGCAGATTATCCAAAATCTCCTTCTAAATGGAATTGTAATTTTTGTCCTTATGGAGAAGATAAAGAATTATGTGGAGCTAAACAACATTTTTCGTAGGTTTCCACATACGTATATATATAAATAATGTTTTAATAAATAAAGACTATGAGTTCAACAAAAAACCAAACACTAACTAGTGTTAAAGTCCAAACCCCTTTATTTGAGGAATTTAAAATTGAATGTGTAAAGCGTAAATTTTCATTTCAAAAACTTGCTGATCGTGCTTTGTTTTTGTATCTTACAGATGAAGATTTTCGTAAAAAAATTACAAATCAAATTAACCTCCAAATAAAAAAGAATGGATAGAAAATTTAGTTATATTCCCAAAGATAAACGTAAAAAAATACTTTTAATTTGTGATGATATCAGAGTACATTCAGGTGTTGCTACTGTTGCTAAAGAAATTGTAGTACATACTGCAAATCATTTTAATTGGTGTCAAATAGCAGGTGCTATTAGACATCCTGAAAAAGGAAAACAACTAGATCTATCAGATGAAACTAATAAAGTAGCAAAAATTGAAGATTCTTATGTAAAATTATTCCCTGTAGATGGTTATGGTAATGAACAGATTTTAAGAGAAATTTTAAAATTTGAAAAACCAGATGCCGTAATGTTGTTTACAGATCCAAGATATTTTGAGTTTGTTTTTAGAATGGAGGCTGAAATTAGAAAAATTTGTCCTATTATGTATCTTAATATTTGGGATGATTTACCTGCTCCTATGTATAACAGTGCTTACTATGAAGCTTGTGATTTATTAATGGGAATTTCAAAACAAACTGTAAATATTAATAAGTTAGTTTTAAAAGGAAAAGAAAAAAATAGACTATTTAAATATTTACCTCATGGTAAAAATGAAAATATCTATTACCCTTTAACACAAGAAGAAAAATCATCAAAAGATTTTATTAACTTTAAAAAAAGTATATTTAAAAATAAAAACCCTAAATTTGTTGGTTTCTTTAACTCTAGGAATATTAGAAGAAAACAAATCCCTGATACTTTATTAGCTTTTAGAGAATTTTTATATTCATTACCTAAAGAAGAAGCTAAAGAATGTTTTCTAATATTACATACAGAAGCAGTAACTGATCATGGTACAGATCTATATAAAGTAAGAGAATATTTATTTGGAGAAGATTTTGAAGATCAAATTATATTTTCCCACCAAAAATATGATGATAGAATATTAAATTGGTTATATAATATAGCTGATGTACAACTATTAATTACATCAAATGAAGGATGGGGATTAACAATTACTGAGGCTATTTTAGCAGGTACTCCTATTATAGCTAATACTACAGGTGGGATGCAAGATCAAATGAGATTTGTAGATAATGAAGGTAAATGGTTTGAACCGGATGAGAATGTGCCTTCTAATCATAGGGGTACATATAAAGAACATGGTGAATGGGCATTTCCAGTTTATCCAACTTCAAATTCAATACAAGGTTCTCCTCCTACTCCTTACATTTATGATGATAGATGTTCATGGGAAGATGTTAGTAAAAGATTAAAAGAAGTATATCTTATGAATAAAGAGGAACTTCAATCTAGAGGGTTAAAAGGTAGAGAATGGGCTATAAGTAATGAAGCTGGTTTTACATCAAAACACCAGGCTGAAAGATTTGTAGAATATGTAAATGAACTATTTGATACTTGGGAACCAAGAGAAAAATATGAAATAGTAAATGCAAATGAATATAAAGGAAAATTTTTAAACCATAAAATAATTTATTAATGAGTAAAACAAGTTTTGTAATAAGTTGCCCATTTGACACTTATAGTGGATATGGAGCTAGATCAAGAGATATAGTTAAAGCTATAATACAATCTGGAAAATATGATGTAATGTTATTACCCCAGAGATGGGGATCAACTTCTTGGGGTTTTTGTGATGCACACCCTGAATGGAAGTTTTTAAATGATTTAAAAATTAATAGATTAACTAAACGTCCTGATATTTGGATGCAAATTACAATACCTAATGAATTTCAACCAGTTGGGAGATATAATATTGGATGTACCGCAGGTATTGAAGCTGATAAATGCAAACCAGAATGGATTGCTGGTTTAAATAAAATGGATAGGAATTTTGTGTCTTCTAAATTCACAAAAAAGATGTTTGAAGAACAAATATTTGATCAAAAAGATAAAAAAACAAACCAAGTTATAGGAAGTATTAAATTAGAAAAACCTATAGATGTTGTATTTGAAGGTGTAGATTTAGATACATATAAACCTCTAAAAAGTACTGAATTAACTACTTTTGATTTTAGTAAAATTAAAGAATCATTTTGTTATTTATTTGTAGGACATTGGATGAAAGCAGATTTTGGTCATGATAGAAAAAATGTTAGTTTATTAGTAAAAGCATTTTATGAAACATTTAAAAATAAAAAGAAAAAACCTGCTTTAATATTAAAATCATCTACTGGAGTAGCAGGATATATGAGTAGAGATGAAATTTTAGATAAAATTAACAAAATTAAAAAATCAGTAGATTCTAAAATTTTACCTAATATTTATGTTTTAAATGGAGAATTTAGTGATTCTGAAATGAATGAATTATATAACCATCCTAAAGTAAAAGCAATGGTTAGTTTAACTAAAGGAGAAGGGTTTGGTAGACCATTACTAGAATTTACTACAACAGGTAAACCTGTAATAGCTTCAGGTTGGTCTGGTCATACAGATTTTTTACATAATCAATTTTCAGTTTTAATACCTGGAGAATTAGAACCTGTACACGCCTCTGCTGCTAATAATTGGTTAATTACTGAAGCTAAATGGTTTAAACCTGATACTAGATATGTTGGAGGTTCTTTTAAAAATGTATTTGAGAAATATAAAGATTTTAGAACAAAAAGTAAAAGACAAAAATATTATACACAACAAAATTATAGTTGGAAACATATGGAAAAATTAGTTAATGAAATTTTAGATAATAATCTTCCAGAGTTTCCTAAAGAAATGGAGCTAAAACTCCCAGAATTAAATATACCAAAATTATGAAACATGACTCACTAAAAATATGCACCAGATGTGGTTCAGATGCTTGTTATACCCAAGAAGTAACTAAAGATATTAATATAGAAATGTGTTATGGATGTGGTTTTCAAAGTAACAGTATAATTAAAAAAGGAAATGAATTCTTTAATCAACAATTTGAAAACCTTCCAGAATTATATAAAGAATTAATGGATGAAGAAGAAGAAACAGGTAAAATATGGATGCCCACTATTATTAACTTAAAAGATAAGGGTATGGTTTTTGCTGATGGAACTGGAAGAAATAATTGGAGATGGGCTGCAGTCAAAGCAGTAGAAATACCTAAGGAAGAACAAGAAAAATTTAAAGGAGAAAAACATAAAGCTGATATGTCTACTATAAAACATTTTGTAGAACGTGAATTTATAGAAGCACTTTCATATATTGGCGTATTACCAGAATAAATGAAAATATTAGTTACAGGTGGAGTTGGATTTGTAGGAACAGCTCTAATTAAAAAATTGTTAACCGAGGGACATAATGTTCACTCATTAGATAATTATGAAATTGGTGTTATTGAAAATGAAATAGCTGGTTGTAATTATCATATTGGGGATATAGAAAATATAAGTTTAATGGATAAAGATTTTGATCTAATATTTCATTTAGCTGCTCTATCTAGAATACAACCTTCATTTAATAATCCAAATGAAACCTACAGAGTTAATACAATTGGAACACAAAGGGTATGTGAATTTGCTAGATTAACGGGAGCTAAAGTTGTATATGCTGGTTCCTCTTCTAGATGGCATGATCCATATCAATCACCTTATGCTGCGTGTAAACACATGGGAGAAGAAGCATGTAAAATGTATAAAAAAACCTATGGTATGAATATTGAAATAGTTAGGTTTTATAATGTTTATGGTCCTGGTGAAATAGTAGATGGAGATTGGGCTGCGGTTATAGGAAAATGGAGACGTCAAGTTAGAGATGGAGAACCAATAACCATTGTAGGTAATGGTGAACAAAGAAGAGATTTTACCTATATAGATGACATTATAGATGGACTATGGAAAATTGGAATGAAGGAATTAACACATGAAGATGCCTGGGAATTAGGAACGGGTATGAATTATTCTATTAATGATGTTTATTTAATGTTTAAGGAAAGATTTGGAGTTGATTTTATTAACTTACCAGACCAATCAGGCAATTATAGAGCTACTTTAAGAGAAAATGATGATAGTTTAGATAAATTAAATTGGAAACCTTCAGATAAATTAAGAGATTATATCTTAAGTTTAAACAAAAATTAAATATGAAAATAAGTTATGCAATAACCGTATGTGATGAGTTTCTTGAAATACAAAAACTTCTCTCACTATTATTAAATAATAAAAGACAACAGGATGAAATTGTAGTATTAGTTGATTTAAGTAAAAATGAACCTACATCTGAACTCTTAAGTTATCTTCATGAACTAAGTTCTGAAGATTGTATTAAGTTAGTTGAAGACAATTTTAAAGGACATTTTGCTAATTGGAAGAATTTATTAACTAATCATTGTTCTGGAGATTTTATATTTCAAATAGATGCTGATGAAACCCCCCATGAAGTATTATTAGGTTATCTTCCTGAAATATTAGGAAATAATCCTAATAATGAAGTATATTTAGTTCCTAGAGTTAATACTGTAGAAGGATTAACAGATGAACATATTAAAAAATGGGGATGGAGAGTTAACGATGCCGGTTGGGTAAATTGGCCTGATTATCAATGGCGTATTTGGAAAAATAAACCAGAAATTAAATGGGTAAATAAAGTACATGAAAAACTAGAAGGTTTTAAAACATATGCTACCATTCCTTTAACTGAACAATTATCTTTATACCACCCTAAAAATATTAATCGTCAAGAAAAACAAAACGCTTATTACGATACATTATGAAAATATTATATGTAACAAATCATAATGATATTTTTGATTTTACTAAAGGGGTTATTAATGATTACCAAAATGATTTAGTATTTCATGGTTTAAGAGAATTATTTGGAGATGATGTTGTAGATAGTACACAAATAATATCTTTATATAAAGAATTTGAAGGTAAGATTTTGCCTCAAAACTTATGGGGACGTATGACTCTTTTTTGGTTAATAGGTGATAATAATATAGATAGAACTAATATTGAAGATAAAATTAAAGATAAATATTATGATTTAATTATTTATGGGTCAATTAAACGTTGTAGAAATTATTATAATCTAGTTTCTAAAGTATACCCACCTGATAGAGTTATACTAATTGATGGAAATGATGAAGAAACTTTAGATCCTTTACATACTAAACATCTATATTTTAAAAGAGAATTTTTACCTGGCTATGAACATAAAAATATCCATCCTATAACTTTTGGTATTCCTTCTTCTAAAATAGCCAAATTGCCTATAACAAAAACACAACAATATGCAACTAACATCCCAGGTAAACCTGAAACTTATATTTTTAAAGATGAAAAAAGTTACTATGAAGATTACCAAAAATCATATTATGGAGTAACTACTAAAAAAGCAGGATGGGATTGTATGAGACACTATGAGATATTAGGTAATTATTGTATGCCTTATTTTCCAGAATTAGAAAAATGTCCTAAGAATACTTTATCTTTACTACCAAAAGAATTACTTATAGAAGGAAGAGAGTTAACGAAAAATTTTAATATTGAAAGATATTATAATATTTTAGATGAACTATTTGATTATACTAAACAAAATCTTACTACAAAAAATGTAGCTGAGTATATATTATCTAAAATATGATATTAAAGGAAATTATAAATAAATCATATTATGGTACCTGTAATTATATTGGTAATCTTAATGATCTTAAAAGATTAGAACAACTTATTTTATATAATTTTAATGTACTAAAAGAATATAAAGGTATTATAGTAGCCACTAACTATGGAAATCTAGATTTATCCTCCCAAAATTCAGAAATGTGGTTAAAGTATTTCCCTAATTGTCATATAATTGATTTAAATGAAAATAGAGGACATAATTTTGGGACTGCTGATTTAGACAATGTCTTATTTGATTATTGTAAACAAAATAATATAGAATGGTTATGTAAATCATCAGGAGATACTATTTTAGAAATAGAAGTACTTAATAATAGAATTGAAGAAAGTGATTTTTATTACTTAAATGGAATTGGTTATGGTGGAATGGTTAAATATAATTTTAATTTAGATGTAATAATTAAAGAAGATTTTTATCCACAAACTAATTTTTATTTTATAAATGTATCAAAAACAGATTATTTAAATGATAAAGATTACATTAATAAAACATATGACACTATTAAAAATAATTCTGAATATAATGGAAAAATTTGGGAATATTTTAGTGGGTGGAGTTGTGAAGATTTCTTAAAAAATTGTGTTATTAGAAATAATCTTTCCAAATTTCATTTGGTTACTCCAAAAAATTATCGTATATTACTTCAATATATAAAAGATTCTCAAATACATGACTGTAGTCATAAACAAATAATGATTGAAAATATTTGTCATTTACATGAGGGTAATAATATAATAAAACTTTAATATGAAACAAACAAAAAAAATTTGGTATGCTCCTTATAAGCATGAAGCTTATGGTCAAGAAGAAATTGATGCCGTAGTTGAATCACTAAAATCAGGTTGGTTAGGAGGACAAGGTCCTAAATCAGTTGAATTTGAAGAAAAAATTGCTAAAACATTTGGTAAAAAATATGGTGTATTTGTTAACTCGGGTTCATCAGCATGTTTATTAGCTATTGCTGCTTTAGACTTACCTAAAGGAACTAAAATTATTACACCTGCTTGTACATTTGCTACCACATTAGCTCCTATTATCCAATTAGGATATGTACCTGTATTTGTAGATGTAGATTTAACTACATATTGTGCAAATATAGATCAAGTTATAGCTAAAGTAACAGATGATACATCAGCAATTATGTTGCCAAATTTAATTGGTAATAAACCAGATTGGCCTAGACTTAAAAAGGCATTAGTTGATATGGGTAGAGAAGATATTTATTTAATTGAAGATTCAGCTGATACTTTAACTCAAACACCTGAAACAGATGTTGCCACTACTAGTTTTTACGCTTCACACGTTATTACAGCTGGTGGAGTAGGTGGAATGGTAATGTATAATGATAAAAAACATGTTACTAAATGTTTACAATATAGAGATTGGGGTAGATTAGGTGATGATTCTGAGATTATGGATGATAGATTTAATCATATAGTAGATGGGATTCCTTATGATCATAAATTTTTATATTCAGTATTAGGTTATCATATGAAAGCTAGTGAAATGAATGCCGCATTTGGTATTGTTCAATTAGAAAGATTTGGTGTTAATAGTAAAATTAGAAGAGATAATGTTGAACGTTATTTAGAAAATTTAAAAGGGGTTGGGGATCTAATTTTACCTGATGATAGTATTAAACCTAATTGGTTAGCAATACCCTTACAAACAGAAAAAAGATTTGAATTATTAAACTTTTTAGAGAATAATAACATCCAAACTAGAGTAACATTTGCCGGTAATGTAACTAGACACCCAGTTTATCGTGAGTATTTAGAAGACTTTGAAAATTCAGATACTATTATGAAAAATGGATTTTTACTAGGAGCTCATCACGGGATGACTGTTGAAGATGTAGATATTGTATGTGATAAAGTTAAAGAATTTTTTAATAAATAGATGAAAGTAGCTATATTAGGGGATGGATTACTAGGAATAGAATTATCAAAACAAACTAATTGGGATATTATTAGTAGAAATTCTCATGGTCTTGATTTTAATGATATATCATCTTGGTATCAATATTTAGTTAAATATGATGTAATTATTAATTGTATAGCTAACACTGATTCATACTCCAAAGATAAAACCCAACATTGGAACATAAATTATAAATCAGTAGTAAGACTATGTAATTGGTGTAATGAATATGATAAAAAATTAGTACATATATCTACTGAATTTGTTTATGCTAATAATGAAAAACCACCTACAGAAGAAGATATTCCATCCCCTGATAATACTTGGTATGCTTATACTAAATTATTAGCAGATGAATATATTAAACTTACTAGATTTAATTATCTAATTTGTAGAGAATTACATAAACCAAATCCATTCCTATATGATGAGGTTTGGAAAGTCCAAACATCAGGAGATACAGTTGATAAAATAGCTAATTTAATAATACAATTAATAAATAAAAATGCTAGTGGAGTTTTTAATGTTGGTACTGGGGATAAATGGTTAAAAGAACTTGCACCTAAAACAAGTAAAGTAATACCACCTCCATTTAAAACCCCATTTGATACTAGAATGGACTTAACTAAACTTAATAACTTTTTAAATGAGAATAATATATAGAATATCAGATGCTGGTTATAATAAAGTCAAACCAGAATATATTAATAATGAAAATTGTTTAGCTAATGCTACTAAGGTATTTGATAATTCAACCTGGAGTGTTATAGCAGATAATGTATCCCCAGATACTAATAATATGATTCAAAAATATGTAACACGTAATTGTATTTTATATGCTGAAAAAGGTAATGGGGCTGCAACATTTAATTTAGCATTGGATGAAGCCTTAACTTATGATGATGAAGAAATAATATATTTTATAGAGAATGATTATTTGCATAAACCTGAATCTGAAAAAATAATAGAAGAAGGATTTAAATTAGGAGCATCATTTGTATCATTATATGACCATCCAGATAAATACATTACACCTGAAAATGGTGGTAATCCTTATTGTCAAGGTGGAGCTGAAGACACAAGAGTATATTTAACTGATTCTTGCCATTGGAAAATAACTAATAGTACTACTATGACTTTTGCTGCTAAAGTAAAAACATTAAAAAAAGTAGAACCTACACTTAGAGCTTATACTACTGGAACCTACCCTCAGGATTTTAAAATGTTTTTGGATTTAAGAAAACAAGGACATTTGTTAGTAACACCTTTACCTGGATATTCTACTCATGGAGAAACTGCTTGGTTAACTCCTTTAACTAAATGGGAACAATATATAAAATGATAACAGTAGTAATTACAACATATAAAGAACCTAAGGCATTAGATATTTGTTTACAATCCGCTATTAAAGGACAAGTCCACGATAATCAGATTATTGTAGTAGTAGATGGTTATTATGACTTAAATAAAGAAGTACTAGATAAATATAAGGATAAAATAAATACCCTTAATTTAGAAAATAATTTAGGAATGATTAAGGCCATGAATTTAGGTCATTATAATGCCCATCATGATTTGGTATTTCATGTTCAAGATGATAATGTATTTCCAAATAAATGGGATGAAAAATTATTAGAACATTATAAAGAAGGATCAGTTTTAACCCCAAACCAAATAGAACCTAATCCAAGTATGTTTCCTCAATTTAGTATAAAAGATTTAGGAACGGATTTAAATAACTTTAATTTATCTTCATTTTGGGATTACAATGAATTAATATCTAAAAATGAATTTGATGAATGTGGTTCAACTTTCCCTTTCTTAATATCTAAATCTGATTATCTAAAAATAGGTGGATTTGATGAATCATACCCAGGACCTTGGGTTGTTGATTGGGAATTTTTTATGAAATGTCAAATGAATGGATTAAAAATGATTAGAACTTATAACTGCCATTTTTACCATTTTGTATCATTAGGGACAAAATCACAAGAACAATTAGAGGAAGCAAAACAAAAAGAAAATTTATGTCATAAATTTGCCTTATACAAATGGGGTTCGTATATTAAACATAACCCTAATAATAACATAAAATATATTTAATGGAAAATATAATAGGATTTACAGCAGGTAACTTTGATCTAATCCATCCAGGATATATCTATACATTTGAAGAAGCAAAACGTCATTGTGATTATTTCATGGTGTTTTTACAACGTGATCCATCTGAAACTAGGTTTACTAAATACAAACCTGTTATTCCTTTATATGAAAGGTATAAAACTTTAATGGCTATCGAATATGTAGATGAAGTAGTTACATATCAAACAGAAGAAGAATTAATAAGTCTAATTGAATTTTATAAACCCGATATTAGAATTTTAGGAGACGATTACATTGGTAAAAGATTTACAGGGGATTATTTACCTCAAAAAGTAATTTATACTACCAGATCACATGGTTGGTCAACTACTAAGTTGAAAAATATGATTACTAAACAAACAGTTTTACAAAATCCTGATGTTTTAAATGAAAAAAATTAGTGACCATAGAGGATTATTTTTTTTAGATAATAATGCTAGATATGATCAAGTATTTATTGCAACTAATGAAGCTAGGCATACTTTTAGAGGTATGCATTTTCAAACTAATCCTTATCAAATTAAAAATTTAACAATTATCCAAGGGGAAGTTTTAGATTTTTTATATAATATTAAAACAGGTGAAGTAAAAGAATATAATTTAAAAGTAGGAGATACACTTACTATTAGTGAAGAGTATGCTCATGGTTATTTAACATTAGTACCTGACACTATAGTATATTATGGAGTAAAAGGAAAATTTAATCCTGATACATACAAAAGTATTGTATGGAATACAATTCCTAGTATAAAAAATACAATAGAAACAATTATAGGTGACTTAAATAGAATTACAATTTCAGAAAAAGATAAATTAGGAAAATGAGAATAATAGTAACAGGAGGAGCAGGATTTATAGGATCCCATTTTATAAATTTTGTAGGTAAACAAAACCCAACAACTGAGATTGTATTGGTAGATAAATTAACTTATGCTTCTAATTTGAACAATTTAGATGTTAAAGTTAAATTTATTAAAAAAGATATATGTGATATAACCCCAGAGGATTTAGGAATATATGATTATTTAATCAATTTTGCAGCTGAAAGTCATGTTGATAATTCAATTAAAAATGGAAAACCATTTGTAAAAACAAATGTTGAAGGTACTTTTAATTTATTAGAAGTAGCTAGACAAAATCCTAATCTAAAAAAATTCGTTCAAATATCTACTGATGAAGTTTATGGTGATATGGATGATTATGGTCCTGGTGTTTTAGCTGATGAAAAATTTAGTTTAATTGGATCATCATATTATTCATCAACTAAGGCGTCTGCTGATTTATTAGTTCAAGCAGCAGGTAGAACATATGGATTACCCTATTTAATAACTCGTACGTGTAATAATTACGGAAAAAACCAACATCAAGAAAAATTATTGCCTACAATAATAAATTGTGTTAAAAATAATCTTAAAATTCCTATCTATGGAGATGGTCAAAATATAAGAGAATGGATACATGCTGATGATAATTCAATGATAATATTCAATTTATTAAATTCAGATAAAACAGGAGTACATAACATAGGTTCAGGTGAAAGATATACTAATTTACAAATAATTGAAACTATAGAAAAAATATTAGGTTATCAATTAGATTTAAAGTTTGTAGAAGATAGAAAAGGCCATGATAGAGCTTATGGTTTATTAACTAATTATACACCTGTATTACAAAATAACTTGACAAAATATTTAACAGAACAATTATGAAAATAGGAATTATAGGACAAGGATTTGTAGGTAATGCTATATACCAAAAGTTTAAAAATTATTATAATGTAATAACTTATGATTTAAAACCAAATTTATGTAATTCTACATTTGAAGAAGTAGCTAAACAATTAGTTATATTTGTTTGTCTTCCTACTCCAATGAATATGGATGGAAGTTGTAATATTGATTTAATTGAAAAAACTCTTTTAAAAATATCTCAATCTCCATCTCCAAATTTATTTAGAACAATAGTAATTAAATCAACAATCCCCCCAGGTACAACTGATAAATTAAATGCTAAATATGATAATCTTCATATTATGTTTAATCCTGAATTTTTAACTGAAGCTAATGCTATAGAAGACTTTAATAATCAAAATAGAATAATTTTAGGAGGTCATAAAGATGTTACATCCTACCTTAAAACTATATACATTAAAGTATTTCCACAAGCACGTATAATTAAAACTGATTCAACTCATGCAGAAATGGTAAAGTATCTAATAAATACATTTCTTTCAACCAAAGTATCTTTTGCAAATGAGATGTACGAAATAAGTAAATCATTAGGTATTGATTATGATAAGGTTATTGAGTATGCAACATTAGATGATAGATTAGGAAAATCACATTGGAATGTACCAGGACCAGATGGGGATTTTGGATTTGGTGGACATTGTTTTCCAAAAGACCTCCAGGCATTGATATCATTAGCACACGATTTAAATGTATCCCCAAGAATATTAACAGCAGTTGATTGTAAAAACAATGATGTTAGAAAAAACAAAGATTGGAAACAAATGAGAGGGAGAGCTGTAATATAGTTGTTTACCTAATCTCTTTTTCATATATTTATATATTGCAATTTAAATTTAAATAATAGTTAATGACAACAACTCAACAATCAAACAATGGGCAAACTCAAGTCAATAGTACTAGAGAAACGTTCAATGCAAAGGTATCCCGATTAAGTATGTTAGGGAGATCTAAAAAAGTTGCCTGGGACAATGTAAGAAGAAACAGGTCAATTTAACACTTAAAAAGTAATAAAAAATGAAAATGATTCCTTGTATTAAATGTAAGGCAGATATGCCTGAATTAAGGTTAACTCAATATGGTTATAAAGTATGTGTTAATTGTTCTAGTGTAAGCACTAAACGTGGCATCCCAGTAACAAGGGGTTCAGGTGATCATACTTGGACTGAAACCGTAATAATGGAAGAAGATCAATATCAGTCTTTTGTAAACTCAACTTCTAAAGAAAGAGGTAGCAGTGGTGATACAGTAACCTTTAAATTAAATTAATGCCTAAGGCAAAACCTTTATCTAAAGAACAAATAGTAGCGGCTCAAGCGAAAACAAAATCTAATATGGCTGCTGCTCGTTATCTTCATGTGTCATATCAACACTATAAGAAGTGGGCTAAGTTATATAAATTATTTGATGGACATAAAAATCAAAGTGGTAAAGGTATACCTAAGTTTTTAAAGGGGCCTAAAAAAATGCCTCATATGTTAGAAATAATTGAGGGTAGGATAGCTGCATCTTCATTTGATCCAAATAAACTTAAATATGCTCTAATAGAACAGGGATATTTATCAGAGGAATGTTCTATATGTTCATTTAAAGAAAGAAGGGTATTAGATTACAAGATTCCTTTATTACTTCATTTCAAAGATAATAATAGTAATAATTATAGTTTAGATAATGTACAGTTATTATGTTATAATCATTATTTTCTAACTGTAGGAGATGTTTTTAATGCTAAAGATGTAAAACAAATTGAATCAAAACAAGAACATTTTGGTACAAGTGAAAAAGTAGAATGGGAAGTTGATGATTATCATTTACAACGTTTAAAAGAATTAGGATTAGGAGATGATGATGAAGATGATATTAATCAATATATTTCAAGAATATGAAAAAATCTAGACGAGCTAAATCATTAGAAAAAAAACATCATAAAATTACTAAGGATTACGATAAACAAAAAGAACGTCATTTAGAAAAACTTGCATCAAAAACTTTGGCTAATGACGAAAAGTTTCGTAAATTACATGATAAGAAAATCAAGGGTGATTTCTTAAAAAATTTTTAATTATGGAATTTGCACACAAATGGGAATTTGATAGTGAAGATGAATTAAATAATATCTTTACTGACGGTAAAAAAGAATTAAATGATCTAATTGTAGATATAGCATTAGATAATTTGCATACTAAAATTAATGATATACCTGTACTATCAATCTATACTAAAGATACAGATATGTTTTATGATATTATGATTGAACGTCCTGATATGGTAGAAACATTAGAACAAAATCTTACAGCAATGGAGGAATATGAGGATTATGAACGTTGTTCTAAGATTATTAAAGCAATAGATTATCTTAAAAATCAATAATATGAAAACTACGTTAAAAATTGGAATTATAGGAATATCAATTTTTTTACTAGCATTTAAAGATTATAGAGAAAAACTACTCCCAGTTACTCCAGTATTAGATTTACCCGTTAAAGGTATAAATAATATTGAAGTTACACCATTAACGGTACCTCATATTGAATTAAAATCAAATTCCCATGAAGAATTTTTAAAAGCTATTGGATTTAAAGAATCAGGTAATAGATATGATGTTGTAAATCGTTTTGGTTATATGGGTAAATATCAATTTGGAAAACGAACACTCAGAGGTTTAGGATTTAAAGTAAGTAAAGAAGAATTTTTAAATTCCCCTGAAATTCAAGAAGCTGCTATGAGAAAATTACTCCAAACTAATAAAAAATATTTACAAAAATATATAGATGAGTTTGAGGGAAAAGTAGTAAATGATATTCTAGTAACAGAATCAGGATTATTAGCTGCTGCACATTTAGGAGGTGCTGGGAGTGTTAAAAAATGGTTCCGTACTGGTAAAGTTAAAAAAGATGGTAATGGAGTTAAAATAACTACATATATGGAGCGTTTTTCTGGATATGATTTATATTTATAAGCAAAAATAGATTATGGCAAGGATAGTTGTAAATAATTACACCCCAAATAGTAGAAAAAAACGCCCTGGGGTACATGCTAAAAGCAAAACTAGTAAATTAAAAAAAAGTAAAAATTATGTCAAAGCGTATCGTGGTCAAGGGAGATAGTATGGATTTAAGTACTATATCTTTATTTAACCATATGACAGATGATGATTTTCTAGCTGTACATAATGCTGGACAATTAAAAAACTTATGTACGGCTTTATCATTAGATTTACAATCAATTAAAGATGAAAAAATTAAAACAAATAACACTTACACAGCATGAATGGATTGATGCTATGAAACTTCCTACACCTCATAGGAATAAAAAGAAATACTATAGAAAAGAAAAACACAGAGCTGCTTGGAAAAGCGGCTCTTCTTCATTATATTTACATAGTAAATAAAGGTTATGTTATACGAATTTAAAAATTATAATAAACACGGTAATGTAAGGACAAGGATAGTACCTGGTCCCAAGGGTAAAGCATTTAGTGTTAATCCAAAAGGTTTAGGTAATTATATTGGTGTTAGAGTATTCAAATATGAATATAAACATGAACTATTACCTCCAAGTTTATTAAGTATAGGTGGTAAAAGATATATTGTTCCTACTTGGCAAGAAGTACTACCAGAAACTGAATTGAGTGATATAAAATGGATCAAACCAAAACCAAAGGTTAAACAAGAACCAATTATTGAGACCCATATTAGCAGTAGCAACGCAAATAAAACGTATAAAACAATATACTACCCAGAATCAGGTAAATTCCATTGCGATTGTCCAGGTAGATGGAGAGCGTTTGATAACCGTTGTAAACACATAAAATCATTAGAAAAAAAAGTAAAGTAATGCGCGGGAAATTTTGATACCCGGGCTAGGGTTCGTATATTTACCACGTTGATGCAGTTAAGCATCACGTTAAAACCAATAAGAGTTATGTATATTCAAGTCAAAAACACAACAAAGAAAAGAAACAACCAATTTAGAGTTCAAACAATGTCTGCTGGATTAAAAGAAATTAAATCTAGAGGATGGATTGTTAATGACTGTAAATTTGAGCAATTAAGAGATGAATTAGTTACTAATAAGTACAAAGAATTAGATGGTAGAATGAATACCAGAGGTAAACAATTTGCACAAAGAGCTGGATTATAAATTTAAAATAAATAGGTTATGAAATTATCACCAACAAGAGAAATGCTTAGACCATATTCAGATTTGATTTTGGCATCATTAGATGTAAATCAAGTAGCAACTAGAGTAGGTGCTGTGGCTGAATTTATTTTAATGAACCATTATGGTTGGTTAAAAAATGGAGATATAGGTAACGAAAAAGGATATGATGCTACTGACAAAGATGGCAATAAACATGAAATAAAAGGTATGTCATATGAAACTAAAACACACTATGTTGCTTATAAACATGCTGTAAAAGGGGATAGATATGATTATTTAAGCATTCTTCATTTTAATGAAAAAAGGGTAGCACATATTCCTAGAGAAGAAATAAATAAATTTATTGAAGAAAATACATTACCAGGTAGAAAAACTAAATCATTACGTTTATGTTTTAGTGATCCTATTTTAACTAAACTTGGGAAACCAAGAAAAAAGTCATTATTTTTAGCATTATTTTTAAAATACGAAGATAAACAATTTACATTTTAATATGAGTAGAGGTAGACCAAGTGAACAAGTAGAAAGATTAGATAAATGGACTATAGACAGTACTGATTATGATGGATCTAGATCAATTATTAAATTTGATAGATCCAAATCAGCAAATGGTCCTTATTCATGGGAAAATATCCCACCTAAAGGGTTTAGACAACCTAAACCAAAAATTGATCAACGAATGTATGGTAACAATCCTGTAGTTGTAGTATTTAAAACATCAAATCGTTCTAATGCCAAAACTAAAATGAAAGTAATTAACAAAAATATTGATTATGTCCTATCAGCTAAAAAAATACCAGGAATACCTGCTATTGCTGAATGGCTTGATGTTGGTGTTGGTAAATCATTTGTAAATAAATATAAACAAAAATATAATTTAGCTTAGTCTTTATATATTTATAACAAAATATTAATTAATAAATTTATTATGTTAAAAATTATAGGTCTTATAGTAGTAATTTTAGTAATCGGAGCAGCTGTTTACTATTTTGGTTTTTATAGAAAAGGTAAAATCAACGATAGAGATGGAGATTATATTCCTGATGAAATCGAAGATGCAGTTGAAGATGTTAAAGAAGTAGTTAAAGAAACTAAACGCAGAGCTAAAGCAGTAAAAAAAGAACTTAAGGATGTTGCTGATGCAGCAAAAGAAGTTGTTAATCAAGCTGGTGATGTAGCTGCGGCTGCAAAAGGAAAACCAAGAAGAGGAAGAAAACCAAAGAAAAAATAAAAATATGAGCAAATATAATTTAATAGATATTTACGAGCAATATCAAATTGGTTCAGGTTGGACTAGAGACTTTGATTATGATGGAATGTTAAAAGCCGGACTTAAAACAGGAGTTGATACTGATATTGAGCTTTTAAAGAAAATGGCTGAAGATTATACTGATGTTAATTATCACAGAGAAGCATCTCATTTATATAACGCTATTGAAGCATTAGAAGAGAATGCTATTAAAGAAGCAAGTATGTTCTTTGGAGATTTTCATGCTGAAATTGAAGAAACTATGAAAAGCCAAGGTATGGATATTGAACCAACATTAGGTAAATTTATGGCTTCTAAAATGGAAGAAGATAAAGATAAAGAACCTAAAGATAAAGAACCTAGAGATGGAGTTAAAAGTGCTGCATCTAAACTAGGAATAAAACCAAAGCACGTAAAAGAAGTATCTTTACGTGAAGGATATAGTATTGAAGGTTTACTTAGTATTCCTTTAAAAGCTAAATTCTTAGAAGCATTTCAAGATTTATATTTTGATTTAGTTGAAGAAGATCCATTTATGGCTGAGGATGTAGTTGATCATTTAAGTGTTGAAATGTTAAAACATTTAGATGCTATTCAAGCTCAAGGTGATAAATTAGCTGGTATAGAACAAGAAGAATTTATAGCTATTGATGAATTAGATAATACTTTAAACATTGATAAAGTAGCATCTCCAGATGCTAAAGCACATGATTATGGGGATGAAATTAAAGGTATATCTGATGAAGATGATACTGAAGAAAAATATGCTCATGGAATGGTATTGCCTCTAGAAGAAATGTTTGGTCCTGTTAAGTTCCTTAAGTCTAAAGGTATCGATGATGATATAATTGCAGATTTTATGAAAACCCACGCCGAAGATATTGTAGGTGCTAGTGAAGATGAAATCATGGATGAATTTGAAAACTTTAGATCAGTAAACTATGATTATATAGATGAAGATTTAAGGACACATTTTAAAAGGTTTATATAAACGCTTTCCCGGGAGGGCATGGCTGGGGTATTGGAGAGGAAATCCCGTCTCTTGGCATTAATTTGGCAACGCGGTGGCATTCTTACGCCCTTTCGTTTGACGCCCTCCCTCATATACAGAAAAAGGAGCTATCTAGCTCCTTCTTTTGTCTTTTTATATGTAAAAATTTGGTTACCTGGGATATCTTTCGTATATTTACCCTGTTGATAATTAAGTCAACGCATTAAATAGAGGTTATATTATGAAAACATTTGACGATTTAGAATTTACAAAACATAGTGTTACTAAAAAAGCTATTATGGCATCACTTGAACTTAAACCTAATGTGTTTATATCAGTAGTTGCAGGTGAAGGAATGTACAGTACATCTAGAAAAGGTGTTAAAGCCGAATGTACTAAAGTTGAAGATGCTTCTTCATTTGAAGTTGCCATTATAGATGAAAATTTACCTGATGACCAACAACAATGGGATGTTAATGGTTGGCAGACAAGAGAAGATATTAATAAATTAATAATTGAGAACTCATGAGTAAAGAAAAAAGATATGTAGTGACAATGGATATGTACGTTTATGCTGATAACGATTATATGGCTAAAAAACGAGCTAATGATTTAAGATTATCAATAGAAAATAGACGACATTCAGGTGATGTTAAAATAACTGAAATTGGTGAACAACCATTTGCTAGTTTTAATTATCGTAAATTAGATGATCCAACATTCACACCTAAAGATTTGTCTAACGAACCGTTACCATTTTAATATGAAAAAAGGAGATTGGATATTATATAATAATAAACGCAAAAAGTGCTTTGGTATACACCATAATGGTAATATTCTAATTAAGATGAATGGTACTATAGTTCAAGTACATAAAGAAAAAATAAGAACTCCCGCGTAAAAATTTGGTTACCCGGGCTAGAGTTCGTATATTTACCACGTTGATGCAGTTAAGCACAACATTAAATTAATTAAGGTTATGACAAATACAGAAACAATGCAATTAGATTTATTTCATGGAGTAGTATTAACTACTGAACAACAAAAAGAAGTTAATACATTTATTAAAAGACAAGCTGAAAGAGCAGTTGATAGTCAAAATGATGTTAATAGAAAAATGTTATTATTGGATGAAGCAGGTTTTGTTCAAGGAGTTGATTATGATAGTAATTTTGAAGTTTACGAGGTTACTAAAGAAGTAACATTTGGTTATTCTTATAATAATACAAATTATGAGTATGAAGTTACTTATATGAATGCTGTAGGTGGTGTTTATCTTAAAGTTAATACCATTAAAGAGGGTGAAATAAAAGAATACAAAGCTTCAGTTGATAGAGAAGGTGATAAATTAATGTGTACCAATATTACTCAACAATATAGATATTATAAGCCAAGTTCATTGCTTACTAAATTTAATGAGCATAATGAGCGTAAAATAAATGAGTTGTTACATAATAATAAGCAAAAAATTGCTTTAGATATTATAGTTGCTAAGTACCAGAAATTATATCCTAAAGCTGAGGTTAAAATTAGTTCTGATTATTATAGAAGATCTTATCATAGTTTTCCAACTGTTAAAGTTACATTTGAATCAGGTAGTTCAGTTGAATTTACTTTGGGTTATAGTGATGAAATGGAAAAAGAACGATTTCATAAAAAATATGATGCTCAAACTGAAACAACAAAAGATTTATTAGATAGATTTAATAATCAAAAAGCTAAGTAATATGAAAAATGAAAATTGGGATCCAGAAAAATTTCAGGGTAAATCTAAAAAACAAGTAGAGTCTTCCACAATAGGATGTTTTATAGGAAGTATAGGTATATTTTTAGTTTTATTATGGTTATTAATGTTAAAAAATTTATAATATGGTAAGGTATAGAAATAGATACGGTGATGAATACACATTTACTAAACAAAAAGATGGTAATGTATTATGGGAAGGTGATTTTGAATACATAAGAGCTGGGGATGACTTTATAGATCCATCAGGTGGACCATTTATTAGAGTAGGTCAAATGTTATCTCATATTATACATGGGGATGAAATGAATGTAATAGTAGAAGGTTTTACTAATACAGAAAAAGGTATATTAATTAATACAAAACCTCATGATTATGATCCTAAAGACTTTAGTCATTTAGAAGATAGGGGTATAATTGGAGGTATAATTTAAATTAAATATATGAAAGTAGAAAGACAAGTTTTACATAATTGCTTGGATAAGGCAAAAAGTTTTTATAAATTAGGGGAACGAGATAAGGCAAGAGACTATTGTGATATGGGAATTGGTTATGTTGCTGCTAAAAAAGAAGATGGTGCTGATGGGGAAGACTTAATTGAAGGAGTTAGAATCAATTTATGGTTAGAACGTTTTTGGATGTTTTTAGAAAATAAAAATTTAATGTTATAATATGGAAAACGAAGCAAATAAATGGTGGGAAATTTCAGTAGCATGGAAATGGCCACATGAAGGATTTACAGTTGGTTATGATTTAATTGAACCAATAGAAGAAGATGAAGCTAAATATTTTAGTTTTAATTTATATTTAGGATTATTATCTGTACTTATTAATTGGGGAAAACATAGTTGGAATGAGTAGAATAGAAGAATTAGTATATAGTGCTCATGAATATGGTAAACGAGCTCAATTGTTTGATGAGGTTTCTAAGATAAAATTAGAATCTCCAACAATGCAATTAGAAGAAGTTTATGATAAAGCATATCAAAATGTAATGAATACTTAAATATGAGTAATTCTAAAATTATAGGATTAGGACATTATGTCCCAAATAATATTATTACTAACAACGATTTATCTGAAATGTTAAATACATCAGATAAATGGATTCAAAGTCGTACTGGAATTAAAGAACGTAGATGGGTTACTAAAGAAAGTGGTGATACAGCTGCTACAATGGGAACTAAAGCAGCAAAAATAGCTATTGAAAATGCTGGTCTAAAAAAAGATGATATTGATTTCATTATATTTGCTACTATGACACCTGATTATTACTTTCCTGGTTGTGGTGTTCAAGTCCAGAATGAATTAGGTATTAAAAATATAGGTGCTTTAGATGTTAGAAACCAATGTTCAGGTTTTATTTATGCCTTATCTGTTGCTGATAAGTTTATTAAAACAGATACTTATAAAAATATATTAGTAATAGGAGCAGAATTACATTCAGGTGGATTAGATAAAACACCAAGAGGTAGAGATGTAAGTGTAATATTTGGAGATGGAGCGGGTGCTTTAGTATTATCTAGAACAGACAAAAACAAAGGTATATTATCTACTCATTTACACTCAGATGGAAAATACGCTGAAGAATTAGCTGTAGTAGGACCTTCACCTAGACATGGTGTTGGAAAAGATAATCATTGGATCAAAAGTGTTCAAGATAAACCTGAGGAAACATTTTATTTTCCTTATATGAATGGGAAATCAGTATTTAAACATGCCGTTTTTAGATTTAGTGATGTAATTACTGAAGGATTATCTGTAAATCAATTAAACCCATCTAATGTTGATCTATTTATTCCACATCAGGCAAACTTAAGAATATCTGAATTTGTGCAAAAGCAATTTGACTTCAGAGATGACCAAGTATTTAACAACATACAAAAATATGGTAATACAACTGCAGCATCAATTCCTATAGCATTAAGTGAAGCATTTAAACAGGGTAAAATTAAAGATAATAATATAATAGTATTAGCTTCATTTGGTAGTGGTTACACTTGGGGTAGTATAATAATAAAGTGGTAATGAATATAGAAAAATTATTAATAGGTATATTTTGGTTTATTTTGGGTCATGTAGCAGTGTTTTTTCAATTAAACGGTCAATTTAAATGGGAATGGTTTAAAAAAAATGAATTCATATTAGCATTAGCTGGTCTTATAATATCATATTTTTATATATGGGGTACAAAACATACCGTAGAAGGGTTTAATGGTTTATTATGGCCTGCTAGATTTATAGGATTTAGTATAGGAATATCCGTTTATGCTTTGGGTGTTGGATATTTCTTTAAAGAGGGTATTACAAATAAAACATTTGTAAGTTTACTATTATGTGTTATATTAGTAGCAATTCAAGTATTATGGAAAACTAAATAAAATGACAGCAAGAAAAAAAATTACATTTAAACGATGGCTACTCAGAAGATTAGTATATGTAAATAAACTCACCCCATATCAGAAATTTGCTTCACGAGTAGGTTATATGGGTAGTGGGTTTTTAATAGCAGCACAATGGACAATTGAACCATATTTATACGTGATAGGGTTTTGTTTTGTTATAGTACAAACATCATCAAGAAAACAATGGAACTTAGTTGCATTAAATATAAATGGATTAATAGCTTGGATTACACACCTCTTAAATACATAAAAATGGACCTACAAGAAAAAACAAACAAAATTAAAGAATTAAGTAGCATGATAGTGGATCTAAAAAAGAATAGAACAGTAGATTCTAAAAAAACCATTCAAAAACTACAACAAGAAATAGATAAGCTAATATATGATTAATAGAGAATTAATAACTAAGGATAATAAAATGTATGAAGTAGTATCATCTGTTTCTTCACATATGTTTCTTAATAAAGATAAATCTCTAAACCAACAAGTATTAGGATTGTATGTTAATGAATATAAAGGAGATAGAGTGTTACAACGTGAAGATAAATTCTTAATATGTAAGCAAATAGAAGAAGCACAAATAATAGAATAACAATTTGGATAAGTAAAAAAATAATTGTATATTATGATTAATATAGGTAAAGAATGGCGTTGGATGGATGATGAGTTGTTAGAACAAGGTGTAGATGATTTTATATCATATTCAACAGGTAGTGGAGCAGTAGAAGATTAGTTATGAGAAAAAAAAGAGAATATAGAGGTTGTGAATGGGAAAGTCCAATATTTAGAGAAATAATGAGAGAAAAATGGGCTAAAGAAGGTAAAACGAAAATAAACGAATATAAAACAAAAAGAGGCAAACGAAGCTCTTTATAACACCACACAATAACCTAATACGTATATACAAACATGAGTAAATCTATAAATAACTTAATAAAGATATTAGAACAAGATATCAAATTAAATGATGATCAACCACTTACTACTAAAAAATTAAAACGTATATTGGAGGTAGCAGTAGAAAATAAATCAGAATAATATGTTGGTAGGAGTAGGTATAGCAATATTTATTGTAGTTTGGATTTGGATAATTTGGGAACTTTATACTGCTCCACTTATTGATGATGTTGGAAATATTGATGTTACAGATGTTGACATTGAAGATGACTTGTGGGATAAGAACCACATTGAAGATATGGATTAAAAAATAAATTAAAATGCCGTTATATAAAATAGGAATTACCCCAGTAGATAGTGAAATTGAACCTTATGTAGTTAAAATTGAGACAGACGACATTGAATGGTCTATGGAACAATATCAACGTAATAGAGAACCACTTGAGTGGGAGATGTTGAATTGGAATATTAGAGTATAATGTCGTGTTCAAAACATGACATAGAAGAAGAATATGTATTTGAGTTTAAAGGTAAACGATATGAATGCATAGGTGAAGATAGGGAATTTCAAATTACACAATTCAGATTTGCAATAAAGGATAAACAATGGCTAACGGTCAGTAATCGAATAATAAATCAACTTAAATGGGGTCCAAACATAAGGATAGTAAATTAAATTATTGTGAGTGGTGTGGTAATAAAACACCATTAGGTAGGACAATGCAAGCGGAAACACCAATATTGGAATTTATGGAGGAAAAGATTGATTTGATTGGTAGGGAAGATATTTGGGGTGTTCATGGTGATTGGAGTACGGTTGATATTGATAGTGATCTGGAAGCTGAGTTGTTGATATATGATGAGATGTTGAATACGGTTAGTAAACGAACTGTATGTGAAGTGTGTTTAGTACAAGATAATAAAATGTATAAAAAATATTATAGCGGAATGATAGGGGAGGTAAATAACGATTCAGATGACGACGATGAAGATCATTATATAATAGAGTTAGAGTAGAAACAATCAACAATAAAATAATATATGGGTAAAAATGGAGGAATATTTCGATTTAAGTATACTGAATTATTAAGTAATGGTGTTGAACAGGAAGGATCATTGATTATAGAAACAAAAGATGTGGTTCGTTCAATTGGAAGATTTGGTGAGAGTAGACAATTAATAGATTTAGATGTAAAACAATTAAACAATAAATAACATGAGTAAAAACAGTCACAAAGCGTTGTACGAGCAGTTGATGCAATGGTTACCAACGTTGAAAACTAAACGTAAAAAACCGGTTAAACGAGGCAATACACAACCTAGGTTTATCGATTATAATGTTAAAATTAAAAATGGATCAAATGCGAGACGATAATAAACAATTGTATAAACAAATTGGTAGTATGTTTGGGGATCTTGTAATGGCCTTGGTTGTTGGTATGTTAGGAGTGGTTGCTTTGTTTGGAATCGTGAGTGCAATATGGAGCTTGATTGCCTAAGTGTGACAAACCATATACAAAGTATGGAATATGGATATTGAGATATTTAAACATCCGTATATTTGGTTATAGTAGGTGACAAATAGTTAATGTGTTGTGTGGGTTGAGATGAAGGTGGTGTTAACCCATTCACATAGGCAACCACGCCTCTTCGACTTACCTTAAAGTATATACGTCGAATTGCATTATCCGCAATTGCCACACGTGTACATTCTTCTTATTCACAATGGCCTGGCATTAAAAATGAGCATGTGACAAAGCCAAATACATTTATAATAAGGCATGAACACATTGTTCACGAATAAATTTGGATACACGGGATAGAGTTCGTATATTTACCATGTTGAGCAATTAAGCATCAGCAATAAATAAAGGTTATATGTCAACAATGCACTCGTACACACTATTAGAATCAATCGTTTATGAATTACAATCAAAAGGCGCTATCGTCGATCCATGTGTTGTAGATGATTTAATTACCTGTATCACTACCACTAAAAAAGTTGAATACAATAAAATA